>Ga0164290_1000094_pt1 | contig 327555 bp, 324 predicted proteins | sample Micstemetagenome_FD_108782 | JGI IMG/M metagenome (GOLD analysis project Ga0164290, IMG submission 108782) | Contaminated culture microbial community from soil near Moab, Utah, USA - Microcoleus steenstrupii SON62 (Illumina Assembly) | ecosystem: Environmental > Terrestrial > Soil > Soil crust... | reverse complement strand
GTTTTTGTTCGACGGCCACACGCCCTGTTCGTACAAATCCTCGTCCGGGAACAGCAGCACCATGTGCCCGCCGGGCTTGAGGACCGCAAACCAGCGCTGCAGCGCCGCCAGCGGATCGACCATATGCTCCAGACAATGGCTCGAATGCACGAAATCGAGACTCGCATCGGCAATGCCGAGAAGCGTCTGGGCGTCGCCGTCGGGCATGTCCCACACGCGCAGCGCCGTGATGCGCGAAAACTGCTCGGCATAGAGCGATACGGGATCGCTGCCAGCCCCGATATCGATGCCCGTGCCGACAAAAAAGCGCGTCGCGTAGCGCACGTCGCTCAAGCGCCGGACAACCGCTTTGCTAGCTTCTTTCATGGTTTTTTGAAGCCGCTCAAGGCCGCCGCCACGTCGTCCAGCACGGCCGCCCACGCGCCGATATTTTTTTGCCGGAACAGCCGCATGCTTGGGTACCACGGGCTGTCGCTGCGCCCCAGCAACCAGCGCCAATCGGGATTGTAGGGCAGCAGCACCCAGGTGGGTTTGCCCATCGCACCCGCAAGATGCGCGACGGACGTGTCGACCGTCACCACCAGATCCATGGCGGCAACGAGGCCGGCCGTGTCGGCAAAATCCTTGAGCGATTCGCCGAAAAACGGCGCGCCGCGCCGGGCGTCGAGCCAGGCGCGGTCGGCGGCGCGCAATTCCTTTTGCAGGCAGACGAACTGCACGCGGTCGTCCGCGATCGCCAGCATGTTGCGGATCGCGATCGAACGGTTGCGGTCGTTTTTATGCGTGGGACTGCCCGAGCACACGAAGCCCACGCGCAAGGCCTTGGTCGGGCCCAGCCGTTGCTGCCAGGGGGTCGGATCGGCCTGCAAAAACGGTTCGGGCGACGGCACGGTTTCCAGCGTGGTGCCGAAGGCCAGCGGCAGGCTCAGCAGCGGGCATTCGAAATCGAGGGCGGGCAGGGGATCGCCGCGCACGACCAGCGTGGCGATCTCGCCATACACTTGCAGCACGCGCAGCAAGGCAGGCTGCAGTTCGAGCACGATGTTGGCGCCCAGCGCCTTGACCGCGCGCGCATAGCGCACGAATTGCAGCGTGTCGCCGAAGCCTTGCTCCGCATAGAGCAGGATGGTTTTGCCCGCGAGGTCGGCCGCGCCCGTCCAGCGCGGCACGTCGAATTTGCGCTTGGCGTTGGCAAGCCCCGTATCGTGCCAGCGCCATTCGTAGTCGCGCCAGCCGCGCGCAAAATCGCCGCCCTGCAGGCGCGTGAGCGCCGCGTTCAGATTGCTCGCGGCGCTGTCGGGCGCCAATTCGATCGCGCGGTCGAAATCCGCCAGTGCCGCCGCATGGTCGAGCGTGTCGAGCGCCAGGTTGGCGCGGTTGTAGAGCGCCGCCGCAAGCTCGGCCGGCCGGTTCGCGTTGAGCGCGATCGCCTTGTCGTACTCGACCAAGGCGGCGGCGCGCTCGCCAAGCGCTCGCAACGCGTTGCCAAGATTGCCGTAGAGCTCGGCAAAATCGGGCTTGACCGCGATCGCGCGCCGATAGAAGGCCACGGCTTCTTTGGGCCGGTCGAGCGAGACCAGCGCGTTGCCGCACGAATTGAGCGCTTCGGCATAGTCGGGGCGCAGCGCCAAGGCGCGCTCGGCCGCCGCCAGCGATTCGTCCGCGCGGTCGCATTTTTGCAGCGCGTGCGCCAAATTGTGCCACGCATTGGCATCGTTTGGCGCGATCGCCAGCGCCCGGCGATAGAGGCCGACAGCGTTTTTGTGGTCGCCCGTCATCTGCAGCGCGTCGGCATAGCGCGCGAGCGCTACCGCATCGTTGGGGGCGGCATCGAGGGCGCGCGCATAGGCGCTGGCCGCTTGCGCGTACAATCCGCAATCGAACAGCGCGTTGGCCAGATTGAGCTGGGCGCTGTCGGCGCGCGCCGGATTGGCGGCGATGGCTTTTTGGATCGCGGCGACCGCGCCCGGCGCGTCGCCCCGTTTGCGCAGCAGCGCGCCCTTCAGATGCAGCGCGTCGAAATTGGCGGGGTCGGCGGCCAGCACCTTGTCGTAGAGCGTCGCCGCCGCCGCCAAATCGCCCGCGCGATGTTTGTCGAGTGCGGCCTGAAGCGTCCCGGACACTGAAAAATTCGGCGATATGTCTTGCACTGGTCCGGCAGTTCCGCAAAAGTTGGAGGCAAGAGAATCTTATCAGAAACGCGCGTGCGCCGCAAAAGCAGCGCCCTTTGCCGCACCCGGCCGGAAACCAATGGCGATCGACTTCGAACCGATTCTGCACCGACTCGAATCCGACGCCGCCTTTTCGGCCGACGAACTCGAGAAAATCCTGGCGCAGGCGGTGCCGGGTCTGGCCGAAACGGGCCATTCGGATGCCAGCGACGTGATCTGGGCGCTCGTCGTCCAGCGCCGCTTCACGCCCGCCTTGCTGCCTTTGGCCAAGGACATGCTGCGGCGCGGCGACGATTGGTCGGCCTATGTGCTGTGCGCGATCGCTTTTTCGCGCGGCAGCCGGGCGGTCGAACTGCGCGACACGCTGAATGTCGCGATCGCCAATCTGCGCGCCAAGTTCAAGGGCCCCACCGCCCTGGCCCCCGATCCCGAATGCGACGCCAAAGCCAAAAAACTGACCGTCGCCTCGCCCGACGGCACGCGCAGCGTCGAAGCGACCGTGCTGGCAGCGCTCGAGCGCTACAATGCGGGCGACCATGCGGGCGCCGAAGCGCGCTGCCGTGCGGCGCTGGGCGCCATTCCGGCGTTGCCGGACGCGCTGGCCGTGCTCGCGGTGGCGCTCAAGGGCTTGCGCCGCTATTCCGAAGCGATCGAGGCCAATCTGCGCGCGATTTGGCTCGCCCCCGTCAATCCGGTCGCGATGTCGAATCTCAGCAGCATGATGATCGCACTGCAGCGCGGCCAGGAGGCGCAGCGCTTTGCCGAACTCGCCCTCGCGGTCGACAATAACCGGCCCGAGGCGTGGATCAATCTGGCGGGCGCGTTGGGCGAAACGCCGGGGCGCGCGGAAGCGGCCGCGCGCGCCGCCCTCAAACTGCGGCCCGACAACGCGTCGGCGCATTTGAATCTGGGCAACGCGCTCAAACAGCAGGGCCGCCTCGACGAGGCGGTCGCGTGCTACCGGCAGGTGATCAAGCTCAAGCCCGACGACATGCTGGCCTTCCAGAACATCCTGGTGACGATCCAGTATTCCGACGCCTACAGCCCGGCCGACGTGGCGCGCGAGCATTTCGCGTTCGCCAAGAAATTCGAGGCGCCGCTGCGCCCGAAAAAGCCGGTTTTCGCCAACGACCGCGATCCCCAGCGCCCGCTGCGCGTGGGTTTCGTTTCGGGCGATTTTCGCGACCATGCGTGCAGCTATTTTGTCGAACCTTTGTGGGCGCATCTCGACAAGACGCAGTTTCCGCTGCACGCCTATTCGACCAAATTCGGCGCCGACGACGCGGTCGGCGAGCGGCTGCGCGCGCACACGGCCCTGTGGCGCAATATCGCGAGCCTGCCCGATGCCGAAACCGCCGACACGATCCGCGCCGACAAGATCGACATTCTGGTCGACATTGCGGGCCACACGGCCGGCAACCGGCTGATGGCGTTCGCGCGCGAGGCGGCGCCCGTGCAGGTCACTTGGCTCGGCAATCCCAACACCACGGGCCTCAAATCGATGGGCTGGCGCTTGAGCGATCTGCTGACCGATCCGCCGGGCGCCGAGAAGCTCTATTCGGAGAGGCTCTACCGGCTGCCGGATATTTTTTGCGTGTACCGCCCGATGGTGCGCAGGCCCGAACTGCGCAACGCCGAAGCCTACAAGCCGTTGCCCACGCCAGCGATCCGCAACGGCTACGTGACCTACGGCACGTGCAACAATCTGGCGAAGCTGTCGGCGACGGCGCTGCGCGTGTGGGGCCGCATCCTGGCGCGCGTGCCGACCGCGCGCCTGCTGATCGAGGCCAAGGACGCCGACCATCCGAAGCTCAAAAAGGCGTTTCTGGCGAAGGCGGAGGCGGCGGGCATTCCGCTTGCGCGCCTCGATCTGGTCGGGCGCGACTATGCCAAGCAGTATCTGCGCTACCACGACATCGACGTGGCGCTCGACCCGTTTCCGGCGAACGGGGGGACGACCACGTGCGACGTGCTGTGGATGGGCATACCGATGGTGGCAATGCCGGGCGACGCGTTTTTCGCGCGAATGGGGTATTCGCTGTCGACGGCCGCGGGCCTCACCGACCTGCTGGCCAAGGACGAGGCGCACTATGCCGACATCGCGGTGGGGTTGGCTGGCAGCATCGCCGCGCTCAACCGCCGGCGCCTCGGCCAGCGCGCGATCGTCGAGGCGAGCGCGCTGATGGACGAGAAGCGCTACGCGCGCAACGTGGAGATCGCCTTCCGCGACATGTGGCGCGACTGGCTCAAGCGGGCTTGAGCGCCGGATTTTTCGCCGCTGCGCCGTAACCCGCCCGTCGGCGGGCGCGAACCGCGCCGTACGACGCAACCCTTCGCCAAGAAAGACCGCGCCATGAAACGCCCGTCCGTCACGTTCGCCCTTTCCGTCGCGCTCGCCGCCCTGGCTGTTCCTGCGGGCGCGCAAACCGCCGACGTCGAAAAAATCGTCGAAGCGCAGTTCACGCTTTCGGGCAACCAGAAAGCCCGGCCCAGCGGCGCCAAAGGCCAGTGCTTCACGGGCACGTTCACGCCCACGGCCGAGGCGCGCGGCCTCAGCAAATCCGCCATTTTCGCCGGACCCTCGAAGGTGCTGGCGCGCTTCTCGGTCGGCGGCGGCAATCCGAAAGTGGCCGACGCGACCAAGACAGTCAATCGCGGCTTTTCGTTCCGCATCGACGACGGCGGCCGGGCCGAAACCGAATTCGTGATGGTCAACGCGCCGATCAATTTCGTCAAATCGCCGGAGCAGATGCTGGGCTTCCTGCAGGCGCGCCTGCCGGGTCCCGACGGCCGCCCCGACGCCGAAAAAATCCGCCTCTTCACCGAAGCCAATCCCGAAACCACGGCGCAGGGCCGCTATCTTGCGGGCAAGCCGGTTCCGGGCTCTTGGGTCGGCGTCAATTACTGGGGCATCCACGGCTACACGCTGACCAATGCCGCGGGCGCCAAGCAGCTCGTGAAGTTCAAGATGGTGCCGGTCGGCGGCGAGGTCGGCCTCACCGACGACGAAGCCCGGGCCAAGCCTGCGGACTTCCTGGTCGACGACATCAAGGCGCGCATGGCCGCGAACACGGCGGCATTCGACATGGTGACGGTGGCGGGCCGCCCGGGCGAGGAGACGACCAACGCCACCCAGCAATGGGCCGGCGAAGACCAGCGCCCGACCACGCGCCTGGGCCGCCTTGCGATCACGGCGATGGAGAAAAACGAGTCCTGCGACGAGCGCATCTTCGATCCGCTGAACCTGGCGGACGGCATCGCCGGACCCGACAACGATCCGCTCTTCGCCGCGCGCCAGCCGGCCTATGCGGTCTCGATCGGCAAACGCTAGGGCCGCTTGAGGTCCTGCATGACGCACCAGTGGCGCCACAGATCGCGCCACGCCTCCTGGATGGTGCGCGCGAAGGCGGGCGCGTCGCACAAGGGTGACGCCGCCATGCGCGGGCGCAGGGTTTCGCGCAAACCGTCGAGCTCGTCGGGGTTGGCGGCCAGCGCCGCCGCGCGCTCGATATAGGCCTCGGCGGACGCGGCCGCAAAATCGCCCTCGAGGTCGACCGCGGCCAGGAACCCCAGCGTCTGGCGCGACACCGGGCGCGTCTCGGGCATCGTCAGCACGGGCACGCCCATCCACAAAGCCTCGCACGAGGTGAGGCCGCCGCTGAACGGAAACGGGTCGAGCGCCACGTCGATGTCGCCGTATTCGGCCAGCATCTTGGCGTGCGGGCTGGGGCCGCGCAGATCGAGGCGCGCCACGTCGCCGCCCGCGGCCGCAAACGCCGCGGCAAGGCGCTCGCGTTCGCCCGCAAAGGACAGCGTCTTCCATTTGAGCACCAGGCGCGCGGCGGGCGCCGCCCTCAGGATTTCGGCCCACACGCGCAGGACTTCGTCGGTGGTCTTGGCGATGTTGTTGAAACTGCCGAACGTCACGTGGCCGTTTTTGCGAAAGGGGGCCGGGGCCACGTCGGGCGCGTAGGCGGGCGCTGCGTAGCAGAACCGCCCGCCCGGCAGGCGCACGACCTGTTCGACGAAGGCGTCTTCCTCGTCGGGCAGCACGGTCGTGTCGTCGAGCAGCACGGCGTCGATTTCCGCGAGCCCGGTCGTGCCGAAATAGCCGAGCCAGCTTGCCTGCACGGGCGCCGGGCGATGGGCGAACAGCGGCAGCCGGTTCTTGGCCGTGTGGCCCGCAAGATCGACCAGAATGTCGATGCCGTCGCGCCGCACCATCGTGGCCGCGTCCCGGTCGGCGATGCCGACCAGGCTGCGCCACGCGGCCGAATTGTCGCGCAGGCGCTTGGTCACGGCGTCCGCGCGCCCGCCGTTGGAATAGCACACGATCTCGAAACCCGCGCGGTCGTGGTGCTGGAGCAGCCCGTCGAGAAAAAACCCGACCGGATGCGTGCGCAGATCCGCCGACACGAGGCCCACGCGCAGCCGCCGTTCGGGATCGCGCGTGCCCGCAAAGGGCGGTGCTGGCGGGCGCGGCGGCAGCGAGGCGGCAAAGCGCCGGGCCGCCGCGAGCATGGTTTCTTTGGTCTCGTGCGGCGAATAATGCTGGCCCAGCAGCAGATTGTTGTGCGCCTCCCAATATTGGGGGCGCAGTTCGATCGCGCGCTCGAAACAGGGCTGCGCCTCGCGATGCAACCCCTGGCTTTGCAGCGCCATGCCCAGATTGTTGTGCAGCAGCGCCACGTTCGGGCCCATTTCGAGCGCCTGGCGGTAGAGCAGGATGGCGTTGGCGACGTCGTCGAACATGAAATACGCGGTCGCGAGGTTCATGCGCGCCTTGGGATGCGACGGATTGAGGCGCAACGCGTCATTGTAGTGGGCGAAGGCGGCCTCGAACTTGCCCATCTCCTGCTGTACGTCGGCGATGTTGCAATGGTAGTCGGCATTGGCCGGCTGCAGTTCGATGGCGCGCGCGTAGCCGGCCTCGGCCTCCTCGAAGCGTTCGAGTTCGCGCAGCGCGTTGCCCAGATTGTTGTGCGCCTCCGCGTAGCCCGGATTGAGCGCGATCGCCTTGCGGTAGGATTCGGCCGCGGCTTCCACCTGGTGCGTCTCGCGCAGCACGACGCCCAGATTGCCGTGGAACTCGGGCGCGGACGGGTTGATCGCGATCGCCGCCCGGATCAGCTCGACCGCCAGGGCGGGTTTCTGCGACTGGTGCGCGACCACGCCCGCCAGATGCAGCGCGCCCGCGTTGCGCGGATCGAGGGCGAGCACTTCGTGGTACTGCGCGGCCGCGCGCGCGAGCTGGCCCGACGCGTGCAATTTCATCGCGGTTTCGATCATCGCGGGAATGTCGGCCGCCGTTTTCTTCTGCGCGGGCTGGCGCCTCGTCGGCAAAGCGGGCTGCGACATCAGCGCGATCTGGCACTGCTTGACGAGCGTTTCGAACTGCGGCCCGCCCAGCCCGCGCTGGCCGCCCTGGCGCAGCACCGACATCGCTTCCTTGGCCTGGCCCGCGCGCAGAACCGCGTCGGCGTAGGACAGCCAGAACTGGCCCTCGACCGGTTTGGCTTCGAGCGCCGCCTTCAGCAGCTTCAACCCTTCCGGGTACTGGCGCTGCACCATCATCAGCGCGCCCAGATTGTGGCACGCGTCCGGCTGGACCGGGTCGAGTTCGAGAACCTCGCGATAGCCGCGCTCGGCGCCCGCAAGATCGCCCGCGCGATGGTGCTCGATCGCGGCCAGCAGCAGCTTTTCGGCCGGGGTTTCGCTCATGGTGCGGGCGCGCTTGGGCGCGCCATCGCTTCGAACGCGGCTTCGATGTTGCGCCGGAACCGGTCGATGTCGAACAGCGGCGCGTGCGCGAGGTTCGCGGCCAGCCTGGCGCGCAGGGCGCCGAGCCTGGCAGGATCCTTCGCCAGCGCCACCGCTTCGTCCTCGAACGCCGGCAAGGTCGCCATCGCCATCTCCGGCAGGCCGACCGCGTGCAGCAGGCTCGAAGCGACGCGCGCGGGAAAACTTTTGCCGACATAGGTCAGCAGCGGCAGGCCCGCCCACAAAGCGTCGCTGGCGGTGGTGTGCGCGTTGTAGGGGAAGGTGTCGACGAACAGATCGGCCAGACGATGGCGCGCCAGATGCGCGTCGAGCTTGGCGTGCGGCGCGAAGACCAGCCGTTCGCGCGCGATGCCGTGGCGCTCGGCCGCCGCGCGCAGATTTTCGACGGCCGCATCGTTGGTCGCGAGCAGCCACAAAACGCTGCCCTCGACGCGCGCCAGCATGCGCATCCAGCACGCGAACATCGCGGGCGTTATCTTCCAGGCATTGTTGAAGCAGCAGAACACGAACGCGCCCTCGGGCAGGCCCGCTTGCGCCCGCGTCGGCGCCGCGTCGGCGATTTTGCGCTTGGCGTCGTTGACCTGGTAGCAATCGGGCAGGCGCACCAGTTTTTCGGCGAAATGCGCCTCGCTGCCCGGCGGCGCCACGATCGGATCGACCAGAATATAGTCGATGAAACCCGCCCCCATCGTGCCCGGATAGCCAAGATAATTGACCTGCACGGGCGCCACGCGGCGCGCCAGCACGCCGGTGCGCGCGTCGGCCGTGTAGCCCATCAGATCGACCGCGATGTCGTAGCCGCGTTCGCGCATCTGCGCGACAATTTCGACGTCGCTGGCCTCGCGCAGATCGTCGAAACGGTCGAAGGCGGCGGCGATGCGCTGGCGCATCGCGCCGTCGCTGGCGGGGCCCACCGACACGCCGTGGATTTCGAATTTCGCGCGGTCGTGCGCTTCGAACAGATTGGCGATCAGATAGGCGACCGCATGGTCGCGAAAATCGGCCGAGATGTACGCGATCTTGATCCTGTCGTTTTTCGGCGGCGCGAGGGGCGTTGCGGCCGCAACCGCGCGCGCGAAACGCGCCTGCGCGAACAGCTCGGCCGATTTCAGGTGCAGGGCGGGATCGTCGCTATGCGCCATCAGCGTGAAAGGTTTGTCGACGCGCAAGCCCGCCGCGACGTCCGCCGCGATGCGCGCCGTCAGCGCGTCGTAGTCGCGCCAGTCGCAGGTCAGCAGCCGTTCCGAGAGCAGGCTGCCGAGCGCGTATTCGTAGCTCGGGTCCGCCGCCAGCAGGCGCGCGTAGGTGTTTGCGGCGTCCACGGGGCGCTTGAGCAATTGCTGCAGAATCGCCAGGCTGTTGATCGCTTCGGCAAAATCGGGCTTGAGCGCCAGCGTCTTTTCGTAGGCCGCCAGCGCTTCGTCCAGGCGCCCGAGCATGCGCAGCGCCACGCCGCGATTGTGCGTCGCGCGAAGATGGCCCGGATCGCGCGCCAGCGCTTCGTCGTAGCAGGCGAGCGCGTCGTGCTGGCGCTCGCGCATCGCGTAGATCACGCCCTTCTCGTTCCACGCATAGGCGGCGTTGGGCGCCAGTTCCAGCGCCCGGTCCACGGCCGCGAGCGCGTCCGTGTAGCGTCCCAGATGGCGCAGGCAGACCGCGCGCATATGGTGGGCTTCGGCATAGGCCGGATCGAGCGCGACCGCGCGCTCGACCGCGGCCAGCGCTTCGTCGTGGCGGCCCAAATCGCCAAGCGCGTTGCCCAGATTGTAGTGCGCGGCAGCGCTGCGCCCGCCGACGATGCCAAGCGCCCGGCCGATCAGCTCGACTGCGGTCTTGGCGTTGCCTTGCGCGCGCGCCGCGACGCCCGAGAGATGCAGCGCGTCGAAATTGCGCGGCTCGGCACGCAGAATCTCGCGATAGAGAGCGCCCGCTTCGCCATACTTTCCCGCCTGGTGCAGGGCGACGGCGCGCTGGAGCTTGGCGTGGACGGGCGAAGGGCGGGCAGGGGGTCTGGCCATGGCGTCCAAAAATAGGCGCGATTCGGGCGTGCGGGGCAAGAATGCGCGTGCCACGCCCGCGATACAAGAGCCGAAGACAGTATTTGCGATATGCGCTAGTCTTGCGCCAACGACAAAAAACAGGGGAGGAAACGCGCATGCTGCGTCGTCGATTTGTCGCGCTGTCGGGCGCCGGGATTCTGGCGGCACCTGCGCTGGTGCAGGCCCAGGCGCCCGCGCGCGTGCGCATTTCGGTCCAGCCCGGCATGTCGATGATGCCGCTGGTGATCGCGCAGGAAACCAAGCTGGTCGAGCGCCGTCTGGCGGCGGCGGGGCTCGGCAATGTTGCGATCGAATGGACGCAGATCAGCGGCGGCACCGCGATGAACGACGCGCTTTTGTCGGACTCGATCGATTTCGCGTCGGGCGGTTTGCCGCCGGCAATTCTGCTGTGGGAGAAAACCAAAGGCACGCCGCTCGAAGCGCGCGCGCTCGCGTCGATGGCGTCGATCCCGCAAATGCTGTTTGCGCGCAATCCGGCCGTCAAGACGATCCGCGATTTCACGCCGCAGGACCGCATCGCGGTGCCGGCCTTGCGCGTCGGGCTGCAGGCGATGCTGGTGCAGATGGCGGCGGCCCAAGCCTTCGGCCCCGACGCGTGGAACCGCTACGAAAACATCATGCTGCAGATCTCGCATGCCGACGCGTTCGCCGCGCTCTCGGGGGCGGTCGCGACCGAGATCACGGCGCATATGTCGGGTCCGCCGCAGCAATGGACGCAGATGCGCGACGCGAAGCTGACGCGCGTATTCGAAAGCACGTCGGTGACGGAAGGACCCGCCTCGCAGAACGTGATCTACGCGCGCATGGCCTACCGCCAGCGCAACCCCGAAATCGTCAGGGCGGTGCTGGCCGCCCTCGACGATTCGATGGCCGCGATCAAAAGCGATCTGCCGGGCTCGGTCGCGATCTTTTTGCGCGCCCAGCGCACCAACATGGACGCGGGCGAGCTGGCGCAAAATCTGCGCGACCCGAACGTGACGTTCGACACCACGCCCAACCGCTCGCTGTTTTTCTCGCAATTCATGCTGCGCGCCGGGCTGATCAAGCAGGGCCCCGCCACTTGGCGCGACATCTGGATGCCCGACATGCACGAGCGCAACGGCAGCTAGGGGGGCGCCAAAGCGCCCTCAGTTGCAGCCATTGTGGCGGCGCCACAGATCCGCGTCGTGTCCTGCCGGAGCGTTCGCGCACGGATCGCGCGCGTATCCGCGCAGATCGGCGTAGCGGTCGAGCTGCGCGCGCGTCAGCAGCGGCGGCGTGCTCAAATGCGTGGCCAGGTGGATGTAGCGCAGGCGCGCGCGGCTTCGCTCGACGTCGCGGAGCAAATCTCGAAGGCGCCGGTCCGTCGCCGTGCCGTCGCGAAACGCGGTTTCGATCGCGCGTTCGAATGCGATCAGGCGTTCGCCTTCTTTGGCGGCTTCGGTCCGCATTTTCTCGAAGATGGCTTCGATCGCGGCGATTTGACCGGGGTCCAAACCGATTTCGTCTTTTAGTTCCAGAAGGTGCGCCGGACCCGGCACGCCGTTCAGTTCGGCGGCTTTTGCCAAGCCCCAGCCGCCGCCGCGCCGCAGTTCGCCGATATCGTCGGCCGAGAGGCTTTTGATGTCGCGCGTTTCCTGTCCCGCATAAGGCGAGCCGTACGCGTGGCCCGCGTGCTGCGCGTCCGCAGGCCGGGACAGCGCCGCGAGGAAGGCGAAAAGAAGCAGTCGTTTCATTTGCGGCGCGCTCCGTGTTTGGTTGCGTGCGATCACCTTGCCACGACGCGTCGATACCGGACATGATAGATATCATGGACCGCGATTTCATCGAATGGCTCGGCGGTTTGCCGGGCGTCGAACGCAAGTTTGCGGCGGGGCAGCATGTGTTTCGCCAGGGCGACAAGGTTGGCCTGCTGCATCTGGTCGCCGACGGAGCGGTCCATTTGCTGCGCGCGCAGGCAAGCGGCGGAACGTCGATACTCCAGCGCGCGGTCGCGCCGTCGATCCTTGCCGAAGCATCGGTCTTCGCCGTGTCGTACCATTGCGATGCGCTGGCCATTTGCGCCACGAAAACGCGCGCGATCTCGATGCCGGTGCTGCGTGCGCGCATGGCGCGGGATATCCAGTTGACGAATGCCTGGGCGGCATATCTGGCGCGCGAAATTCAGGCAACCCGCGCGCGTGCCGAGCTTCTGGCGCTGCGCACGGTCGCGCAGCGGCTCGATGCGTGGCTCCTTGGCCGGAGCGGCCGCGCAACGCGTCGCAGTTCGTGGAAGAACGTGGCGGTCGAAATTGGCGTCAGTCCCGAAGCCCTCTATCGAGAAATCGCCAAGCGCCGTCGGGTCGGGGAGTCGGCTTGGGAGCGTTGATGGCCCGACCAAAGGAAATTAAATTTTTGTAGATAAATAAACCTATTTATGCTCTCATGTTCCATCGTCTTTTGGGCGTGCGCTGTTTGACAAGTGAAGAGAGAAAAAGGGGCGTTCTCGCCCGGTGCGGTGCGTTTCTCGCACCTTTCAATTCGTTCGTCGGCGAGGCGACATCGCCGGAATATCAAAGGCTTAAATTGGCGACGGTCGCCTTTTGTAAACTGCCGTCGCCTATTTGCGGCACGGGTCTCAGCAGCGTTCGTCGATCGCGACCGGCGCGTAGGCGAAACCCGGTTTCTTGGTGTTGGGCTGGGGCTTCGAGCCTTTGCGGTTGTAGCCTGCGGCGGCCGAGCGGTCGGCGTTCCACACTTCGGCGATCGCCTTCATCACGCCCTCGTTGACGCGGCGCGCGGACTGGATCGCGCGCTGGTTGCGCGTCGCCACTTCGTGCACGCGCATCAGCGCGTGTTCGATTTCGCCCTGCACGACCGGCAGCGCCTGCTTGAGGGCGGCCGGGTTTTCGCGCAAATGGCGCACCGCCAGCGCGTAGAGTCGGCACAGTTCCTTCTTCTGGTCCTGCAACGCGCCGACTTCCTGCGTCTTCATGTCGAGGATCAGCAGCGTCTCGCGCTCGAGCAGATGCACAAGGCCCGCCGACGCCGCGATCAGGTTTTCGATCAGGGCGCGCACGTTGGCGGGCGCGGTTGCGGGCGCCGCATTCGGGGTCGCGAAAAAACTAGCGGGCGGCGGCGGCATTGGCTTGCTCCTGGATCTTGAGAATGTCGCGCGCGATATGGGACGAGAGCCCCACGCCGCCGGCTTTCGACACGTTCTTGGCGTAGGCGTTGACCAGCATCGAGCGCACGGTTTCCTCGCCCTGGCCGCCGCCCATGGTCTTGTCGACGGCGACCGTGCTGAACATGTGGTTGAACATCTGTTCGAGGAACACGGTCTCGAAATCCTCGGCGGTCTTTTTGACGGCCTTGGGGTCGAGCGGTTTGCCGGCGGCGGGAATCTTGGGCGTCGGCGACGAAGCGCCGCGCGCGAGGTCGGCGGGGGCGGCCAAAGCCGGGACGGGGCTGGAGATCGACGCCGACATCACAGCACCGAGATTTCGGCTTGCAGCGCGCCTGCGGCCTTGATCGCCTGCAGGATGGTGATCATGTCGCGAGGCGTGATGCCGAGCGCGTTGAGGCCGTTGACCAGTTCCTGCAGCGTGACGCTGCCGGGCAGCACGGCGAGGTTGCGGCCCGCCCCGTCGTCGACCTGGATGTCGGTGCGCGGCACGGTCGTGGTCGTGCCGGTGGTGGAGAAGGGGTTGGGCTGGCTCACCTGCGGGGTCTCGGTGATGCGGATGGTCAGGTTCCCCTGGGCGATCGCGACCGTCGAGATGCGCACGTTTTCGCCCATCACGATGGTGCCGGATTTTTCGTCGATCACCACGCGGGCCATCTGGTCGGGCTGGATCTGCAGCTGCTCGATGTCGGTCAGGAACCCGACAATGTCGTTGCGCCGATTGGGCGGGGCCATGACCAGCACGGTGCCGGGGTCGCGCGCGCGCGCGGCCGGCCCGCCGGCAAACGCGTTGATCGCCTGCGCCATGCGGCGCGCGGTCGTGAAATCGGGATTGCGCAAGGTCACGTTGACGACCTCGAGCGAGGAAAGTTCGAACGTCACTTCGCGCTCGACGATGGCGCCGTTGGCAACCCGCCCGCCGGTGGGCGTGCCCCTGGTCACCGAGGCGCCCGCACCGCCCGCAGCAAAGCCCGAAATCGCCACGGGGCCCTGGGCCACCGCATAGACCTCGCCGTCGGCGCCCAGCATGGGCGTGACCAGCAGCGTGCCGCCCATCAAGTTGGTCGCATCGCCCAAGGCGCCGATATTGACGTCCATGCGCGTGCCGGTGCGCCCGAAGGCGGGCAGCGTGCCCGTGACCATCACGGCGGCCACGTTCTTGGTGCGCAAGGTGCTCGAAATGTCGCGTGTGTTGACGCCCATCCGCTCGAGCATCCCGATGATCGATTGCTGGGTGAACGGGGCGTTGGCGATCGTGTCGCCCGTGCCGTTGAGGCCGATCACCAGGCCGTAGCCGACCAGCATGTTCTGGCGCACGCCCTCGAAATCGGCGATGTCTTTGATCCGTACCCGGCTCTGGGCGGCAGCGTCGCGGGGCTGCAAAATCGGGCTTGCGGCCAGAACGGCGGCAAAAAGGGCCAAAATCAGCTTGGTGTGTCGGCGCGCCATGATGTTTCTTCCCGCTTGCTGGGTGGGTCCAAGACAGGCTTTGCGAGGCGCGTGCCAGTCTTTGTTTCGAGCAAAATCAGCCACTTATGGCGAAGTTTGCACGGTCTTGCCCGGCAATAAAACGGTTCAGCCCGGCAGAAATTGCCGATTGCGGAAAAATCGCTTCGCCCGCATCTTCAAATTCAGAGCCAAGGAGATGGCGCCATGAAGATCGGCGAGACGGGCGGCCCCAGGAACGTTGGCGGCACGAAAGCGGTCGGCGGCAAGGGGGCCGCCAAGGGCAGCGATTTTTCCAAATTGCTCGATGGCGGGACGCGCGGCGCCGAAGGGACGGGGGGCCCGAGTGCGGCCTACGGCGTCGGGGCGGTTTTCGGCGCGCAAGAGGTCGAAGACTCGACCGACAAGCCCGCCAACAAACGCGCCCGCCAGCGCGGCGAGGACATGCTCGACAAGCTCGATTCCCTGCGCCGGGGCTTGCTGACCGGGTCGATGTCGCGCGGCGATCTGCTCGATCTGGCCAAGCTCGTGCGGGCGCGCCAGGAAACCGGCGCCGACCCGCAATTGCGCGAAATTCTTGGCGAAATCGAACTGCGCGCGGCGGTCGAACTGGCCAAGCTCGACAGCCTTCGCTGAAATTTCATACCTATTCGGCGGCCCGGCACGCTATGTGCTTGCCCGTGCGCGAGTGGCACTTGCATTCCGCAAGGGTACTCGGATACAAGCCGGGACGAAATCGATGCAGTCAACACGACAGAATTCGAACGGGGGCGCCATGACCTACCCACTGCTGCCGCCAGACTACCGCCCTTCCGAAAAAGAAGCGTTCATGAACCCGCTGATGCGGGAGTATTTCCGCCAGAAGCTGCTGGGCTGGCGCGCGGATTTGCTCAAGGACTCGACCGAAACTTTGCAGCATCTGCAGGAAGAAACGGTTCCCGAAGCCGACGTCACCGACCGCGCGTCGACCGAAACCGACCGCTTCACCGAACTGCGCACCCGCGATCGCGAGCGCAAGCTGATCGGCAAGATCGACCAGGCGCTGCGCCGCCTCGACGACGGCAGCTACGGCTATTGCGAAGACACGGGCGAACCCATCGGCATCAAGCGTTTGGACGCGCGCCCGATCGCCACATTGTCGATCGAGGCGCAGGAGCGCCACGAACGCATGGAGCGCATGCAGCGCGAGGATTAGCCCGCGGTCCGCAAATCGGCGGCCGCTTCGGCCGGCAGGCACGGGATATATTCGCCGTCCTTGGCGATCGTGCGGACGATCGAAATCTGCGTCTCCAGCACGCTTGGAATGGCCCGCAGAAAATCCTGCACGATCGCGTTGAGCTGGGTCGCGTCGCGCGCCCGCAATTTCAGCATATACGTGCCGGGCGCGGTCAGCGGGTAGCATTCCTGGATTTCGGGGGCGGCCATGGCGGCCGCCAAAAAATCGGCCTCGTTGGCGCCCTCGCGCAGCGTCACCCCCGCAAACGCCAGCAGCGGATAGCCCAAGCGTCCGGCATCCACCCGCACGGTCCAGCTGCGGATCATGCGCGTGGCCACCAGCTTCTTGATCCGCTCGTTGGTCGCCGAGATCGACAGGCCGATCCGAACGCCCAATTCGGCCAGCGAAGCGCGCGCATCGGCCTGGAGCGCCTCGAGCAGCGCCAAGTCTTTTTTGTCCATCCGTCGAATTTCGCGAAGCAAAATGCAAATGTCAACCCGCGCGGAAAGAAATTTTCGCGGACAAAAAAGAACCCCCGCCGGCAGGGCGGGGGTTCGGTCGGTTCGGCAGCTTTTGCGTTTAGAAGGGCGAGACGATATCGAACAGTTGCTGGCCCCAACGCGGCTGCTGGAAGTCGGTGATCTGGCCCTTGCCGCCGTAGGCGATGCGGGCTTCGGCCAATTGGTCTTGGCGGATCGTATTGACCGAGGTGATGTCCTGCGGCCGGATGACGCCCGCCAGCTGCAGCACGCGGGCTTCGAAATTGACCCGCACTTCCTGGGTCCCGGACAGGACAAAGTTTCCGTTGGGCAGGACTTGGGTGATCACGGCGGCGACGCGCAGGTTCAAGGTTTCCGCGCGCTGGATGCGGCCCGTGCCGTTGTTCGAGGTGGTGGAGTTCAAACCGCCCAGCGAGACCGTGTTGCCGGTGGCGTTGTTGCTGGAAGCGTTGTTGTTGCGCCCTGGCAGGCGCGACAGCAGGTCGGCCGTGCCGTAGCCCAGGAACTGCGACGCGACGTCCGCGGATTCCGAGTTGGTGCGGCCGCGCGTCGTGGTGTTGGTGAAGTCGGCCGTGTCGGCGATGCTGACGATCACGGTCACGATGTCGCCGACCTGGTTGGCGCGGTTGTCCTTGAAAAACTGGCGCGCACCCGTGCGCCACAGCGACGCATTGTTGGTGCCGTCGCCTTCGCTGCGCGGCGGGCTTGGCATGGTGATCTTGGGGTTGGTATCGGCCGGGTTCTTGATCGGGGTCAGAGCGGGGCCTTGGCCCATCTCGGAAAGCCGGTCGAGGGTGTTGCCGCAGGCCGCAAGGCTGGCGGCGGCGCAGACAACGAAGGCTAGTCTGGCAAAGGACTTCATGGCGGGCTCCGTTCGGTTCTCGTTGGCGGCTATTTCAGGGCGGCGAGGCGCGGGCCGATCTGGACTGCGACCGTATCCGGGCCAACGACAAGGGCTTCGAGCTGGCGGTTGGAAGCGGCGTTGACGACGCGGATCGCGTCGCCGCGCGCCCCTTCTTCGACCGCGCGGCCCTGCACGCTGAGGCTCAGATTGCCGCTTTGCAGCAGGATCGTGACGCTGGCATTGCGCGCCACCAGCGTGACCGGGCGAACGTCGCTCTCGCGCACCGGTTCGCGTTCGCGCAGGCGCTGGCGGGCCACCTGGCCGATCAGTTTTTCGGGGCTCGCGATCAGATCGCGGCGCGCATTGTCGTCGCGCACCTGGACCATTTCGACGTCGGCGGCCTTGATCGTTTCGCCCGTGCCGATGGCGCGGCGCAACACCGGCAGGCGCGCGGTTGCCAGCGTGCGGCCCTGCACCGTCAAACGCTGCGCGCCGGGGTGCGAACCGCCCGCGATCAGCGTCACGGTGAAACGGCCGGTCATGCGGTCGTACTGGACCTGGCGCACGTCGATGTCGCCGGGCGCGTCGAGCGGCAGTGCCAAGCTGAGCGCGCGGCTGCCGACATCGATTTCGTCCGACGCGCGCATGCCTTCGAGCGCCAGCGCCTGGCGCAACGCGGGCAAGATATCGGACATTTCGACCGTGCGGCCCAGCCGTTCGATCAGCACGCGATCGAAGCGCGTCTGCGGCCGCCAGGCGAGGTTGTTGGCGCGCGCGATATCGCTGAGCTGCTGGATTTCGACCGCTACGCGGCGGCCGGGGGCGGGGGCGCGCAGCACCGGGCGGTCGCTGTTGGCCCCGTCGAAAATATCCGAAAGGCGCACGATGTCGCCTTCGACCACGACGAGGTCCGAGCGCAATGTCTGCGCGCTCGCCGAGGCCGCCAGGGCGGCAAAACCGACGGCAACGAGGAGGGAAAGGCGTTTCATGGACGGGATCCTTGCGATCAACGAAGCTGGTTGACGGTGTTGAGCATCTGGTCGGAGGCCTGGATGACCTTCGAGTTCATTTCGTAGGCGCGCTGGGCCGTGATCAGCGTGGTGATCTCGTTGACCGAGTTCACGTTCGAGCCTTCGACGAAACCTTGCTGCAGCGTGCCGAAACCGGCGGTGCCCGCCGTGCCGCCGATCGCGTCGCCCGAGGCGGCCGAGGGCAGGAAGCTCGTATTGCCGATCGGCACCAGGCCCGCCTCGTTGACGAAGGCGGCCATGGTGAACTGGCCGACCTGCTGCAGCGCGATCTGGCCCGGGATCTGGACAAACACCTGGCCCGACTGGTTGACCGAAATGCTGGTCGCGTTGTTCGGAATCTGGCCGGGGCCGACCACGGCAAAACCGTCGGCCGTGACGATCGAGCCCTGGTTGTTGAGCTGCAGGGAGCCCGCGCGCGTATAGGCGGTTTCGCCGGTCGGCAGCGTCACCTGGAAAAAGCCGCGGCCCTGGATCGCCAGATCGAGCGAGTTGTCGGTTTTCAGCAGCGAGCCTTGCTCGTGGATGCGGTAGACGGCCGTGGGCTTGACGCCGAGGCCGATCTGGATGCCGGCGGGCACCGTGCCGCCGGCGTCGGAGGCGGCGGTCCCGGCGCGGCGCTGGGCCTGGTACAGCAGATCCTGGAATTCGGCGCGCTGGCGTTTGAAGCCGGTCGTGTTCAGGTTGGCGATGTTGTTCGAGATGACTTCGACATTGAGCTGCTGGGCCAGCATGCCGGTCGCTGCGGTGTTGAGGGCGCGCATGTGCGTGTCTCCTGGTCAGAAGTTTCAAGCGACGCGGCCAAGGCGTTCGATCGCCTTGCGCGCGCGGTCGTGTTCGCTGTCGAGAATGCGTTGGGCCGATTCGTAGCGGCGCACGATGTCGAGCATCGAGGTAAGCTCGGTCACCGAGACGACGTTCGATCCTTCGAGCAGGCCCTGGTGGATTTCGGCGCGCGGATCGGCGGGGACGGGATCCTGCGTGCTCGCATACAGACCGCCGCCGAGGCGCGTCAGCGCCTGGTCGTCGACGAACGATACCAGGCGGATGCGGCCGACGCGGTTGTTGCCCGCGAGGATTTCGCCCTGCTTGGTGATTTCGATGTTCGGTTCGTTGGGGTTGAGGCGGATCGCCTGGCTGTTCTGGTCGAGCAGCGCGAAGCCTTCGGTGTTGACGATGCGGCCCTGGCTGTCGAGGCGGAAATTGCCGTCGCGCGTGAAGCGCTGGCCGACGGGCGTGTCGACGACAAAATAGGCGTTGCCGTTGATCATCATGTCGAGGGGGGCTTCGGTCTTGACTGCTTGGCCGGGCCTTGTATCGCGGTACGTGCCGATGCCTTCGACGAACGCGAGCCTCTGCGCGCCGTCGCCGCCAATGCCGGGATTGCCGGCCTTGGGCGTGAGATACTGCGCAAACAGCAAACGCTCGCCGCGGAAACCGGTCGTGTTGACGTTCGCCAGATTGTTGGCAACCGTCTCCATCTGGCGGCGCAAGGCGCTTTGATGCGCAAGGGCGAGATAAGAAGGGTTTTCCATCGCAGCAGGGTCCGTTTGGTTGGTGTTCGCGGTCCCGCCAGCAACTGCAGCCCCTGTGCCACTCCAAAAATGCCGAAAAATCAATAGCTTGAGAAAGATATGTGGCGGCGCTTTTGCGCTGCCCGGCAATTCCTGCCGGGGCGAAGCTGCCGTTTTGGCGGGGCGACGGGAAGCGGTTGAAACCCGTGCGGGGCTGGGGCATAGTCCCGGCCCATTCATGCCGCGCCCGCACCCTCGGGCAATCCGCAAACGGCCGAAAATGGACCGACCGGCAACATGACGGAGCGTAGCGCAGCCCGGTAGCGCATCAGTCTGGGGGACTGGGGGTCGTGGGTTCGAATCCCGCCGCTCCGACCATTAAAGAAGCCCGCTGGATCGATGGTCTGGCGGGCTTCGACGTTTTTAGGCCTGCCCCGTCCGGTCAATTAGGGTGCGGCTTCACATCCGAACAACTTGAACGCCGGATCGAAGTGATTAGCCAAGTCCGTCTATATCAGATGTCGGACGTGCCGAGTTGCGGGAGCAAATGCGGGCGTTGTAGAGCCCACAAAATGATGCGCTGTGCGGCAAACGACTGCATACGTCGCCACACACCGAGCTGATTGGCCTGTTGGGGGGCTGGTTGGACCAGACGCTCAACTCACACTGGCCTTCTATTCGAAGCACCGCCTATTCAAAACCGCAGTGCTGGCGCTGTATCACGCTGTCCCTGCCGGTGAGCCGCTCGACGAAGGACCGCGCTTGCGCCACGTTCCGGGCGGCACTGCACACTGCCGCCGTATAGACAGTCTCGAGCGCCAGCGCATCGGGCAGCGGGCCGACGATGGCGACGCCCGGCGTGTCGAGGATTTCGGTCGCCTGCGTGCAGCCGAGCGGGTTGCGCGCCGTCGAGACGGCGAGCGCGCGCATGGCCGCCGACCCGTTGGGATGCACGCGCCTTGCGCTTGCGACGGAAGCGGCGATGTCGAGCCGTTCGAGGATCCTGGCGAAATGGATGCCGGCCGTGGCGACTGCCGGATCGGGAAAATAAATCTCGTCGGCCGCAAGCAGCGCCGCGCGCAGCGCTTCGGCCGTGCCGATGTCGGGGACCGCGTCGCCGGCGCGTACGGCAACCGCCGTGCGGACGCGGCCGAGATCGGCGACCGTATCGCCGAGGACCGTCCCCTGCCGCGTGAGGCTGTCGACGATCGCGCGCGTCAGGATGACGATGTCGGTGGCGTGGCCGGCGCCAAGCTTTTCGCGCATGGCGCCGACGGCACCGAACTCGCCGCGGACTTGCATGCCCGTCTCGGCCGCGAACGCGTCGGCAAGCGACCGGACCAGGCCGTGGGCGGCGCCGCCGCTGAGAAGGGAGATGTGCGACATCGGCCAGCCTTTTAGACGGTGCCGGCGCGCGCGCGACGGCGGCGGAATGCCGCGACGGCCGGCCAGACGAGGGTCGCGACAAGCGCGCAAGATAGGATCGCGGAGATCGGGCGCTCGACGAAGATCGCCGGGCTGCCGAGCGACAGCAGCAGCGACTGGCGCAGCGAGCTTTCCAGCAGCGGTGCAAGCACGAGGGCGAGGACCAGCGGTGCGCGGGGGAAATCGAGCTTGATCATCAGCCAGCCCACCGCGCCGAAGACGAGCGCCACGATCACCGGGAACAGGCTGAGCGCGCTCGAATAGGCGCCGAACAGCGAGACCGCGAGGATCGCGGGCGCCAGATAGGCGTAGGGGATCCGCAGCAGCGAGGCGAACAACGGTGCGAGCGGCAGGTTGATCACCAGCAGCACGAGGTTGCCCAGGAACATGCTCGCCATCAGCCCCCAGACGAGGTCGGGCTGCTCGGTCATTAGCCCGGGTCCGGGCCGGATGCCGAGCAGGATCAGGGCCGCCAGCAGGACCGCGGTGCTCGTCGAGCCGGGGATGCCGAGGGCGAGCATGGGTGCGAGCGCGCTCTGTGCGGCGGAGTTGTTCGCCGACTCCGCTGCCGCGAGGCCGTCGATGGCGCCGTTGCCGAAGCGCTCGGGCTTGCGGCTGAAGCGCCGTTCGGTGACGTAGGCCATCATCGATGCGATCGTCGGACCCGCCCCCGGCATGACGCCGACGATGAACCCGACGACGGTTCCCCGCACGATCGCGAAGCGGCTGTCCGCCCATTCCTCGGCTGTGATCCACATGTCGCGCAGGCGCGTGCGGATCGGCTGGATGGCATGCACGCGTTCGAGCGATGCGAGAATCTCGGCGATCCCGAACAGGCCGATCGCCACCGGCAGGAAGTCGATCCCCTCGATCAGCTGGGACACGCCGAAGGTCAGGCGCGGCATGCCGACGATCGGATCGACGCCGACCAGGGCGATCATCAGGCCGACCGCAGCGGCGATGAGCGCCTTGACCGCCGAGGTGCTGCCCAGGCTGGCGGTAGCGCAGATGCCGAGGGCCGCGAGCAGGAAGTACTCGGGCGAGCTGAAATTGAGGGCGAACTCGCTGAGCGGCGGGGCCACGAAAACCAGTGCGGTCACCGACACGATTCCGGCGAAGAACGAGCCGATCGCGGCGACGCTGAGTGCGGCGCCTGCGCGGCCCTTGCGCGCGAGCTGGTGGCCGTCGACGGCCGTCATCAGGCTCGACGATTCGCCTGGCACGTTGACGAGGACCGATGTGAGGGTTCCGCCATACATGCCGCCATACATGATGCCGGCCAGCATGATGATCCCGGAGACCGGCGCCATCGAATAGGTGAACGGCAGCAGCAGCGCCATGCCGGCGGCCGGTCCGATGCCCGGCAGCGCGCCGATGATCTGGCCGAGCACCACGCCGAGCACCAGGAAGAACATGTTTGTCGGCGTCGTCGCGACGGCGAATCCCTGCCAGAGGAGGTCGAGGTTTTCCATGCTGCTTCTAGAATCCCCACGGGCCCTTGGGCAGCGGCAGTGCCAGCCAGCGCGCGAACACGAGCCACAGGAATGCGACGCTGGCGGCGGTCGCACCAAGGCCCGTGACGACGGGGCGGCGCAGGATGACGACGGTGATGAACGCGACCATCGCGGCCGCCGCCGCAAGGATGCCGACGACCGGCACCAGCAGCGTGAACGCGACCAACGTGGCGTAAACGGCCGCGACCCGACGCAAGCCCGGACCTTCGGGCCAGCCCTCGGCGAGTGCCGCATCGCGCCCCTGGAAGATCTGGACGAGCAATGCCACCGCCAGCCCGGCGGCACCGGCACCGACGAGGAACGGGAAAAAGGCGGGTCCGGCCGTGAAGCCGTCCCAGATGTCGAGATGGGCAGTGTCGGCGACAACTGTCGCCGACACACCCAGTACGGCAATGGCTGCGAGGGCGACGCTCAGCCGCATGGCAGGCTCGCGCGCCGCATCGCCGCCGCCCTGCGTCACTTCGCCAGTCCGACGTCGCGCATCAGGTCGCCGTAGAGTTTGGCGAGCTCCGCGTGGCGCGCTTTGATTCGGTCGAGGCCGTAATACTCGCTGCGCTGGAACTTCGACTTGACCGAGTCTTGCCACTGCTTGGACGCGACGACCTTGCGCATTACGCCGTCCCACCACACCGCGACCTGCGGATCGACGCCGCCCGGCAGCGCCATGCCCCAGGACTGGCCGAACTCGATGTCGTAGCCCTGCTCCTTGGCGGTCGGGACGTCCTTGTACTCTGGCTCTGTCCGGCGCTGGGCGGCGAGCACGGCCAACGGCCGGGCGCGGCCGGCGCTGATCAGCGGCACGCCTTCCTCGAGCGTGGCGAATACGCCCTCGACATTGCCGCCCATGAAGGTCGAGATCGCGACCGAACCGCTGTCGAACGGCACGTAGGTGAGCTGCACGCCGCCCGCCTTCATGAACAGGGCGGTCGCGAGATGGTCGGTGCCGCCGGCCTGCGCGCCGGCGATGCGCACCTGGCGGGGAGCGGCTTTCGCCGCCGCCATAAAGCCCTGCAGGTTCTGATAGGGCGCGTTCGGCCGCACCAGGAACACGAGGTCGGATTGGATGAAGTCCGCGACTGGAACCAGCCGGTCAAGGACCGAGGGCGTGCCCTGCATCATCGGCGTCGTGAAGCTCGACTGGTTGAGCGTCAACACAAGGTTCTCGTCGCCCCTGCGGCCGAGCACGTGGTTGTAGCTGACCGAGCCCGAGCCGCCGGGCCGGTTCTGGATAACGATCGGGACCGACGTGATCTTCTCGTCGGCGATGACCTTGGCGACGAAGCGCATCACGACGTCGGGAGAGCCGCCGGGGCTGGCGCCGACCGAGATGTCGATCGGCCCTGCGGGCTGTTTGCCCTGGGCGAGGGCGGGGGTGGTGGAAGCGCCGAACGCCAGTACTGTGGCGAGGCCGAGCCCCGCCGCATTGCCGACGGAAAGGATGCGCGAAAAGCGGATCATGGTTTTCCTCCCAACTTTTTTGTTATGGCTCGGAATAGCATCGGTTGGGTGACTGCGGTTGACAACTAGCGTATGTTCACAAGAGGTTTGCACATCCTGCAAACCGGACCGGAACGCCGACGGAGCCGCGATGGGTCGTTCGAAAATTGTCGGGGTGCTGCCCCGCCTGCCGCTCGAAGTGCTGCGCTACGTCGTCCTGATCGCCGATCACGGTTCGACCGTCGCGGCGGCACAACTCGCCAACCTCACCTCGCCCTCGCTCAGCCGGAAGATCACCCAGCTCGAACACGAACTCGGTTGCCGGCTGTTCGAGCGCCACTCGCGCGGCATGCGGCCGACCGACGCGGGCTACCTCGTGGTGGCGGCGGCGCGCGACATGATCGCGCGCATGGAGCGTCTCGCCACCGACATCGACGACGCCGATTCGACCAAGCGCGGCACCGTGAAGGTCTATGTGTCGCAGTCGCTGGTCGAGCATTTCCTGATGCCCCAGGTCGTGCGGATGGCCGGCCTCTATCCGAACGTGAAGTTCGACGTCGTCGTCGCGGCCGGCCGGCAGGCCGAGCGGGCACTTGTCGATGACAGCGGCGATTTCGCCCTCATCCTGACGGTGCCGCGCCACGCCGACATCGAGATCGTCGCCGAGCGCGGGAACCGCGTCGCGGTGCTCGTGAGCCCGAACCACCCGCTCGCAACGCGCCGACGTATCGACGTCACGGAACTCGCCGCGGTGCCCTTTGCGGCACTGCCGCCGTCCTATTCGAGCCGACTCGCGTTCAATTCGCTTCTGCCCGACGCGATGGCCGGCATGCAGCCGCAGCTCACCGTCAATTCGATCGCTGCGCTGAAAGCCTACGCGCTGTCCGGGGTCGGCGCGGCGATCGCCCCGGAACTGACGCTGCACGGCACGCGCTCGGACGAGCGTCTCGTGATGGTCGATCTTGCGGGTGCAAAGAAGACCGATACGCGGATGTGCTTGTGTCGCCGCCGCTCGCGCGCGCTTGGCAGTGCGGCCAAGCGGCTGCTGGCGGACCTCGCGCGGTCCTTCAAGAGCGCCGAGGTCGACGTCTTCCGCTGATCGCGCCCGCGCACTGCGAGAACTGCAAAGCGCGGGAGCCCGCAAGGCCGTGGCGACCGCAGCGCCGGTTGCATACCGGGAGTCGCGACGAAGCGGATGACGCCACGCGAGTTTCGTGCGTTTCTTGCCCTTGGTTTCCATTCATTTTCGCGAATTAGGCCACCGCTTTTTTTAGGGTGTCGCGCTCCGCCTTCAGCTTCGTGACTTCGCGGCGTAGCCGCTCGATCTCGTACTGTTCGGGCTTCATCGGACCGCGATCGGGGAATGCGATTCTGGGATCGGCAGCTTGCTGTCCAGCCCATTTGCGCAGCAAGGCCCCGCGCATATCGAGATCGTCCCCGTCGCCTGTGCGACCGACATATCGCGATCCCGTGCCAGCTTCGCTGCCCCGAGGTCGCAACGATCCGCCGACGAACCGCATCGCTTTCCTCGCGGGGAAACCCACTTTGACCTTCGCGTCGACCCTAGATGATCTTCGAGCGGATGCGCGACGTGACGATCTCGGCGAGAACGACCACGGCGAAGATCGTGGCAAGCACCAGGCCGGCTTGGTCCCAATAGAGATTGCTGATTGCCGTATCGAGGGCTACGCCAATGCCGCCGGCACCCACCAGCCCCAGCACCGCGCTTTCGCGAACATTGATGTCCCACCGGAACAGCGCCACCGACCAGAAGGACGGCTCCACCTGCGGCCAAAACCCTTTGAGCAGAATTGCAGGCCGCGAAGCGCCGGTCGCGGTCAGCGCTTCGATCGGCCCGACATGCGTTTCGTCGATCGCCTCGCTCAAAAGCTTGCCGACAAAACCGATGGAGCGAAACGCGATCGCGAGCGTGCCCGCCAACGCGCCAGGGCCAAAGATGGCGACGAACAGCAGCGCCCAGATCAGAGAATTGACCGAGCGCGACGAGACGAGAATGAGATTGGCAATCTGGTTCAGCAACACCGACTTCGTGATGGTGCGGGACGCCAGCAGCGCCACGGGTGCAGCCATCGCCAGTGCGATCAAGGTTCCGAGCGTCGCGGTATGCAGCGTTTCGACCAGCCCCGTCAACACGGTCGGCCAAAAGCGCCAGTCGAACGGCCACATGCGCTGGAACAGATCTGCCGACTGCGCCGGCGCGTCGTAGAGAAACTCAGGTATCACCTCGATCGTGCGCAACGACCAAACGACGGCAACGACGCTTGCCACGTAGACGGCATAGCGCGCCATCCGCTCGGCGGGCGTGAAGCGCTGCCACGCACGGGCAATTCCGGTGCCGACGGCCGCGCTCACTGGAACACCCGGCGAATGCGCGTCGAGACCACTTCGAACAGCATGATGATGGCGATGACGACAAGGAGAATGGTCAGCACGACGTCGTAGTCGAAGCGCTGGTACGCTGTGAACAGCGTCGCGCCGATGCCGCCGCCGCCGACGATGCCGACCATCGTCGAATTCCGTAGATTGGAATCGAGCTGGTAGACGACGAAGCCGACGAAGCGCGCCATGACTTGGGGCAGCACGCCCATGATCAGCACGCTCAGGAAGCCGGCGCCTGTGGCGCGCACGGCCTCGACCTGCTTCATCGAGATTTCTTCGATCGCTTCGGCGAAGAGTTTGCCCACGAAGCCCATCGAGGCAACGACGAGTGCGAGCGCGCCCGCAAGCGCGCCGAAACCAACCGCCTTGACGAACAGGATGGCGACGATCACCGGATGGAACGTGCGCAAGAGCGCGATGAACGCGCGCGCCGCCCACGATGCCCATGCCGGCGTCAAATTGCGCGCCGCCAGCAGTCCGAGCGGCAGCGCCAGCAACACCCCAAACGCCGTCGAGAGCACGGCGATCTGAAGGCTCTCGAGCATGCCGTCGACGATAAGCTGGACTTTCTGCGCCTGGACGTTCGGCGGCCACATGCGGCCGAGAAACCGTTCGCCTTGGTCGAGTCCGACGACAAAGCGCGCCCAAGTGATCTGCAGTATGCCTGCCGCATGCGCGACGTAGAGCACAAGCCCCAGCCACAGCGCGCGCACCTTCCAATCGGGCGGAAACGCATGGCGCGGGGTGCGGCCGGCTCCTATAGCGCTCATTCCTGCAGCCAATCCTTGCCGCCGTAGATTTCGATCAGGTGACGTTCCTCCAGCGCCGACGGATTGCCGTCGAAGACGATCGCACCCTTGGACATCCCGATGATGCGGTCGGCAAAACGCTTGGCGAGTTCGACATTGTGGATATTGACGACAACCGGAATGTCGCGCTCGGCCGCCAGTTTTTCGAGAATCTCCATGATTTCGACCGAGGTTTTCGGATCGAGCGAAGAGGTCGGTTCGTCGGCCAGAATCAAATCCGGATTCTGCATGATCGCACGGCAAATCCCGACCCGTTGGCGCTGGCCGCCGGATAGCGCATCGGCCCGGCGCGTCGCCATGTCGCCCAAGCCGACCGCATCGAGAAGCGCGAAGGCGCGTTCCACGTCTTCGGCCGAAAAGCGGCGCAGCAGCGCGCGCCACCACGCCACATAGCCGAGCCGACCGCACAGCAGGTTCTCGATTACCGACAGTCGCTCGACGAGATTGTACTCTTGGAACACCATGCCGATGGTGCGGCGTGCGGCGCGCAGTTCGGCGCCTTTGACGGTCGCAAGGTCGCGCCCCATGAAAAGAATCTCGCCCGCCGTCGGATCGACGAGACGATTGATGCAGCGGATCAACGTCGATTTTCCGGTACCCGACGGGCCGATGATCGCCGTGAGCCCGCGCCCGGCGATCGTCACCGAAACGTCGCGCAGGACCGGCTGGCCCGCGCGATATTCCTTGCGCAAGGCGCGGATCGCAACGTCGCGGTTCGCCGCGTGCGGCCGGCCCTCGCGTTCGGCAATGCTCACGGCCGGGGGGCTGCGGGTGCCGGAGCGGCAGGTGTTGGCGCCGCTGCCGGCGGTGCGGCACGGCGCGCGGCGGCTTCGGCTTCGCGCCGCGCTTCGGCATCGTATGCCGCTCGATTGTAGGGGGTGTTGGTCTTCTCGGCGACCTCGCGCACGGGCGCCCAATCCTTCAGATACGTGATCGGCAAGAAGCGGTCGTCGCCGTTGAACTCCTTGACCATCTCGGCCGGGAACTTGAAATCGTAGAAACATTGCTTGACCTTCGCCGCCAAGGCCGGCGCAAGGTCGTGGGCATGGGCAAAGGACGAGGTCGGGAAAACCGTGCTCTTGTAGACGATGCGGAAATTGTCGGCCTTTACGGTGCCGCGATTGCCCATGCGATCGAATACGTCGGATGCTACGGCACCCATGTCGTAGTCGCCCGTGTTGACGCCCAGCACCGAACGGTCGTGCCCGCCCGACATGATCGGCTGGTAGTCCGTGCCCGGTGTCAGGCCCTCCGCCGGGAAAAGGGCTCGCGGCGCAAGATTGCCCGAGTTCGACGACGGCGACGTGTGCGCAACCTTCCGGCCTTTGAGATCGGCCAGTTTTTGGAACGGCGAATCGGCTTTGACGATCGCCAGAAGATGGTACCCCCGCACGCCCTCGTTCGACCCCTTCGCTGCGAACGGGACTGCACCCGCGATATTCACGGCAAAGCCGGTTGGGCCCGTCGAGAAACCGGCCACATGCAGGCGGCCCGAGCGCATCGCTTCGATTTGGGCGGAATTCGACTGCACCGGGAAATACACCCAGCGCTTGCTTGTGCAGGTCCCCAGATAGTCCATCAACGGCTTGAAGATGTTGGCATAGACGGCCGGGTCTTCCACCGGGGTGTAGGCAAAGATCATCGTCGAGGGGTCGCGTTGCCGGTTGGCAGCCGGGAGGTCGGCGACAAGGTCGTTGTTGGCGTCGCAATACAGCGCGTCGAGCTGGCCGCGATTGGAGCACGTATCCTGTGCGGCGGCTTCGCGCGATGCAAACGGGCCTACAGAGGCCAGCATCGCAACTGCAATCGCGCCAGCGCGCACATGGAGGAATGGCATGGTTTTCTTCTCCCTGAAATCACTGCTCTTTCGGCCCAGCGCCGCTTATGTTACTGTTTTATGACATCTCGCAATTAACCTTACAAGCTTCGTCGTTTGGCGTTTCTGCAAGGCAGCCTCGGAGTTACTCGATAACGTGATCGATCCGACCGAGTTCCTGGCGCTTCTGGGCGCGATCGCGTTGGCGTTGCAAAGCTCGACCGCCACGGTGCTGCTTCTGACGTGCTTGGCGCCGCGCGGTTTTTTTTGCGCTTGCCTCGGCGATCGCGGTCTTCATGTCCAACGATCCAGCGATGGCGCGCGAACTGATCCGCGAGAAGGATCGGATCCGCTCGCTCGAGACGCGTGCGCTGCATCTCGACATCTTGCGCGATCTCAAGCGCATCAATTCGCATCTGGTGACAGTCGCTTGCCCCATTCTCGAAGCCGCGGGGGAGCTGCGCGGGTCTCGTCTAACGTCGCCTGCGGCCTGAGCATCTCGCGGCACTCTCGCTTCGCCCAAGCCGACTGTATCGTTCGCTAAATGACCTTGCGGCCGCCGATGGCCGCGAAAAAGGTCGAAACCGAGGAGGAAAGCCCCAATGTCGAACCGACGCTTTGCAAGCTTTGCAATCTTTGCGACCGCCGCAATCGCCATTTTCCTGGCGCTTGGCCTTTCCGTTGGCAACGCCCATGCACAAGCGCCCAGCGGCAAAGTAACCGTCGTAACCTCCTTCTCGAAGGACGTAACAGACCCGTTCAAAAAGGCGTTCGAAGCGGCCGCTCCGGGCGTCACCCTCGAGGTGCAGAACCGCAATACGAACGCGGGCGTGCGCTTCGTGCAGGAAACCCGCGCCAACAATCAGGTCGATCTTTTCTGGGCGTCGGCACCCGATGCGTTCGAGGTCTTGAAGCGCGCAGGACTTCTCCAGGCGCACAAGCCCAATTCGCCCGGCATCCCGGCCAAGCTCGGACCCTACAACATCAACGATCCCGACGGCATGTTCTTCGGTTTTGCCGCGTCGGGCTACGGCATCATGTGGAACGAGCGCTATACGCGCGCCAACCGTCTTCCCGATCCCAAGGAATGGGCGGATCTGGGCAGGGCCGTCTATTTCGACCACGCGATGATCACCACGCCGTCGCGCTCGGGAACCACGCACTTGACGGTGGAAACCATCCTGCAGGGCGAGGGCTGGGAGAAGGGCTGGGCGACGCTGAAAGCAATGTCGGGCAATATGCGCGCGATCACGGACCGCTCGTTCGGCGTGCCCGATGCCGTCAATTCGGGGCAGGTCGGACTCGGCGTCGTGATCGACTTTTTCGCGTTCTCCGCGCGCGCGGCAAACTTCCCGGTCAAGTTCGTCTATCCGGCCGTCTCGACAGTCGTCCCGGCCAATGTCGGCATCGTCGCCAATGCGCCCAATCAAGCTGCCGCGCGGGCCTTCGTCGATTATCTTCTGTCCGACGCAGGCCAGGAACTTCTCCTGATCCCGGCGATCAGCCGTTTGCCCGTGAATCCGGCGATCTATGCCAAGGCGCCGGAGGGCTATCCCAACCCGTTCACCGGCGCCATCGGGCTGCCGGGGTTCGAATTCGATGTCGGCCTGTCCGAGCGACGCTACGCGGTCGTCGATGTGCTGTTCGACCAATTGGTGACCTTCAATCTCGAACCGTTGAAGGCGGTCACCAAGGCAATGCACGACGTCGAAGCGCGCCTTGCGCGTCGCGACAATCCGGCCGCGCGCGCCCGACTGGCAGAGGCCCGCGCCCTGATCTCCGCCATGCCGATCACGGCCGAGCAAGCCGCTTCGGACGAAATTCGCGCGTCGTTCCAAGCGAGCACCCCGCAGGCCAAAGCCCCCCGCCAAGCCGAGCTCGAGCAGCAATGGTCGAGCTTCGCCAAAGAGAAATATGCCGCCGCGATGGCGAAGACCGCCGAAGCGGCGCGGCTCGCACCTTGAAAGCAAGCGCTGCGAACACAACCGTCGCCGCCGCCGTTTCGCGCGGGCAAGCGACTCCGCTCGGCCAGTATCTGCTGGCCGGGGCGGTGGCGGCGTTTCTGCTTCTCTTTCTGGTCGTGCCGGTCGCGACGGTGGTCGTCGTCGCGTTTGTCGATCCGCGTACGGGCGGTTTCACGCTCGTGAACTTCGCCGATTTTCTTCGCAACGATCTGTTCGTCCGCTCGCTCTGGAACTCGATCTATGTTTCGACAATGTCGGTTCTTTGGGGCACGGCATTCGCGCTGCCGCTGGCCTACATCACCTCGCGCTTCCAGTTCCGAGGGGCCGTGTTGATCCAGACGTTGGGAGTCGTGCCGCTGATCATGCCGCCTTTTGCAGGCGCGGTCGCCATGCAGCTGCTTTTCGGGCGAAACGGAACGTTCAACCTGTTGCTTGGCGATTGGTTCGACATCAACATCCCGTTCATGGAGGGCTTGAACGGCGTCATTCTGCTGCAGGCGGTCCATTACTTCCCGTTCATCCTGCTCAATGTTTCGGCGTCGCTCGCGAACATCGACCGTGCGATGGAGGAAAGTGCGCAAAATCTCGGCGCTTCGGGCTTCCGGCTCTTCGCCAAAGTCGTCTTTCCCCTCGCGATGCCGGGCTATGTGGCGGGGGCAAGCCTGGTTTTCATCAAGGTCTTCGACGATCTTGCCACGCCGCTGCTGCTCAACGCCAAAGACCTGCTGGCACCGCAGGCCTATCTGCGCATCACCTCGATCGGGTTGAACGATCCGATGGGCTACGTCATTTCGGTCGTGCTGATTTCGGTGTCGATGCTTGCGATGTGGATCGCCACCTTTGCCACGCGCGGGCGCGACTACGCCACCGTCCAGCGCGGCGGCGGCGGCCTTGCCAAACGCGAGATGAAAGGGTTCGACAAGGCGGCTGCCTATGGCGTCGTGATTCTGATCCTGGCTTTGACGCTTGCACCGCATGTCGGATTGATCCTGCTGTCTCTTGCCACGGTCTGGTCGTTCGCGCCTTTGCCGGACGAATACACGCTCGCGCATTACGGCAAGGTGCTGACCGAGAGCCCGCAATTCGTCTGGAACACGCTGATCTATTCGACGCTGGCGGGCATTATCGCCGTCGTCGTCGGGTCGGCGATCGCGTGGCTGGTGCAGCGCTCGAAGGTCCCCGGTCGGCACATGCTCGACTATCTGGCGATGGGGGCGCTTGCCGTGCCCGGCGTGGTGATCGGCATCGGCTATCTGCGCACCTATTACGGCGTGACGTTGCCCTCGGGCCAATCGCTCGCGACGTTCTGGTTCATCATCGTGATCGCTTTGGCCGTGCGGCGGCTTCCCTACGCATTGCGCGCCTGCACCGCGGGGCTGCAGCAGGTCTCGCCGCAGCTCGAAGAAGCGGCCGAAAATCTCGGGGCGACCAAGGCGCGCACGGTGCGGCGGATTCTGCTGCCGCTGATGGTCGGCGGCATGCTCGCTGGCTTCGTCACCGCGTTCGCCACTGCCTCGGTCGAGCTTTCGGCCACGATGATGCTGGTGCAAAACACGTCCGACGCGCCGCTGGCCTACGGGCTTTACGTCTATATGCAATCCCCGGCAGGCCGCGGCCCCGGCGCTGCCCTCGGCATGATCGCGGTCGCGATCGTGGGCTTGTGCACTTTTCTTTCCCACTGGCTGCTCGACCGCGAACGGTCGGGCGCCGTCGAAAACTGAGGCATCTCATGTTCGAGAAAGCAATTGCCCCAACCAACGCGGCGGGCGTTCTTGTCGAGGGCGTGAACCTCTCCTACGGCGCCACGCATGTGCTGAAAGACGTCAATCTCGAAGTGAAGCCGGGCGAATTCTTCGCGTTCCTCGGACCGTCGGGCTGCGGCAAGACCACCTTGTTGCGACTCATCGCCGGTTTCAATATCGCGCAGTCGGGCCGGGTGACGATCGGCGACAGAGAGATTTCCGCGCTCCCGCCGTGGAAGCGCGATGTCGGCATGGTCTTCCAATCTTACGCGCTATGGCCGCACATGACGGTCGCCAAGAACGTCGCGTTTGGGCTCGAAGAGCGCCGGCTGCCGAAAGCCGAAATCGCCCGGCGCGTGGTATCGGCCCTCGAACTCGTCGGTCTTGGGCATCTTGCCGAGCGTCGGCCCTCGCAGCTTTCGGGCGGGCAGCAGCAGCGCGTGGCCGTGGCGCGGACGGTAATTGTCGAACCCAAAGTCCTTTTGCTCGACGAGCCATTATCGAACCTTGACGCCAAGATGCGCGTTCAGGTGCGTCGCGAACTTCGCGACTTGCAGCGGCGGCTCGGGCTGACGACGATCTTCGTCACCCACGACCAGGAAGAGGCCAACACGATCTGCGATCGTATCGCGGTGATGAACGACGGCGTTATCCAGCAGGTCGGCACGCCCATGGAACTCTACGAGAAGCCTGCGAATCTTTTCGTCGCAGGTTTTCTGGGAGCCGCCAACATCCTCGAAGGCGAGGTGTTGACGGACGGGACCGACCGCATGTTCAAAATCAAGGGCGGCGCCAAACTGCCCATCCCGCGCGGCGTCGCCGCAAGCGACGCGGCGAGGCTGGTCTTCCGTCCGCAATATGCCGATCTGGTTCCTGCGAAGGCAGCCGATGCGGACAACGCGCTGACGGGCAAAGTGGTCCATCGCGAATTTCTCGGCGCCACGGTACGCTACAGCGTGGCCGTGAGCGGCAGCGAAGTGACCGTCGAAGCGCCGTTCCAAAGCGTGTCGCGCCTGGTCGAGGTCGGCGCTTGGGTCGCGGTCTCGCTGGCACCGGAGCGCATGCAGTTCCTGGCTGCTTGAGCGGTCGCTTCCGTTCATCCGGTCGAGGAGTCTCGTCGGCGCGTACCATGTTCGATCTTCGATGTTGAAACGACCGAAAAGGTACGTCAGTTGGCGATAAAGCGGCTTTCCCAACGCACTGCGAAAACCGATCTCGTGCGGTGCGATTTTATGCGCAAAAGAACTGCGCCGTCTTTGGCAATTGCACCGCAAAAAACTACCGATGTTCCAAATTTTGTAGGTTTGGCGGAAGACTTGAAAATTTGGAACCCAATGGCGGGAGGTTCGAATCCTCCCGCTCCGACCATCGGCGAAGCCCGAATATCCGGTGCCGCGGCGCGTGCTTTCGGATTCCGATAGGTCTTTCCAAATTTCTTTGTTTTGACCCTCGGCGCGTCGTCGGCGTTTTATGCCTCAGACAAGAGGTGCTGCCCCGAGCCCCTAAAGTTCTGCCAGTTCGAGTTAAGTTGGTCCGAGCCAATAGTGCCAACCTTCACCCGCGACGGCAGGCGGTGGAGGATCGGACTGCGATCTAGGGGAAACTAATTCGTTCGGTTCGGGCCGCTAAATCATCGCGAAGATTTCGAAATCAAGTCTGAGGTTGGGCGTTGCTTTTGTCCGGCCTTGGTTGTCCTTGGTTTCGATTCAATTTCCTTTATTGGCGGGAAACACGGAAACTGGCATTGAAGTAAATGAATTTTTTAAAATCTGGGGACCGGGGCGCGAGGCATCGCCTCGCGGGGTTCGAATCCCGCCGCTCCGACCAACAAAGAAGCCCGCTGGATCGATGGTCTGGCGGGCTTCGCTGCTTCTAGATGGCTCCAGCGCCGGGCTGCGGGCTGCCCGATCCTGCTCCTATCCGCGCCGCACGGCGCTGATTTTCTTGTGCATGTACTCGCCCGCCAAAACCGGCGCGTGGCGCGGCGCTGTACCGGGCGCGACTGTCCCGGGCAAAGCCTCGACGGGCGCATCGAAATTCGGATGGCAGAAAAAACCGAGCGACAGCCGCGCGCGCGCGGCCGCCGCGCCGGTCGGGTTCTGCACGCGGTGGACCGTGCTGACCCAGCGGTCGTTCGTCCATTGCTGCATCAGGTCCCCGATATTCACGACATAGGAATCGGGCGGCGGATCGACGGCCACGAAATCGCCGTCCGGCGTTTGCACCTCCAATCCCATGCCGCCCTCGGCCGGCGGCAGGAGAACGGTCAAACTGCCGAAATCGGAATGCGCGCCCGCACGCAACTGGCCCGCGATCGCCGGTTTGTCGAGCGCCGGGTAGTGGAGGGCATGGAACGCTGCGAAATGGTTGTCGATCTTGTCGTTGAAATACCCGATCGGCAGGTCGAGCGCGGCGGCGAAGCAGCGCATGATTTCGCCCGACAAGCGCTCCATCTCGCGAAAATAAGCGCTGAAGACGAGTTTCAGCCCGTCGGGTTTGGCGGGCCAGATGTTCGGCCTGTAGAAGGGCGCGGCATTCGCGTATTGGGCATATTCGATGCCCGTCAATTCCGGTCGGCCGAAACTCAGCAGCGTGCGGAAGTCGGGCGGCGTTTCCTGTCCGCGCGAGCGCGCGAGCGTGTTGGTTTCGGGCGGCGTGTAGCCGCGCAGCATGGTACCCTTGGGCGGCCGCGATTTTTCTTTCTCGTCCGTCGGCAATGCGAAAAACGCCCACGACAGACGCCGCACCTCGCCGATCAGATCGGCGGGCACGCCGTGTCCGCGGATGACCAGAAAACCGATCTTGCGGCACGCGTCGTCGATGGCGCGGCCAAGGGCAGCGACGGCTTGCGGATCGCCCGAGCGGATGGGCGATATGTCCACGACCGGTACGGCACTCATACGGGGATCCTTTCTTCCTGCACGCGCGCAACGAAGGACGCGAAACCGCCGTCGATCGGGCCTTGGGCTTCGGCGCCGCCAGACACCAGGACCGCGCCGTGGCCGATCGCCGAACCGATCATCGCGCCGTAGGCGGCGCGCGCGTGGCGATGCATCGCCACATCGTTGTCGAGATTCATCGCATGCGGCAGGCCGCGAATGTTTCCGTCGGCGGGCGCGTCGCCTTTGGAAATTGCCGCGACAAGCCGCTGCGAATGGGGCAGCGGCAATTGCGGTGCTGCGACGAAACCGAACTTTGCCAGTGCTGCCGCAACGGACGGGGAGTCGAACGGGTCGGCAAGCACGGCATGCGACACCGCAAAGGCGGCATCGCCGCCGCGCCCGTTCGCCAGCATGAAAATCTGCTGGCCCGGCCCGTCATGGCGCGCCACAACAAATGCACGGCTGGCGAATGTCGCGCCGGGTCCGTCGATCGCGCGCGCCACGCCCAGTGCGGCTTGCAAACGCACGGCCGCATCGGCACCCGGATCCTCGAAGCGCGACGGTGCGCGCACGATCACAAGGCCCACATCGGCGGCCCCAATTCCCGCTTCGGCCATCAGATCGCCGACTTGCTGCGCCGTCGCGTCGCGGTGGCTTGCGGTACCTTGATCGGCGCCCGGTACCGCGATGCGCGACACGCCCGCCAGCAACCCGTGATCGCCGGCCTCGCCCTTGGCCCAAACGACAAGATGGGGCGAAACGGCACCTTCCGAGCCCCCCGATACCAGAATCGGCACTTGTTCCGCGATCGCCTGTTCGTCCGTGCCCAGACGTTTGGCAAGCAGGGTCCGCAGCAACAAATCGGTCCATGGTTTGGTAAAGTCGTTGCGCAGCCCGTTGCCGCGCGTCTTGCACCAAAGCCCGACGATATCGGCGGCCCGAATAGCTCCGGAATCCAGAAGGCGCGCGAATTCGCCAAGATCGTCGGGCGCGCGCATCGCAAGTCGGACAGGTCGTATCGCCGTCGTAAACATCGTTTTCCCGCTTTGCTGATAATTTAGCCGTATTGTCTACAATGCTGCCCAATGATTGACCGTTTTGGCCGATTGCCGAGAATGTGCTAGGGGAGTCCATGCCTTCCGACACGCTCGCCCCGCGCCCGCTGCAAAGCATCCTTGTCTCCGCCAAGATCGTCGACGCGATTTTGGAAGCGATCGCCCATGGCCGTTTGACCGCGGGGACACGCCTGCGCGAAGAAGAAATCGCGAGCCTGTTCGCCACGAGCCGCGCGGCCGTCCGTGCGGCGCTGAAGGCGCTTGCCGAACGCGGCGTCGCGGTGTTGCAGCCCAATCGCGGCGCGCGCGTGGCCTCGCCCACCGACGACGAAGTCACCCAAACCTACGCGGCGCGCGCCTTGATCGAAGGCGCGATGGCCGCCGATCTGGCGCAGCACATTACGGCGGCCGATATCCGCAAGCTGCGCGAACATATCCACGCCCAGCGCCGCACCAACGACAGCGGCGAGCGGCGCGAGCATTTGCGCCTGATGGGCGATTTCCACGCGCTGCTGGCTGCGCTGCACGGCAATCCGGTCGTCGCCGAGACGCTGGAGCGTCTGGTGGCGCGCACGAGTTTCATGACCGCGCTGTTTCCGCCCAAAACGCAGGTCTGCGCGATCGACGACCATGTCGCGCTTGTCGATGCGCTTGCCAAGGGCGACGGCGCCGCGGCGCAGCATTTGGCGTCCAAACACATGATGGACAATCGCGCGCGGTTGCGCGCGGCGCCGGGCAAACCGACCGACGATTTGCGCGCCGCGTTGCTGCCCGAGGCTTGAACTACGCATCTTGGGCGGCCCGCGCCCACAGATTCTCGGCGGCCTTCTGGGCGTCCGCACGCACGGCGTCGGTGTCCGCGAACAGTGCTGCGCCGTCGCGCACGACCGGCGTGCCCGCGATCCACACATGCTGCACGTCGCGCCCGTTGGCGTCGTGGACAAGCGTGCCCAACGGATCCAGCAGCGGCGTCAGATGCGCGCGCCGAAAATCCCAGGCGACGATGTCTGCGGCAAAGCCCGGCGCCAGACGCCCGAGCCAGGCGTCCGCGCCCAGCGCTTTGGCGCCATTGCAAGTTGCCATCGCCAACGCATCCTCGGGCTGCCAATCCTCGGCCACGCGACCCAGATGCACGCGCGCGTTGGCGAGCGCCCAGCGCATCTGTTCGGCCATGTCCTGGGTCAGATTGTCGGTTCCAAGCGCGATGTTGGCGCCGGCCGCACTAAGATCGGGCGTATGCGCGACGGCGCCGCCGGTGGCGTTGCCTTTGGGCACATGCGCGACCGTCGCGCCGGCGGCGCCGAACCGCTTCATGTCGTCCGCGCTCATGTGGATGCAGTGCGCCGCGATCAGATTTTCGTCGAGCAGGCCGACGCGCGCCAGGAGCTGCGTGGGCGTGCAGCCGTCGCGTTTGAGGATTTGCGCGTTCTCCAGCTTCGACTGCGACAGATGCGTCGAGACTTTCAGGCCGTTGGCGCGCGCGAATTCGCCGGCCCGGCGCAGCAAATCGGCCGAGCAGGTGTCGGGCGCATGCGGAATGGCGATCGCCGACGCGCGTCCGCCATAGCCGCCATGGAAGTCGCGCACGAGTTTTTCGAGCTCGCCCAGGCGAAGCCGGCCGATGTCCTCGCGATGTTCCCAGTCGGCAAGATGGACGCGCGAGAAATCGACGTCGTGCAGCCGCCCGCATGCCCAAATCCGCATGCCCAAATCGCACATTGCCGGCAGCGTCAGATCGCCATGCACGTAGCTGTCGACCATCGCCGTGGAGCCTGCGAGCAACGCTTCCAGCGCGCCCAGCCGCGCGAGCGCCACCGCTTCCTCGGGCCCGACCTCGTGGCCATGCGGCACGCCGCGCGTATAGGCGGGCGCAAAGCCCATATCGATGGCAATGCCGCGCATCAGGCTTAAAATCGCGTGCGTGTGGATATTGACGAACCCGGGCGTCAGCACGCGCCCGGCCAGGTCTTCGCAGGCGCCGTCGTATGTCGGCATCGTCGCCATTGGTCCCAAATCAAGGACTTTGCCGCCGCCGATCGCGAGCCAGCCGCGCGCGATCGGCGCGGCGTTCGGGCTGACGATCGTCGCATTGGTCAAGATCAGGTCCGGTTTCACCGTATCTCTCCGTTTGGCATACCGCGTGCATTGATCGGTTCGATTTTGTCGACAATGCAGTTTTTGTGCCGACAAAACGCGTTGCGGCATCCTTTGATTCGACCCTCAACCGGGAGACACCGATGAATGTTTCGATGAATCGTCGTTCCCTTCTTGCGGCCATGAGCGCCGCCGCAGCCACCTCGGCCGGACCGGTCTTCGGTCAGGCGCGCGGCGAGCAGTTGCTCGTCGTCATGTGGGGCGCGCAGTGGATCGAAGTTTGCCGCCCGATCGGCGAAGAATGGATGCGCGCGACCGGCGACCGCATCCAATGGGAACTGCATGCGGGCGGCGCCATGGGCATCGTCGGGCGCATGCGCCCGCTGTTCCCGCGCATCCAGCAGAACCTGGTCGCGGCATGGGACCCGGTGTTCGACGCGATGATCGAGGCCGATTGGCTCGAGCCCGTAGATCCGGCCGAGATGCCAGCACTCAACGATATCCCCGAAATCTTTTTCAAAAAAGACAAGCAGGGCCGCAAGGTCACCGTGCCGCTGTCCACTGCGGGCGCATTTTGGGGCTATCGCACCGATCTGGTCGACAAGCCGATCGACAGCATCGAGCAGCTGCTGGAGCCGCGGTTCAAGGGCAAGCTGTGCGTGCCGGTGCCCGTCAACCTGTCGGGCCTGCTGATGGTCAGTCTTGCGATCCAGCGCGGCGGCAACGAGCGCAACATCGAACCCGGCTGGCAGTTCCTGAAGGAGCTGGCCCAGCGCGGCAATATCGGGCGCGTGGTCGCCAACAACAGCGAGATGATCAACGCGATGAGCCAGGGCGATCTGTCGGTCGCGTTCTGGAATACCGGCGGCTGGCAGGCCGTGCGCCAGCGCTTCCCGTCGCGCCTGCTCACGCGCCTCAACGACAACAAAGGCTTTCTGTTCAACGAAGGCTACGTCGTGATGAAGGGCGACAGCCCCGCGAAGATCGCCGCCGCCAAGCGCTTCGCCAACCATTTCGCGACGGCCGACATCAACACGCGCTACAACATGCCGCTTGGCTCGGGCCCGACCAACGTCAAAGCCACGCCCTCCGACGCGATCAAGGACATCTTCTACACCGCCGAAGAGCTGCCGAAATACGCCTACATCCCCGACTACAGCTACATGGCATCCCAGGTCGACGCATGGACGCGGCGCTGGGAGACCGAGATCACGCCGCTCGTCCGCCAAGGATGAAGCGCCAGAGATGAGACGTGTGCCGATCGCGGTCTGGCTGGTCGTTCCCGGCACTGCGGCGCTGGTCCTTCTGATGGGCGGACCCGTCGCGGTGCTGGCGATCGATTCCTTGCGCCCGTACGTTCCCGGCAGCATCCGCGCGGGCGCGGGATACACGTTCGCGAACTATCTCGAACTCGCGAAACCGGCCTATTTCAACTACGCCTACGAGACCTTCCGCATCGGTCTGATCGTGTCCGCCCTTTCGCTCGCCATGGGCGCGCCGCTTGCCTACGTCGCCGTGCGCAGCAAACGCGCGCCCGTGCGCAAGGGGCTGCTCACGCTGCTCGTCGGCTTGCTTGTCATGAGCCTGATCGCGCGGCTCTACGCGATAGAGATGACATGGGGCAGCCGGGGACCGCTGGCGTTCGTCGGCGCGTTTGTCAGCGGCCTTGCCCCGCGCAGTCCGCGCTATGCCGAAGTGCTGGTTTCGATCGGCTTGATGCATTTCACCGTGCCGATCGTGGCGCTGATGCTGGTCGGCGCGTTCCGCGCTTTGTCGCCGCGTCTGGAGGAGGCGGCGGCCTCGCTGGGGGCGACGCGCAGCGAGGCGGTGCTGACCGTGGTTCTGCCGCTGGCGGCGCCCGCAATGGTCTCGGCCTATCTCGTGTCGCTTGCGATGTGCATCAGCAATTTTGTCGCCCCGCTGCTGCTCGGGCGCGGCGTCGTCGTGTTCACGACGAACCTCATGTACACGCGCTTTGCGGACATCGGAAACTACCAGGCGGGGGCGGCGATCGGCATTTTCATGCTGGTTGCAAGTTTTGCGGTCGTCTACGGCCTTGCCACCGTCGCCAAGAAGTTTCTGCCCGGCGCGACGGCGCCGCGATGAAACCGCTCGATTTGCCCTTGCGCATTCTGGCGCTAGCCGTCGTCGTCGCGACCGTGGCGTTTTTGCTGGCGCCGCTGCTGGTCGCGTGCCTGCTCTCGTTCGACGGGCGCAGTTTTCTGGGCCCGTTTCCGCCGAAGGAATTCTCGCTGCGATGGTACCGCTCGTTCCTCGACAATCCGGCGTATCTCGACGGATTCTGGACGAGCGTGCGCGTCGCCGCCATCGCGGGCGCGATTTCGACCGCGATCGGCACCGCGACGGCGCTCGCGTTGGCCGATCCGCGCTTGCCCGGACGCGACATTCTCGAAGCCGTGTTTCTGTCGCCGAAATTCGTGCCGACCGTCGTGATCGGCTTCTCGCTGCTGGTCTTCACGGCGTTTATTGGCATCTACGATCCGTTCGTGCGGCTGGTGATGGGCCATACGATCATCACCATTCCGTTCACGATCCGCGCGGTGTCGGCGAGCCTGGTGGCGCTGAAGCGCAGCCATATCGAAGCCGCGATCTCGCTGGGTGCGAGCGAACCGCGCGCCTTGTGGGACGTCGCCGTGCCCGCAGCGCGCAGCGGCATCGTTGCGGGCGGGGCGATCGCCTTCGTGCTGTCGTTCGACGAAGTCGCCGTCAGCCTGTTTTTGTCCGATGCCTTCACGCAGACGCTGCCGATCGCGCTCGTCGCCGAAATGCGCGCGAATCTGAATCTGACCATTGCGGCGGTATCGACGGTCTTTCTGGCCGCGACTTTGGCGCTGCTTTTTGTGCTCGACCGCACGCTCGGCATCGAACGGCTTGCGGGCGACGTGGGGGCGCGCGGATGAATCTGGAAGTCCAAAATCTCGTCCGTCGGTTCGGCAATTCCCTGGCCCTGGACGGCGCCAGCCTCGACGCGAATGCGGGCGAAATCGTGGCCTTGCTCGGGCCCTCGGGCTGCGGCAAGACGACGACATTGCGCATCGTTGCGGGGTTCGAGGCGGCGGATTCCGGCCACGTGCTGCTGGGCGGCGCGGAGATCGGCCGCCTGCCGCCGCACAAACGCGACATCGGGCTGGTCTTCCAGGACTACGCGCTGTTCCCGCACATGAGCGTGTTCGACAATGTCGCCTACGGACTGAAGCGCCGCGGGATCGCGAAGGCGGAACGCGCGCAGACGGTCGGGCGCGTGCTGGAGACGGTGCGTCTGTCGGGCTACGAGGCGCGCCGCCCGGCGCAGCTCTCCGGCGGCCAGCAGCAGCGCGTCGCCCTCGCGCGCGCGCTTGCCATCCAGCCGCGTCTGCTGCTGCTCGACGAACCGCTGTCCAACCTCGATGCCAAGCTGCGCGGCGTTCTGCAGACGGAACTGCGCGAAATTCTCGCCCGCGTCGGCACGACGACGCTGATCGTGACCCACGACCAGGAGGAAGCGATGGCGCTTGCCGACCGCATTGCGGTCATGCGGCGCGGGCGCACGCTGCAGCTGGGTACGCCGCGCCAGGTCTACGAGCGCCCGGCGACGCGCTTCGTCGCGGAATTTCTGGGCAAATCGCTGTGGTTCGACGGTAAGCTGGACGGCGGGCAGTTCGTCGCCGATGCGGGCATTGTCTTGCGCTGCGCGCCCGCGCAGCTGTCGGCCGCGCGCTACGGTTTGATGCTGCGCCCGGAAGCGCTGCGGCTGGACACCGCAATCGGCGACGGCGACGGTTTCCCCGCGCGCGTCAAGTCCGTGCGCTACCGGGGCCATGCCAATCTTTTGGAGCTCGATATCTTCGGGCACGCAACCGTTTCGCTCGAGCTGCCGCACGGCGCGCCGATCCCGGATGCCGGATCGGACGTCGCCGTGCGTTTCGATCCCGAGCGCGCTTTGCCGGTTCCCGAAGATGTGGATTAGTCCGTGCGCATCCTGTTGCTGAATCCCAACACGTCGGAATCGATTACCGACATCCTCGCGGCCGCTGCCGTTCCGGCGGCGTCGCACGGTACCAGCATCGTCCCGGCGACGGCGCCGCGCGGGGTGCCGTACATCTCCAGCCGCGCCGAAGCGCAGATCGCGGGCGCGGTCGTGCTCGAAATGCTGGCCGAGCGCCACGGCAGCTACGACGCCGCGATCATCGCCGCGTTCGGCGATCCGGGCCTTTTTGCGGCGCGCGAGCTGTTCGACGTGCCGGTCGTCGGCATGTCGGAGGCGGCGATGCTGACGGCCTGCATGCTTGGCAAGCGCTTTGGCATCGTCACGTTCGCGGCGGCAATGGAAGCATGGTACCGCGACTGCGTCGAACAGCACGGCCTAGCGGCGCGCTGCGCGGGCATTCGCTGTCTCGACGGCGCTTTCAAGTCCGTCGATGGCGTGCAGGGCGAAAAAGAAGCCGCGCTGGTCGATCTTGCCAACCAGGCGGTGCGTCTCGACGGCGCCGATGCCGTCATTCTGGCGGGCGCACCGCTCGCGGGCCTTGCCAAAAAAGTCGCCGACCGCATTCCCGTGCCGTTGATCGACCAAGCTGCCGCATCGGTCAAACAGGCGGAAACGCTGGTTGCCCTTGGTCCGCGCAAAGCGACGGCGGGCGGATTTCGCCGACCGGCCGCAAAAGCGAGTTCGGGACTTTCGCCGCACCTCGCCGCGCGCATTGCCCGCGAAGATTGCCAATAGCGCGCCTGCCCGGTTTCAGACGACCGCCAAAAGCGGCTTTTTCCGTCGGCGTTCCAGGAAGTTCCAGATCTTGCCGGTCAGCGCGTCGCTCTGCTGGCGGCGCCGGTGGAGCTTGATGTCGAGCGCGATCTCCCATTTTTTGCCGCCCGCGTGGCCCAGAAAGCCGGCTTCCAGATCGGGCGCCACCAGACTTTTGGGAAGCCAGGCGAGCCCGCTGCCCTCGCGAACCCGGATGCGCAGCGCCCCGACCATGGCGTTTTCGTAAACGACCCGCAGCCGCCTGCGCAATCGGTCCGATTCGACCAACGGTGCAATATGGTCGCTCATGGCGGCCATGGGGCCGAACCGCAGAAACGGGATGGCGGCCGGTTCCTTGCGGTCGAGATGGAAGATAGGCTGGCCGTTCGCGCCCAGCTTGGCGACCGGCACAAGCGCGTCGCGCCCAATCCAGACGCTTTCGACATCGCGCGCGCTCGTGAAGGAAACCGCCTTCCGGCTTTCGTAGGCCATGACAAAATCGACGACGCCGTCGCCCAGGTCCTGCAGACAGTTGGGCAGGTCGTCCGCGCGCAGGCGCGACAGGATCGGGCCGAATGCGCTCTCCAGCGCCTGCAGCCAGGCCGGGTAGAACCGCCAGCTGATCGAATGCTGGGCGGCGAAGGTCACGACGCGCCGGTCGGGACGCGCCTGCGCCGCGCGGATGCTCGCGCGTTCGCTGTCCAGACGCGCGAGCGCCTGTTGCCCGGCTTCGAGCATCTGCACGCCCGCCCCCGTCAGAACCACGGGATGCCGGGACCGGTCGACCAGCAGCGCCCCGACCCACGCCTCCATCGCCCGGATGCGGCGGCTGAGGGCGGGCTGGCTCAAATTGCTGCGCCGCGCCGCCAGCGAAAAACTGCCCGTCTGCGACACATGGTCGAGATCGCGGATCCAGCTCAGTTCCATTCCGGGCTCCTATGCGTTGAACGCATAATGCCATAAAAACATAACATTGGATATGGGCCCCGAAAGCCGCCACGCTTTTAGAACTGTTCGATTTGCAAAACGAGGCTGTGCCGATGGAAATTGCCGCTCGCGTCTCCGCGCTCCGCCCGCATATCGATCTTGCCCGTTTCCCGCGCGTGGCGCTGTGCCATCGCCCGACCCCGATCGAACCGATGAAACGGCTCAGCGCCGAACTCGGCGGGCCGCAGCTTTTCGTCAAACGGGACGACTGCACGGGTCTTGCCGGCGGCGGCAACAAGACGCGCAAGCTCGAGTTTCTGCTGGGCGAGGCGCTGCAGCAGAATGCCGACATGCTTGTCACCCAAGGGGCCGTGCAATCGAACCATGTGCGCCAGACGGCGGCGGCCGCCTGTCGGCACGCCATGAAATGCCACGCGTTGCTGGAGCGGCGCGTGGCGAATCGCGACGCGAGCTACGAGGCGACCGGCAACGTTTTCTTGGACCGGCTGTTCGGCACCACGCTGGAATTTCGCCCCGCCGGGCTCGACATGAACGCCGAGGCGGCTGCCGCAGCGGAGCGGCTGCGCGCGGCTGGCCATCGCCCCTATTTCATTCCGGGCGGCGGCTCGAACCCGACAGGCGCGCTTGGTTACGTTGCAGTCGCCGAGGAAATTCTCGCGCAATGCGCAGCCCAGGATATGGGATTCGATTGGCTTGTTCTGGCGACTGGAAGCACCGGGACGCATGCGGGACTTCTGGCCGGTTTTGAGGCATTGGGTGCCGATTTGCCGGTCATGGGCATCAGCGTGCGCCAGCCGCGCGAGCGCCAGACGAGCGCTGTCGAGGCGCTGGCGCAGGCGACGTTGCGCAAGCTCGAAGCCGCGCCGTTGCCGCCCGGCCGTACCCAGGTCGACGACCGGTTCGTGGGCGCAGGCTACGGGATGCCCGCGCAATCGACGCTCGATGCCATCGCGCTCGCCGCGCGCCTCGAAGGGCTGCTGCTCGACCCCGTCTACACGGGCAAGGGCATGGCCGGGCTCGTGGGGCTGGTGCGCGAAGGATTTTTCAAACCGTCCGACCGGGTCTTGTTCTTGCATACCGGCGGTGCGGTCGCGCTTTCGGCGTACGAAAACGATTTCGCTTACCTGGCAAGTTGAACGGCGCGCGTCGTTCGGCCCTGCCAGCACTCTCAATCGGCCAATGGAGGCATTGATGGAAGAAGCACCCAAGAGCAGGTTCCTGAAATCCGCGCTGAAAACCTTTGCGCTCGCCGCCGTCGCGATGACGATGGTCTGCGGCGCTGCCGTCGCCCAACGTCCGGGCGGCACGCTGGTGCAAATCACGCAGCCCGAACCGCCGAACCTCGCACCGTATGTTTCGACGGCCGGGCCGATCGGGCAGGTCACGGCCAAAATCTTTGACGGGTTGCTGGAATACGACTTCAATCTGAAGCCGCAGCCCAGCCTCGCCGAGAGCTTCACCGTCGCGCCCGACGGCAAGACCGTGACCTTCAAACTGCGTCGCGGCGTGACCTTCCACGACGGCAAGCCGTTCACGTCGGCCGACGTGCAGTTCACGATCATGGAAGCGCTCAAGAAAAACCATCCGCGCGGCGTCGCCACGTTCAGAGAGGTGACCGCGGTCGAAACGCCGGACGAATTTACCGCGATCTTCCGGCTCGCCAATCCAGCGCCCTACATGATGATGGCGTTTTCGGGCTACGAGAGCCCGATGTTGCCAAAGCATGTCTACGGCGTGGGCGACATCCGCACCCATGCCAATGCCAACAACCCCGTTGGCACCGGCCCCTTCAAGTTCGTTGAATGGCGGCGCGGCGAATTCGTTCGCCTCGACAAGAATCCCGCCTACTGGCGCAGCGGCCGCCCGTTCCTCGATCGCGTTGTCGTGCGCTTCATCGCCGACGCTTCGACCCGCACGGCGGTCCTCGAAAAAGGCGAGGCCCATCTCGCGGGCTTCGGCGCCGTGCCCTATAACGACGTCAAGAAACTCGCGACCCTGCCGTCGATCGAAGTGACGACCGCCGGCTACCAGATGATGTCGCCCGTCGTCGAAATGGTCGTGAACACCAAGAAGGCGCCCTTCGACAACGTGAAGGTCCGCCAGGCGATCGCCTATGCGGTCGACCGCAAATTCGTGATCGACAATGTGTGGTTCGGCTACGGCAAAGTCGCGGTGGGGCCGATCAGTTCGAACTTCGAACCGGCCGGGCTCTTTGGCGTCGGCACGGACTATACCGTTGCCGACCGCATCGCGCGCGCCAATGCCCTGCTCGACGAAGCCGGCTATCCCAGAAGGGCCAACGGCATCCGCTTCGAAATGGTGCACGACATCACGCCCTACGGCGAGGAGTGGCAGCGTTTCGGCGAAGCGACGCAGCAAGCGCTTGCCCAGGTCGGCATCCGCGCGACGCTGCGCTACGAGGACGTGCCCAAGTGGCTGCAGCGCGTCTACACCGACTACGATTTCGACGTGACGTCGAACTTCCTCTACAACCTGGCCGATCCGGTGCTGGGCGTGCATCGCAGCTTCCACTCCGACCGCATCCGCAAGGGAACGGTCTTCGTGAACGCCGCGCAATGGTCGAGCCCCGAAACGGACGCGCTGATGGACAAGGCAACGGTCGAAACCGACGCCGCGGCGCGCGGCGCGCTCTACCGCGAGCTCGTGAAAAAGGTGATGGAGGCAAGCCCGATCATCTACAGCCACGAACTCACGTTCCCGACGATCATGAACCGGCAGTTCCAGAACCTGATCGACTCGCCGCTTGGCATCTACGGCAATCTCGCCAACGCCAGCCGGCGCTAGACGCGCGTTCGAAAGGGGGCGGCAGGGTGCCGCCCCCGACGGCGCTCTCGACGGGTATCTCGCGGCTCTTCCTCGTCTTCTCGTTCGAATGGCAGGATGCAATGGGTGGCACGGCACTCGCCAAATACATCGTTCGGCGTCTTCTGCAGACGATACCGGTCGTTTTGGGCGTCGTGGTTCTCAATTTTCTGCTGCTGCAGCTGGCACCCGGCGATCTCGCCACCGTGCTGGCCGGGGAGGCGGGGGGCGCGCCTAAAGAATATATCGACCAGCTTCGCGAACGCTTCGGCCAGGATCGTCCGGTTCTGATCCAGCTTTTCTACTATCTGCGCAATCTGCTCGCGCTCGATCTTGGCTACTCGTTTCGCCAGAGCGCGCCCGTCCTCGAACTTCTTTTGAAGCGTCTTTGGCCGACTTTGCTGCTGATGGGCGCGACGATGCTCGTCTCGCTGACGGTTGGCGTCGCGATGGGCCTGCTGGCGGCGCTGTGGGTGCGGACCTGGAAGGACCACGCGATTTCGGTCGCCGCGATCGTCTTCTACGCCACACCGCTGTTTTGGATCGGGCTGATGCTGATCCTGGTATTTTCCATCAAGCTGGACTGGCTGCCCACGTCGGGCATGGAAAATGTCGTCGCGTTCTACGAGGGCATGGACCGTGTCGCCGACATCGCGCGCCATCTGGTGCTGCCGACGGTGACGCTGTCGATGTTCTATCTTGCTCTCTATGCGCGGCTGATGCGCGCTTCGATGCTCGAACAGCGCGGGCTCGACTACGTCACCACGGCGCGCGCCAAAGGACTGACCGAGCGCCAGATCGTCACGCGCCATGTATTCCGCAACGCGCTTCTGCCCATCGTCACGATGGCGGGGATCCAGTTCGGCGGCCTGTTGGGCGGGTCGGTCGTGGTCGAAAGCGTCTTTGCGTGGCCGGGGCTGGGCCAGCTTGCCTACCAGTCCCTGTTCGCGCGCGATTTCAATCTGCTGCTCGGTATTTTCTTCATGTCCGCGTGCCTCGTCGTCATCGTCAATCTGGTGACCGACGTTATCTACGTTCTTCTCGATCCCAGAATCCGCATCGGGTAGGGCCGACGATGAAATCATTCTGGCAACGGTTTCTCGGCAATCCGCGGGTCATGGTCGGCCTCGTGTGGCTGGCGATCGTCGTGTTCGTGGCGCTGTTTGCCGACGCGCTTGCGCCGCGCGACCCGTTTTCGATCGTGGCGCGCCCGTTCGTGGGACCCAGCGGGGCGTTCTGGCTCGGCACGGACAGCCTTGGACGCGACGTGCTGGCGGGCCTGCTGCACGGCGCGCGCACCACGCTGTTGATCGCGGTGCTCTCGACCGTGCTGGCGGTGGCGTTCGGCACGCTGGTCGGCGCCGTTGCCGGCTATTACGGCGGGCTCGTCGACGATGTCTTGATGCGCGCGACCGAGTTTTTCCAGACCATTCCCTCGTTCCTGTTCGCGATCGTGCTGATCGCGGTGCTGTCGCCGTCGGCCCTGAATCTGGTGGTTGCCATTTCGGTCGTCAGCTGGCCGCCGATCACGCGGGTCGTGCGCGCGGAAGTGCTGTCGCTGAAGTCGCGCGAATTCATCCAGGCGGCCGTCGTCGCGGGCCAGCGCGACAGCGCCATTTTGCTCAAGCAGGTGCTGCCCAATACGCTGTCGCCCCTGATCGTCACGGGCTCGCTTCTGGTCGCGACCGCGATTCTGGTCGAAAGCGCGCTGTCGTTTCTGGGGCTCGGCGCGCCGAACCAGATGAGCTGGGGCTTCATGATCGGCGCGGGCCGCTCGTTCCTGCGCGACGCGTGGTGGCTCGTGACCGTGCCGGGGATCGCGATCTTGCTGACCGTGCTGGCCATCAATCTGGTCGGCGAAGGGCTCAACGACGCGCTTAACCCGAGGCTTGCCGACATATGAGCGCCAGCGTCCTTGCGATCGAAAATCTGACGGTGGCCCTGCCCGCGTGGTCGGATCGCAAGAACGCGATCTCGGACGTCTCGATCGACATCGGCACGCGCGAGATTCTGTGTATCGTGGGCGAGTCCGGGTCGGGCAAATCGATCATGGGCAAAACGATTCTGGGATTGCTGCCAAAGCCCCATGTGCGCCCCACGAACGGCCGAATCGTTTTCGACGGACGCGATCTGCTGGAGTTGCCCGAGGACGAGATGCGCAAGCTGCGCGGCGGGCGCATCGCGATGATCTTCCAGGAGCCCATGACGGCGCTCAATCCGCTGATGAAAGTCGGGCGCCAGATCGACGAGATTCTCGAAGTCCATACCGACATGGCGCCCGCCGCGCGCGCGGCGCGGGTTCTCGAACTTGTGGGCGACGTGCGTCTGCCCGATCCGGCGCGGATCGTCGAACGCTACCCCCATCAGCTCTCGGGCGGCCAGCGCCAGCGCATCGTGATCGCGATGGCGCTGGCCCTGGAGCCTGCGCTGATCATTGCCGACGAGCCGACGACCGCGCTGGACGTCACGACGCAGGCCCAGATCCTCCATCTGATGAAGGAGCTGCAGCGCGCCCACGGCACGTCGATCATGTTCATCACCCACGATTTTGGCGTGGTCGCCGAAATTGCCGACCGCGTCGTCGTGATGCGCCATGGCCAGGTCGTGGAATCGGGGAGTGCGGACCAGGTGCTGCGCGATCCGCAGGCCGACTACACGAAGGCGCTGATCGCCGCCGTGCCCGGGCTGAAGCCGCGGGCCAAGGATGCGGTTGCCGAGCAGCCGATCCTGGTCGTGCGGAATCTCGAAAAGACCTACGTGAGCGCGGGCGGTTTCGGCAAGCCCGCCCACCGCGTGACGGCCGTGAACAAGGTCAGCCTCGATCTGGCGCGCCGCAGTTCGCTGGCGCTTGTCGGCGAGTCGGGATCGGGAAAATCGACGCTGGCGCGCTGCATCCTGGGCCTGGAGACGACCGAAGGCGGCGAGGTTCTGCTCGACGGCGAGCGCATCTCGGGCCTCACGCGCAGCCAGTTGCGCCCGCATCGGCGCCACATGCAGATGGTGTTCCAGGATCCGTTCGCGTCGCTCAACCCGCGCCAGCGCGTGGGCGACATCATCGCGCTCGGCCCGATGATCCAAGGCATCGGCCGCGACCAGGCCATCGGCGAGGCGCGCGAGTTGCTGGCACTTGTCGGGCTGAAGCCCGAGGCAGCCGAGCGCTATCCGCACGAGTTCTCGGGCGGGCAACGCCAGCGCATCGGCATCGCCAGGGCCCTTGCCGTGAAGCCCAAGCTGATCGTCGCGGACGAACCGGTTTCGGCGCTCGATGTCTCCGTGCAAAAGCAGGTGCTCGAGCTTCTGAACGAGTTGCGGCGCAAATTCGGGCTCTCGATGCTGTTCATCACGCACGATCTGCGCGTGGCGGCGACCGTGTGCGAAGACATCGCGATCATGCAGCGCGGCACCATCGTGGAGCAGGGACCTACGGCGCGTATCTTCGCCAATCCCGAGCACCCCTATACGAAGAGCCTGCTCGACGCGGTGCCCGGCAAGGAATGGATCAACGCGCTGGACGCGCAGCCGCGCGACTGATCGCTCCGTCCCTGTCGGGCTTGGCTTCGCCACGCGAGCCTTGACCGGCGGACGGCGGATCGTGCGTACTTCGCAGGCGGCGTTTGAAACGCCCCGAAGACCGTTCCGAAAGACCGAGCCCGTCTCTGCCCCATGCAAGTCCAACGCAAAGCGCTGCGCGTCTTTTTCTGGATGCTGGGATCGCTGGTGTCGTTTTCGGGCGTCGCGCTGTCGGTGCGCGGCTTGCAGAGCGCGATGACGGTGTTCGAAATCCTGGCCGTGCGCAATATCGGCGGCATTGCCATCCTCGCCGGCATGCTGCTGCTGGCGCCGGGGCCGGACCGGGTCCTACGCATGGCGCGGCCGGGGATTCACATGGTGCGCAATGTCGCGCATTTCGCCGGCCAAGCGCTGTGGGTCTGGGCGGTGACGGTGCTGCCGCTGGCGACCGTGTTCGCTATCGAATTTACGACCCCCGCTTGGGTGGCGCTGTTCGCGGTGCTGTTCCTCAAAGAACGCATGACGCGGTTTCGCGGTTTGGCGATCGCGCTCGGGTTTGCGGGCGTCGTGATCATCCTGCGGCCGGGCCTGGACAGTTTTCGGCCCGAGGCGCTTGCCGTGGTGCTGGCGGCCGTATTCTTCGGCATCCAAATCACCGCGACGAAGTTTCTGACCGGCTCCGATTCGACCTGGACGATCATGTTCTGGATGAATGTCCTGCAACTGCCGATGAACATGCTCGCCAATCTGTGTCTCGGCGCGTCGCCCTTTGTTCTCGGCAGCCTCAGTCTCGAAATCTGGCTGCCGGTACTGGGCATCGCCGTCACGGGCTTTCTTGCCCATTACTGCCTCACCAACGCGTTTCGCCATGGCGACGCGACGCTCGTGGTGCCGATCGACTTTCTGCGCGTGCCGCTGATCGCGCTGGTCGGCTGGCTGTTCTATGCCGAAACGCCGGAATTGCCGGTGCTGGTCGGCGCGCTGGTCGTCGTTGCCGGCGTCGTGGTCAATCTTGCGGCCGAAGCGCGGGCAACGCGGCGCTGACACGCGGCCCGAGGGACGCGCTATCGCGGGCCGCAAGCCTCTCCGATCGCGTCGAGTTTCCGGTCGGAGAGATAGCCGTACCGGTTGATCCAGACTTTGCGCGCGGAAGATGTCCACGCCGTCGCCAAGCGGGCGCGAAAATCGTCGCCAGGACCGTAGCCGTGCGCCATCGCGTAGACGCTTGCAGGCGCGGCCAAGCGCCGCGCCGTCTCGATCTTGCGCGCGAGGGCGGCAGAATCGACTGGGTGCGGCGCGTCGGGCTCCGGGTAGCGCGCGACGGCCGTACCGTATTTTTCGGGCGCGTCCGCGATATCGAAAATCTTCGCGACTAGCGGCGCGACGCTTTCAAGCGAGCCAAGCGCCGGATTGTCGCGCAGCAGACGCGCGCTCCACGATCCCACCATCATCGGCCAATGCATCGTGAAGAGCTTGACCGCGATGGCGTCGGCAAACGGCGCCATGGCGGCGAAGGAAAAGCCGGAGATTGCCGTCCAGGGCGGCGGAAAACTTCGCAGCACGATCTGCTTGCCGGGCACTGCCGCGCGCCAGGCGGCCGCGCATTCGGCGGCCAGGCGGGCCTTCATGCCGCACATGGCGACAACGCCCGGATACGCCGCGATCGGCGCGCCGCCACGCCCGAGTTCGTCCAGCGTCAGACGCTGCGTGAGCCACCCATGGAAGCGTTTCGTATCGGCGCGCATTTCGCCAAAATCGAGCCCCATGCGCGCGGCAGCGGACTCGGCGTGGCCGCCGAAATCCAGGAACGCGCTGTCGAGCGTGTAGGGCGGGTATTCCGGCCAGTCGATATGGAAACCGTCGATATCGGGATAGGCTTGCGCCAAATCTTTGAGCAGCGCCGCCGTGTAGTCGCGAATATGGGGACTTGCCAGCGAGCCGTTTTTGTCGAGCCGGTCGGCGACGACGCTGCCATCGACATGCCGCGGTTCGTCGTCGGGATCGGGGCCGCCGAACTGGACCCGGTAGCCGGGCGGGATGGCCGCTTGGACCTGCAAATAGGCACGCAAGCCACGCTGCCGTGCCTGCGCCAACGCCTGGCCGACAAGCGCGCCGTCGGCCAGGGTGTGGCTGTCGGGGTCGGGCGGCTGGTAGCGCAGCCCCTTGTAGAGCGCGCGGTTCGGTTCGTAGGCGACGGAGGTTCGCACGAACAGTTCGCGCCGACCCCACAAGGGCCGGTCGAGCAGGCGAACCGATCCCGCACCGCCGTCGATCGGCGGTTCGCGCCCGCCGTCGCCGTCGTGCGTCGGCCGCATGACATAGGGCGACGTCGCGATCGCGTCGAGGCCCGTTCGCTGCTGCAGATTGTCGAGCGCCTGCGCGACGCCCTCGGTCTGGAAAAATTCCGGGAAAACCACTATGCCAAGATCGCGTTCCATGCAGACCCTCGTTCGCCGGGATCAGGATTTGACGGCGTTCATCCCGCACCCACCACTTTGGACGGGTCGGTCGGCGCGAGGGGCGGGAAATGCACGCCGCGCTGGCCCGAGAGGCCGCGGTTGGGCTTGGCATCGAGCGGCACGTCGGCCATGCCGACCAGCCGACCGTCGCGCACGAAGTCGAGATCGGCGCCGTAGAGTTCGGACTGAAGCACGGTCTTCAGACGCGCGCATATGGTGGCGAATGCCGGATCGTCGGCGCGGTCGCGCAGCTCGGTCGGGTCGTCGGCGATATCGAACAGCTGGAAGCGATTGCCTGCCGGATACCAGATCAGCTTGCAGCGCCCGTCATGCACCATGCGCGTCGCCTTCCTGCCGAGCAACGATTCGCAGTACAGCGTGTCGCGCCGCGAAGCGCCGACCATCGACCGGCCTTCGCAGGTTTCGGGCACCGGCAGGCCGCACATCTCCAGCAGCGTGGGCATGACGTCTTGCAAGCCGACCAGCCGGTCGTCGACGCGCCCCGCCAGCGCCGTGTCATTCGCCGTGCCGACCAGGATCATCGGGATCGCGGCCGAACCTTCGTACATCAGGCGCTTGGCGTAGAGGCCGTGCGCGCCCAGCATGTCGCCGTGGTCGCCGGTCAGCAGGATCACGGTATTGTCGAGGATATCCTCTTCTCGCAACGCGCCGATCAGGATGCGCAACTGGTGGTCGATATGCGTGCATTGCGCGTAGAAGGCGCGCAGCATGTCCGCATGCGTCGCCGGTTTGAGCTGCGCCCAGTAATTGCGCGCCGCGCGCAGCGCGTGGGGCAGCGTTGCGGGGTCGCTGGCCCAGTCCGCGACCGGCGGCAGCGCGACCGGGCGGTCGCGATAGCGCTCGAAATAGCTCGCAAGCGGCACGATGGGCGGATGCGGATGGGTGTACGAAACGTGCCAAAGTGCCGGGCGCGTCGGGTCGCGGCGCCGGATCGTGCGTGCGGCCGCAAATGTCGTCCAGTTGGTGACGTGCAGCTCCTCGGCCAGATGCCAGGTCCGCCACGCATACTCGTTGTTGCCCATGCCGTGCAGAAACTGCGCGCCCGCATGCCCGCGATCGGCCAGAAAAATTTCGTAGTCGTCGACCGCGCCCAGATGGCTGCGGCCTTCTTCGGCGATCAGCGCGTCGTCGAAGCCGATGCGGTCGCGCTGCGGATACACATGCAGTTTGCCGACCGCAAAACTTTGGTAGCCGGCCGCGCCAAAGCAGCCCGCCAGCGTGGGCAAGTCCGCGGGCATCGGCAGCGCGGTCTGGAACTCGCGGTCGCCATGCTTGCGCGGGCTTGTTCCCGTCATCATCGACCGGCGGGCAGGAATGCAGATCGGGCACTCGGAATAGGCGCGCGTAAAACGCGTGCCGATCGCCGCCAGACTGTCGAGCGTGGGCGTTTCGACGACGGGGTGGCCCGCAACCCCCATCAGGGACGCAGGCCATTGGTCGACCGATACGAACAGCACGTTCGGGCGGTCCTGTGCGGCGGGTCCGCCCGAAGCGGTCTGCTTGGAAGCGCTGGCCATTGTTTCCCCCGCTTGATTTTGGCCAGCATGGAATAATCGTTGCCTATGCTATAATAAAAAATTATTATAGTTGGAAAGGAGCCGAGCATGGATATGCGCCAGCTTCGCGCGTTTGCGGTTTTGGCCGAAGATCTGCATTTTTCGAAGGCGGCCGCCCGTCTCAACGTGACCCAGCCCGCGCTGAGCCAGCAGATCGCGCGTCTCGAAGGCGATGTCGGCGCGGCCCTGTTCACGCGCGATCCAAAACACGTCGCCCTCACGGATGCGGGCCGCGTCTTCCTCAAGGAAGCGGGCGAGATGCTGCGCCACATGGATCGCGCGGTGACGCTGGCGCGACGCGCACAGGCGGGACAGATCGGGCGGCTGTCGGTCGCCTTCGTCGAGGGCGCGCCGATTCTGCCCGACCTGATCTCGGCCTATTGCGGCGCCATGCCGGAGGTGGCCGTCGATCTGCGCGAGATGGTCACGGCCGATCAGCTCGACGCGATCGGCGCCGGGCGCGTCGATGTCGGCGTGCTGCGGCCGCTCCATCTCGGCCGGTCGCTTGCGCATATCGTGGTGCATCGCGAGCCCTACATGGTGGCGCTGCCGCGCCAGCACGCGCTCGCAAAGCGCAAGACGATTCGCCTGGCCGAGCTCGACGGCGAGAAACTGGTCACGCGGCCCGCCATCAAGCGGCGCTACATCGAAAGCCGCTTCCGCAACCGGCTGCATGCCGCGGGCGCCAAGCTCGAGATCGTTCACGAGGTCGACCAGTTGCACGCGATGATCGGCCTCGTGGGTGCTGGGCTTGGCATCGCCATCTTGCCCGCGTCGATGACCAATCTGCGGTTCGGCGGCGTCGTCTATCGGCCGTTTGCGCCGGGCGAGGCGCCGAACGCGGAGCTTGTGCTGGCATGGAAGGCCAAGCACCGTTCGACCACGCTCGAGCGATTCGTCGCGGTCGCCAAACGCATGGTCGGCGCGGTCAGGGAAGATGGGCGCCGGCCGTCACCATAAGATCGGCGCCTGCAATGTAGCTTCCCGCATCCGAGCAGAGCAGCAACGCGGCGCCGACCATTTCCGACGGCTCGGCCGCGCGCCCGATCGTGGCGGCCGCTTTTTGCTGGATGGCTTGCCATTCGCCCGCATCCTCGCGTCGCCACCGGTTGCGCTCGGTCGCGACGATACCGGGCGACAGGTTGTTCACCATCACATTGTCGGCCGCGCATTGCCTGGCAAGGTTCATGGCGATATTGCACTGGGCGCTTTTGAGGGCCGCGTAAGTTGCAAGCTGCGGTTCTGGCCGTACCTGGTTGATGCTGCCGATCGTCAGCACGCGGCCCCATTTTCGCGCGCGCATCGGCGGCACGGCAAGCTGCAGCAGTTCGATCGAGGCTTCCAAATTTATGCGCGTTTCGCGCGCGAGCTGGGCTGGCGTGATGTCGGCGAATTCGACGCGCGTCTGGATCGACGCGCACAGGACAAGCACATCGACGTGACCGAGCGCTGCGAGAGCCGCATCGAACGCGCGACGTGGCCCGTCGGGTTCCGCGAAATCGGCGTCGATCGCATGTCCTGGGACGCCGAATTTTGCGATTTCTGCGGCGGTGTCGCGCGCGGCATTGGGCAGGCCGAAGGCGGCATCGGCCTTGGCCGCCGATTGGACGGCGACCGACGCGCCGTGTTCGGCAAAGCCGAGCGCGATCGCGCGGCCGATCGAAACGCTGCCGCCGGTGACGAGAGCGGTACGCCCGCGCATCGAAAAAATGTCCGGCATCCGAGGCTCCTTTGACGGTGTTAGACGGCGGCGAAGCACGCTTCTTTGGCCGGGATACGGACGCGCAGCGCCAGCAGATCGCCTGCCAAAGGCTGCTGCGCCAGTTGCGCTGCCGACAGGAACCGGCGCTGCGAGACGACAAACAGCGTGCGCCCGTCGGCCCCGCCCAGCATCGGCATGGTCGGGCGCGACACCGGCAGTTCCACGACGGTCTCGAGCGCGCCGTCGGGCAGGCGCCGTTCGAGGCGCCCCGCATCGACCAGCGCGATCCACGCGCAGCCCTCGGCATCGACGCAGATCCCGTCGGGCGAGACCGTGTCGGGGTAGGCGGCGAACGTCGCTGCAGGGCCCAATGTCCCGGTTGCGACATCGTATTTGAAACGCTCGATACGATGCGTTCGCGTATCGCAAAAATAGAACTGCGAACCGTCGGGCGAAAAATCGATCGCGTTGGGGATACGGATATCTGTGCGGATTTTGGCGAGCGTGCCGTCAAGATCGAGCCGATAGAGCGCGCCGATCGGGGCGCCGGCACCGGTCTTGTCCATCGTGCCGAACCACAGGCGTCCCTGCGGGTCGGGTTTGCCGTCGTTGATGCGCGTGCGCGGTTCGTCGGCTTCGACCGCCACGAGGCGCGGGCCGAGCCCGTCTTCGGGCGCAAACGGATAGAGCCCGTCCTCGAGCCCCAAAATCAAGCCGCCGCGCCGCCGACAAACGACCAGCCCCGGCATGCTCGGCAGCGCGAATTCCAGATTTGCGCCGCTTGCGGGGGCATGGCCCAGCAGGCGTTGGCCCTGGATGTCGATCCACCACAAAATCCCGGCGCGCGAATCCCAGCACGGCGCCTCGCCGGTCATGGCATGCGCGTGGTGCAGGCCAAATACATGCGCGGTGCCGATCGTCGCGTGCGCCATGGTGCGGGTCCCCTCGGATTCTTGATGTTATTCGCTAACATATGGCACATGATCGGCTTCCTGCGTCAAGCAACGGCGCCGCGCGCGAACCGGGATCGCCATGCAGATCGTCGATGGGCATCACCATTTGTGGGATCCGCGCGTGCTTGCCTATCCGTGGCTGGCACCGTCCGCGCCCGATCCTCCGTTCGGCGACAAAACGCCGATCGCGGGACCGTATCTGCCGGCCGACTATTTGAACGACGCGAACGGCCTCGATCTCGCCGCGAGCGTGCATGTGCAGGCCGAGTGCGCGCCGTCGTCGTCGCTGGACGAAACGCGTTGGTTGGCACGGCAGGCGGGCGCGATGGGACGCCCGTTCGTGCTTGTCGTACGGGCCGATCCGCGCGCGCCCGATCTTGCCGCCAAGCTTGCGGCGCACGAAGCGGCAGGTCCAGTGCGCGGCGTGCGCCTGCGCGTCAATTTCGATGCGGCGTCGGGGCGTGCCGCGATCGACGATCCGGCAGTTTTGTCGGACGCGGCGTTTGCGGCCGGGTTGCTGCGTATCGCCGCGCGCGGTCTGCTGTTCGAGCTCAGCCTGTTTCCAGGCCAAATGGAAGCGGCGGCAAAACTCTGCGGGGCGATTCCGGAGCTTGCGGTTGTCGTCAACCATCTGGGCTGGCCGTTGGATCTGTCGCGCGCCGGGTTCTTGCAGTGGCAGGCGGGCCTGCGATCGCTGGCGCGATTGCCGAACGTGGCGCTCAAAATTTCGGGCCTATGGCCGATCGACCGCGCTTGGAACCGACTGGCGCTTGCCCCCTGGGTCGAAACGGCGGTCGATCTGTTCGGCCCCGAGCGCTGTCTTTATGGCAGCAACCTGCCGATCGAGCGGTCCATGTGCGCGATGGCACGCCAAGTCGAAACGCTGCAAGAGATACTGTCGGACTTGAGTGCGGACGCGCGCGCCGACATCTTCGGTGGCACGTGCCGTCGGCTCTATCGTTTCTAGAAAAGGGGAATCGTCGATGTCGAAACCCGTGACGGTCGATCTGGCGAAGGTCGAAGCCTGGGCGCTGCGCGCGCCCATCGCGGTGCCGGTGCGCAGTTCCTTCGGCGAGATGCGCAACCGGCCGGCGGTGTTCGTGCGCGTGCGCGACAAAGCGGGCCAAGTCGGGTGGGGCGAGGCCTGGTGCAATTTTCCGCCCGTCGGGGCCGAACATCGCATGCGCCTGATCAACGAGATGGTCGGGCCCATGCTGTGCGCGCAAGGCGAACAGCCGTTGGACGATATGTTCGCGCGGCTAGCGACGCGTTTGCGCATCATGATGCTGCAGTCGGGCGAGTTCGGGCCGTTCCGCCAAATCTGCGCCGCGATCGACATCGCCTGCCACGATCTGGCGGCGCGCCGTGCGGGCGAACCGCTGTGGCGGTTTCTTGGCGGCAATTCGGACCGCATCCCGGTCTATGCGAGCGGCATCGCCAGCGAAGACGTCGATATCGTGGCGCCGCGCGAGCTGGCGCAGGGCCATCGCGCCTTCAAACTCAAGATCGGTTTTGGCGACGCCCTCGACCGCGACGGCCTCAAGCGGCTGCGCAACCGAATCGGCCGCGATTGCCGGATGATGGCCGACGCCAACCAGGCTTGGGATTTCGCGCAAGCGGCGGCGCGCCTGCCGGCGCTCGACGAATTCGCTCTCGCTTGGCTCGAAGAACCGATCGCCGCCGACCGGCCGATCGCGGAATGGACAAAGCTTGCGGCGAGTACAGGCACGCCGTTCGCGGCGGGCGAAAATCTCAATTCGCATGCCGAATTCGATGCGGCGATCGCCAGCGGCGCGATCGCCTTTGTCCAGCCCGATGCGGCCAAATGGGGCGGCATCTCGGGCTGCCTTGCCGTCGCGCGCCAGGCGGTCGCGGCGCGGCGCGTCTATTGTCCGCATTATTTGGGCGGCGGCATCGGGCTGTTGGCATCGGCGCATTTGCTGGCGGCGGCGGGCGGTCCTGGCGTGCTCGAAATCGACACCAACCCCAATCCGTGGCGCGAACGCATCGTCGGCGACCGGCTGAAGCTCGACGACGGCATCGCATCCCTCGGCGACGCGCCGGGCTTGGGGGTCGATCCCGCGACGCTCGATCTGCCGCTGGCGTAGCGGTCAGAAAAATCCGCCATTGACCGGGATGACGGCGCCGTTCACGTAGGCGGCGTCCTCCGACAGCAGCCAAACGATCGTCGATGCGACGTCGTGCGCCACGCCTACGCGCCCGACCGGGATCAGCGGCTGCAGGCGCGCGTTGCGCCCGTCGTTGTCGAACCCGTCGTTGAAATGCGTGTCGATCACGCCGGGCATCACGCCGTTGACGCGAATGCCCTTGGGGCCCGACTGCTTGGCGAGACCGAAGGTGAAGGTGCGGCGGGCGCCATTGGTGGTGGCGTAATGGATGCGCGGCCCGATGCCGCCGCTGTCCGCCGACATCGACGACACGTTGACGATGGCGCCGCCCGCGCCGCCGTTCTTGGTCGACATGCGCCTGACCGCTTCGCGCGCGCACACGAAATAGGCCACGACATTGACGTCCCACAGGCGCCGCATTGCGGCGGCATCGAAGGCTTCGATGTCGGTCTCGCCGCCCAGAAAACCCGCATTGTTGACGAGCCCGCCCAGCGGCGCCAGTTCGCGGTCGCAGCGCGCGAACATGGCGCCGAGCGCCGCTTCGTCGGCAGCGTCGGCCTTCGCGACGATGCCCTTGCCGCCCGCCGACTCGATTTCGCGCAGCACGCCAAGGGCAGCGTCCTCGTGGCTGTTGCAATGGATGCAGACCTGCCAGCCTTGTTTGGCAGCCGCGATCGCCGTCGCGGCCCCGATGCCGCGGCTCGCCCCGGTAACGACCAACGATTTCGCCATCGATGCACTCCCCTGTTCAGGCGCTCTCGCGCACCATAAGCACGAAACCAAGATCGTAGACGCTTTGTTCGGGGCGGGTGCCGGTCAGGCACAGATGCATGAGATGCGCCGATTTTCGCCCGATCTCGTAGCGCGGCGCCCGTACGGTCGTCAGCGACGGCACGAGTTCGCATGCGATATCCAGATCGTCGTAGCCCGCAATGGCAATTTCGCCGGGCACGTCGACGCCGCGGCGTCGGCATTCCAGCACGGCGCCTGCGGCGATCACGTCGGTCGCGCAAAAGACGGCGCGCGGCGGGCGGTCCAACGCCAGCAACGCGCCGATGCCCGCCCGTCCGCCCGCCATCGAGATCGGCACCTCGATCGAGCATCGCGGATCGCGCCGTGCGCCCGCGCGCGCGAGGCATTTCTCGAATCCGCGACGCCGGTCGCGCATGCGGTCGTTGTCGGTCGTCGAGCCGCCCAAATAGCCCAGATGCGTGCCGTAGCGCGCCAGCAAATGTTCGACAACGCTGCTGGCGGCCGCAAAATTCGACAGCCCCACGGCAAGGTCGATCGGCGTTCGCGGCAGGTTGCCGCCTTCGACCACCGGCACGCCTGCCGCTTTCAGCAGACGCACGGTCTCGGGCGTGTGGCTGGTGCCTGTCAGATAGATCGCATCGACGCGCCGCGACAAAAAGCTGCGCACGAGATCCTCGGCGTGGCGCGCCGAGTAGGTCGATGCCCCGACGACCAATTGCTGTCCGTGCAAGGCAAGTTCCGCCGTCATGCCCTGCATGACTTCGGCGATCAGCGAATTCGCCAGGGTCGGCACGATCGCGCCGACGATGCCCGAGCGGCGCGAGACGAGCGCGCGCGCCACCAGATCGGGCGTGTATTTGGTTTTGGCGAGCGACGCCGCGACGCGTTCGCGCGTGGCCGTTGCGACCTTCGCCGGATCGCGCAGCACGCGCACGACCGTCATGGTCGAAACGCCTGCGTCGCGCGCCACGTCGGCCAGGCGCGGGCGCGCGACGCGCGGGTGGAGGGCTGGTTTGCGGGCCATGTGCGGCGTTTCGCGGTTCCGAATGTTTCGCTTGCCTATTCGAATGTATGCGCTAACATGGATCAAATTTCAAGAAACTTGTGGACCGGCGCGGCCAGTGCCGATCCGTTTGGGAGAGACGCCTTGTCGGATAGCCGGTCGGCAACCTTTATGGGCTATTTGCGTGCCGACGGCGCCGTGGGCGTGCGCAACCATGTTCTGGTTCTTTCGATCTTGGGGCTTGTCAATCGGGTCGCCGCGCGCATTGCCGACGCGGTCGGCGGCACCTTGCTGGTCCACACGCCCTACGGGCGCGGGCAATACGGCGCCGACAAGGTCCTGCATCGCGCCGTGCTGGCAGGCTTGTGCTGCAACCCGAACGTTGCGGCAGTGCTGATCGTGGGCGCCGACCGTCGCGCGGCCGAGGATATTGCGGGCTTTGCCGCGGCGAGCGGCAAGCCCGTGCGCATCGTCGCCCTCGACGACACGCACGAAGACTCGCTGGCGGCAAGTGCGGCGGGCATTCGGGCCGCGGGCGAGCTCGTGCACGCGGCCTCGCGCCTTGTGCGTACGCCCCAGCCCGCGTCGCGGTTGTTTTTGGGCGTGGAATGCGGCCATTCGGACGCGACATCGGGGCTCGTCGCCAATCCGGTTGCGGGCAATTGCGTCGACCGGCTTGTCGATGCGGGCGGCACGGCCGTTGTCGGCGAAACGGTCGAGTGGCTGGGTGCCGAGCATATTTTGGCGCGCCGTGCGGCAACGCACGCAATTGCCGACGCGATCGTTGCCGCCGTGCTGCGCCGCGAAGCGGAAGTGGCGGCCAGCGGCCACAGTCTGACCGGCAACAACCCGGGCACCGAAAATATTCGCGGCGGTCTGTCGTCGATCGAAGAAAAATCGCTGGGCGCCATCGCCAAATCGGGCACGCGTGCGATCCAAGGTTTGCTGAACGTGGCCGAGCGGCCCCGCGTGCCCGGCCTGCATTTGATGGACGGGCCGAGCTTTTCGCCCGAATCGCTGACCGGTTTTGCGGCGTCGGGCGCGCAGATCATGCTGTTCACGACCGGGGCCGGAAACGGATTTTGCAGCGCGATCGCGCCCACCGTAAAAATCACCGGACGTCCGCAGACGGCGGCAAAACTTTCCGACCAGATCGATTTCGACGCGAGTGCGGCGTTTCTTGGCCAGTCGGATATCGGCCCGCTCGGCCAGCGTCTGTTCGAAACGGTGCTCGCGGTCGCGTCGGGTGCCGCGACGTGGGGCGAAGTCCATGGCGAAGGCGGCGAGGCGTTTGTGCGCGTCGGCGCGTCGATGTAGGGAGGCGATTATGGCGAATGTCGGGTTCATCGGCCTTGGAATCATGGGCGCGCCCATGGCGGCCAATCTGCTCAAGAAGGGCCACAGCGTGCGCGTCTTCGACATCGATGCGGGCGCGGTCGCAAGGCTTGTCGCACTTGGCGCGGTGGCCTCGGATACGCCCGCATCGCTCGCCGCCGCGAGCGCGTTCACGATCACAATGCTGCCGGACGCGCCGGATGTGGAGCGGGTCGCGCTCGGCCCGGACGGCATTCTGGCCGGTATTGCGCCCGGCGCCATGATGATCGACATGAGCACGAGCGCGCCCGCCACGACGCGCAAGATCGGCGCGGCGCTTGCCGCCAAAGGCTGCGCCATGGTGGACAGCCCGGTCGGCAAAACGGCCGACCATGCCGTTACCGGCACGCTGACCTTGATGGTCGGCGGCGAGCCCGAGGCGATCGCCCGCGCGCGTCCGATCCTGGACTGCATGGGCACGGATTTTTTCGCGTGCGGAGCGCTCGGCAACGGTCACGCGATGAAGGCGACGAACAATTTGCTGGCAACGACGCTGGTCGCCGTAAACGCCGAAATCCTGGCAGCCGGCATTAAAGCGGGTCTCGCGCTCGAGACGATGACGAGCGTCATGCAAAAGACCATGGCCTGGAACAGCCAGCTGGCGGTGGCGTTTCCGTTGCGCCCGTTGAAGGGCGATTTCGCGCCCGGCTTCATGCTGCGCCTCGCGCACAAGGATTGCCGCATCGCGATGCAGATGATCGACGCGATGGGGCTCGACGCGCCGATCGGCCGCGCGACGCTGGCAGCGTGCCAGGACGGGCTCGACAAAGGGTTCGGCGCCAACGACGTCGGCGTACTCGTCAAGATGCGCGAGGAGAAAGCCGGCGTGAAGGTGCGGAGCGCGTCGTGAGCACCTGGTCGGCCATCGCAATCCATCCCGACGACAGCGTGGCGGTAGTGCTGCGCGACGTGGCGGCGGGCGAGCGCGTCGCCGTTCGTATCGACGGCAAAATTCGCGAACTGACGGCGCTCGATGCGGTCGCGCTCGGCCATAAAATAGCGACGGTCGCGATCGCCAAGGGCGCGTTGGTACTGAAATACGGCGTCGCGATCGCGCGCGCCACAAACGACATCGCCGTCGGCCAGCACGTGCATGTCCACAATGTCGCGAGCGACCGCGCGAAGCAGGCGACGCCATGAGCTTCGCGCCTGGCCTGCGCCGCGCTGTCGGTCGGACCCAACTCGCGGTCTCGCAACTTGGGTTCGGCGCGGCGCCATTCGGGAATTTGCTGGCCGACGTTTCGGACCATGCCACGCGCGCGGCCGTCGATGCGGCGCTGGCCGCCGGCCTCAATTATTTCGACACGGCGCCGTTCTATGGGCACGGGCTTTCCGAACATCGGCTGGGGGAAGCGCTGCGCGGCCAGGCGCGCGAGCGCTATGTGGTATCGACAAAAGTCGGGCGGCTGCTGAAGCCGCGCGCGCAGGCGTCGCGCTCGCCCGGACCATTTTCGACGACGCTGCCCTTCGATATCGTCTACGACTATTCCTACGACGGCGCGATGCGCTCGATCGAAGACAGTCTGCAGCGTTTGGGGATGGCGCGCCTCGACATCGTCTATATCCACGACATGACGCCCAAATGGCAGGGCGATCTGCTCGAGCAGCGCTACGCGCAGTCGATGGCGGGGGCCTACAAGGCGCTGGCCGAACTGCGCGCGGCCGGCGCGATCGGCGCGATCGGTGTGGGCATCAACGATGTCGGCATTCTGGAGCGCTATGCGGGCGACGGCGATTTCGACTGTTTCATGCTGGCCGGACGCTACACGCTGCTCGATACGAGCGCGCTCGGAACGTTGCTGCCGCTGTGCGAGCGCAAGCGCATTTCCATCGCGCTTGCAGCGCCCTACAATTCCGGGATCTTGGCGACGGGCGCCGTGCCGGGGGCGGTCTATTGGTACGCGCCGGCACCGCCCGACATTCTGGCGCGTGTCGGGCGCATCGAAGCGCTGTGCGCGCGGCACGGCGTTTCGTTGCAAGCGGCCGCAACGCAGTTTCCGTTGGCCCACCCGGCCATTGCCAGCGTCGTCGCAGGCTACCGGTCGCCGTCGGAAGTGGCGGCGGCGCTCGCCGCGTGCAGCGCCGACATTCCCGCCGAATTCTGGCGCGAACTGCGCGTCGGCGGCCTCGTCGATGCCGATGCCCCGCTGCCAGCCTGAAAAAAACCCAATAACCGAAACGGGAGAATGCCATGGACCAGAAGATCGCCCGCCGCAGTTTTGTCGTCGGCAGCGCCGCTGCCGCCGGGATTCTGGCGGCGCCCGCCATCCGGGCGCAGACGCCGACCACGATCACGTTCCGCTTCAACGACCCCGAAGCGCCGCAGATGCGCGCCGCCCTCGACGAGTTCGAGCGCGCCAATCCCGCGATCAAGGTCAACATGCTGCGCATCAGTTGGGCCGACATGCAGGCCCAGTATCTGCGCGAAGCGGCGACCGGCACCGCGCCCGACGTCGTGCATATCTCGTTCGTCCAGCCGCGCTCGTTCGGCGGCGGCGGCGCCTTGCGCGCGCTCGACGATCTGATCCGGCGCGACGGCGCCGCGCTCGGCGCAAGAGGCTGGGACGATTTCTTCGCGCGCGATCTGGCGCAAGGTGCCGACGGAAAAGTCTATGCCGTGCCGTGGACGACCGACACCTTTACGATGATGTACAACACCGAGATGTTTGCCCAGGCCGGCATATCGGCCTTTCCCACCAGTTGGGACGGGCTGCGCGCGGCGAGCCGGACGGTCGCCCAGCGTACCGGCAAAGCGGGCTGGGGGTTCCCTGCGGGGAGCTGCGCCACGCCGACGATCTGGTTCTTCATGAACTATTTCTTCTGGTCGAACGGGCCGGGCTGGATCGACAAGGCGGCCGACGGAAAATACGCGATGGGCGTCACGCCCGCCCAGGCGCAGGAAGCGCTCGAGTATTTCAAAAGCTATATCGACGAGGGCCACAATCCGCGCAGCAACATGTCGGTCTGTTTGTGGGGCGCGCCCGAACTCGTCGAAGCGATGCTGTCCGGCAATACGGCGATCGCCAGCGTTCCCGACACGGTCGCGATGGAGATCCTCGCGAAATGGGACCAGCGCAATCCCGGCAAGAAGGCGCCGTTCGCAACGGCCCCGCATCCGGGCGGACGCAACGGGTCGGTGACGAATTTCGGCGGGCGCATGCTCGGCATCAGCCCGAACGCGCGCAATGTCGAGCAGGCCTGGCGCTTGATCCGCTTCCTGGTGACGCCCGATCCGACCTTTACCAAGCACTACACGAACTACACGCCCGCCCAGCGCTCGGCGCTGACGAGCCGCAATTGGGCGCCCGAAATGGCGGGGTATCCGCGCCAGCTCGCCAATTCGCGTAGCTGGGGTCCCTATGCGACGGGGCCCGTGCCGATTCCGTTCATGTGGAACGCGGTCGGGCGCGCGGCAGGTTCGGTGTTCATCGGCGAAAAGACGCCGCAAGTCGCGGCGGCCGAACTGCACGAGACGATCGCGCGCGAACTCGCCCGCAACCAGCGCTGACCGGCAGGGAAACGGGAACGATGTACAAGACACCCGGCGGCTTTCTGGTCTTCGCGTTGGCGCCCGCTTTCTTTTTTCTCGCGTGCTTCTACGTTTATCCGAGCGTCTTCAACATCCAGACGAGCCTCACCGATCTGGGGATCTTCACGTTGCGGCGGGGCGGGGACTGGATCGGCGTCGACAACTACGTCGAATTGCTGACCAGCCCCGACTTCCGGCGCGTGCTTTTCAATACGGTCGTATGGCTCACGCTGGCGGGCGTCACGGTCAGGATCGTGCTGGGGCTGGCGCTTGCGTTTCTGCTCAACAGCCGGACCTTGCGCAAGTGGCGCCTGACGACGGCGGCGCGGCTGCTGCTGATCGTGCCGTGGGCAACGCCGCCGGTGGTCGCAATAATCGTATGGCGCTGGATGCTCGATCCGCGCGTCGGGTCCGTCAACGCGGCACTGACGGCGACGGGCATCGTCGACCAGGCGATTCCGTTTCTGTCGGACGCGAACTGGGTCTGGCCCGCCATCCTGCTGATCATCACCTGGAACACGCTGCCGCTGGTCACGCTGACGTTCCTTGCGAGCCTGCAGTCGCTGTCGTCGGAGCTGGTCGAAGCGGCCGAGATCGACGGGGCGGGCCCGCTGCAGCTGCTGCGCTACATCTATCTGCCGCACCTGAAGCCCGCGATCGTCGTGATGGTGCTGATGTCGACCTTCTGGACCTTCAACAACTTCGTCTATGTGTGGCTCACGACCGGGGCGGGGCCGGGGCTCTACACGAACGTCATGGCGACCGAAATCTACATCAAAGGTTTTATCGACGGGCGGCTCGGCTACAGCGCCGCGACCGGCGTCGTGATGGCGACGGCGATGACGCTGTTTGGTCTCGTCTATCTGCGCGTCGTCGCGAAACGCGAACTGGTCGAGGAGAACAAGTGATGCCGAGGCGCGGCGCCAAAGCATGGGCAGGCGAGGTTGCCACGCTTGCGGCGACGGCCGCGATCCTGGCCTTCTTGGTATATCCGACTGCCTGGGTGTTCCTGGCCTCCCTCAAGACGCCTGAGACGATGTTCTCGGCGCGCAACTGGGACTGGACGTTCGTCAACTACACCCGGCTGATGGATGCGGGGTTCGGCCGCAACATCTTCAACAGCATCTTTTTGTGCACGGCGGCCGTGCTGCTTTCGACCGTGATATCGGTCAACGCCGCCTACGCGTTTTCGCGCCTGCGCTTTCGCGGACGCTACACGCTGCTCGGCGCCGTCCTGCTCGGCCAGACCTTCCCGTGGATCATTCTGGTGACGCCGATCTTCATTCTATTCGCGCGCATGGGGCTGCTCAACAACTGGCTCAGCATGATCTTCGTCTATGTCGCGGTATCGGTGCCGTTTTCGATCTATCTGCTCGTCGGCTATCTGCGTTCGGTGCCGCAGAGCCTGGACGAGGCCGCGATCATGGACGGCGCGAGCTATTTCCAGGTCGTGTGGCGCGTGATCTTCCCGATCATGTTCCCGGGCATCGTCGCGACGGCGACCTACGCGTTTTTGCTGTGCTGGTCGGAGTATCTGTTTTCGGTCGCGATCCTGACGCGCGAGGAGACCAAGACGATGCCGCTGGCGCTCTACATCTATTTTGGCGAGAACGTGACCGACTGGGGCAACGTGATGGCGGGCGCGGCGCTCACCACGCTGCCCACGCTGCTGATGTTCCTGCCGCTGCAGCGCTATATGGTGTCGGGGCTGGCGGCGGGATCGGTCAAACAATAGGGCCGGGCGCGCCGGTCAAACGTCGTATCCAAACCGTTACGATGTGTGCGGATCGTCGAGCCGGTTGTAGGCGGCTTTGGCATCCCAGCGATACTGGTCGCCGGGTGCCGTTTTGCGCGCCCAAGCGCCGATCAGATCCTTGTCGGCGCGCCGGCGGCGCATGCGCCGGTCGATCTCCTCGGGATCCCAGTCTGCCAGCACGCGCTGTGTCAGATCGGCGCGGATCGCCGCACAGGCGGGATCGGCCGCGCGGTCGCGCAACTCGTCGGGGTCGCTGGCGAGATCGAAAAGCTGCGGCGCATAGCCGTGATAATAGATCAGTTTCCACGGCCCTTTGCGGACCATGCGCTGGCGCACGGCCTGGCCGCCGGTCCATGTCGGCACCGTGTCGGTGCAGTATTCCGAAAAGGTTTCGTCGTGCCAGGGCGCGCGCGCGTCGCGCGCGACGCCAAGGAAGCTTTGCCCGGTGGCGTTGGGCAAGGCGGGCGCGCCCAGCGCTTCCAGCATGGTCGCGCTCACGTCGGTCAGATTGACGATGTGCTGGCGGCGTTCGCCGCGCGCCAGCCTGTCGGGCCAGCGCAGGATCAGCGGCACGGCGACGGATTCTTCGTAGAACGTGTGTTTCCACCACAGGCCGCGTTCGCCCAGCTGGTCGCCATGGTCGGACGTGTAGACGACCAGCGTGTTGCGGGCGAGGCCCAGCGCGTCGAGCCGGTCCAGGATCTGCCCGACCATCGCGTCGAGCCTGGTGACGAGCCCGAAATAGGCGCGCCGTGCGCGCAGGATTTCGGCCGCCGTCGCGTCGGCAATGCCGCGATCGCGCCGCCACCAGGCAAGCCACGGATGCTCGTCGTCGGGCGCGGGCAGGCGCGGCATGCCGACGCTGGACGCGTAGCGCGCATAGTCCTCGTGCCGCGCGACATAGGGCGGATGCGGCAAAATGAAGCCGACGCTGAGACAAAACGGCGCCGCGCTTTGCGCCAGCCGGTCGAGCGCCGCGCATGCGGCGTTCGTCGTGTCGATGTCTTTGACCTCGTAGGCGCTTTGCCCGATGCCCGAGGCGGTCAGGCTCACGCGATGGGGATCGTTGGTGTTTTCCAGCACGCCCAGACTGTGCCGCGCGATGCCGGCCCAGTTCGGGCTGTGGTCGCCGACCTGGCGCTCGGCATAGCCGTGCAACTGGTCGGGGCCCATCGCGTGCAGGCGTCCGACCAGCATCGGGCGATAGTCGGCTGCAGCCGCCGCATGCAGCCATGTCGCGCGGTCGGAGGCGAGGAAATCGTCGTTGGTCCAGCAATCCTGCTGGCTCGGATAGCGGCCCGTCAGCATCGACATGCGGCTCGGCACGCAAATCGGCGACGGACAGTAGGCGTTGTCGAACGCCAAACCGTCCGCCGCCAGCCGGTCGAGATGCGGGGTTGCCACGGCCGCATTGCCGTAGCAACCCGTTACATGGCGCGCATGCTGGTCGGAAAACAGGAACAGCAGATTGGGTCTGTTCAGATTTTCCAACTTGCCGCGTCCCACACGGGCAGGCCGCGCGTGTCGGGGGCATTGGCGTCGGTGAAGGCGGCGGGCGCCGGATCGCGACCGACTTTTTCCCACGCTTCGCGCGACAAGGGCGCGCCCAGCGCCAGCGTGCGCTTGACCAGATCGGGCGACAGCTCGGCCTGGAAAATCGTCTTGACCTTCGACAGTTCGACCAGCGAGCGCGCGTCGCCTTCGGTGATCCACGGCCAGCCGCGCTTGCGGTAGAGGATGTTCTCGACATAGGGGCGCTGGGCGGCGCGGTCGCTGAACCATTCGGCGCTCGCAAGATCGATGACCTGGTCGGCCGTCATCCGCGCGGTCAGCTTGACGGCCTGGGCGTTGGCGACCAGCAAGGCCGTGACCGCTTTGGGGTTCTGGCGCATGAAGGCTTCGCGCGCGACCCACCAGATGCGATGCGGATAGTAGGCTTCGGGGAAAAATCCGGTCTTGGCGAAGCTGGCCACGCGATGGCCTTCGCCCTTGCCCTCGGGGCCGTCATAGGCGGGACCCGTCGAGCCGTCGTTGCGCACGAGGGCGACCAATTCGCCCGCATTCTCGGCCCCGCGCGCGGCGGGATCGACATTGAGCACGGCGTCGATGCCGGGCTGCGCGCGCGTAAGTTCGGTGAAGGCCTGGATGTTCTTGACCGAAATGTTCAGTTCCTTGACGTCGTCGGTGCCGAAATGCGCTTTCAGCATCAGCATCAGAACAAGGTGAAGATCCGATCCGACGATGGTAAGGATCGTCTTGCCGCGCAGATCGTCGAGCTTCTTGATCGGCGATCCTTTGGGGACCTGCAGGGGAAACTTGATGCCGCCGCCGCCGATCGCGATGGGCACGGCCGGATTGGGCTGGGCCAGATTGCGGATCGTCGGCGTCGAGCCCAGCATGCCGATATCGAGCTGGCCTGCGGCCAGACCCTGCAGCATGCGCAGCAGGACCGGGAAATTCAGATACTCGGCGTCGATCCGCAAGCCCAGCTCCTCGGCCGCTTTCTCGAGCAGCTTGTCGCGCTGCATGGCGAAGACCAGCGGCGCGCCGTCGTTGGTGAGCCCGACGCCCATCGTCATTTTGAGCGCTTGGGCGAGCGCGGGGCTGGCGCGGAACAGCGGCAAGGCGGCAAGGCCTGCAGCGCCGCCCAGGCGCAGCAAAGACCGGCGGGCGAGCATGGACAGAACAGACATGGCGATTCTCCCGTTGTTTTTCGGTTAGGGTTCTTCGGCGATTGCAGTGGCGGCTTCGGTTCGGATCAGATCCCAGATATGCGCGACATAGCGCGCCGCCTCGGGCGCGTTGCGCAAGCCCGCGCGCGGACGCGGCAGGTCGATCGGCACGATTTCCTTGATGCGCCCGGGACGACGGCCGAGCACGACGACGCGGTCGGCGAGATGCACCGCCTCGTCGATGCCGTGCGTGACGAACAGCACCGCGCGGCGGCTGTCTTTGGCGCGCCCGTCGCCCCACAGGCGCAGCATCTCGTCCTGCAGAATGATGCGCGTCTGCAGATCGACGGCGGCCAGCGGTTCGTCCATCAGCCACACGGCCGGTTCGTTGGCGAGCAGGCGCGCGAGCGCGCAGCGCTGGCGCATGCCGCCCGACAATTCGTGCGGGTAGCGGTCCTCGAAACCGGCGAGCCCGACCATCTCGATATGCGCGCGCACAAGTTCGGCGCGTCGCTTGGGGTCGATGCCGCGCGCCAGCGGCCCGAATTCGACGTTGCCGCGCACCGTGCGCCAGGGAAACAGCGCGTAGTCCTGGAACATCACGCCGCGCTCGGGGCCGGGCTCGGATATCGGCGCGCCGTCGAGAAACGCGCCGCCCGCCGATGCCGCCGCAAACCCCGCGACGATCGACAGCAGCGTCGATTTTCCGCAACCCGACGGGCCGACGAGCGCGACGAACTCGTTCTGGCCGACGCCGAACGACACGTCGCGCAGCGCCTCGACCGCGCTGCCGGTGCGCGAGGACACGTAGGTCTTCGACAGGCCGCGAACCTCGATCTTCGGCGCGCTCAGCGTTGCCATGGCATCGCCGCGCGCTGCAAGGCGCGCACCCCGTAGTCGATGGCAAAACTTACCAGTCCGATGCTGATCATGTAGAGAACCAGTCCGTTGATGTCGCGTTTAACGTAAAGCGTGTTGACCATGAGCTGCCCCAGTCCGACGGTCGCGGCGCCGCCCGGATTGACCTTGATGCCGATCGCCATCTCGGCCGCGATGATCGAACCCCAGGCGAAGGCCATGGCGATGCGCGCGCCCGTCACCATGACCGGCAAGGCGGCCGGCAGGACGACCGCGCGCAGCCGCATCGAGCGCCCCGCGCCCAGCGCCTTCGCCGCATCGACCAGGCGCCGGTCGACCAGTCGCACGGCCTGGATCGTGTTCAGCACGAACGGAAAGAACGCCGCGTAGGCGACGATGAACAAAGCGGCGTTGCCGCGGATCCCGAGCCAGAGCAGCGCCATCGGTATCCACGCGATGGGCGCGATCGCGCGCAGCGAGTCGACGATGGGATCGAGGGAGCGGCGCAAGGTCTCGTTGAGGCCCATGAAAAGGCCGAGCGGAATGCCGAACGCGGCGCCAAGGGCAAAGCCGGTCAGCACGCGCTGCAGGCTGCCCGCGATCGCGCTCGCCAAGGTGCCGTCGCCAAGCGTGCGCACTGCCGCCTCGAAAACGCCGACCGGATAGGGCAGCACCGCGCCGCTACCTGCCGCGCGCACGGCAATCTCCCAGCTTGCGACCAGCAGCGTCGCGAAGATCGCGGGCGCAAGACGGCGCTGGACCGGGCTCATGCGGCCAGCTCGCGCGTGTCGGCGCTCCAGCGCGTCAACGCGGACTGCAGGTAGCGCAACGCAAGATCGAGGCAGTAGCCGAGCACCCCGATCGTCAGAATGACCGCCATGACCTTGTCCATGGCGAAGAATTCCTGGTACCAAAAAATGCGCCAGCCCAAGCCGGCATCGGCGCCGGTAAGTTCGGCCGCGACCATCGCCGCCCAGGCGACGCCAAGGCTGAGCCTTGCGCCCGCCAGCGCCAGCGGCAGCGCGGCCGGGAGGATTACCTGGAGCACGACCCGGCGGCGCGAGGCGCCCAGCATGCGCGCCGCATTGACCAGATTGGCATCGACCGCGCGAATGCCCGCGAGCGTGTTGACGAATATCGGAAACAGCGAAGCGTAGAAGATCAGGAACACCGGCACGCCGCGCCCGATGCCGAACATGATGATGGCGATCGGGATCCAGGCGATAGCGCCGATCGGGCGCAGAAACTCCATCGCCGGATCCAAGATCGCGTCGGCCAGTTCGAAGCGCGCGCACAAGACAGCCAGCGCCAATCCCAGCGCCGCGCCAAGCCCGTAGCCCGAACCCAAATGCACGAGACTTGCGAGAATGTCGCGCGGCAAATCGCTGGCAAACAGCGCGATCCATGCTTTGCCGACCGCGGCAGGCGGCGGCACCAGCGTTGCGTTGGCAACCTCGAGGGCGATCGCGTGCCAGATCGCGGCGACAACCGCGAGCGCAGCGGCAAATTCCGCGATGCGGCGCAAGGCGGCCACGGGACTCATGCGGCCCGTTCCCTCAATGCAAGCGGATCGAGCCCCACGCCCAAACCCGCTTTGCCGGGCAACCGGCTGGCGCCGCCGCTCGGGCGCGGCAGGTCGCCGGTGGCGATGCCAAAAAATGCCGGCGTTTCGTCGTACTGGTGTTCGAGGGTCGAAAACCCCGCGAGCGTCGCGCCCAAATGCAGGCTGTAGGCGTGCGAGATCGGTCCGCTCGGATTGTGCGGCGCGATGGCGATGCCCCGGCGCGCCGCGCGATCGGATATGCGCGCCATCTCGGCCAGGCCGCCCGCATATTTGACGTCCGGCATCAGCACGTCGTAGAGGCCGCGCTCGATATAGGGCAGGAAACCCGCCACGGCGGTCTCGCTTTCGCAGCCCGCCAGCAGAATGCCGCGCGCATTGGCGGCTTTGCGCAGCCGGCCAAGGGCCGCGAAATTTTCCGGGCACTCGGGCAGCGGACATTCGAACCAGCCGATGCCGATTTCGGCCAGCGCGTCGAGCGCTTGGACAGCGTGCGCCTCGTCGAATCGCCAATGGCAGTCGATATAGAGCGTGCAGGCGGCCCCGATCGCGTCGCGCACGGCCCTGGCGCACGAAAGCCCATGCCCAATGCCCGCCGCGCTGCCGGGCGCCACGCCGTCGAACGGCGCGATTTTGAACGTATCGAAGCCGTCGGCACGCGCCGTGCGCGCGCTCGCCGCGAAGCCTTCGGGCGTGCGCATGCGCGTACGCCGGTTGATGTTGGCGTAGAGCGGCACGGAGATGCGGGCTTTTGCGCCCAGCAACGCATTCAGCGGCGTATCGGCATGCTGGCCGGCGAGGTCCCACAACGCCTGATCGACCGCGCTTACGATCGCCGCGGCGGCACGGTCCGGCAGAGCGACGCCAAGCTCGTCCAGCAGATTGCGCTCGGCATCGGCGGCCGTACCGCGCAACGCGGGTTCGAGTGCGGCGTGGGCGGCGGCAAGCTGCGGCTCGTGTCCGGCAAGCGTCGCTTCGCCCCAGCCGACGGCGCCCGCACTGTCGGCGACGCGCAAAAAGACCCACACGGTCTTGTCGCTCGCGCGGAAATCCAGCAGCTCGATGGCGGCGATTTTGCGTTTCATGCGGCGTTTGTCGCGTCGGCATTGGCCTCGAAGCGCCGCAGCATTTCCTGCTTGGCTTTGACGGCGTGGGCGCTGGCCAGAATCGACGCGCCGTCGGCGTCGCGCGCGCGCAACGCGACGACCAGCTGGCGATGGTCGGAAATGACGCCCGCCGCGCGGTCGGTGCCGTAGCCGTGGCGGCCCCACAGCGCGACGATCAGATTCCAGTGCAGTTCGAGCACGCGGATGGCCTCGACATTGCCCGCCGCTTCGTTGATCGTGGCGTGGAACGCTTGGTTCGCCGTCAGCACCGCCGTGTAGTCTCTGTGCGCCGCGCGGGCCTCGAGTTCCTCTTCGATCGCCGCCAGCTTCGCCAACTGCGTCGGCGTTATGCGCTCGGCTGCGCGCCGTGCCAGCATGCTTTCGAGCGCGATGCGCAGATCGAAAATGTCGCGGATGAATTCCGCGTCGATCCCGCGCACGCGCGCCCCGCGATTGGGTTCGACCATAACCAAACCTTCGCCCTGCAATTGGCGCAGCGCCTCGCGGATCGGCATGTGGCTTGTCGCGTAGCGCGCGGCCAGATCGTCGATTTTCAGCCGACCGCCGAAATCGAACAGACCGGCCAGAATGTCTTTGCGCAACTGCGCGCAAACCGCGCCCGCGGCAACCGCAACCGACACCGAACCCCCCAAATTTGATCAAAAAACAGTTTGTTTGTCGCGTATTTCCAGATATAACCTAATCAACTATGAATCGAGAGTCAATCTTTGATCAAAAATTCTGGAGGGGCGGATTACACGAGTCCGTGCCGGTCGGCCATTTTGGCGCTCGCGCTGCGCGCGACTTTGAGGGCGGTCGTCTTGGGATTTGCCGGAAAACGTTCGGCGCACGCCTTGCGCAGTTCCGCGATCAGACGACGGCACGCGGGCGACAGCACGCCCTTGGCGCGCAGCGTCAGGCCGACCGGGCGGTGCCAATCCAGCCAGCCGATCCCGGCCGGAATCGCGCCCGCGCACTCGCGGCCCGGCGCCATCGTGACCGACGGCAGGTAGCCAAGACAGTCGGTTTCCAGAATCATCGCGCGCATGAACGCGAGCGAGTTGGTTTCGATCGCCAGATTGGGCGCCGCCAGCCCGTGCGATTTGAGCGCGATTTCCAGATGCTGGCGCGTGACGATGGTGTTCGCGGGCAGAATCCAGCGGTACTGCTCGAGCGACTTTCGCGACGCTTTCGGCGTGTCGAGCACGGGGTGTCCCGGCCGGCACGCGACCACCACCGTATCGACGAACAGCGTCTCCTGCACCAGATCCGAATTGTCGGGCTGGTCGACCAGATTGGAAATCACGGCGTCGATCTCGCCCGCGCGCAGCCATTCGAACAGCCGGTCGTGCAGCCCGCCCACGACCGTGATTTTGAGCGCGCTGCGGCTTTTGAGCAGACGCGCGGTCGCGACCGGCAGCACGCTGGCGATGACGCTGGGCGCGGAGCCGATGGCGATGCGGCCCTCGCGCCCGTCGCGGATGGCGCCGACCGCGCGCTCCGTCTCGCTCACTTCGAGCGCGATCGCGCGCGCGTGCTGCGCAAATTCGCGGCCGAACTCGGTCGCCAGCATGCCGCGCGGCGTCCGCTCGAACAGTTTGACGCCAAGGTAGGTTTCGAGCCGGCGCAGGCTTTTGCTGAGGGCGGGCTGGGAAATGCCGAGCGTTTTTGCCGCCGCCGCGAGGCTGCGCTGTTCGACGACGGCGACGACATGGCGCATCTGCTGGAGCTGCATCGGCATATCCTGCGGTTATGGCTTTGGGACCAGACGGGCGTTGTACGGTTCTGATCGCTGTGCGAGGGTTTTGCAAGAACGCAATCGAGAACGCGGATCGAGCCGCCGAGCGGCCGCGCGAAAGGGGGAGGGGAACCATGCAAGGCCACGCGCGCCGATGAGCGATCCGTCCGCGACTGAGGCGCCCAAATCCGCGCGCGCCGACGCGCTGTTCGCGCTGGCGATGATGGCCGTCGCGTTGCTGACCATGTGGGGCGTGCGCAACCAGCCGCGCGCGCCCTTCGACCCAGTCGGGGCGGCGGCCGTGCCGTTCTGGACGGCGGCGATCGTGCTGGCGCTCGCGTGCCTCTTGCTTGTGCGCGTGCTGCTGAAACACGCGACGCGCGGCGCGGCCATGTCGCTGTTCACGACGTCCGAAGCGGTCGACGACAGCTACGCGGTCGTGCCGCGTTTTTCGGTCTATGCCGTGGTCCTCTCGGTGCTGTACGCGGCGCTGATCCCGTTGGCCGGATTCTTGGCGGCCTCGGTGCTCTTTATGCTGGTCTTCGGTGCGGCGCTTTGCGATCGCACGCCGCGTTCGTTGGCCGTCGTAGCGGCTGTCGCTTTGGCGGGCGGCATCGGGCTCGATTGGGGCTTTCGTGCTCTGCTGATCGATTTGCCCTAGGAGCCGCACGCATGGATCTTGTCCAGGGCTTCTTGCATCTTGCGACCGGCGGGCCGCTGCTGCTGCTGCTGGTCGGAACGTTGCTGGGGATCGTCGTGGGCGCGCTGCCGGGGCTGACAGGCGGGGCGTTGCTGGCGCTCTCTTTGCCGTTCACCTACCGCATGAGCAGCGTGGATGGCGTCATCTTGATGACGTCGATGTATGTCGGCGGGATTTCGGGCGGGCTCATCACCGCGACTTTGATGCGCATTCCGGGCGAGCCCGCATCGGTCGTCACCACGCTCGACGGATTTCCGATGGCGCGCGGGGGCAGGCCGGGCCGGGCGCTGGGGCTCGGCATTTCGGCGTCGCTGATCGGCGGGGCGCTGTCGTGGGTCGCGCTCGTGACGCTGGCGCCCGCAGCGGCGCGCCTGGCGCTCGTCTTCGGACCGTTCGAGAACTTCGCGCTCGTTTTCATGGCGCTCGTGCTGATCGCGGCGCTGAGCCAGGGTTCGATCGTCAAAGGTCTGCTGGCGGGCCTTTTTGGCATGCTCGTGTCGTATCCGGGGATCGACGAAACCTCGGGCCAAACGCGCCTGACTTTCGGCTTCCAGGAACTGGTCGGCGGTTTCAGCAACCTTGCGGTCATTTTGGGCGCGTTCGCGATCAGCCAGGTGCTGGCCGATGCGATGCACGCGCGCCAGAAATTTGAACGCCTGGACCCGAGCGTCAAAGGCATTTTCCTGTCGCCGAAAGACTATCTGAACCAAGCCTTCAATATCGCGCGCTCGGCGATCATCGGCATCTGGATCGGGATCCTGCCGGGCGTGGGCGCCAGCATCAGCTCGATCGTGGCCTATTCGACGGCCAAAAACATGTCGAAGACGCCCGAAAAATTCGGCACCGGCTTCGAGGACGGCATCGTGGCTTCGGAAACCGCCAACAACGCCAACACGGGCGGTGCGCTCATTCCGATGGTCACGCTCGGGATTCCGGGCAGTCCGGCCGCGTCGATTCTGCTGGCGGGCCTGCTGATGCACAACGTGCAGCCGGGCCCGACCCTGTTCACGAATTCGCCCGAAGTGGTCAGCGCGCTGATGGCAACGCACCTTGCCGCGCATGTCGTCATGTTCGTCATGATGGTCGCGGGCTGCATGATGATCGCACGCCTGATGTACGTGCAGCGCGCCTTCGTGCTGCCGATCATCATCGTTCTGTGCGCGATCGGGGCGCTTGCCGAAAACGGCCGCATGTTCGACGTGTGGACGATGGTCGGTTTTGGCGTCGTCGGGTTCCTGCTCGAACTTGCGGCGGTGCCGTTGGGACCGTTCGTGATCGGGCTGATTCTGGCGCCGCTGGCCGAAACGCAATTGCGCGCGGGCCTGATGGGATCGAACGGCTCGCTGATGCCGCTCGTCGAGCGGCCGGTGGCGCTGGTCTTTCTGATTGTTGCATTTGCGATGTTCGCATGGCCGCTCTGGCGCGACTACCGGCGCAAGCGGCTGGCAACCATGCTCGCCTGAAATCCAAAACGAACGGGAGGAACCCCATGAAACGCAGAGACTTCGTTGCCGGAACGCTGGCCGCATCGCTGGCCGTCCCCGCCTTCGCGCAAGCCTATCCCGACAAGCCGGTACGCATCGTCGTGCCCAACCCGCCGGGCGGCAGCGCCGACTATATCGCGCGCTTTTTCCAGGCGCCGCTGCAGCGCGTGCTGGGCCAGCCGCTGGCGGTTTCCAACGTCGTGGGCGGCGGCACGTCGATCGGCAACCGCCAGGTGCGCGATGCAACGCCCGACGGCCATACGGTGCTGGCAATCCACCAGGCGCTGCTGACGGCGGCCACGCTGAAAGTCATGGATTTCGGCCCCGAAGCCTTTGCCCAAGTGGCGCAGGTCGCGACCGAGTACGTGACCGTGGTGGTCAACAGCAAAGCGCCCTACCAGACGCTGCCGGCGTTCCTGGCGGCCGCCAAGGCGGGCGACCTCAAGGCCGGCGTGCAGATCGGCGCCATCAACCATTTCCTGTTCCTGTCGCTGGGCGACGCGACGGGCGTCAAGTTCCGCTACGTCAATACGGGCGGCGGCGGCCCGACGCGCACCGCGCTCGCGGGCGGGCATGTCGACTGCGCGTTCCTGACCGTCAACGAGGCCAAGCCGCTGGTCGATTCGGGCGATCTCAAGATCGTCGCCATCTTCGCGCCGCAGCGTCTGGCAAGCTGGCCCAATCTTGCGACGGCGCGCGAGCAGGGCACGGATCTGCTGCTGAACTTGAACTATTGGTGGTGGATGCCGAAGGCCACGCCGCGCGCGCGCGTCGACCGTTTCGCCGACGCGCTGCGCACCGCGATGAACGACCCGGAGGTCGTGCAGAAATACGCCGAGTTCAACATGAGCGCGGTCTTCCTCAAAGGCGCCGAGCTCGAGAGCGAAATCGCGCGCCAGTACGACGCGATGAAAAAACTCGCCGAACGCAACAACGTGACCGCAAGCTGAGCGACGCCGCCGATCCCAAAAAAAGAAAAAAGGGAGAAACCAATGCCGCAAGGACCCAATCGCCGCGCGCTTCTCGCGGGCGCTTCCGCCGTCGGCGCGCTTGCCTGGGCGCCGGGGGCGCGCGCGCAGACCCCGCGCGCCGTGCCCTTCACGATCGTGATCAACAATTCGCCGTGGTTCGACGGCTTTCGCAAGGTCGTCGAAGCCTACGAAGGCGAAACCGGCAACAAGATCGTGCTCGACGTCAACCCGTTCGGCGGCAGTCTGGAGAAGCAGCGCGCGTCGGTGCGCGCGCGCGACGGGCTGTTCGATCTGCTGATCATGAACGGACTCTACTACCAGGAAATGTACCATGGCGGTTTCCTGCGGCCGATCAACGAGATCGATCCGGGCTTCCGGCTCGATCCGCAGATGATCCGCTACGACAACACGGTCTATTGGGACGAAGCGAGCAAGACGCACGATCCCGACAGGGGCAAGCTGATGAGCGTGCCGGTCAACGGCAACATTCCGCTGCTGCTCTACCGCGCCGATCTCTACGAGCAGCACAAGCTGAAGGTGCCAACGACCTGGAACGAACTGCTCGCCAACGCCAAGGCGCTGCACAATCCGCCGCGCATCTACGGCATCGTGCAGCGCGGCGCGCGCGGGTCGCCCAACGACGTGTCCTACGATTGGTGGCCCTATCTCTACAGCCACAATGGCAGCCTGTTCCGCGACGAGGCGAAGGGCGACTACACGGTCACGATCAACAGCCGCGAGGCCAAAGCGGCGCTCGATTTCTATCTGCGTTTGGCCAAGGAAGCGGGCCATCCGCAGACCGGCGGCCTCGCCCAGGCGCAGATCATCCAGAACGTCGTGACCGGGCGCGCCGCGCACGCGCTGCTGGTGATCGCCGTGTGGTCGCAGATGGACGATCCGACCAAATCGGCCGTCGTCGGCAAGATCAATGCCGCACCCGTGCCGGGATCGAACGTGGCGGGGCCGGCACCCGTGCTCGGCCACTGGCTCGCCGGCATTCCCAAAAACGTGCCGCAGCCGCGCCAGGCGGCGGCGGTCGCGTTCTTGAACTGGTTCCAGGGGCGCGGCACGCAGCTCAAATATCTGGAGTCCGGCTCGCCGCCGGTGCGCCAGGACGTGCTCTCGGATCCCGCTCTCTGGCGCGATCCCAAGAATCGCTGGATGTCGGCGATGGCGGACAGCTCGAAGCATGTGCGCATCATGTGGAGCGTGCCCGAGGGCGCGCAGATCGGCGACGTGCTCGAACTGCGCCTCAACCAGGCGGTCATCGGCGAGCTTACCAGCGAGCGGGCGCTCAACATGATCGCGGACGAAACGCATGCGATCATGGCGCGCGCGGGCTACAAGACCGGCAAGATCGCGCCGCTGTGAGCGCAACGACGCAAATAGCGCCAGGGCTGCGCGATCGGGCGGAGGTGCGGTGGCGCGCCGCCGCCTTGTCGCCGGCCCTGGCGGTGTTCGTGTTCATGTCGATCCTGCCGATGCTGAATCTGCTGGCGATGAGCGTGCACGAGATCGGCTGGGTCGGCGGGCATTCGGTATGGCGCTATGTCGGCGCCATGCATTACCGGCGGCTTGCCGAAGACACGCTGCTGCACGCGGGCATCTGGAACACGCTGGTGTTTGCGGTCGGCGGCGTTTCGATCCAGGTCGTGCTGGGATTCTTTCTGGCCTGGGCCGTCAGCCGCATCCGCACCGGCCGGCTGCTCTACCGCACGGTTTTCATCCTGCCGATTCTGGTGCCGGGCATCCTGATCGGCGCCATCTGGAAGCTGATGCTGAATTTCGATTTCGGTCTTGTAAACGGCGTGCTGGAGGTTTTCGGCGGCTATCCGGTCGACTGGCTGGGCACGCGCGCGTACGCCTTGGCAGCCGTTATCGTCGTCGATATCTGGCATTGGACGCCGTTCTGCTTCCTGCTGCTGCTCGCCGGTTTCGAATCGCTGCCGCAGGACGTGCAGGAGGCCGCGCGCGTCGACGGCGCCAGCGCCTGGACCGAGCTTCGCTACGTGCTGGTCCCGATGATGATGCCGGTGATCGCGGTCACGTTTCTGTTCCGCTTCGTGACCTCCCTCAAAGTGTTCGACGAGATCTATCTTCTGACGGCGGGCGGTCCCGGATCGGCGACCGAAGTGCTGAGCTACACGATCTACCGCACGTTTTTCGCGCAAGATCGCATGGGCTACGGCTCGGCCATGTCGGTTGCGACGCTGTTCGGGATATCGCTGCTGATCGTCGTCGGCATGTCGGCGGCCAAGCGGCGCGGGAGGCCGGCATGACGCCCGGCGAACGCAGCGGCATTGCGCTCTTCCACCTGTTTCTGGCGGCCACCGCCGTCGCGGTGCTGGTGCCTTTTGTGTGGATCGTCGCCGCCGCTTTCAAAACCCAGATATCGCTGCTGCAGGGCGAGATTTTCTTCGCGCCCACGCTCGCGAGTTTCCGCGAAGTGCTGTTCTCGCGCACGACCGAGTTTCTCGACAATGTCGCCAACAGCCTTGCGGTCGCGACCGCCAGCACGCTCGCGATCCTGGCGGCGGCGACGCTGGGCGGCTACGCGATCGAGCGCATGGGCACGCCGCGCTGGATCGTGCACGCGCTGCTCGGCTGGGCCGTGGTTTTCCACATGGTGCCGCCGATCACGCTGGTGGCGGCGTGGTTCCCGCTCTATCGCGAACTCGGGCTCGACAATACCTACACGGGTCTCGTTCTCGGCCACACGGCCGTGCATCTGCCGATGGCGCTGTGGCTGATGGCGAATTTCATCAAGGACGTGCCGGTCGAACTCGAGGAGGCGGCGCGCATCGACGGCTGTTCGACGCCCTATCTGATCTGGCGCATCGTGGTGCCGCTGGTGGCGCCGGGCCTGGCGGCGACCGGCATCCTGATGTTCATCTTCAGCTGGAACGAATTTGCGATCGCGCTCAATTTGAGCGCCAAACAGACGGCGACGGTCCCCGTCGCGATCGCCAAATTCGCGCAAGGCTACGAAATCAAATACGGCGAGATGGCGGCGACCGCAGCGCTGGCGCTGCTGCCGGCCCTCGCCTTGCTGCTGTTCGGGCAGCGCTACATCGTCAAAGGTCTCACAGCGGGCGCGGTGAAATAGCGATGCCGGTTCTGTTCGGACAGAAACTCACGCGCCGCGAATTCGAACGCCGATCGGGCACGCTTGGCCAGATCGCGGGCGTCGAGCTGCTCGAATATGCCGACGGGCCCGCGCGCGGCGTGCGCGTGCTCGAATTTCGCACGGGCTCGGGGCTCGAATTTTCGGTGCTGGTCGACCGCTCGCTCGATATCGGCCGTTTCGACTATCGCGGCGTGCCGTTCGCGTGGCAGTCGCCCACGGGTTTCCGCAGCCCGGCGTTCCTCGATCCGATGGGCGACGGCGGCACGGGTTTCATGCGCGGCTTTTCGGGGCTGCTGTGCACCTGCGGTTTCGACCATGTGCGCCAGCCCGACAAGGGCCCGGCCGCGCATTTCGATCTGCCGCTGCGCCAGGAGATCGCCTATCCCATGCACGGGCGCGGCGCGTTCCAGCCGGCACGCCTGGACGGTTACGGCGCGCGCTGGGAGGGCGATTCGTGCACGCTGTGGTGCGAGGGCACGGTCGTGCAGGCGCAAGCGCTCGGCGAATCGCTGGCGCTCGTGCGGCGCGTCGAAGTCGAAATCGGCAGCAGCGCGGTTCGCATCGTCGATCGCGTCGAAAATCGCGGGTTCTCGAAGACGCCGCACATGCTGCTCTACCACATCAATGTCGGCTGGCCGCTGCTCGACGACGGCGCGCGCTTTGCGGCCCCCGTCAAGCGCACGCTCGCCGCCAACATGCCGCGCGAGAGCCAGCAAAGCGGCTACCGCACGCAAGCGGGACCGAGCCCGCGGTTCGTGCAGCAGGTGTTCGACCACGAGGCGGTCGCCGACAAAGCGGGCCGCGTGCCGACCGCGCTGGTCAACGACAGGCTCGGGCTCGGTTTCGCGGTCGAGTACGGCGCCGAAAATTTCATTTGCCTGCAGCAATGGCAGTGCCTGGCCGACGGCGTCTACGGCTTCGCGATCGAGCCCGCATCGACGCGCTGGGGCGACCGGGCACGCGCGGACGCGTGCAACGAAACCGTGTGGCTCGACCATGGCGAGACGCGGGTCTACGCGACGACTCTGTCGGCGATCGACGGCGCTGCCGACATTGCCGCCTTCGATGCGCGCATCGAGGCGATCCAGCCGCAATTGCAGGACGAGTTTCCCGTGCGCGCCGACCAGCCGGTCGGCGGGCCTTTTGTAACTTCGCTTCCGAGGATCCGATGAACGGCACAGCCTCCAACGTCCTTTTCATCCTGTCGGACGAGCATACGCGCGACGTCGCGGGGTGCTACGGCCACAAAATCGTCAAGACGCCGCATCTGGATGCGCTGGCCGCGCGCGGCACCAAATTTACGGCCGCCTACACCAACTGTCCGATTTGCGTGCCCGCGCGCGCGAGCCTGCATACCGGCACCTATGTGGCCGACAATGCGTGCTGGGACAACGCGCATCCCTATGACGGATCGATGCGCAGCTGGGCGCATCGGCTGAAGGCGGCGGGCCATCACACCATGTCGATTGGCAAGCTGCATTTTCGATCGGCCGACGACGACAACGGCTTCGTCGAGGAGATCGTGCCGCTGCATGTCGTGGACGGGCAGGGCGATCTGCTCGGCCTCGTTCGCCGCCCGAAAGCCGCGAAGCGCGGCGGCATGCCCGATCTTGCGAAGGCGGCGGGGCCGGGCCAGTCGACCTACGCGGCGTACGACCGCAATATCCGCGACGGCGCCATCGAATGGCTGACCACGCGTGCCGCGCGCCACACGAAACCCTGGTGCCTGTTCGTGTCGTTCGTCAAACCGCATTTCCCGCTGATTGCGCCGCCCGAATTCTACGCGATGTATCCGCCCGAAACTTTGCCGATGCCGCGTCTGGCAGGGCCCGACGACTATCCCAAGCACCCTGCCGTCGCGGCCTTGCGCGACTGCATGAACTACGACGATTTTTTCACGCCCGAAAAAGTGCGCGTGGCGCTTGCGGCGTATTTCGGCATGGTCAGTTTCCTCGACGACAATATCGGGCGCGTGCTGGCGGCCCTGGAATCCGCCGGCCTCGCCGGCACCACGCGCGTGGTCTATTCGAGCGACCATGGCGACAATCTGGGCACGCGCCATATGTGGGGCAAGTCGATCCACTACGAAGAAGCGGCCGCAGTGCCGATGATCGTGGCGGGGCCGGGCATTCCGGCGGGCAAGACCTGCAAAACGCCCGTCACGCTCGTCGACGTGTATCCGACCATTGTCGAGAGCGTCGGTTTGGCGCCCGACGCGCTCGAACGGAATCTGCCCGGCAAATCGCTCGCGGCGATCGCCAACGCGCCCGACGACGGCGAGCGCGTGGCGCTGGGCGAATACCACGCTGCCGGGTCGATCGCGGCGATGTACATGGTGCGCAAAGGGCGCTGGAAATACATCCATCATGTCGGCTATCGCGCCGAATTGTTCGACCTCGACAGCGATCCGGGCGAAACGACGGACCTTGGCGAAAGTCCCGCGCATCGCGAAACGCTGGCGGCGATGGAGGCCGAATTGCGCAAGCGGCTCGATCCCGATGCCGTGAATGCGCGCGCCTTTGCCGACCAGGAAGCCAAGATCGCGCGCTTTGGCGGCGTCGACGCGCTCGTCAAACGCGGCGATTTCGGCTACTCGCCCGCACCCGGGCAAAAGCCGGTTTTTGCGACGCGGATCGAGGCGTGAGGCGATGGCGCGCAAACCCAACATATTGCTGATCACCTCCGACCAGCAGCGCGGCGATTGCTACGGCTTCGAGGGGCGCAAGGTCAAAACGCCGCATCTCGACATGCTGGCGGCGTCTGGCACGCGCTTCTCGGCGTGCATCACGCCCAATGTCGTCTGCCAGCCGTCGCGCGCGTCGATCCTGACCGGGCTGCTGCCGCGCACGCACGGCGTGTGGGACAACGGCATCGATCTCGATACGCAAATCGGCGAAGCGGGCTTCGGCGGCACGTTTGCGCGCGGCGGTTGGCGAACCGGCTTCATCGGCAAAGCGCATTTCTCGACGTTCCATACGTTCAAGCCGAGCGGGCGGCCCGAATGCCGGTCGAGTTCGCAGGATTTCGGCCCCGACTGGTCCGGCCCCTATATGGGTTTCCAGCATGTCGACATGATGATCGCGGGCCACAATATGTTCTTGCCGCAAAAGCCGCCGCAAGGGCTGCAATACGAGGCGTGGTACCACAAAGACGGCCGCGGCGACCGGCTCGACAAACTGTTTTCGACCAGACTTCCGCCCGATGTCGGCGCCGCCCAAACCTGGAATTCGGCGCTGCCTGCAGCCTTCCACAATTCGACCTGGATCGGCGACCGCACGCTCGATTTCATCCAGGCGAACAAAGAAACGCCGTGGCTCGCCTGGGCCTCGTTCCCCGATCCGCACCACCCGTTCGATGCGCCCAGCCCCTGGTGCTACATGCACCACCCCGACGAAGTCGATCTGCCCGCGCACCGCACGCTCGATCTCGACCGCAGGCCGTGGTGGCATCGCGCCAGTCTCGAAGGCATTCCCAAACTGGCCGATCCGGAGTTGCAGTCCTTTCGCGCCAAGCAGTCGCGCACGCCCGCGCAAAGCGACCTGCAGCTGCGCCATCTGATCGCCAATTACTACGGCATGATCGCGCTGATCGACCACAATGTCGGGCGCATCCTGCTCGGGCTCGAACGGCTCGGGCTCGATCGCGATACGCTCGTGGTCTATTCGACCGACCATGGCGACTGGCTGGGCGACCACGGTTTGCTGCTCAAAGGGCCGATGCATTACGACGGTCTGCTGCGCGTCGGTTGCATCGTGCGCGGGCCCGGCGTGCCGGCTGGCAAAATCGTGCCGCATCCGGTTTCGACGCTCGATTTCGCCTCGACTTTCTACGACTATGCGGGCGTTTCGGCGAAACAAGCGCTGCATTCGCGCAGCTTGCGTCCGCTGATCGAAGGCACGGCCAGCCGCGACTTCGCCTACAACGAATGGGATCTGCATCCCTCGCGCTGCGGCGTGGCGCTGCGTTTGCGCACGGTGCGCACGAAAACCCATAAGCTCACGCTCGAACTCGATTCGGGTGCGGGCGAACTCTACGATCTTGCGGGCGACCCTAGCGAGATGGACAATCGCTTTGGCGATCCCGCGATGGCCGCCATCCAGCGCGAACTCTCCGACATGATCCGCAGCCGGCCCGACGACGTGCGCGATCCGCTGCCCGAACCGATCGGCATGGCATGAGCGGGCTGCCGATCCGCTTCGACGCGTCCGGGAAATCGGGCCGGGCCGAACTGGCGGGGCCCGATCCGGTCGTCGCGGGCGCGCAGGCGGATTGGGCGCTGAAATTTTCGGCCGGTCCCGACGGATTGCCGCCCGGCAGCGCGCTGGCGCTGGTACGGCGCTGGCCCAGCGACTGGGACGTGCCGCAATGCGACGCGCCGGAATCGCCCGGCTACACGACGGTTTCGATCGCCCCGCCGGTCGCTTTCCGCTGGCGCACGCGCCGTTCGATCGAATGGCATCCGTTCGACCATGTTTTCGAACTCGAGTTCGTCGGCGCAATGCCGCCGGGTGCCACGATCGCGATCGCGTCCCGGTTGCGCGCCCAGACCTTCGTCGAAGAATCCTGCGCGCTGTCGGTGCGCGTGCGGTCCGGCGCCGACAATTGGGTCGAAATTGCGCGCCCCGCCGTGCGCGTGGTCGGCGGCCCAGCGCATCGTTTGGATCTGGTGGTGCCAAGCGATGCCGTTGCGGGCGAGCCGTTCGAGGTTGCGTTGCGCATCGAAGACAGGTGGGGCAACCCTGCCGCGCTTCCCGAGCGTCCGGCGTTGGACGGCGACATTCTGCCCGATTTGCCGGGCGTGCTGCGCTGGCGCGCGGCGCTCGCCGCCTTGGGGTCGACGCGCATCGCGGTCGATGCGGGACCGTTCGGGCGCGTCGTTTCGAATCCGACCAGGGTCCATGCGCGCGCGCCCGCGCGGCGCATTCGCTGGGGCGATATCCATGCCCAGAGCCTCGTCGGTTGCGGCGCGCGCACGCTCGACGCATTTTTTGCGCATGCGCGCGATTTCGCGCGGCTCGATTTCGCGAGCCACCAGGCCAATTGCTTTCTGGTCACGACGCCCGAATGGCACGAGACCGAAGCGGTCACCGCGCGCTTCGACGAACCCGACCGGTTCGCAGCGCTGCTCGGCCTCGAATGGTCGGCCGACAGCGCCAAAGGCGGCGACCGCAATCTCTATTTCCCGGGCGCTGCGGCGCCGATCACGCGCTGCAGCCACGAATATGTCGCCGACACGTCCGACATCGCGAGCGACCTTGGCGACGCTGACGCGCTGCACGCCAAGTATCGCGGTACCGATACGCTGGCGGCCTTGCATGTCGGCGGCCGCACGACCGATCTGCGCTGGCACGAACCTTCGCTCGAACGGCTGATCGAAGTCCATTCGACGCACGCGACGTCCGAATGGTTCCTGTTCGAAGCGCTCGAACGCGGCTACCGCATGGGCGTCACGGCCGGCAGCGACGGGGTCGATGGCAGGCCGGGCGCAAGCCACCCCGGACGCCAGTCGGTGCGCAACGTGCGCGGCGGACTGGTCGCAGCGCCGCTCGCGAGCGTCTCGCGCGAAGGCTTGTGGGAAGCGCTGCGCTCGCGCAATTGCTATGCGACCAACGGCGCGCGCATCCGTCTCGACTATGCGGCCGACGGCCATGCGATGGGCAGCGAATTCGAGGCGCGCGAAGCGCCCCTGCTGTCGGTCGCGATCGACGGCACGGGTCCGCTCGAGGCGGTCGAGATTTTTCGCGGCACGCGGATCGTCCATCGCGCAGCGTTGCAAGGCCAATCCGCCGCGCTGTCCAACCGCGTGCGTATCGCGTGGCGCGGCGCGACGGCGCCGGGCAATTTCAGCAAGGCGCGCATGCGCTGGGACGGTTCGGCGGCACTTTCGCAAGGGCGTTTTGGCCTGCCCGAACCCTATGCGCTCGATACGCCCGACGAAGGCATCGTTGACGCGGGGGCGCAGCGCGTCGCGTGGCGCTCGATGACGGGCGGCGATTGGGACGGGATCGTCGTGCCCATCGACGCGCCGGACGACGCTGCGCTGTCGATCCATACGCCGCAGATCTCCGCGACGGTGCCGCTTGCAAAATTGCCGGCGCATTTTGCCGACAGCACGCCGCTGCGCGAACTCGAGATTCGCCGGCTGCCTGCGGATCTCGGGCCCGCGAACTGGGCAGGCACCTGGCGCGATCCTGCACCGCAGCCGGGCTGGAACGCCTATTGGGTGCGCGTGCGGCAATGGGACGGCGCCTTTGCGTGGTCGAGCCCGATTTTTGTCCGGCTGGTGGAAAGATGATCGAACGCACCGTCGCGATCGCCACGTCCGACGGGCACATGCCGTGTTTCGTCGTCCATCCCGACGAGGACGGTCCGTTTCCGGTGGTGCTCGTCTATATGGACGCGCTCGGCATTCGCGAAGAACTGCGCGACATGGCGCGGCGATTCGCGTCGGCGGGCTACTATACGATGCTCGCCAATCTCTATTACCGCGACGGCGGCCCGAGCTTCGATCCGAGCGTGCTGGCGACCGGCGTGCTCGATCCGCGCATGATGGCGCTCAACGACGCGCTGTCTCTGGCGATGACCGCTGCGGATACGAAGGCCATGCTCGACTTTGCCGCAAGCGATGCCAATGCGGCGCCGCGTGCAGCTGCCGTCGGCTATTGCATGGGCGGGCGCCATGCGCTCGCTGCTGCAGCCGCCTGTCCCGAGCGGATCGCGGCCTACGCGTCGCTGCATGGCGGCAAATTGGTTCGCGCCGACGCGGACTCGCCGCATCTGCTGATCGCGCGGACCAACGCCGAAGCCTATTTCGGCTGGGCGCAGGACGATCCGGTGGCGCCGCCCGACCATGCGGCTGCGGTCGAAGCCGCGCTTGTCGCGCGCGGTCTGCGCTATCGCCTCGAGCACCATTGCGGGGCCGAGCACGGCTTCACGTTTCCCGAGCGTCACTGCTACCAAAAACAGGCGGCCGAGCGCGTCTGGGCGCGTCTGTTCGCGCTGTTTTGCCGGACTTTGGAGAGGAAGCGCGCATGATTCGTTTTGCGATGATCGGCTGCGGCGGCTTTTCGCGCCGCTACCATGTGCCGACGCTGCTGGCCGATGCGGACGTCAAGCTCGTCGGCATCTTCGATCCGCTTGCGGGCGATGCGGTCAAGGCGCTGGCCGCGCAAACGGGTGCGCGGCTCGTCCAGCGCCTGGACGACCTCCCCGATGCGGATGCAGCGCTGGTCACCACGCCGCACATGCTGCATGCGGGGCACGCTGCGGCCGCGCTGGAGCGCGGCTGGGCCGTGCTCGTCGACAAGCCGTTTGTGATGGCGCGTGCCGACGCGCTGCATTTGATCGCGCGCGCCGAGGCAAAAAAAATCGTCAACGCGGTCGCGTTCAACCGGCGCCTAGATGCGGGGTGTCGGCGCGCGCGCGAGATCGTGCGCGCGGGCGGCATCGGTGCCGTTCGCTTCGTGCAGACGATCCAGCTCGGCTACGAAAAAAGCGGCTGGTTTCTCGATCCGGCGCTTGGCGGCGGCGGCGCCTATACGGGGCGCGGCACGCATATGGCCGATATCGTGCCGTGGCTGATCGACAGCCGACCGACGCAGGTGCGCAGCCGCTTGCGGGCCGGGCCGCCGGGCCGCGCGGATCTGGGCGGCTTCATCGAGATCGGCTTTCCGGGCGTCGAATGCCAGATTTCCTGCATCGAAGAAGGCTGGCATATGTGGGACGAAATCCGAATTTTCGGCGAAGACGGTCTGATCGAATTGCGCCGTCCGTTGGCGATGCCCACCGGCTGGACCCTGCGCTGGCACAGCAAACGCGGCGCGGCGCTGGAAGAATTGGCTGCCGTGCCCAACGAGGGCGCGATCACGGCCGAGTTCTTGGCGGCGCTGCGCGCCGGATCGGCCGTTTCGTGCAGCTTCGCGCAGGCGCTGCTGTCGGTCGAAATCGTCGAGGCGGCCTTTGCGTCGGCGGCCAACGGTTCGGCGACGGTGGCGATCGGGCCGTGACGCGCCGCGTGGGCGTCGCGATCGTCGGCACGGGCTCGATCGCGGACTACCATATCGACGGCGTCAAGGGCGTGCCGGAGGCCGAGCTGCGCTGCGTCGTCGGCCGCGATGCCGGCAAGGCGGCGGCGCTGGCAAGGCGCCATAACGTCGGCGCATCGAGCGTCGATCTGGCGGGCGTGCTCGCACGTGCGGACATCGATGCCGCGATCGTGGCCACGCCCGACGACACGCACGAAGCCCTGGCAGCGCAGATAGCGGCAGCCGGCAAAGCGGTGCTGCTGCAAAAGCCGATGGCGGCCGATGCGGCTGCGTGCGAACGCATCCTGGCGCATGCGGCAAAAGCCCGGGTCGATCTTCAGGTCAGCTTCATGCACCGCTATTTCGACGCGTTCGCGCGCGCGCGCGAGATGCTGGCGGCGGGCGCCATCGGCACGCTTCTCAGCGTGCGCATCCGCAATGCGACGCCGGGACCCGATTGGGCCGACTGGTTTTTCCGCAAGGCGCGGGTGTCGGGCGGCGTCGTGCATCAATTGGGCGTGCACGGCATCGATCTGGTGCGTCTGGTCGCGGGCGAAATCGAGCGCGTGGCCGCGTCAACGGCCATTTTGCGGCCGACGCGTCGACTGATCGACGGGCGCACCGTCGCGGTCGAGAACCCGGACTCCGCGTTTGCGACCTACTGGTGCCGCAGCGGCGCGGTCGCGACGCATGAAATGTCGATGGTGGAGGCGGGCGGCTGCGACCGTTTCCGGCTCGAACTCTACGGCAGCGAGGGCACGATTTGGGTGCGCAGCGAACTGGGGCCGCTGGCCGTCCGGCGCTTGAACGAGCGCGACTGGACGCTGCCGGACGTGGGGCAAACGCCGATGGGCTACGCGCACCATCGGCGCTGGATCGCGGGATTGACGGGCGCGCTGGCGCCCGAGACGACCGCGCTCGACGCTTGTGCGGGCATCCGCGTTGCCGAGGCGATCGCCCGGTCGGCTGCGAGAGATGGCGGTGCCGTCGGCGTCGCGGCGGGCTGACCCGAACGGTCTTGGCGCGGGCGTCCAAAATCCCGCTTGACCTTCCCATGTGGAAAAGGTTCATGAGCGTCTCCGGCAACTGGAGAACATCATGGATATCGCTGTTGGCGCGCGGCCGACCGTGCCGCATCAAACGCTCGACATGCGGATCGAGGGCATGAGCTGCGCTTCGTGCGTGGCGCATGTCGAGAAGGCGATCGCCGCCGTTCCGGGGGTCGTCGCCGTCTCGGTCAATTTGGCGAGCGAGCGGGCACGCGTGTCGGTCCATGGCGGGCGCGTGCCGACGGGGGCGATCGAGGGCGCCGTGGACGCGGCCGGCTACAAAGCCGAGCCGATCGCGCAAACGCGCGACGATGCGGGCGCGCAAGACTCCAAAGCGGCCGAACTCCGACGCTTGCGGCGATCGGCGCTGCTGGCGGCCGCGCTGACCTTGCCGATTTTCGCGGTCGAAATGGGCGGCCACGCGTTTGCGGATATCCATTCGTGGATAAAGCTCCATGTCGGCTACGACAATGTGAACTACGTTTTCTTCGCGCTGGCGACTCTCGTCATGTTCGGACCCGGCTTGCGGTTCCATCGCGCCGGCCTTCCCAAACTCGCGCGCGGCGTGCCGGACATGAACTCGATGGTGTCGGTCGGCGCGCTCAGCGCCTACGGCTATTCGCTGGCGGCGACCTTCGCGCCGCAGCTTTTGCCGACCGGCACCGCCTATGTCTATTACGAATCTGCGACCGTCATCGTCACGCTGGTTCTGCTGGGGCGGCTGCTGGAGGCGATCAGCCGCGGCCGCACGAGCGTCGCGATCAAACGGCTCGTCGGGCTTCAGGCGAAGACGGCGCGCGTGCTGCGCGACGGCGCGTTCGTCGAACTGGCGCTCGATCGGGTCAAGCCGGGCGACCGGATCCAGGTGCGGCCGGGCGAGCGCGTGCCGGTCGACGGAACGCTGGTCGAGGGCGAAACGCATATCGACGAGTCGGTGGTCACGGGCGAGTCCGTTCCGGTTTTCAAGGCGCCGGGCGCCGCGGCGCTGGGCGGCACGATCAACACGACCGGCAGCTTCGCGATGACGGCGACCAAGATCGGCGCCGATACGCTGCTCGCCCAAATCATCCGGACGGTCGAAACGGCCCAAGGCGCCAAACTGCCGATGCAGGCGCTGGTCGACAAAGTGACGGGCCGGTTCGTGCCGGCGATCTTTGCGGCGGCGATCGCGACCTTTTTCGCGTGGTGGCTGTTCGGCCCCGAACCGGCGATCGCTTTCGGCCTCGTCAATGCGGTTGCGGTGCTGGTCATCGCGTGTCCGTGCGCGATGGGGCTGGCCACGCCGATGTCGATCATGGTCGGCACGGGCCGCGCGGCGGAGCTTGGCGTGCTGTTCCGGCGCGGCGACGCGCTGCAGGCGCTGCGCGATACCAAGATCGTCGCGTTCGACAAGACCGGCACTTTGACCGAGGGCAAGCCGGAACTGACGGATTTCGTGCCGGCACCCGGCTTCGCGCGCGCGGACGTGCTTGCGTTGGTCGCCGCCCTCGAAGCCACGTCGGAGCATCCGGTCGCGACGGCGATCGTCGCTGCGGCCAGGGCCGAAGGATTGGCGCTGCCCGCCGTCGCGCGGTTCCAAGCCGTGCCGGGATTCGGGATCGGCGCGATCGCCGACGGCAAACGCGTGGAGGTCGGCGCCGACCGCCATATGGCGAAACTCGGGATCGACATTGCGGCGTTCGCGACGCTGGCAGCCGATCTTGCCGCTGCCGGCAAGACGCCGCTCTACGCCGCGATCGACGGCGTCGCGGCCGCCTTGATCGCGGTGGCCGACCCGATCCGCCCGACGACACGGGCCGCGATCGATGCCCTGCATCGGCTCGGCCTCGAAACCGCGATGGTCACGGGCGACAACCGCTTGGCCGCCCGGGCGGTCGCGCGCAGCCTTGGCATCCAGACGGTCGTGGCGGAAATCTTGCCGACCGGCAAACGCGACGAAATCCGCAAGCTGCGCGCCGCGACCGGGGCCGTCGTATTTGTCGGCGACGGCATCAACGATGCGCCCGCGCTCGCCGAGGCCGATGTCGGCATCGCGCTCGCCAGCGGGACCGATATCGCGATCGAGAGCGCCGAGATTGCGCTGATCTCCGGCGATCTTCGGACCGTCGCGACCGCGATCGCCCTGTCGCGGGCGACGATGCGCAATATCGAACAGAACCTGTTCTGGGCCTTTGCCTACAACGCGGCGCTGATACCGGTGGCGGCGGGCGCGCTCTATCCGTTCTACGGCATTCTGCTCTCGCCGATGCTTGCCGCCGGCGCCATGACGATGTCGAGCCTGTTCGTGCTGGCGAACGCGCTGCGCCTGCGCCGGATCGCGCCCGCAGCCTAGCAACGCCGGACCGGGGAGGGCGAAGCCTTGAATATCGGCGAAGCGGCGAAAGCGGCGGGGGTTTCCGCCAAGATGATCCGCTACTACGAGTCGATCGATCTGATCCGGGCGCCGGTGCGGACCGCCAGCGGGTACCGCGTCTATTCGGCGCAGGACGTCCACACGCTGCGGTTCGTCGGGCGCGCCCGCGATCTTGGGTTCTCGATCGAGGAAATTGCGAGCCTGCTGACGCTGTGGCACGACCGCAGCCGTGCTAGCGCCGACGTAAAACGGATCGCGACCCAGAAGATCGCGACTCTCGAAGCCAAGATCGGCGAACTCGCGGCGATGGCGGCGACGCTGCGCCATCTTGCCAAGAACTGCAACGGCGACGACCGCCCGGAATGCCCGATTCTGTCGGACCTTGCGCGCCCCGGGCAGGGCGGGGGCCGCATCTGAGCCGAATTCGCACGGCTCTATCCCGGCTGCGTTCGCGGCATGCCGTCGGCGAACGGGTCCAGCGGATCGCGCAGCAAGTTCGCGTCGGCGACGACATAGGCGCGCCCGCGAATGCGCGGCACGACGCGCCCTTGGCTGTCGATCCGGTAGCGCGCCTGGAAGCGGCTGCCGACGATGCTTTCCTGCACCCAGGCGGCGCCGGGCGCCAGCTTGCCGTCGGCGGCGAGGCAGGCGAGCTTGGCGCTGGTGCCGGTGCCGCAGGGCGAGCGGTCGTAGGCGCCGCCCGGGCACAGCACGAAATTGCGGCTGTGCGCGGCCGGGTCGCCCGGCGGGCCGAACAGTTCGACATGGTCGATCTTGCCGCCGTCTTCGCCGCGAATGCCGGCCTTTTCCAGGGCCCGCATGATCGCCTCGCAGAGGCGCGACAATGCCGGGATTTCGGCCATCGCCAGCTTGTGCGGCGCGTTCGCGACCAGGAAGAACCAGTTTCCGCCCCAGGCAATATCGCCGACGACCGTGCCGATGTCGGGCACGTCGATCGCCACGTCCTTGCGGTAGCGATAGGACGGCACGTTTTCGATCTCGACTTCGTTGGGTCCCAGCAGATCGACCGACACCGCGCCGACCGGCGTTTCGAAACGGTGCGTGCCGGGGCCGATCCGGCCCAGATGCGCGAGCGTGACGGCAAGGCCGATCGTGCCGTGTCCGCACATGCCAAGGACGCCGACATTGTTGAAAAAGATCGCGCCCGCAGCGTTCGCGGGATCGACCGGTTTGCACAGCAGGGCGCCGACCACCGCGTCGCTGCCGCGCGGTTCGTTGACGGCAAAACTGCGGACATGGTCGAAGCGTTCGGCAAAAATTCGGCGCCGCTCCGCCAGGCTGCCGTGCCCGAGATCGGGGCCGCCCTCGACCACCACGCGGGTGGGTTCGCCTTCCGTGTGCGAGTCGATCACGCGCATGGTTTCAAGGTCCGGCCGGGCGCCAGGCGGCGTACCAGGCTTTGAAGCGCGTCCACTGCGCTTCGGCGTGGTTGCGCTGGCTTGGCGACAGCGCGTCGTCGGGATCGAAATGCAGCGCGTATTCGGGATGGCCCGCGAGCACCATCAGGTGTTTGTAGTAGAGCACGAGGTCGGGACCTTCGTCGTAGGCGGCCAGCGCATTGAGGGCGCGGTCGAGTTCGAGCGCGCGCCGCTCGGCCACCGGATCGCCGGCCGCCGCCTTGCGGCAGAGCGCGACCAGATGCAGCGTTTCGACCGGCAGCGCGTTGCCGACGCCGGTAATCGCGCCGACCGCGCCGCACTGGACGAAGCCGTGGAAGACCTGCGTATCGACGCCGACCAGCAGCATCAGCGATTTGTCGCGCCCGACGATATGTTCGGCCGCATAGCTCAGCGCGGCCGCGCCGCCGAACTCCTTGAACCCCACAAGATGGGGGTATTCGGCGTTCAGTTCGAAAAACAGATCGGCCTTGGTCTCGTAGCCGTAATAGGGGCTGTTGTAGATGACCGACGGCAGATCGACCGCCGCTTCGAGCACGCCCCGGAAATGCGCGCGCTGGGCGGCTTGCGAGGATCCGCGCGACAGCACGCGCGGAATGACCATCAGACCCTGCGCGCCGACCTTTTTTGCGTGGCCGGCGAGGGCGGCGGCGCGCGCGGAATTCTGCGCGCCGGTGCCCACGATCGTGGGGATGCCCGCTGCAACCAGGCGTTCGACGCCCTGCATGCGCGCCGCGTCGCTCAGCAACGGCCAATCCCCCATCGAGCCGCAATAGACGACGCTGCGCATGCCGGCATCGACCAGCGACTGGCCGGTGCGGACCAGCGCGTCGAAATCGGGCTCGCGCGATTTCGTGCACGGCGTCATCAACGCGGGGATCGTGCCAAGGAACGGGTTTGCGGGCATCGGTCTTCCCTCCAGAATGCTCGCCAGAGTGAGGCAAGCTTGGCGCGCTGGCAACGAGTTTTTGAGCCGTTATGTTCTTTTTACGATCCCTATCGCCAAACCGGCGACAATTGTTTACAACAGGCGACCGTCGCCTATTTATCCTATTGAAATTGCACGGATGTAACCTCGCCGACGATTTTGGCAACGCACCCAACGAGCGCGATCTTGGTTCATGTTTACGATGTCAAACAGCGCAAGCTTTGGAATAAAGCTCTAATTCCTATGATGGCACAAAATGGCTTTTCGGGGAAGCGCGATTTTGGCCATGCGCTCGGTCCCGGCTCATGCCGCGCGCCGCAGATGGCGGCCCAACGCCGCGAGCACGGCGCTTGTGTCCTGCGGCATGCCGACGCCGATACGAAGTTCGTTCGGGTGATCGGGGTCGCGCCAGTCGCGCACCAGGATCCCGTCGGTTTCGAGCGCGGCCATCGCGTGCGATGCGGGTCCGGGCAGCGTGCACGACACGAAATTTGCCGCCGACGGCCAGACGCGCACGCCGAGCCCGGCCAGACCCGCTGCTAGCGCGGCGCGCTCGGCCGAAACCGTGTCGAGCAGTTTGGCCAGATACGGCTGGTCCTGGAAGGCGGCCAGCGCGGCGGCCTGGCTCAGGCTCGGCACGTTGAACAGCTGCTTGGCGCGGCGCAGCGCTTCGCCGACCGCGGCGTCGCCGCAGATCGCATAGCCCACGCGCATCGACGCCAGCGCATAGGCTTTCGAGAAAGTGCGCGTCGCGAGCCACGGCCCCTTGCGCTGGCGCAGGATGGCGAGCGTATCCGGACCCCCGGCATGGCGCGCGAATTCGCAATAGGCTTCGTCGAGCAGCAGCAGCACGTCGTCGGGCACGCCCTGCGCCACGGCGCGCAGCGCGTCGCCGGTCATCATGCCGCCCGAGGGCGGATTGGGCGTGCACACGAACACCAGACGCGTGCGCGGACCGATCGCGGCCAGAATCGCGTCGGGATCGCAGGCGCCGGCGGCGTCGAGCTTGGCGTATTTGGGCACGGCGCCCATCAGTTTCGTCGACAGCGCGTAGCGCGGGAAGGCGGGTGCGGGCATCGCCGCTTCGTCGCCCGCAGCCAGCGCAACGGTTGCGGCAAGATGCAGCAACTCGTCGCTGCCGCAGCCGAACACGATGTTTTCGCCCGGCATGCCGACCTGGGCGGCGATGGCGTCGGCCAGTTTGCGGCCCGGAATGTCGGGATAGCGGTTGAGATCGCGGGTGGCCGCACGGATCGCCTCGGCCACATGGGGCGAGGGCGGCAGCGGCGACTCGTTCAGATGCACAAGGCGCGGGCGGCGCGCCGGATCGGGAAAATCCGCGACCGTTGCCGGGCCGCGATAGGGCGGCAAGGCGCGGATCGCGGCGGCGGCCCAGGCCGGCTGGTTGTCGGGCAAAACAGATTTGGAAACCATGCCTGGGCTCTCCCTCGCAAACGTCGATAGCGCGAGCCTAAAGGGCGCCGCCGCCGCTGTCGAACGAGATTCGATCGCGCACGGGCTTGTGCAAGCATCCATGCTGCCCGCCCGTGCATGCGCCCCGTCAAGCCGCTCGCATACGTCCGCCGGACCGGCTAGTTTCCGCGTCTACAAACCGCAGGGTTCGCATGATTCGCCTCGACAATATCAGCAAGCAGAACGGCCAGCAGATCCTGTTCATCGAAGCGTCGGCAGCCCTGCTGCGCGGCGAAAAGATCGGCCTGGTCGGCCCCAACGGTGCGGGCAAATCGACGATCTTTCGCATGGTCTGCGGCCAGGAACAGCCCGACGAGGGCCAGATCGTCGTCGATCGCGGCGTCAGCATCGGCTATTTCGGCCAGGATGTCGGCGAAATGTCGGGGCGCAGCGCCGTTGCCGAAGCCACTGCCGGGGCCGGCCTTGTCAGCGAGGTTGCGGCGGAGCTGCACGCGCTGGAAGCCAAGATGGGCGACCCCGACGCCGGCGACGATCTGGACGCCACGATCGAACGCTTCGGCGAGGTGCAGGCGCGCTTCGAGGAACTGGGCGGCTACGCGCTGGAAAGCCGCGCGCGCGAAACGCTCGCCGGTCTCAGCTTCAGCCAGGAGATGATGGACGGCGACGTGGGCGCCCTGTCGGGCGGCTGGAAAATGCGCGTGGCGCTCGCGCGCATTTTGCTGATGCGCCCGGACGTGATGCTGCTCGACGAGCCCAGCAACCATCTCGATCTCGAAAGCCTGATCTGGCTCGAAGCGTTCCTCAAAAACTACGAGGGCGCGCTGATGATGACCTCGCACGACCGCGAGTTCATGAACCGCATCGCGACCAAGATCGTCGAGATCGACGGCGGCACGCTTGCGACCTATTCGGGCGACTACGAATTCTACGAAATGCAGCGCGCCCAGAACGAAAAGCAGCAGCAGGCCCAGTTCGACCGCCAGCAGGCGATGCTCGCCAAGGAAATCAAATTCATCGAGCGGTTCAAGGCGCGCGCCTCGCACGCCGCCCAGGTGCAAAGCCGCGTCAAGAAGCTCGACAAAATCGACCGCGTCGAGCCGCCCAAGCGCCGCCAGAGCGTGTCGTTCGAATTCGCGGCAGCGCCCCGTTCGGGCGACGACGTCGTCAGTCTGCGCGGCGTCGCCAAGCGCTACGGCGCGCGCACGATCTACGAAAATCTCGATCTGACGGTGCGCCGCAAGGAACGCGTGTGCATCATGGGCGTCAACGGCGCGGGCAAATCGACGCTGCTGAAACTCGTCACCGGCACGACCGCGCCCGACGAAGGCACGGTCACGCTCGGCGGCAGCGTCAAGCTGGCGTATTTCGCGCAGCACGCGATGGAACTGCTCGACGGCGAGCGCACGGTCTACCAGTCGCTCGAATACGCGTTTCCGCGCGCGGGCCAGGGGTCGCTGCGCACGCTGGCGGGCTGTTTCGGGTTTTCGGGCGACGAGATCGAAAAGAAATGCCGCGTGCTGTCGGGCGGCGAAAAAGCGCGCCTGGTGATGGCGCAGATGCTCTACGATCCGCCCAATTTCCTGGTGCTCGACGAGCCCACGAACCATCTCGACATCGCGACCAAGGAAATGCTGGTCGCGGCGCTGGCGCAGTACGAGGGCACGATGCTGTTCGTCTCGCACGACCGGCGCTTTTTGGCGGCACTGTCGAACCGCGTGCTGGAACTCACGCCCGACGGCATCCAGCGCTACGACGGCGGCTACACCGAATATGTCGCGCGCTCGGGCCACGAAGCGCCGGGTTTGCATGTCTAGTTCGAAGCAAGCCGGGGTCGGCAGGACGCGCGCAAGCCCGTTCGTCTGCGAAAAACAGTCCGCGACGGGATCGCGGGGCGTCGTAGTGACCAACCATCCGCTTGCCTCGGCGGTCGGCGCCGAAATTCTGCTGGGCGGCGGCAACGCGATCGACGCGGCGGTCGCCTCGTTCTTCGCGCTGTCGGTCGTCGAACCGATGATGGTGGGCGTGCTGGGCGGCGGGATGGCGCATATTCGTTTGGCCGACGGGCGCCACAGCGTGATCGACGCGCTTGGCACCGCCCCGCATCGCGCGACGCCCGCCATGTATGTGCCGACGGGCACGGATTTGCCGAGCTATCGCGACACAAAGGACCGTGCCAACCAAGTGGGCGCGTTGGCGGTCGCCGTGCCCGGCGCGTTGCTGGGCTGGTGCGAGGCGCTGGCCCGCCACGGCACGATCGCGCTGGCCGACGCGATAGCGCCCGCCATTCGCTTGGCCGAAAACGGGTTTGCGGCAAGCGACTATCTGGTCGATTGCGTGACGGACAGTGCGGCCGATCTCGCGCGCGATCCGGCCTTGGCGGCGCTGTTTTTGCCGGGGGGCGCGCCGCTTGCAACCGGCACGCGCATCCGCCAGCCTTTGTTGGCGCAAAGCCTGCGCTCGATCGCGGCCGAAGGGCCGGGGGCGCTGTATGGCGGCGCGCTGGGCCAGGCGCTTGCGGCGTATATGGCGCACGCGGGGGGCTTGATCGACCGAAACGATCTGGCCGACTACCGCACGGTCGCGCGCGACCCGGTGGCGGGCACCTATCGCGGCTACGAAATCGTGGGACCGCCGCCGCCCTCGTCGGCGGGCGTGCATATCGTGCAGATGCTCAATCTGCTCGAAGCGCACGATATCGGGGCGATGGGCTTCGGGTCGGCCGACGCCACGCATTTGCTGGCCGAAGCCATGCGCATCGCGTTTGCCGACCGGGCCGTGGCGACCGCCGATCCGGCGTTCGTCGACGTGCCGGTCGAAAAGCTGGTTTCCAAAGCCTACGCCGCCGCGCGCGGCAAACAAATCCGTCTCGATGCGACCCAAAATTGGGGCCCGGGTTTGGCGGCGGGCGAATCCGCGAATACCACGCATGTGAGCGTGGCGGACGCGGCGGGCAATGTCGTGGCCAGCACGCAAACATTGAACGGCATTTTTGGCGCGTGCGTGCAGGTCCCCGGCACGGGCCTTACGGCCAACAACTACATGCATAATTTCGACCCGCATCCGGGTTTGGCCCTGTCGATCGAACCGGGCAAGCGCGTCTATACGTCGATGGCGCCGATGATGGTTCTGCGCGACGGCAAAATCGCGTTCGCGCTGGGCCTGCCCGGGGCGCTGCGCATTTTCCCCTCGGCGCTGCAGGCGATCGTCAATCTGGTCGATCACGGCATGACCCTGCAGGAAGCCGTCGAAGCGCCGCGCATATGGACCGAGGGCGGCGCGCTCGAACTCGAACCCGGCATCGCCGATGCGGTCGCGGGCGAACTTGCCGCACGCGGCCATCGCATCGCGCGCGTGCGCCGCATCGCGGGCGGCATGGGCGCGATCGCGTTCGCGCAAGACGGCACGATGACCGGCGCCGCGTGCTGGCGCGCCGACGGCACGCCCGTCGCGATCGCGGGCGGCAATGCGCGCGCGGGCGTGCGTTTCGCCGTCTGATCGCGTCCACACAATGCGGGAACAAACGCCATGACCCAATCGATCGTCGTCGTCGATCCGCTGAACGAAGCGGCCCTCGCCAAACTGCGCGCCTATCTGCCGCCGGGCTTCGCGCTGGCCTGCGCGACCGCGCGCGGCGATGCGCATCTAAAGGAACTGCTGGCCGACGCCGACTACGCGATTTCGGGCCAGGTCGGCGTCGGCGGCGACGTTCTGCGCGCGGCGCGCAAGCTCAAATTGCTGCACAAATGGGGCGTGGGCGTCGACAATTTGGATCTGGAAACCGCGCGCGCCTGCGGCATCCAGGTCGCGCGCACGACGGGCAGCAACGCGGTCCCGGTCGCCGAATTCGCGCTGGGGCTGATGCTGGCGGCGCTGCGCCATATCGCCAACGGCCATGCCGATCTGCGCGCCGGCCATTGGCGCGGCGTGGGCGCCCAGACGCGCGAAACCTTCATGCTGTCGGGCAAGACCGTGGGCATCGTCGGGTTCGGCGCCATCGGCAAGGCGCTCGCGCGCCTGCTGCAAGGGTTCGGCTGCACGATCCTCTACCACAAGCCGAACCGGCTGTCGGCCGAGGACGAGCGCGCGCTCGGCGCGACCTACGCGACGATGCCCGACCTGCTCGCGGCAAGCGACGTCGTATCGCTGCATTGCCCGTTGACGCAAGCGACGAAAAATCTGATCGACGGCCGCGCGCTGTCGGCGATGAAACGCACGGCCGTTCTGGTCAACGTGGCGCGCGGCGGCGTGGTGGTCGAGGACGATCTCGTGCGCGCCTTGGCCGAGGGGACGATCCATGCGGCGGCGATGGACGTGTTCGCGCTCGAGCCGCTGCCTGCCGACAGCAAGCTGATCGGCATCGAAAACCTGGTGCTGACGCCGCATCTGGCGGCGATCGCGGCCGACAATTACGCGCCGACCGTCAAGCGCATGTTCGCCAATATTCTGGCCGTGTCGCGCGGCGAAAAACTGCCGCCGGGCGACGCGGTGCTCTAGGCGCCGCCCGCAAGCGCCAGGCGAATGTCGATTTCGCGGTCGACATACGTCCATTCCTGCGTCGCGCGCAGCCGCGCCAGCAGTTCGTCGAACGCGGCACCATGTTCGGGCGCGTATTCGAACCAGGTCAGAAAATCGAATTGCTCGCCAAGGTCGCGGCTGTGATAGAGGCGCCGCGCGATGGCCGGAAGATAGTCCATTCCGATGCGGGTATGGTGCGAGGTTTCTTCGAAAATGGCGCGCCGCTCGTCCTGCGGCAGGTCCCACCAGGCGGCCGTTTTGCGGATCGGGATCAGCGCCGCCTGGCGCGCCTGCGGCCGCCCCAGCCCCTGCTGGACCAAGCGCAGCTCGGTCGTCTCGACGCGCGTCGCATAGCGCGTGTTGCTGACAAACCCGCGCAGGCTCCACAGCGCGTCGCCGGGCGCCGCAGCGTCGGCGTCGACCGACAGATACGGGGCTGCGGCAAGGCCGTCGCCGCACAAAACGGTCGTGCGAACGATTTGCCAGTCGCCGCGCGAACCGCCGGAAAACCGAAATGTCGTCGTTGCCATGCCCCCCATTCGCAGATCGCCGGCAAATCGTTACGTCGGCCCGAAAACGACTGTCCAGGTTGCAACGCGCTCGCTTTGAAGTATTGTGGCCGGGATGTCGCGGCGCTGCCGGTAAAGCGACGGGACGCGAAGGAGAATCGAATGACCCAGGTGAATAGGGACCGCCGCCGGGCCGTCGTCGGCGGCGGGCTGTTCGCGGCGCTGGTGGCGCTGGGCCTGCTGCCCAGCCGTGCCGCGCTGGCGGACTGGAACAAAGCCGCTTTCGAGGGCAAAAACATTTCCGACACGCTGAAGGCGCTGGGGCTCGATACGCCTGCGGCCTCGGGCGCGTTGCAGCTGGTCGCCTCGGAAATCGCCGAGAACGGCGCGGTCGTGCCGATCCAGATCGTCAGCCGCATTCCGAACACCACGCGCCTCGCGCTGATGGTCGAAAGGAACCCGAACACGCTGGCAGCGACCTTCGACATTCCGCCCGACGCGCTCGCCGACGTGACAACGCGCATAAAAATGAGCCAGACCTCGAACGTCGTGGCGCTTGCGGTTGCCGACGGCAAAGTATTTTCGACCGCCAAGGAAATCGTCGTCACGATCGGCGGCTGCGGCGGCTGAGCGGGACTTCAGGAAGGAGAACCGACAATGGCAAATCCGATGCGTATCCGCGCGGCCGCGCGCGACGGCGTCACCGAAGTTCGCGTGCTGATGAGCCACGAAATGGAATCCGGCCAGCGCGTCGAAGCGGGCGCCGTGGTGCCCGCCTGGTTCATCAGCGAAGTGACGGCGACGCACAACGGCAAGATTGTCATGGCCGCAAACTGGGGGCCGGCGGTGTCCAAGAATCCGTATTTTGCCTTCAAGTTCCGCGGCGGCAAAGCGGGCGACAAGATCGTCGTGAAGTGGACCGACAACCGCAACGACTCCCGCACCGACGAAACGACGATCGCGTAAAGCCGCGGCTCAATCGCCGGAAAGCCGTTCGAGCAGTTTCAGCATCGCGACGGAATCTTCCTCGCCCAGGCCGCTGCCGACCATCGCGTTGAACATTTGGGCGGCGGCGGCGGTTGCGGGCAGCGGGATGCCCAGCTTGTGCGCGGTTTGCAGCACGATGTTCATGTCCTTCTGGTGCATCCAGGATTTGAAGCCCGGTTTGAAATTGCGCGCCAGCATGCGCCCGCCATGGTTTTCCAGGATTTTCGACGCGGCCGAGCCGCCCATCAGCGCGTCGCGCACCTTGGCGGGATCGGCGCCGTTTTTGCGCGCGAAATTGAGCGCCTCGGCGACCGTCAGCACGCCGACGCCGGTGACGATCTGGTTGGCCGCCTTCGCGACTTGGCCCGCCCCGGACGGGCCGATATGCACGACCGTTTTGCCCATCGCGTCGAACAGCGGCTTGGCCAGCGCAAATCCGCTCTCGGAGCCGCCGACCATGATCGTGAGCGTGCCCGCGATCGCGCCGCCTTCGCCGCCCGACACGGGCGCGTCGAGAAAATCGACGCCGCGCGCGGCGAGTCCGGCCGCGATCTCGCGCGCGGCATCGGGCAGGATCGTGCTCATGTCGACGGCGACCAGCCCCGGCCGCGCACCCTCGGCAACGCCGTTCGGGCCCAGCATGACGGATTCGACATCGGGCGCGTCGGCCACGACCGAGACGACGATCTGCGCGCCGCTGGCGGCATCGGCAGCGCTTTTGGCGGCGATCGCGCCGGCCGCGACAAGCGGCGCCAGGGACGCCGCACGCCGAGCCCAGACGGCGACGTCGTGGCCCGCCTTCAACAGATTGAGCGCCATCGGGCGCCCCATGATGCCAAGGCCGACAAATCCGACTTTCATGCGGGGGTTCCTTGTTCCAAAGCGGGCGCCAACTTCGCCCGAAAAATTCGCAGCGCGTCAAGACGCGGCGCGAAACCTTCCGCCAATCGCCGGCCCAGCGCTACAAGGCGCCGACGATGGATTTAAGCATCTCAGGGCCGTCCTCTTTTTTCGAGATAGGTGCGGCGCGCATTGGCGCCGAAGATCGCCGCGTCGTCGCCGACAAGCGCCTGTGCCGCCGCAAACCAGGCATCGTAGCTGCCCGCACGTTCGAGCACCGGCCAGTCGCTGCCCCATAGCAGGCGCGTGCGCCCAAAGGTTGCCAGCAGATGCGCGGCGACCGGAGCAAGGTCCGCCGGCGTCCAGCCCGGGCCGAATTCGGTCGCGAGGCCCGAAAATTTGCACGCCACGTTCGGGCGCGCGGCAAGCGCTGCCATGTCGGCGCGCCACGGATCGAGCTGGCGCAAGCGCAGATGCGGCTTGGCGGCATGGTCGACGACGATCGCAAGGGCCGGATGGCGATCCGCAAGCGCAAGCAAGCGCGGCAGATGGCGCGGCAGCACCAGCGCGTCGAATACAAGGCTGTGCGCGGCCATCGCTTCGAACGCGGGCGCAAGATCGGGGCGCAGCAGCCAATCGTCGTCGGCGATGTCCTGCACCATCGGGCGCAGGCCGACGAGCAGGGGGTTCTTGGCGAGCGTTTCGATCCGGGATGCGGCCGCAAAATCGCACCAGCCGACCACGCCCGCGATGCCGGAGTTTTCGGCTGCAAGCCCGAGCAGATAGTCGGTTTCGGCAAGCGTCGGCGCTGCCTGCACCAGTATGGTCCGCGCGATCGCATGGCGCGCGAGGGCGGGCGCCAGATCGGCCGGGCCGAAATCGCGATAGATGGCGCCAAGCTGGGGCGTGAGCCACCCGTAATCGCCGCGATCGAGGCGCCAGTAATGCTGGTGGGCGTCGATGCGCGCAGGCGTCATGCCGGCACCGGCGTGTCCGCCGCCAGCAGGCCTTCGGCCTTGAGCGTGTGCCACAGATCGTGCGGGATGGCGGCGTCCAAGCTCGCGATTTGGGCCGCGACCTCGGGCGCAGAGATCGCGCCCAGCACGACGCTGGAAACCGCGGGATGCGCCAATGCGAACCGCAAAGCCGCATCGGCGAGCGCGACGCCGTGGCGTTTGCACGCGGCCTCGATCCGCGCGACTTTTGCCAGAATATCGGGCGGGGCGGGCCGGTAATTGTATTTGGCACCGGCGACCGCTCCCGTCGCCAGAATGCCCGAATTGAAAACGCCGCCCAGCATCACGCCGATATCGCGCGTTTGCGCGAGCGGCAGAAAATCGCGCGCGGCAGGCTGTTCGAGCAGCGTGTAGCGGCCCGCCAGCAGCACGCAATCGATGTCGCAGGCTTGCGCGAACCGCACGCACATCCGGGATTCGTTGACGCCGACACCGAAGGCCAGGATCGTCCGGTCGGCGCGCAGCCGCTCGAGCGCCTTGCACGCGCCCGCGACCGCCTCGGCAAAGCGCGCCTCGATCGCGTCCGCGCCGTGCGTCCAGACATCGACATCGTGGACCAGCACGATATCGAGCCGGTCGACGCCCAGGCGCAGCAGCGACTGTTCGATCGAGCGCAGCGTGCCGTCGTAGGAATAGTCGAAGGCCAGCGCATGCGGCAGCCCGCCGACAAAATCGCTCTCGCGGCCGCGCGGCCGGTGCGGATCGGCGACGCGGCCGACCTTCGTGCAGATTGCCGGCGTGGCCGCCGGCATCCGGCGCAGGGCGGCGCCGATGCGATGTTCGGCAAGCCCGTGGCCGTACAGGGGCGACGTGTCGAGAAGGGTCATGCCGCCCGCCAGCGCCGCGACGACCGCGTTCTGCGCCTGGGCCTCGTCGAGGCGCGCATAAAGCTCGCCCAACGGTGCGCTGCCGAACCCGAGCGCCGACACGCCGACGCCGCTTTTGCCGAGCGTGCGCGTGGGGATCGCCGCCATTCCCGCCTCCCGTCGCTTTTTTCCAACAGACTGACATGTTACTATTGACTCGATCGTCGGGGCCGGTCAACCTCGCGCCGGTGTCCGTCGGGGGAGAGCGCACAATGTCGGCCGAAAAAACCGCTACCGGATCGCGCATCGGGCTCAGCTGCGCGCTGTCGACCGCGTTTCGCGCCGACGGCGGCGTCGATGCCGTGCGCACGCTTGCACACGGAAAGTGGGTTCTGGCGAACGGCGGCGACAGCGTCACGCTGTTCGGGACGACCGGCGAGGGCGCGTCGTTCGATCTGGGCGAACGCCATGCGCTGCTCGGCGCGTTTGCGGGCGCCGGGCTTGCGATGCGCCGGCAGATCGTCGCGGGCGTTACGGCCGCAACGGTCGGCGACGCGATCGCGCAGGCGCGCGCGGCCTACGAAGCCGATTGCCGCGCCGTGCTGATGACGCCGCCTTTCTATTTCCCGGACCCCTCCGACGCGGGCGTGTTCGCGTGGTTCGCGGCCGTGTTCGAGGGGCTGGGCGGGAGCCTTCGCGACGTTCTGATCTACCATATTCCGAGCATGACGCGCGTCGGCTTCACGCCCGCCTTGATGGCGCGCCTGCGCGCGGCGTTTCCGGGCGCCGTTATCGGCATCAAGGACAGCACGGGAAGCTGGGAGTCGGCCAAGGGGTTCCTCGACGCGCACAGGGATCTGCAGATTCTGGTGGGCGACGAGCGCTTGATCGCGCGCGCCGTGCGCGAGGGCGGGTCGGGCACGATCTGCGGGCTTGCCAATCTTCGCCCCGATCTGCTGCGCGGCGCCGCGCGCGACGGCACGGACGATCCGCGCATCGCGGCGTGCGTGGCCGCCATTGTCGCCGATCCTTTCATGCCGGCCGTCAAGGCGCTGATCGCGCACCGCACGAACGACGGCGAATGGCGGCGCATGCGGGCGCCGCTGGCCGCGCTCGACGACGCGCGCGCCCGGGCGCTGGTCGCCCGCTTCGACGCCGCGCAAGCCGGATCTGCGGCGTGAAGGCGGCGGCGGGCGCGGCCGAGCCCGGCAAGCTGCGCGACCGCGCCTATACGGCTTTCACCGACAGGCTGATGTCGCGCGCGATCGTGCCGGGGCAGTTCGTCTCGCAGCGCGAGCTTGTCGAGATCACGGGCCTGCCCTTGGGCGCCATTCGCGAACTGGTGCCCAGGCTCGAGGCCGAGGGGCTGATCGTGACGGTGCCCCAGCGCGGCATGCAGGTGGCGCATGTCGATCTCAGCCTTGTCCGCTGCGCCTTCCAGTTTCGCTTGATGCTGGAGCGCGAGGCGGTGGCCGTATTCGTGCGCGAGGCGCCGGACGAGGCGATCGCGCGTTTGAAGGAGGCGCATCTGCGCGTCATCAAGGACGCGTCCCGGCGCGTGACGCCCGATGTGATCCGCCGCGCGCAGATCGTCGACTGGGACATGCACGACACGATCGTGGACTGGCTGGCGAACGAGATCGTGTCGAGCGCGTACCGGGTCAATTCGATCAAGATTCGCCTGATCCGCCAGACCGAAACGCGTCTCGATCCGTCGCGCGTGGAAACCGTCATGCGCGAGCATCTGGGCATCGTCGAGCGCATGGCGGCGCGCGATCCCGAGGGCGCGCAGGCAGCGCTCGCCGCGCACATCGTGGACGCGCGCAACCGGGCGATGGAGATTTAGCCGCGGCGATCTGGCCGCGCGCCGCACTGCCAAAATCGAAGACGCCCCAAGGCGTCGCAACAAAGGGAGAGGAAACCATGAATCGTCGAAACCTTCTGGCGGGCACGGCGTCGCTCGGCGCCTTGCTTGCCGCCCCGACCGTCCTGCGCGCGCAGGCCACGACCGTCCGCTGGGGCGAAATGCTGGCGCCTTCGCATCCCCAAGTGCAGATGGTCGAGCGCATCGCGCGCGAGGTGAAGGAGAAGACCGCAGGCCGCATCGACGTGCAGTCCTTCCCCAACGGCCAGCTCGGCTCCGGGCGCGACATGATGGAAGCGGTCTCCGCGGGCGCGCTGCAAATGACCACCGACGGTGCGGGCGCGCTCGCGGCGCTGCTGCCCGCGCTGTCGGTGGTCGAAGCGCCCTATCTGTGGCGCGACGCCGCGCACATGGCGAAGGCCGCCGCAGCGCCGCAATTCAAGCGCATGAACGACGATCTGGTCGCGCGGCGCGGCATGCGCCTGGCGGCCGTGACGTACTACGGCAAACGGCATCTGACGACCGGCAGCAAGGCCGTGCGCACGCCTGCCGACATGGTCGGGTTCAAGCTGCGCGTGCCGCCCGTGGACGTGTTCCGCGCCATGGCCGAAGCGTGGGGCGCCCAGGCGACGCCGGTCAATTTCAACGAGCTCTATCTGGCGCTCAACCAGGGCGCCGTCGACGGGCAGGAAAATCCGCTGCCGACGATCCAAAGCGGCAAGTTTTTCGAGGTGCAGAAGTTCCTGGTGCTGACCGAGCATATCATCACGCCGCGCATGGTGATCGTGAACGAGGGCTTCTGGCGCGCCTTGCGCCCGGCCGACCGCGACATTCTGGAAGCCGCGATCGCCAACGGCGCCAAGTGGCAGGACGGCGAATTGCTGTCGCAGGAGGCCTCGCTGGTCGCCACGCTGCGCACCGCCGGCATGACGGTCATCGAGCCCGACCTCAAACTGTTCCGCGATCCGGTGCTGGCGCGCGTGCCCGCCCAGTTCGCCGAACGCTGGGGCCGCGACACTTTCGAAGCGCTGAAGGCGCTGTAATGGCGGGGCTGCGACGCGCGGGCGATCTGGCGCTGCGCGTCGCGGCCTTCCTGCTGCTGTTTTCGCTGCTGGCGAGCGTTGTCGCGGGCGTCGTGTCGCGCCAGCTCGGCGCGCCGCTGCCCTGGACCGACGAGGCGGCGCAGTATCTGCTGGTCTGGACCGGCTTCGTGGGCTGGATCCTGGCCGCGCGCAACCGCAGCCATATCCGCATCGACGTCTTCGTCGACAAGCTCGGCCCGTCGGCGCGCCGCGTCGCGGAAGTCGCGATCCAGGCCTGCGTGGCCGCGCTCGCGCTGGCGATGCTGCGCTACGGCCCGGTGCTGGTCGAACGCAATCTGGACGTCGAGTGGATCAGCGTGCCGCTGTCGGCGGCGTTGCTCTATGTGCCGGTGCCGGTCGCGGCGGCGGCGATCTTGCTGCAAGCGCTGGCGCAGATCGTCGAGGCCGTTCGCGGCCCGGTTCCAGCGGGCATCCGGCCATGATCGAGACCATGACGCAAATTCTGGTCGTGTGGTTTGCGGCTTTGCTGCTGGGCGTGCCGCTCTACGCGTCGATGGGCGGAGCGGCGCTGGCGTTCGTGGCGCTTTCGGGCATCACGCCGTCGATCGTGCCGCAAAAAATCGCGCAGGCCGCAAATTCCTTTCCGCTGCTGGCCGCGCCTTTGTTCATCTTGATGGGCAACATCATGAATTCGGCGGGCATCACCGATCGGATTTTCGCCTTCGCCACCGCCTGCGTGGGCTGGCTGCGCGGCGGGCTGTGCCATGCGAACATTCTGGCGAGCGTGATTTTTGCGGGCATGTCGGGCTCGGCCGTCGCCGATGCGGGCGGCGTCGGCACGCTCGAAATCAAAGCGATGCGCGACGAAGGGTACGACGCCGAAACGGCCGCCGCGATCACGGCGGCGTCGGCGACGATCGGGCCGATCATTCCGCCCTCGCTGCCGATGGTGATCTACGGCGTCAGCGCGGACGTGTCGATCGGCGGGCTGTTTCTGGCGGGCGTCGTTCCGGGGCTGCTGATGGCGGGCGCTTTGATGGCGATGGTCGCGCATGTCGCGCGCAAACGCAATCTGCCGCGCCATCCGTTTCCGGGGCTTTTCGACCTGTGGCGGGCCTACCGGCGCGCGCATTGGGCGCTGATGACGCCGGTCATTCTGTTCGGCGGGATGGTGGCGGGCGTATTCACGCCGACCGAAGCCGCCGGCGTTGCGACGGTCTACGCGCTGTTCTTGGGGCTGGTCGTGTACGGCGATTTCAAGCTCCGCGATCTGCCGCGCATCGCGGCCGAAACGGTCGAAACGACGGGCGTGGTGCTGGCGCTGGTGATGTGCGCATCGGCGCTCGGCTGGTGCTTGTCGCTGTCGCGCATCCCGCAGACCGTGGGGCCGCAGATCGTCGCCCTGGTCGGCGATCCGCTGGCGTTTTTGCTTGCCGTCAATCTGCTGCTGCTGGTCGTGGGATGTTTCATGGAGGCGCTTGCGGCCATGCTGATCCTGATCCCGATCCTGACGCCCGCTGCCGGCGCGTTTGGCATCGATCCGATCCAGTTCGGTCTGATTTTCGTGCTCAATCTGATGATCGGCACGATCACGCCGCCGGTCGGCGTGGTGCTGTTCGTCACCTCGCGCATCGCGGGCATATCGTTCGCGGCCATGTCGCGCGCGATCGTCCCCTGGCTCGTGCCGCTGGTCGGCGTGCTGCTGGCGATCACGCTGTGGCCGCCTTTGACGACGTGGCTGCCCAAGCTCGTGATGGGGCGCTAGCATGTACCGCGTGGGCCAGACCGGCAAACGTCCGTGGGGAAGCTGGCGGGTGCTGGCCGTCGGCGCGGGTTTTGCGGAGAAGCGCATCGACGTGGCGCCGGGCCAGCGGCTGTCGCTGCAGCGCCACTTTCGGCGCGCCGAACGCTGGACCGTGGTTGCGGGCGAAGGCGTTGCGACGCTCGGCACGCGAACGCGCAAGGTCGCTGCGGGCGATACGGTGCGCGTCGCGCCAAAAACCGTGCACCGTCTTGCGAATACCGGCAAGGCGACGCTGACGCTGATCGAGGTGCAGTTGGGTACCGAGCTTGCGGAGTCCGACATCGAGCGGCTGGCGGACGATTATGCCCGCACCTAGGGTGCAGGCGTCAGTCGCCGAAATTTGCAAACAGACTGCCCCAACCGACGACCCGCTTGGGCGGCACGCCGACCAGCCGCAAACCCGCCCACACGGCCGTGGCGACCGTGTCGTAGACCGGAATGCCGAGTTCCTTTTCCAGCCAGGGCGCGACCGCCGCGCCGCGCATGTTCGTGCAGAACACACTGATCGCGTCGGGTCTGGCTTTTGCGACCTCGCGCACGAGCGCCGCGATGCGATCTTCGCCGACTTCGGAAAACGAGAAATTGCCGCGATCGCCTAGATGCCGCTCGGCGACGGTCTCGAACCCTTCCCGCTGGAAGTTTTCCACGATGCGCGCCTGGATGCCGTCGAGATAGGGCGAAACCAAGCCGATCTTCCGGGCGCCCTGGCGGCGCAAAATCTCGACAAGCGCCAGCACCGAGGTGCCGGCCGCGATGCCGGTCGCCGAATGGATCGCGGCGCAGAGCCGCCGGTCGGCTTCGAGCCCGAGCCAGCCCGACGACGTGCCGTTCCACACGACGGCGCCCACGCGCGCATCGGCCAGCAGGCGCGCGGCCTCCAGGATCGGCGCTTCGTCGAACTGCTTGAGCGCTGCCGGATCGAGCGCGATTTCGGTCACGCGAAACCGTCCAAAATGCGCGCTTGCTTCGGGCAGGCCCGCCAGCATCGCCGCCGTCGCGGGTTCGAGAACCGTGTTGGACGACGGCGTCAGCATGCCGATCAGTTTGCGGTGTGCGGGATCGAACGCCATTTGCTTTATGCTCGCTTGTTGGAAGAAGATCGGACCATGCCGAACGACCTGCTGGTGGCCAATGTCCGTCTGCCCGACACGAACCGCCCGCGCGGCATCGTAGGCGGCGACATCGCGATACGCGACGGAAAGTTTCTGGCCGTCGGCGACGTGCCGCCCGGATTGCTTGGCCGCGACGCGCGGCGCGTCGATGCGGCCGGCAAGCTGGCGTTGCCGGGCATGATCAACGCGCATGTCCATTCGCCGGGCAATCTGATGCGCGGCACGCTCGACTCGTATCCGCTCGAAATTTTCATGCTGTACGAGGTGCCGCCCTTGGCAACGGGCGAAGATGCCGCGCGGCTTGCCTATCTGCGCACGGCGCTTGGCGCCATCGAAATGCTGAAGCTCGGCATCACGACCGTGCTCGACGACGCGTTTTTCGTGCCGAGCGTATCGCCGGGCGCGATCGATGCCGTCATGTCCGCCTATCGCGACAGCGGCATGCGCGCCACGCTCGCCCTCGACCAGCAGAACGTCGCCGAGGCGGACAAACAGCCGTTCCTCGCCGACTTGCTGCCGCCCGACATTCGCCGCAAGCTGGACGCGGCGCCGCTGCAATCGGCCGACGATCTGATGGCGAACTACGCGCATCTGCTCGAAACATGGCATGGCGCTGCCGACGGGCGCCTGGCGGCGGCGGTGTCGTGTTCGGCGCCGCACCGCGTGACGCCCGACTATCTGAAGCGTCTGTCGGCGCTGTCGCGCAGCCGCGATCTGCCGTTTTTCGTGCACGTGCTGGAGACCAAAACGCAGCGCGTGTTCGGCCAGCGGAATCTCGGCAAATCGCTCGTGCGCTACATGGACGATCTGGGCGTGCTCGATGCGCGCATGCTGGTCGTCCACGCGATCTGGGTCGACGATGCCGACATCGCCATCCTCGCGCGCGCGGGCTGCACGGTCGCGCACAATCCGGTATGCAACATGCGTCTGGGCAGCGGGACCATGCCGTGGCGGCGTTTGCGCGACGCGGGCATTCGGCTGGCGCTCGGCACCGACGAAGCCACGGTCGACGATACGCATAATTTGTGGCTGGCGGCCAAGGCGGCGGGGCTCGTGCACAATCTTGCGCGCGACGATTGGCGCGATTGGCCGACCGCGCCCGAGATTCTGGCGGCGCTCTACGAGGGCGGCGCGCATGCCGCGCGGCGGCCCGAGCGGCTGGGCGCGCTGGAAGCGGGCGCTGCGGCCGATTTCATGCTGCTGGATACGAACAATCCGGCCTTCGTGCCGCTCAACGATCTCGACCGCCAGCTTGTCTATTGCGAGACGGGCGCGTCGGTGCGCGACGTGTTTGTCGCGGGCCGCGCGGTCGTCGAGAACGGCCGGCTGCTGACGCTCGACGAACGCGCGATCTATGCCGAGATCGGCGCTTTGGCGCCCAAACTTGCCGCCGACATGGCGGCCTTGCGCCGCCAAGCCGCCGAACTCGAGCCCTATTACCGGGCCATGTATCTGCGCGCGATGGCGGAAAATGTCGGGCTCGAACGGCGCGGCGGGCAGGGGTAGCGCCGAAAAATTGGATACAGATTGGCCCGATCCGTGCATGGTATTGGAAACGGGACCGTCTCGGGGGAGACAATGCTGAATTCGAAGGCAAATGCGGTACGCGGGTTGGCGAAGGCGCGGCGAAAGCGGGCGGTCGTGCCCGCCCCGCGCGCGGAAGCGTCGGCGGATACGGTGTTTGTGCGGGTCGTCGAAGCGATCCAGGCGCATCGCCTGACGCCCGGCATGCGCCTTGTCGAGGAGCGGCTGGGCGCGCATTTTGGCGTGAGCCGCACGATCGTGCGCCACGGCATCGCCAAACTCGCGCAAGCGGGCCTTGTCGAAATGCTGCCCAATTGCGGCGCCAAGATCGCCTCGCCCGACGAGCGGCGCACGCGCGAAGTGTTCGACGCGCGCAGGCTCATCGAAAGCGAACTGGTCGGCCGCGTGGCGCGCACCGCCGATGCGGCGACGCTCGGCGCCCTGCGCCGGCATCTGCAGGCCGAGGACGAGGCGCGCCTGCGCGGCGACTCCGCGCTGCTCGTGCGCCTGACCGGCGAATTCCATCTGATCCTGGCGCGCGCTGCCGGAAACCGCGTGCTGGCGCAGACCTTGGAGCAGATCGAGGCGCTGACATGCCTTGCCATCCTCGCCCATGGCCGCCCGGACGACAAAGCCTGTCCGCCCGACGAGCATTCCGCCATCGTCGACGCGATCGAGGCGGGCAACGCCAGACAAGCCGTCGCGCTGATGCGCGAACATCTCGACCATGTCGTCGCCGGACTCGCGTTCGGCGGCGAACGTTTTTCGCCCGCCAAAGAGAGGAAGACACGATGAGATACGCAACGACAGCCGCAGCGGCGGCCTTGCTCGTGTGGACGAGCGTTGCCGACGCCCAGCAGAACCCCAACGCGATGCGCATCGCCGGCAATTTTTCGTCGAACACCAAGCATGTCGACAACATCGAAAAGCCGTTTTTTGCGGGCCTGCCCGCGGCCTCGGGACTGACGATGGCGATCAACTACAACCCGATGGACATTCTGAACGTGCAGGCGGCCGACGCGCTGCGCCTGCTGCGCTCGGGCACGTTCGACGTGATGTCGGTGCAGATCGGCATGGCGTCGCGCGACGATCCCTTCTTCGAGGGCATCGACCTGATCGGCGTATCGACCGACATGAAGCAGCTGCGGGCGGCGGTCGACGCCTATCGCGAGGCGTTCGATGCGCGCCTGCAGCAGCGCTTCAACGCCAAGGTCATGACCTTGTGGCCGTTCGGCCCGCAGGTCTTCTACTGCAACAAGGAAATCCGCAGCATCGACGACGTGCGCGGGCTCAAGGTGCGCAGCTTCACGCCGTCGATGGCGGCGCTGGTCCAGCATCTGGGCGCCATCCCTGTCACGCTGCAATTTTCCGAAGTGTACCCCTCGCTGCAGCGCGGCGTGGTCGATTGCGGCGTGACGTCGCCGACATCGGGCAATTCGGGCAAGTGGCCCGAAGTGACCTCGCACTTCCTGCCGCTGTCGGTGTCGGGTTCGGTGCAGGGCCATTTCATGAATTTGGACCATTGGAAGCGCTATTCGCCCCAAGCGCAGGCGCGCCTGCTGGCCGAATTCAAGAAGATGGAAGACCAGATGTGGGCGCTGGCCGAAACCGCCAACGGCGACGCGATCAACTGCAATGTCGGCCGCGATCCGTGCGCCGACGGCACCAAGTACGCGATGAAGCTGGTCGAGGTCTCGGCCGAAGACCAGCGCAAGATCAACGCGGCCGTCACGGCCGTGGTGCTGCCGATCTGGAAACAGACCTGCAACCGCGTCGATCCGGCCTGCACGGCCGCGTGGAACGACACGGTCGGCCGCGCGCGCGGATTCAAGATCGAGTAGGGCCGGATCGAGCAGGGGGCGCGCGATGGACAATCCGGTCGGCAAAGCGGTTTTGCCCGTCGCGCGGTTCGCCGCGATCCTTTGCGGCTACGGAATCCTGGCGCTGTCGTTCGCGATCGTCGTCGAGATTCTGGGCCGCAAATTCTTCGCCTTCTCGCTGCAAGGAGTCGACGATATCGGCGGCTACGCATTGGCGATCGCGTCGGCCGTCGGCGCGTCCTACACCATGGCGATGCGCGGCCACACGCGCATCGACGTGTTCCTCGTGCGCTTCCCGGCGGGCCTGCAGGCGCTGCTGAACGCCGTCGCGATGGCGTGCATGGCGGGCTTCGCGTGTTTCGCATTGTGGCGCGGCGCCGACGTGCTGTCGGAAAGCATCGAGTTCCGCTCGGTCGCGACCAACCCGTTGCAGACGCCCTTGTGGATTCCGCAAGGGCTGTGGCTGTTCGGGGTCGGGCTGTTCGCGCTGTTCGCCGCCGCCTACGGCGTGCACGCGCTGTGGCTGCTGGCAAGCGACCGGCGGCGGCTCAACCGGCTCTACGGGCCGACGACCGCGAGCGACGAAATCGACGCCGAACTCGACGCCCGCAAGAAGCATGGAGAAAAACAATGATCGATGTCGGTTCGGCGGCGGTCGGTTTTTTTCTGCTGATCGGCCTGATGGTGCTGGGGCTGCACATCGCGTTCGCGATGTTCGCGGTCAGCATGGTGGGGGCGGTCGTGTATTTGGGCACGCCGGCGGTGCTCAATTTCGGCAACCAGTTCTGGGGGGCGACCAACAATTTCGTGCTGGTCGCGATTCCGCTTTTCGTGCTGCTGGGCGAAATTCTGGTGCGCGGCGGCTTCACCGACCGGATGTACCGGGCGCTGTCGGACTGGCTCAATCCGCTGCCGGGCGGCCTGCTGCACACCAATATCGGCGCGTCGGCGATGTTCGCGGCCGTCTCGGGATCGTCGGTCGCAACGGCGGCGACGATCGGTACGGTCGCGATCCCGGCCTTCCGCAATCGCGGCTACGACGACCGCCTGGTGCTCGGCACGGTCGCGGCGGGCGCCACGCTCGGCATTCTCATCCCGCCCAGCATCAACATGATCATCTACGGCGCGATGACCAACACGTCGGTCGGGCGACTGTACGCGGCGGGCGTGATCCCGGGCGTGGTGCTGACGGCGCTGTTCATGCTGGTGGTCGTCGTGCTGTGCAAGATGCGCCCGTCGCTGTCGGGGCCGGTCGAAAAGGCCGCGCCGCTGCTGGCGCGTTTGGCGCGGCTCGTCGATCTGCTGCCGCCGGCGGCGATTTTTGTGGCCGTCATGGGCACGATCTATCTGGGCTGGGCGACGCCGACCGAATCCGCCGCGATCGGCGTGGCGGTGGCGCTGGCGCTGGCGGCTTGCTACGGCAAAATTTCGTTCGGCATGCTGCACGAAAGTTTCGTGTCCACCGTCGGCGTGACGGCGATGATCATGCTGATCGCGTCGGCGGCGTTCTATCTGAATTTCGTGCTCGGGCTGATGGGCGTGCCGCAGGCTTTGGCCGAGTACGTCAAGTCGATCGGCGCGTCGCCCGGATTTCTGGTCCTTATCTTGACCGTCTTCTATCTCGTGCTCGGCTGCTTTCTCGACGCGCTGGCGATGGTCATCGGCACGATCCCGGTCGTCTTTCCGCTGGTCGTGGCGGTCGGGATCGATCCGGTATGGTTCGGCATCTATCTGGTGGTGATGGCCGAACTGGCGCTGATCACGCCGCCGGTCGGCATGAATCTCTATGTCGTGCAGGGCATTCGCGGCGAGGGCTTGATCACCGACGTGATCGTCGGCACGCTGCCGTTCCTGCTGATGATGCTGCTGCTTGTCTGGCTGCTGTGGGTGTGGCCCGACATGGCGCTGTGGCTGCCGCGCCAATCGTTCGACTGAGGATTTTGCGCATGCGTTTGCTGCTGATCAATGCCAACACGTCGGAATTCGTTACCGCGAAAGTTCTGGCGGCGGCGCGCAAAGTGGCCCTGCCGGACACCGCGATCGAAGCGGTGACGGGCAATTTCGGCGCGCGCGTCATCGGTTCGCGCACCGAAAACGCGATCGGCGAACATTCGGCCGTCGCCCTTGGCGCCGCGCACGCGGCCGGGTTCGACGGCGTTCTGGTCGCGGTTTCGTACGATACGGGCGCCAAAGCGTTGCGCGAGATGCTCGCCGTTCCCGTACTCGGCATGACCGAGGCGGCCCTGCATGCCGCCGCGATCGCGGGCGGGCGCGTGGGCATTGTCGTGTTCGGGTCGCGCGTGCTCGGGCTCTATCGCGACGTGGTCGACGCGACCGGGCTTGGCGGCAAGGTCGCGGGCTGGCGCGCGATCGACAGTGCCGCACCCTACGCGCCCGGCGACCAGTCGGACGTGGAAGAGATGATCGTCGCGGCCTGCGCCGATTTGGTCGCGCGCGACGGGGCGGAGGCGATTTTGCTGACCGGCGCCGTGATGGCGGGCGTGCCCGCCCTGCTGCAGCCGCGCATCGACGTGCCGGTCGTCGACGGCATCACGACGGGCGTGCCGATGCTCGAAGCGTTCGTGCGCATGAAAATCGCCAAGCCGCGCGTCGGCAGTTTTTCGATGCCCACGGGCCGCGAGACGGTGGCGCTCGACGCGGCCCTGGCGGCGCGCCTCAAGGGCGCATGAGCCTGCCGCATCCCGGGCGCTTCGACGACACGCCCATCGTCGCGCGCGAAGCGCCGCCCTGGCCCGAAGGCAAGCGCCTGGCGGTCTATGTCGCGCTTAATCTGGAAAGCTACGCGTTCGGCGAAGGGCTCGGCGAGGATATCGTGCCGGGGGCGGGGCAGCCCGACGTGCTGAACTGGTCGTGGCGCGAATACGGCAATCGCGTGGGCGCGTGGCGGCTGCTCGAACTGTTCCAAAAACTGGAACTCCCCGTTTCGCTGCTGGTCAATTCGGCGATCTACGAACGCCATGCGCCGCTGGTCGCGGCCTATCGCGCGGCGGGTGCGGCGATCGTCGCGCACGGGCGTACCAACAGCGAAAGCCAGGCCGGGCTCGATCCGGCTGCCGAACGCGCCCTGGTCGAGGCCGCGCGCGACGCGATCGCGCGGCACGAAGGCGCTGCGCCCAAAGGCTGGCTCGGGCCCTGGATCGCCGAGACCGCGAACACGCCCGAGATTCTGGCGGCGGCCGGCTTTGGCTACACGCTCGATTGGTGCCTCGACGACCAGCCCGTTTGGCTGCAGACGAAAGCCGGGCGCTTGCTCGCGGTTCCCTATCCGCAGGAGCTCAACGATTCGAACGCGATCGTCGCGCGCCGCCACACGGCCGAACAGTTCGCCGACATGGTCGTGGCGCAGTTCGACGAAATGCGCGACCAGGCGCAGGCCCAGCCTTTGGCGATGGGCATTGCCCTGCATGCGTATGTCGCGGGGCAGCCGTTTCGCATCCGCGCTTTGCGCAGCGCCTTGCGGCACGTGGCGCAGACGCGCGACGACGTGTGGCTTGCGACCAGCGACACGATCGCCGATCATTGGCGCCGGTAGAGCGTTTCCGGGGGATCGCCATGCGCGACGAAATTCTCGACATTTGCCTTGCGACCTTGCGCGGCCAGGGGTTCCCCGACGCCAGTGCCGAGGCCGTGCTGCGCGATCCGGCCTTGGCGGCGGCGACCGTCGAATTGCTGCGCGATTGCCGCCCGATGCCGGTCGTCGTCGCGCTGATCGACGAGCTTGGCGCGGTTGCGCGGGCACTGCCGCAAGGCTAGGGTACTGCAATCGCGTCATTCCTCGATCGGACCCAAAATCCCATGAACGATCTGGTCTTTTTCCACTCGACGCGCCGCGTCGTGTTCGGCGCCAATGCCCTCGACAGGCTCGCGGCGATCGCAAAAGAATTCGGCTGCACGCGCCCGATCCTGGTCGTCGACGGGTTTTTTCTGGGCGGCGAGATCGTTACGCGCGCGTCGGCCGCCTTGCAGGCCGGCACGGGCAGCGTGCCGCGCGCCGTCGGCGTGCCGACGCACGAGCCGACCTCCGATACGATCGCGGTCGTGGCGGGCGAACTGGCGGCGGCCGATCCCGACATGATCGTTGCCATCGGCGGCGGCTCGGCGATGGACACGGCCAAGGTCGCGCGCATGCTGCTCCCGAACCCCGGCCCGGTCGAGGGCATTGCCGGCTTCGGCAAAACCTTGCGGCCGCACGCCTCGCTGTTCGTGTGCGTGCCGACCACCGCCGGTACCGGCTCCGAAGTGTCGGAATCGGCGATCGCGTCGAAATCGGGCTCGGACGTCAAGCTCATCTTCCGCTCGCCGGAAATGACCGCCGCGATCGCGCTGCTCGATCCGGCACTCAGCGTTTCGTGCCCGCCGACGGTAACGGCCCAGTCGGGCTACGACGCCGTCACGCATGCGGTCGAAGCGTATGTATCGAACGCGTCGTCGATCATGACCGATCCCTATGCGCTCGAAGCGATGCGCCTGCTCGCCACATGGCTGCCGGTGGCGTATCGCGAACCCGGCAATCTCGAGGCGCGCGGCTTCTGCCTGATCGCCTCGTGCCAGGCGGCGATCGCGTTCAACAGCGCGAATCTGGGGCTCGCGCACGCGTTCGCAGCGCCCCTGGGCGCGCTGCACCATGTGGCGCACGGGCTTGGCAACGCCTTGGCGCTGCCGATCGTGACCGCGTTCAACGAACCGCGGATGGGCGCCAAGGCCGGGGCGATCGCGGCCGCCTTTGCGGCGCCATCGGCGGCCGACGCCATGTCGCGCCTGCGCCAGACGGTCGGGCTCGATCTGTCGCTCGACCGCTACGTCCCCGATGCGGAGGCGCGCGAAAAAGTGGCGCAAGCCGCGATGCGCTCGGGCCAGGTGCGCATGAATCCGCGTCTTGCGAGCATCGACGACGCGCGCAAGATGTTGGAGTCCATGCGCGTGCCCACGGGCGGCGAGCGGCCCGTCTTCGCCGAATGAGCGCCGATATCGTCTATGGCAGCGGGCATGCCGCGCGCGGGCTCGGCGGCGCGGCCGTCGCCGGGCATCCGGCCTCGGCGCAAGCGGGCGTGCAGGCTTTGGCGGCCGGCGGCAACGCGATCGACGCGTGCCTTGCCATGGCCGCGTGCGACTGGGCGGCGATGCCCGATATGTGCGGCCCCGGCGGCGATCTGTTCGCGCTGTGGCGCGATGCAAGCGGCGCGGTCCATGCCGTCAACGGGGCGGGACCGGCGCCAGAGAAATACAACCATCCTACGAGCGATGCCGACCGCGCGGGCCTGTGCGTCGTGCCGGGCGCGCCCGCCGCGTTCGAGCTTTTGGCGGCACGCGCTTCGCGTCTCGGGCGCGACGCGGCATTGGCGCCCGCGATCGCGCTTGCCAAGCGCGGCGTCGCCGTAACCGCGCGGCTCGACCGGCAATTGCAGGCGTTGCGCGACAGTCCGCTGCGCAGCGCTTTGGCCGCCGCCAATGGCGGGCGCTTGCCGCGCCAGGATGCGCGCTTTGTCGTGCCGGGCCTGGGCGACAGTCTGGCGGCTTGGCGCCAAGCGGGGCCGCAGGGCGAGCTTGCGCGCGCGTGCGCCGAATGGCTGCAGGCGGGAACGGCCGTGGCGCCGGACGAGGCCGGCACCTTTGCGCCTGCCGTCGAAAAGCCGATAGCGCTGCCGTTCGGCGCCTGGACAATCTACGGCCAGCCGCCGATGAGCCAGGCTTGCGCGACCTTGGCCGCACTGGGCATCGCGGGCGCCGATACGGTACGCGAAAACGATGCCGGCCACCGCGCGCATATGCTGATCGAAGCCTTCAAGCGCGCGTTCTGCGACCTTTCCGTCCTCGGCGACGACGGCGCGCAAATGCGCGTCGCGGGCGGGATGCTGGAAGCAAACGGCCTGCGCGCGCGGCGCGAGACGATCGGGCACCGTGCGGCGATGGGCCCCGCCATGCAGCGCAATTACGGCGAAACCACCCAAGTCGCCGCTGTCGATGCCGAAGGCGGCGTCTGCACGCTGATCCATTCGCTCTACCGGCCGTTCGGCGGGCGCGTGCTTGCGTCCAACGGGTGGCTGTCGAACGACCGCGGCGCATCGTTCACCGAGGGCGCCAACGCGCCGGGGCCCGGCAAACGCCCGCGCCATACGCTGGTCGGAATCCTGATGCAGCACGCCGAAGAAGGGTGCTGGGCCTTCGGCACGCCCGGCGCGCAGGCGCAGACCCAGACCAATCTGCAGGTTGCTGTCGGGCTGATGCGCGACGCGGCACGCCCGGAGCTTGCGGTTGTTGAACCGCGCTGGAGCTTCGTCGGCGACGACCGGATCGCGGTCGAAGCGCGCATGGACGCGCGCGCCCTCGATATGCTGGCGGCGCGCGGCCACCGCCTTGCGCTGCGCCCGCCGTCGGACTGGCTGATGGGCTCGATCGGGCTGGTGGGCACGCGCGGCGACCTGAAAATCGCCGTGGCCGACCATCGCCGCGACGCGTTGGCGCTAGCTTTCTAGCGGGCGGCTTTCTAGCCGTCGGCCTGGATTTTGGCGTCGCGAATGACGCCGCCCCAGCGCGCCAGTTCCTCTTTCACGAACGCCGCGAACGGCGCCGGGCCCAGGCGCATCGGCTCGGCGCCTTGCTGTACGAGGCGCTGGCGAATGGCGGGATCTTCGAGCGCGCCGTCGATCTCGTCGGCCAATTTTGCCACGATCGCGTCCGGCGTGCGTGCGGGCGCAAAAATGCCGAACCAAGCGCTCGCCTCGAAACCGGGTACGGTTTCGGCGACCGTCGGCACGTTCGGCAGCAGCGCCGAGCGGGCTTTGCTGGCGACCCCCAAGGCGCGCACGGCGCCCGCCTGGATCTGCGGCAGCGCCGTGATCGACAGATCGAACATGATCTGGCATTCGCCCGCGACCGTGGCCGCCAAGGCCGGCGCCGAGCCGCGATACGGGATATGCGCGATGTCGGTGCGGGTCGAGAGTTTGAGAAGTTCGCCCGCCAGATGGTTCGACGTGCCGTTGCCCGCCGACGCGTAATTGAGGCGCCCGGGCTGGCGACGCGCAAGGTCGAGAAGTTCGCGCGTGTCGCGCGCAGCGACCCCCGGATGCGCGATCAGGAAAAACGGCAGCGTGGCGAACGCCGCGACGGGCGCAAAATCGGCAACCGGATCGTAGCCGACTTTGGAGTTCAGGCTCGGGTTCATGGCGTGCGAACTGACGGTGCCGATCATGATCGTGTAGCCGTCGGGCGCCGCTTGCGCGGTCGCCGCCGTGCCGATCGCGGTTCCGGCACCGGGCCGGTTGTCGACCACGAAACTCTGGCCCAGCCGCTCGCCCAGGCGCTGGCCGAGGCTGCGGGCCAGCAGATCGGCCGCACCGCCGGGCGGGAAGGGCACAACGAAACGCACCGGGCGCGCGGGCCAGGCCGCTTGCGCGCGGCCGATCGCGGGCGCTGCCAGCAGCGCCGCGCCGCCGAACAAGACCGCGCGTCGCGACGCCATCGCTAGGCCGCCCGCGCGGTCGCGCCCTCGATTTCCGGGATCGGGGGAATCGGCACGTTGTAGGGTGCGACGTCGGCGCGGATTTTTTTGAGGGCGTCGGCGATGATCGCGACTTCGTGGTCGGGATGCGTGGCGCCCAGGCCGTGCTCGGCGGCAAGCTGGCGCGCGCGCGCCGAGCGCTTGCGCTCCTCGCTCGGCAGATTGACGACCGCGTACACGCCGTTGAGCAGCGAGCCGCGCAGTTTCTTGGCGAATTTCTTGCCGAGCATTTCCTTGTCGAAATCGGAAAGCTCGCCGAAGAAGCGGCGCATGACGATGCGCCCGAACTGGATGTGGCGCGCCTCGTCGCGCAGGATCAGCCGGCACGCTTCGCGGATCGATTCGTAGCGCGCGTTTTCGTAGCGCGCCTGCAGCAATTCGCCCGACAGCTGTTCGAACAGCGTGTTGACGGCAAGGCCCGCGAAGAAGCTCATCTGCTTCTCCTCCTTCTCGTCGTGGAATTTCGGGATGATCTTCAGGAAATAGTCGGATTGCGGCGACGGCTGGTAGGCGTCGAGCGCGTTGGCGATGCGGAAGCTCGCTTCGTGGTGGCGCAGCTCCTCGGCGATGAAATTGACGACGTGCTGCTTCACCTCGAACGGCTGGTGGCCGAAAATCGCCTCGCGCAGCCGCTCGGCCCCGTAGGGCGTGGCGCCGTGTTCCATCCAGGCGCGCAGCGACCACCATTCGGCGCCCGCTTTGCGCACTTCCGCGGGCAGGTCGGCCTTCCTGAGATCGGCGAAATCGAGCTTGGCCGGATCCCACGCGAGGTCGCGCGCCTGCTCGCAAAGTTTCCAGATATCGTCGTACGCCGTCGTCGCGACGATGGGATAGGGATTGGGATTCTGGACGATCTCTTCGAGCATCGAGGCTTCCATGGACGCGTTCCTTGTTCGAGGTCGTTCGTGTACATACTAATCCAAGCCGCCGATTTCGCAAAGCGCTTTTGCGGCCGGGACCCAAACCCGCGCGCGCGGGCGCAAAACAAACGGCCGCCGGGCGCGCGCCCGACGGCCGTTTCGGCAGGCGCGTCGCCCGACGGGGCGATCAGCGCGTGTTGACGATTTCCATGATCGCGTTCATGCCGCCGAATTTGGGCGCTTCCTGTTCCCAGATCGGCTGCAGCGCCGTGCGCCACGGGCCCTGGTCGACCTTGTGCAGCTTGGCGCCGCGCTGGGTGATGCGGCCCATGGCGGCGTCTTCCTGCTCCTTGTGCAGATTGTTGATGAAGCCCGCCATCTCCAGCGCCGTGCGCGACATCGCGTGCTGGTGTTCGGGCGACAGGCGCTGCCAGTACTGGCGCGAAAATACGATGGCGCCCACGGCCCAGATATGGCCGGTTTCCGTGATGTTGGGCGCCACTTCGAACAGGCGCAGCGTTTCGATCGGACCCTTGGTCAGGTCCATCAGATCGGCGACGCCCGTCGACAGCGCGTTGTAGGTTTCGGTGATCGGGATCGGCGTCGGATTGGCGCCCAGCGTGCGCCAGATCGAAATGTGCAGCGGGCTTTGCAGCACGCGCATGGTCTTGCCGCGCACGTCGGAAATCTGCAGCACCGGCTGGCGGCTCACCAGATGGCGCGCGCCGTAGGTGAAAAACGCCGGCACTTCGAAATTCTGCGCGCGATAGAGCGCCTTGTAGCGCTCGCCGATCGGCCCGTTGACCACTTTTTGCACATGGTCCCAGTCGCGGAAAACGAACGGCATGTCGAAAATCTGGCCCTCGGGCACCCATTGGGAGAGCGCGGCCAGCGTCGAGTCCGCGCCCTGGATGGACCCGAGGCGCATGCCTTCGGCGTTTTCGCGCTCGCCGCCAAGCTGGCCGGCGGGGAAAATCTGCAGCTCGACCGCGCCGCCGGTGCGCTCGCGCGCGAGTTCGGCGAAGCGGCGCCACATGACGGTGTTGGGCGCCGTTTCGGGCTGCACCACGCCGATGCGCGCGGGCTGGGCGCGCGTTTGGGCGAGGGCCGGTGCGGCCAGGGCCGCACCCAGGCCCAACGAGGCAAGGCCGAGGCCCGCTTGGCGACGCGTAATCTTGGTCATGGGATGTCTCCTTCTTTTTGCGAACGGAATCAGAGTCCGAGCCACAGCAGGCCCATCGAGATGGCGGGAATGTAGGTGATCAGGGCGAGCGCCGCCAACAGCGCGACCAGAAACGGCCCGAGCGCCGAAAAAACTTCGATGACGGGCAGCCGCGCGACGGTCGATACGATGTAGGCAAGGATGCCGACCGGCGGCGTCAGCCCGCCGATCATCAGGTTGCAGATGACGACGATCGCGAACTGCACGGGCTCGATGCCGAATTTCTCGACCAGCGGCAAAAACAGCGGCGCGAGGATCAGGATCGAGGCGCCGATATCCAGGAACATGCCCGCCACCAGCAGCACCAGGTTCAAGAACAGCAGCACGACCCAGCCATGCGCAAGCCAGGCCGCGCCGAATTCGACGATCGTCTGCGGCACGCGCTCGGTCGTCAGAACGAAGCCGAAGGGGACGGCCGCGCCGATCAGCAGGCCGATCATCGCGGAATCGACCGCCGTCTGCGACAGGATGGCCCACAGGCCCTTCAACGTGTAGCTGCGCATCCAGAATGCGCCGACGACGAACGAATAGGCGACCGCGATGGCGCCGGTTTCGGTGGGCGTCGCGATCCCGAAGCGCAGCGATCCCACGATGAAGACGGCCAGCAGCATGACCGGGATGGCGGCCTTTGCCGCGCGCCCGCGCTCGCCCCAGCTGGCGCGCGCCTGCGAGGGCGTGTAGCCGTCGCGCCTTGCGACAAAGGCGACCGCCAGCATCAGCGCCGCCGCATAGAGCAGGCCCGGCACGATGCCCGCCAGGAACATCTGCCCGACCGAAATGCCGGTGGCGGCCGCGATGATCAGCATGCCGACGGAAGGCGGGATGATGTTGGGCAGCACGGCCGACGCCGCGCATGCCGCCGCCGAAAATCCCGGCTTGTAGCCGTCGCGCAGCATGGCGGGGTGCAGCATTTTGGCGTTGAGCGCCGCGTCCGCGTTGGACGATCCCGAAATGCCGCCATAGAGCGTGGCGGAGACGACCGTGACCTGCGCCATGCCCGCGCGCAGATGGCGCACCAGCGTGTGCGCGAAATCGATCAGGCGCTGCGTGAGGCCGCCGACATTCATCAGCGCGCCCGCCAGCAGGAACAGCGGAATGGCGAGCAGCAAAAACTGCCCGGCGCCGCGCACGACATTCTGCACGATCGCGGGCGTGGGCAGCAGATCGACCGACAGATTGGCGAAAAACACGCCCAGCAGCATCGAAAACGCGACCGGCACGCCCAGCGCCAGGCCCGCGCCAAACACGCCCGCCATCATCCAGACCGGCTCGATTTCGGGCAACCGGACCAGGCGCGCGACATCGAACGCCGCGTAGAACAGCGCCGCCGCCGCCACGCCAAGCGCGCCAAGAAACCGGTCTTGGCCGCGATCGAGATCGCGCAGCGCGATATAGACGAGGCCGGCCGCACAGCTTGCTGGAATGCCCGCATATTGCAGCCACGCGGGCAGCGCCAGCGCGGTGGATCGGCCGCCGATCAGCCCGATCAGCTCGTGCGCGCCGAACATCAGCACGATGGTCGCGTAGGCCACTGCCGCATCGACCAGCACCTGGTGCAAGCGCTTGAAGCCCGGCGAGAGCAGCCGGTCGATGCCCGCAATGGCGATATGCAGCCGCCCGCGATGCGCGAGCGGCACGCCCAGAAAAATGAGATAGATGAACAGCCATTGTCCGGCTTCGCCGGTCCAGGTGAGCGAGGCCTGGAACACGTAGCGCGAGACGACGCCCGCAAGCGTGGCGGCCGCGATCGCGACCAGGCAAAAGACCGCGAGCGCGCCGACGGCGCCGTCGATCGCGTCGAGCAGGGCGGCGGCAACCGAGCGGGGTCCCCGGCGCGCGGGCGTTTCGACAGCCGTTTCGTGCATCTGCGCCGCGTATCCCCATTGTCCGAAAGATGGGACGAGTTGACACGCTCGGGCGGGCGGCGTCAACCGCGTCGCGGCGCGGCGTTACAAACGTATGCCTGGGCGCCGCAGGCGGCGGCCCATTCGGCGCGCAGCCAGCGCGCGCACGCGACGTTGTTTTCGAAGATCGAATAGCCGTGCCCAGCGCCGTAGTCGATGTTCGGAATGAACTCGCACGAAATCTGGCCGAGCGGACTGGCCGCATCGTTCGCGTGGTGGCGCAGCAAGTCGCGCACGACGCGCTTCCAGGGCTCGAGCTTGGCCTCGTCCCACGGCGCTGGGTAGGCGCCGTCGGCGGGCCGCACGAACGGATACTGGATGCCGCGCCCGAAGCTGCCGTCGGGGTGTTTTGCCCGGATATTGACCGGGTTGGCGGGAACGCTCGCGCGCGCATGCGCGTGCGCGACCCAGTTGCGCCCGATCCACGCGGCGCAGACATTGCCGGGCACGGTCGGGTCGAGGACCACGCGGCCCGCGTCGATGTCGGCGCGCATGTTCTGCACGTTTTGCTCGATCGGATTGTCGATCTTGAAAATCACATGGCTGTGGTCGAGCGTCAGGCGGAAGGGCACACCGCGCGCCTCGACCAGCGCGCCGACGCGCGCCACGCGCCCGAAATGCTCGGACCACATGTTCACATGGATCTCGAAACACGGCTCGACGCCGTGCCGCAGCCCGAAATCGCGGAAGCGCAGATAGGCCTCGGCAACTTCGGCGTCGTCGAGCGCGTGGCCGTCGGCGTGGTGGGTCAGCAGCTGCACATTGTGGACGACGCTGCCCAGCAGGCGCGCCTTGACGATGTTGCGTTCGAACAAAGGTTCGTCGCGGCCTAACGTGTAGAACCAGCCGCTGGCCCGGACCGGCAGATCGTGCCGTTCGCAGGCTTTCAGCAGGTCGCTAAATTCCTCGTCGGGCGGCGAGCGGTCGATATAGTCGAACACGCCCGCTTCCTTGACCATGCGCACTTTAGTCGCGATGTCGGGAATGTCCGTGTCGCTGTGCGTGGCGCCGCCGCCCGTGCAGCCGATTTCGAGGTCGTTGCGCGTTTCCATCGCGAGCGGCGCGCCTAGCTGCCCGCCGGGTCCGGAACGTGCGGCGCCGGACGGTAGAATTCGAGCTCGGCCGCAGTCCTTTTTCGGGCGAGGCGCACGCCGCTGTCGGGCAGCTTGTCGAGCTTGGTGTAGCGCGGATGCGGCGCGTCGCGGTACGGGCTGTTGCGCGCGGCGTTGTAGCAGCACAACAGCACATTGCGCGAGCGGTCCGACAGGTTCGGACCCGACGTGTGCAGCGTGTTGGCGTCGAAGAACAGCGCGTCGCCCGGCGCCTGCTCGACATGGACGTGCTCGAGCACCTTCATCGCCTCGGTCACGCGCTCCATGTCGGCGCCGATCTGTCCCCCGACGACGCCGTGTTCGAGGCGGCCCAGCAGGTGCGAACCTTTGAGCACCTCCAGGCAACCGTTTTCGCGCGTCGACGGATCGACGGCGATGAACACACTCGCCATCAGCGGAAATAGACAGCCGTGCCGGTACCAGTAGCCGTAATCCTGGTGCCAGTCCCATGCGCCGCCGACCTTGGGGCGTTTCATCGTCAGCTTCGAGTGCCAGTGATAGACTTCGCCGTCCAGCAGGCTCTCCATCGAATCGACGACGCGTGCCGAGCGCGCGACCGCGCCGAACACGTCGTCGCTCGGATGGTTCCAAAGCGCGAGCTCGGTCGAAGCGCCTGTGCTGTCGGGACGAACGAAGGTGTGCCTGGCAATCTCCGGATCGTTGACGATCGCGTCGCCCAGCAGCTCGATTTCGTCGGGCGCGAACATTCCCCGGCGCAGCACGTAGCCGTCGCGGCGATAGGCATCGAGTTCGCTGGAGGTGAGGCGCATATCGGCGGTCGGCATGGTTTTCTCCTCAGTTGGCGAGCGAGCCCTGCGTCATGCCTTTGACGAGGAACGGCTCGAGCAGAAAAAACAGAATCAGCATCGGCACGAGCGAGATCGTGGCGGCCGCCATCAGGGCCGACCATTCGACCGAGTACTCGCCCATGAAGGATTGCAGCCCGACCGTGACGAGCCAGTTTTCGGGCTTGCTCATCAAAGTGCGCGCGAAGACCAGATCAGCCCAGGTCACGATCGCGACATAGGTTGCGGATGCCGCGATGCCGGGGCGCGCGATCGGCAGCACGACGTGGCGGAAGGCCTGCCATTCGTTGCAGCCGTCGATCATCGCGGCCTGTTCGAGCTCGCGCGGGATCGCGTCGAAAAAGCCTTTGAGCAGCCACGTCGCGAACGGCACGGCGATCGCCGCGTTCGCCAGGATCAGGCCGAGTTTCGTTTCGATCAAGCCGACCTTCGAGAACATGATGAAAAACGGAATGATGACGAGGGAGCCCGGCAGCATCTTGCTGGCCAGCAGGCCGAAGCCCATTGCCTGCTGGGCTTTGGTGCTGAAGCGCGACAGGCTGTAGCCCGCCATGGCCGCCGCCAGAATCGTGACGGCAAGCGTGCCGAGCACGACGGTCACGCTGTTGGCGAGCCACGTCAGCATGGGCTTGCGCGCGAAGACCTCGGGGTAGGCGTCGAACGTCACGCGCGACAGCGGCGGGAGCAGCGGCGGGTTGCGCGAGAGCATGATTTCGGTCGGCAAGATCGACGTCATGACGATCCAGTAGACCGGAAAAAGCACGATGGCAGCGAGCATTGCGCATACGCCAAGCACCCAAAGATCGTGCGTTCTGCCGGCCATCAATGGAACCCCCGTTTGCCCCAGCGCATCGCGACGGCCGTGAGCAGCGCGCAGACCAGCAGCATCAGCACGCCTACCGCCGACGCGTAGCCGAGGCGGAAAAACTGGAACGCTTCTTCGTAGACGAACAGTGACAGCGTCTGCGTCGCGCGCGACGGCCCGCCGCCGGTCGTGGCGAATACCAGATCGAAATCCTTGACGACCCACAGCGTCTGCAGAATGGCCGCGAGCAGCGCCGCCCCCCGAATGCCTGGCCAGGTGACGTAGCGGAACTCGGCGCCCGCTCCCGCCCCGTCGATGCGCGCCGCCTCGTAGAGCGCCTGCGGCACCGATTGCAGCGCCGCCAGCAGCGTCAGCGTGAAAAACGGAAAGCACTTCCAGATTGTCGGCAGCAGCACGGCAAACAAAGCCGTATCGCCGTCGACGAACCAGGCGATGTCGCCGCTCGCGAGCCCCGCGCGCCTCAAGACGGAATTCACGACGCCGTAGGACGCGTCGAACATCCACACGAACGCGATCGCCGCGACCACGCCGGGCACGGCCCAGGGCAGCAGCATCAGGCTGCGCACATAGCGCCGCCCCGGAAACTCGCGGTTGAGCAGCAGCGCGAAGCCGAGACCGATGGCAAAACCCGGCCCGATCGTGCCCAACGCGTAGAGCACCGTGACGCCCGCAGAATGCCAGACCTGCTCGTCGCCAAGGGCACGCACGTAGTTGTCGAACCCGAGCGGCAGCCGATCGAGCCTGGCAATGTTGGGCGCGCGGCCCTGGCGCAGGCTCGTTCCGGCGACCGTGTAGAGCGGGTAGACGATCAGCGCCGCGACCAGCAGAAAAGCCGGCGCCAGCAGCCCGTAGGCGATCGCCGTTTGCCGCTTCATCGCAGCGGCACGGCGCGCTCGAGCTCGCGCTGCAGATTGGCCATGACCGTCGCGGTCGGCTCCTCGGTCGAGATCAGCCGCATCATCGAGCGGCCGAAAATCGAGGCGTATTCGTTGTAGCTCTCCATCAGCGTCGGATGCGTGGGGAACACCGAAGCGGCGCTCGCGGCCGCGTCCATGACCAGCTTCAGATGCGGCAGGCGCTGGGCGGCATCGGCCGGGAGCGCGCCCTTGCGCGGCGCCGGCGACGCCGATTGCAGCACGTATTCGGACTGCCATTTGGGCGAGGCCGCGAGCTCGACGAATTTCCACACGAGTTCGCGCTTGTTTGCGGCGAGGCTTGCGGGCATGTGCAAGCTGTTGGATGTGCCGCCGGTCTCGCGCGGGAAGGGAACGCGCGCCACTTTCAGATGCGGGCGTACAGCCTCGGGCGCGCGCGCCACAAACGCCCACACCCACGGCCCGTCGCGCAGGAACGTCGCCTTGCCGTCGATGAAAAGCTGGCGCCCGGTCGTCGAATTCATGCCGGGCGGGGCGAAGCGCATCGAGCGGCGATACTGCTCGACCGCCGCGACGGTCTGCGGGTTGGCGAAATCGTAGCGGCCCTGGCGCAGCCAATCGAGCCCCTGGCCCATCACCCAGGTGCCCGCCTCGACGACCAGATTGGGATGTTCGATCGACGTCGCGACGAGGCCGAAAACGCCCTGGTCGCGCTTGGTGGTTTTCTCGATCGCCTCGAGCCAGGCAGTGGGCGTGGTCGGCACGCCCAAGCCCGCGTCGCCCAGCAGCTTTTCATTGTAGTAGAGCAGGCTGCCGTAGCCCATCAGCAGCAGGCCCTGGGTCTTGCCTTCCCACTTCATTTCCGACTGCAGCGGCGTCCAGTTTTGCAGAATGTCGGTGCGCGCGAGGCGTTCGTCCAGCGGGGCGAGCCAGCCTTGCGCGGCGAAGGCGGCGAAGTTGCGCGTCGGCAGATGCACGATATCGGGCGCGTTGTTGCCCGCGAACCGCACCGTCAGCTGCTGCACGTACTGGGTGAAGGGAATCGAATAGAGATTGACCTTGGCGCCCGGATTGGCCGCTTCGAATTCGCCGACCAGCGCGCGCCACCAGCCCGAAACGCCGGGCTCTTCGGCCTGCCAGCTCGGAAAATCGAGCGTGACGGCGGCGTTCTGCGCGAAGACGGGGGCGGGGGTTGCGGCGAGCGCGAGCGCGTTTTTCAGGACGGTGCGGCGATCCATCGTTCTCTCCCTTTTTTATGCATTGGCCAAGCTTGGCAGCGTTTTTTCGATCTGGCGGGCATAGGCTAGCAGATTTTCCATTTCGGCCATGCCGAAAGGGGTGGGCGCCAAGGCAGGCGCGCGGTCGAAAATTTCGGCCATGCCGAGACGGCGCGCCATCAGGCGTTTGCCGTAGCACAGGATGCCGGGCACGCCGCGTGTCATGAACACGATCAGCGGCAGGATTGCGCGATGCAGGCGCTCGGCCTCAGCCTGCGCGCCCGCGCGAAACGCGTCGTAAAGCGCCACCTGGATGGCGAGGCAATCGGGGGCCGGGATCAGACCGGCACCGCCGCTGCGCAGGAGCGACAGAAATTCCAGGCCGCCATGGCCGCCAAACGCATCGACCTTGCCGTCGAGGGCCGCAAGCGTCGCGGCGATGTCGACCGACCAGCCCTCGGCTTTCAGCAACGTGATGTTTTCGTGCCGCGCGACCAGCGCGGCAAGGTCGGTCGGCGAAAGCGAGCTATCGAGATTGACGGGATTATTCTGGATCGCGACCGAAAAATCGAGCGCGTCGGCGACCGCGCCGAAATGGCGCTGCAGCGCCGACGCATCGACGCCTTTGCCCGGCGGCGGCTGCAGAATCGCCCAATCGGCGCCGTTGGCGCGCGCCATGCGCGCGAATTCGAGCTGGCCTTCGACTGTGGGCTCGCCGACGGTAACCGCGTAGGGAACGCGGCCGCCGATGGCGGCGCCGACATTTTCCACGAGCGCGCGCCGCTCGGCCGTGTCGAGCTTGTGGACTTCGGTGACGAGGCCGAGCACCGCGATGCCGTGCGCGCCAGCGGCGATGCAATGTTCGACCTGCAGGCGCATGGCGCCCGGATCGACCTTGCCGTCGGCGCCGTAGAAGCAATAGAGGATCGGATAAATGCCCGAGAACCGATGCATCGGCGCTAGCCTTTGACGATGTGGTTGAAGACCGCGTCGGCGGGCTCGACGCCATGTCCGAAGCCGCCGGGGAGCGTGTAGGTGCCGCTGGCGCACGCCATGTCGCCGGTCACGAATTTCAGGTTCTTGTCGAAGATCGAGTGCTGGTATTCGTGGTAGGGCACGCGTTTCAGCGCGGCCGTCGCGTGCAGGCTTGCGGCCATGAACACGCCGATGCCGATCGAGGCGTGAGGGACGGTCGCGACATGGAACGCATGCGCCATGTGCCCGATCTGGACGAATTCGGTGACGCCCGTATGGCCCATTTCGGGCTGGATGATGCCCATCGCGCGCCCGACGAACCGCGGCCGGTACTCGAACACGGTGCGCCATTCCTCGCCCAGCGCCAGCGTGGTGCCGATGCCGCGCGCGACCGCGATCTGGCCTTCCATGTCTTCGGGCTCGCACGGCGCTTCGGCGAAATAGAGATCGTAGGCTTCAAGCTTGCGGATCAGGCGGATCGCTTCGGCGGCTTCGAATTTCCAGTGCAGATCGACCATCAGATGGATGGCGGGGCCCACGGCCTCGCGCAGCGCCGCCATTTCCCTGACGATGCCGTCGTCCGACATGGCGGCGGCAAATTTGATGCCCGTGAATCCTTTGGCGACCCATTCGCGCGCGAGATCGCAGCGCGCCTGCAAGGTCGCCTCGGGCAGGCCCGACACGTAGGCCGGAATCGCCGTGCGCCGTTTGCCGCCCAACAGATTGGCGAGCGGCAGGCCCGCCAATTTGCCGTAGAGATCCCACACGGCGATATCGACGCCCGCAAGGCTGTCGACGTAATAGCCGCCGAAAAAGCCGCGCACGCGCATGAGGTCGTAGAGATCTTCGTGCAGCACGACGGCATCCGACGGATCGCGGCCGCGCACTACGGGGGCCAGCACGTCGTCGATGATCGACTTGACCGCGTGCGGGGCGACGATGCCGTAGGTCTCGCCCCAGCCGACCCTGCCGCTTTCGCCCGTTATCTTGACCAGCACCGACATGTCGCTCGACGGGTAGATCGATTTGTTGCCCTTGCGAATCAGATAGCCCTTTTCGTTGATATGCTCGCCGTCGCGCAGCGGGCCCAGATAGGGCACGTCGCGCGGAATCGAGACGATGAAGCTTTCGACTTTGGCGATCGCGTCGAGGGGGGGCATGTCAGATGTCTCTCTGCAAGGGATGGCGGTCGAACAGATCGGCGGCTTCGGCCGCAAGAGCCGCAAGTTCGATGCGGTCGCCCGCGTCGAGTTCGGGACCGGCGGCGCGTGCCAGTTCGCAGTCCAGCAGTCCGCGCATGCGTAGCAGCGTTTTGGTCGCGCGCACGCGGAAGATCGCCTGGAACAGCAGCAGCGGCAGCGTGCGCGAATAGAGCGCGCGCGCGCGCTTCTTGTCGCCGCCGCGCCAGGCGCGCATCAGCGCTACATGCACGTCGGCAAGCTCGCTTGCCGGCATGGTGCCGTTCGCGCCGCGCGCCAGCTCGTCGATCACGTAGCGCGCGCCCGCGCCGCCGAACACGCCGTCGAGGCGGTTGCCCGCAAGTGCGCGGATCTTCGTCACGTGCTGGCCGCAGGGCAGTGTCTCTTCCTTAACGAAGCGGATGGCGGGTACTGCCAGCACGATCTTGGCGACCGCTTCTGGTGCCAGGCCCGCCCCTATCGGCGACGGCGCGTTTTGAAGCATCAGCGCGATGCACGTCTTGGCCGCAATCGCGCCGTAGAACTCGACATGGGCGGCAATATCCTGTCCGCACGCGGCGGGCGCCATGACCATGGCGGCGACCGCGCCGATTTTCCGGCCCTCTTCGGCAAACGCGGCGGCGGCCGCGGGCGTAGCGGCGCTCGCGCCTACGACGATCGGCACGCTGCCGCTGATCCGCTGGCCAAGATCCGTCACAAGAATGGCGCGCTCGTCGGGCGACAGTTTTTCGACTTCGCTGGCCATACCCGGAAACACGACTCCGTCGGCGCCCGCAGCGACGACAAAATCGACGAGGGCGGAAAAGGCCAGCCGGTCGATCGTTCCGTCGGGCGCGAACGGCGTCGGCAATACCGGGAAAACGCCTTCAAGTATGCTCATTTGACCGACCCTGCCGTGACGCCTTGGATAAACCAGCGCTGCAAAAATCCGAAAGCGAGCACGATCGGCAGCGAGGCGACCAGCGAGGCGGCCATGGCGCCGCCCCAATCGGCATTGGTTTCGTTGAGATAGCTCAGCAGCAGGCCGGGTCCGACGGTGCGCTTATCTTCCGACACGATCAGCGTCATCGCGTAGAGCAGATCGTTCCACGACCACATGAAACCGTAGAGAAACACCGTCACGACCGCCGGGATCGATACCGGCAGCACGATGGTGTGGAAAATGCGCAACTCGCTCGCCCCGTCGGCGCGCGCGGCTTCGATGAGTTCGCTCGGCACTTGGCTGAAATAGCTGTAGAACATGTAGGTCGAAACCGGCAGCGCGAACACGATGTAGGACAGGATCAGGCCCGGCCGCGTGTCGATGAGCCCAAGATCCGTCATCAACGGATAAAGGCTGATCAGCAGCAGGCCAAACGGGAAGACCTGGGCCGAGAGCAGCAGCAGCATCACCGCGCGCCGGCCCGGATAGCGGAACTTGGCGAAGGAATAGCCCGCGTACATTGCCAGGATCGAGTTGATTGCGGCGGCGCTGCCCGACACGAACAGACTGTTCTCGAGGTGCAGCAGCAATTTGCCGCGCGTGAAAGCGGTCTCGAAATTCGCCAGTGTGGGATCCTGCGGCCACAAGGTCGGCACGATGCGGTAGAGCTCCGCATTGCCCTTGAAGGCCGAAATGCCGAGCCAATATATCGGGAAGAACAGGAAGAAGCCGACCGATACGGCGGCCAGCGCGAAGACCGTGCGGGCCGCAAGCGACGAGAGATCCAGCATCGTCCTACACGCCCTTCAGCAAATGGCGGAGATAGAAATAGGCGGCGGGCAGGATCGTCAGCACCCACAGCAGCCCGATCGCCGAGGCAAGCCCGATATCCCACTGGTCGAAGGCGCGCCGGAACACTTCGATCGACAGCACCGTCGTCGAGCGCACCGGGCCGCCGCTGGTCAGGGCGAAGATCGTGTCGAAATGCTGAAGATTGCCGATCAGACCCAGCACGACCACAACGAGCGTTACGGGGCGCAAATGCGGCAGGATATGGTCGCGCAGAACCGCCCAGTTGCCGGCCCCGTCGACGCGCGCGGCGTCGATCTGCTCGCGGTCGAGCCCCTGCAGCCCCGCCAGGAAAAACGACATGAAAAGCGGAATCGAAAACCACACTTTGGTGACGACCACCGCCACCATGGCGCCCGTCGCGTCCGAGAGCCAGGCCTGCTGGCTGTCGATCGCGCCGAATTCGATCAGGGCCGCGTTGAGCACGCCGTAGCGGCTGTTGAATATCCAGCCCCACACGAATGCCGTGACGGTGCTGGGCAGTACCCAAGGGATCAGCGAGGCTGCGCGCAACGCGGTGCGGCCGCGAAACGGCTGGTTCAAAATCAGCGCCCAGACCAGACCCAGCACCAGCGTGAACGCGGTCGCGCCCGAAACATAGATCGCGGTCGTGAAAAACGAGCCCAGAATTTCGGGCGAGGCCAGGATTGTTTCGAAATTGCCGAGACCGATGAAACGCGGCACCGGCGTGCGCAGATCGTTGCGCGTGAACGCGATGCCAAGCGCGCGCACGAACGGCAGCGCGATTACGCACGCGAAGGCGAGCAGGGCCGGGACCAGAAACATCCAGCCGATGCGCCGCTCGCCCGCCTTCAATCCCCCCCGCCGTGCGGCGGGGGAGATGCGAAGGTTCGCTGTCGCGTGTGCCGATTGCGACATGCCCGTCAGCCGCGCTTGGCCATCGAGGCCTTCATGCGCGACTGCATGGAGTCTGCGGCGGCGTTTGCGGACTTCTGGCCGAGCAAGGCGGCTTGCGTTTCCTCGCTCAGGATCGTCGACAGTTCGGGCGAGTTGTCCCAGATGCCGATCTCGTGCTTGCCGGTGGCGACGGTCGCCTCGGCCCAGGCTTTGAGGAATGGGTCGTTTTGCACGACAGGTGCCGCGCGCCCCGATTTGGTGACGGGCAGGCCGCCCACTTGCAACGGAAATGTGGTCTGCACGGCATCGGAGAGAATATGCGCGATCCATTTCGCGCCGGGGCCGTTTCTGTCGCGGTTGGCAGGACTGTTGAACAGCGTCACGACATGGCCCCATTCGACCGAGCGCGGGACGTCACCTGCCTTGAGCACCGGCGTTTTCATCGGCACGACGAAGGCATCGGCAGCGGGCCCGCGGCCGGAAAAGCTGCGCGCGAACGTGCGGGCGACGGGCGGGTCGAAATAGAATGCCGCATTGCCTTGCGCAAACAGGCGCCGCGCGTCGGGCCGGTCGATCTCGGGCGCTACGAGCCGATCTTTCATGAGGCCAGCGATGAAATCCATCGCTGCTTTGCCTTCGGGCGTCGCGACGTGCACTTCGCCCGCATCGTCGATCATGCGCGCGCCGAATGCCCAGTAGATCAGCAGCACATCGAGCGGAATGGAATTTGGGTTCTTGGTCGCCATCGCAAACGGCACCGAATTGGGCACGCGGTCGCGCACCGCAACCAATGCGGCCCGGAATTCGGCCAGCGTTTCAGGAATCCTGGCGACGCCCGCTTTGGCGAGCACTTCGGAATTGGCGACCATGCCGACCGAGCCCGAAATCAGCGGAATGCCGACCTGCTTGTTGCCCACGCGGCCCAGGCCCAAAGCCGTGGGAGCCAAGGCCGCTTCGATCTGGGGTCGGCCGATTAGCGCGTCGAGATCGACGATCTCGGGCAAGGCTGCCATCGACGGCAGCCAGCGATCCTGCAACTGCACGCTGTCGGGGAGCGTGCGCGAACGCTGGCGCAACATGACGTTGCGCTGGGTGTCGCCCCACGCGGTCGCGATCGGCTCGACGGTGACGCCGCTGGCGTTCTTGAAGGCGTCGAGCATATTCACGACGAAGGGCTTGTTGGGCTCTTCGGCGAAGGTGAAACTCATGAAATTCATTTGGCCGACTTGGGCTGCGGCGGGCCGCGCGACGGCGCTGGCGAAACCGGCGGCGGCGAGGCCTGCGAACTGGCGTCGATTGAGATTGGGCATTGGCTTCTCTCCCCTCGTTCGGACCTCGCGGGCGGTCCGTGGTTTTTTGACTACGCGCCGCGGCCGCGCAGATTTCTAGACGACGCCGGCGTCGAGCACGAATGTTTGGCCCGAGCAGCGGCGCGATTCCGCACTGGCGAGCCACAGGACCAGTTTGGCGACGTCGTCGGGCGCCAGATGTTCCTTGAGGCATTGCCGGTCGAGATAGGCTTTGAACTTGGCGGGATCTTCGGCATTGGCGCGCGCGATCTGTTTTTCGGTGAGCACCCAGCCCGGCGCGATCGAATTGACGCGAATGCCGAGCCCGCCCAGTTCGCGCGCAAGTGATTTGGTGAGCCCCATGATGGCGGATTTCGCCGTCGTGTAGGCGATTAGGCCCGCCGCCCCGAACATCCACGAAATCGAACCCAGATTGACGACGGCGCCGCCGCCCGCCGCGGCCATGGCGGGCGCTACCGCCTGGGCGGCAAAAAACTGGTGACGCGCATTGACCGCAAAGCGGTCGTCCCACAATTCGGGCGTCACGTCGCGCCAGGGATGGCGCGCATCGTCGCCCGCATTGTTGACGAGCGCCTTGAACGGTCCCGTGCGCGCGGCAAGGTCGGCGATGCTCGCGCGCAGCGCCGCGATGTCGCGCAGATCGGCGGCGCAGGTTTCGACTTTGCGGCCGGTTTTGGCTTCGATCGCGGCGGCGGTCGCGCGCAGACGGTCGCCGTCCAGATCGATCGCGGCGACGCGCGCATTTTGCGACGCAAACGCAACGACGATCGCTTCGCCGATACCCGAAGCGCCGCCGGTCACGAGGACGGGCATGTCCGTAAGATCGGGATAGATCGCGCTCAAGCGGCCGCCATATCGAGGCGCTGGCCCGCGCGGCCGAACAGATGCGCCTGGTCCCATGCGACGCCAAGCAGCACCGTTGCGCCGTGCGCGAGCGCGCTTTCGCCCGGCTGCCGGACGACCAGTTTCGCGTCGGCGCCGGGAATCTGGATATGCGCGAAGATGTCCGCGCCGTGATGTTCGATCGCCTGCGCGACGCCCGCAAAGTCGGCGCGCTGGCCGTCGGCGCAAATGCGGATATGTTCCGCGCGCAGTCCGATTTCGAGATCCGCCATGGACGGGGCTGTGCGCAACGGCACGCCTGTGCCGTCGGCCAACCGCACCTGGCCGCTGGCATCGCTGTGGGCCTGTACCAGATTCATGCGTGGCGAGCCGATGAAGGTCGCGACAAACCGGTTGGCCGGACAGCGATAGAGGTCGAGAGGCGAGCCGACCTGTTCGACGCGCCCGGCATGCATGACGACGATCTTGTCGGCGAGCGTCATCGCTTCGATCTGGTCGTGCGTAACATAGACCATGGTGGTGCCCAGGCGCCGCTTGAGGCTGGCGATTTCCGCACGCATGTCGACGCGCAGCGCTGCGTCGAGGTTCGAGAGCGGTTCGTCGAACAGGAAGATGCGCGGTTCGCGCACGATCGCGCGCCCGATCGCCACGCGCTGGCGCTGGCCACCGGAAAGCTGGCGCGGCTTGCGCGCGAGCAGCTTGTCGAGCCGCAGAATGGCGGCGGCCGCGCCCACGCGGCGCTCGATCTCGGCCTTGGGCGTGCCTGCCAGACGCAGCGCGTAGCCCATGTTGTCGGCGACGCTCATGTGCGGATAGAGCGCGTAGGACTGGAACACCATCGCGATGCCGCGCTTGGCGGGCGGCACGTCATTGACGATTTCGCCGTCGATCGCGATCCGGCCCGCACTCGCGTCGTCGAGGCCGCAGATCAGCCGCAGCAAGGTCGATTTGCCGCAGCCTGAAGGGCCAACAAACACGACGAATTCGCCGTCGTCGATCTGCAGGTCGATGCCGTGCAGCACTTTCGTTCCGTTGAAGTCTTTTTGCACGTTGTCGAGCGTGACGCTGGCCATCGGCGTTTTACCTTCAGCCCGCGAACGGGATTTCGCCGACGCCGCCCACGCCCGCGTTGAGCGCGAATACGCTGCCCGACAGCGGCGCTTCGACCAGCTGTTGGGCCGACAGGCGGATGCGCGCGCTGGTGATGAACAGCGTGCCAAGATCGGCGCCGCCGAACGCGCAGCTGGTCGGGCGCGGCACGGGTAGGTTGATGACGCGCTCGACCTTGCCGTCGGGGTCGTAGCGCGTGACGCACCAGCCGTCCCAATGCGCCGACCACACGAAGCCTTCGGCATCGACCGCGAGCCCGTCGGGCGTGCCGACGCCGTCGGGCACCTGCACGAAGGTGCGCCGCCTTGCGAGCGCGCCGGATTCGATGTCGAAATCGTAGGCATAGATGCGCTTCAAACCCGAATCCGTGAAATAAAAAACCTTGTCGTCGGGGCTCCAGCCGAGCCCGTTCGAGATATGGAAGCCGCTGTCCATCTTGCTGCAGCGCCCGTCGGCATCGAAGCGGTAGAGCGCGCCGTGTCCAGGCGTCGTGTCGATCGCGAGCGTGCCCGCCCAGAACCGGCCGCGCCGGTCGCATTTGCCGTCGTTGAAGCGGTTGCCCGGCCGGTCGACTTCGGGCGCGGCGATGGTGGTCACGCGCCCGCCCGCTAGGTCGATCGCTTTGAAGCCGGTTTGCATCGCGGCGACGTAGCCGCCGCGACGGCGCGGCACGACCGCGCCGACCAGCTCGGGCATTTTGTGGGACACGTAGCTGCCCGTCTCGGGATCGGCCACGACGATGGCGGGGGCCAGAATATCGACGAGCATCAGTCGGTTTTCGCCCGCAAGCCACACCGGTCCTTCGCCCAGGAACGCGGTGGTCGGGATCGCCGAAACCAGATCGTCGCGGTCGGCGCCGAGCGGACGCGGATTGATTTGGATCGACATTGCAATCTGCCCCGCATTGCCCGAAATGCGCCGCGCCGCTTCCATCACCTCGCGCCCCAGCGCATGTAGCCGGTCGGCCGACAGCCTGTACGACGGCCCGACGATCGCGACGGCGCCGATCGAGCGCGCGCGCGGGTCGAGAATGGCGGCCGCGACCGAATTGACGCCAAGATGCTGTTCTTCGAGCGACACCGCATAGCCGCGCGCCTTGGTAAGGTCGAGTTCGCGGTCGAGTTCGGCGCGCAGGGCGATCGTGTTGGGCGTGAACTTGCGCAGATCCAGCGCGTTGAGCCGCTGTTCGCGCGGTAGCGGATCGAGATGCGCGAGGATGGCTTTGCCCGCACCGCTGGCAAAACAGGCCGTGCGCGAGCCCACGCCATTGCCAAGTCGCACCGCCTGCGCCGCCTCGCGCTGGTCGATATAGAGCACGTCGTCCGCGTCCAGAATGCCGAGGCGGATCGTCTCGCCCGTCAGATCGCGCAGGCGCTCGAGTTCGGGCTCGGCCGCCGAGCGCAGATCGAACTGGTCCCACACGCGATGCGCCATTTCGAACAGCCGGAACCCCAGGCTGTAGGTCTGGTCGCGCTCGTCGATGCGCAGCAGCCCCGCTTCGACGAGCGTCGCCAGCATGCGATGGACGGTCGCGCGCGTGAGGCCGGCGCGGTCGGCGATTTCGCTGAAGCGCAGACGGCTGGGATGTTCGGCGACCAGATCGAGCAACGAGAGGCCGCGGCGAAGCGCCTGCGCACCCGGAATTTCCCGCCCGTGATCGACGACCGGCTCGGCTGAATCAACGATTGCCAGCTTTTTCAAACGACGTTCCCTCTCGGGCAAATCCGGCTCTTGGATCGGCTTAAGTTTCATATTATGGATGCCTATTCCATGTCAATACCGGATTATTGACCCGATTTTTGGTACTTGGATACTTTCCATGCCTTATTTGTTTCAGAAAGTTCATATAGTGGTCGCCTAAACAGGCGGGAGTACCGGATGGCCGAATCTATAAAAATTGCTGCAGGGGAGATCGAGGCGTGGTTTGCGCCTGTGGGTGCGGAACTCGTTCGGCTGCGGTTTCGCGGGCAAGAGCAGCTCTGGCACGGCGACCCGACCTGGTGGAATATGCGCGCGCCGATCCTGTTTCCGGTCATCGGCCGCTCGCCGGGGGCGGCCATCAAAGTCGCTGGGAAAACCTACGCGATGACGCCGCACGGATTTGCGCGCGACCGTCCTTTTGCGTGCCGCGCGCACGATGCGGCGCACGCGTCGTTCGAGCAAACGGATGACGCGCAGACGCGCGCGATGTATCCGTTCGGCTTCGCGCTTGGCATCGCGGCGCAGGCGCTTGCGGGCGGGCTCGAGATGGCGGCGACGATCGAAAATCGCAACGATGCCGCGATGCCGTTTTGCTTCGGCTACCATCCCGGATTTTTGTGGCCGCAAGAAGCCGCGCGCCGTCGCAAATATGTGTGCGTCTTCGAACGCGAAGAAAACGCGCCGATCCGGCGCGCGGATTTGTCGACCGGGTTGCTGGCGGCCGAAAAATTCGCTTCGCCCGTCGCGGGGCGCACGCTGGCGCTCGACGATGCGCTGTTCGCGCGCGGCGCGTTGCATTTCGAACGGGTAGCGTCGCGCAAGGTTTGGTTCGGCGTACTCGGCGAAACGGGGCTGGAGGTGCGTTTTCCCGATAGCCCGCAGCTCGGCATCTGGACCAAACCCGGCGCGCCGTTTCTATGCGTCGAGCCCTGGCAGGGCCTGGCCGAGGTCGAGACCAGCGACGGCGCGCTCGAGCGGCGCCCTGGCGTGCGCGTGCTGGTGCCGGGCGAGTCGGCCTGCTACCGGCTGGCGTTCGAATTCAAACCGCTTTAGACGCCGATCAGCCCGGCGCAGACGCGCGCGACCTGTTCGTGCGTCGCGAACCAGCAGCCGCCCTTGGCCTGCATATGCGCGATCAGATCTTCCAGAATGAAGATGCGCGAGCGGTAGCCGATCACGTGCGGGTGCATAGTGAGCAAAAACAGCCCGCCTTCGTCCCACGCGCGGTCGAACTCGCGCCGGAAAATATCGAGCACGGCGGGCGGCGGCGTGTAGGGGCGCAAGGCGGCGAAACGGTTCATGTTGAAATAGGGCGCGTCGTCGCGGATCCATTCGACCGGCAGTTCGACCATGCCCGTGCGTTCGCCCGCCTCGACGAGTTCGTAGGGATCGTCGTCGGCCATCAGCGAGCTGTCGTAGAGCAGCCCCATCTCGCGCTGGATTTTGAGCGTCGCGTTCGAAAAATCCCAGGACGGCGTGCGCATGCCGACCGCGCGCTTGCCGACGATCTTTTCGAGCGCGTCGGCCGCGCGCAAGTAAAGATCGCGTTCGACCGCTTCGGGGAGCGCCGAATTGAGCTCGTGGATCCAGCCATGCAGGCCGATCTCGTGCCCGGCCGCGACCACCTGGCGCTGCTCGTCGGAATGCAGCATCGCCGCGACGGCCGGCACGAAAAATGTCGCGGGCACGTTGGCGCGGCCGAGCGCCGAAAGAATGCGCGGTACGCCCTGGCGCACGCCGTATTCGCCCCACGACAGCCGGCCGATCGATTTGCCGCCGTCGCGCAATTCGTTGGTTTCGTGGTCGCTGTCGAACGACAGGGCGACCGCGCAGCGCGCACCCCCGGGCCAGCTTTTGGGTTTCAGCGTTTGGCCCGCGCGCACCCGGTCGACGCACTGGCGCCACTCGGCCTCGGACCATTGCCAGGGTTCGGGCGCGCTGTCAGTCATGGACGGTCTCCTCGATCGGAAAATGGCAGGCGATCTCGCGCCCGTCGGACGCGCGCGTGCGCTGGGGCGCAATGGTGCGGCAGGTGTCCTGCGCGACCGGGCAGCGCTGGTGGAAATGGCAGCCCGGCGGCGGCGTCAAGGGCGAGGGCAATTCGCCCTCGATCGGTTTGAACGACGCGATTTCGTCGGCATCCAGGCGCAGCGTCGGCATGCTGTCGAGCAACGCGCGCGTGTAGGGATGGCGGGGTGCGGCGAACACGTCCTTCGTGGCGCCCACTTCGACCAGGCGGCCCAGATACATGATCGCCACGCGGTCCGAGACGTGCCGCACCAGCCCCAGATCGTGGCTGATAAACAGCATGGTCAGGCCCAGTTCGCGCTTCAGTTTCAAAAACAGATTGATGATCTGCGCCTGGATCGACACGTCGAGCGAGGCGACGGGCTCGTCGCAGACCAGAATATCGGGGCGCATCGCCAGCGCGCGCGCGATCGCCACGCGCTGACGCTGGCCGCCCGAAAACTGGTGCGGGTAGCGCTGGGCGGCCGACGCGTCGAGCCCCACGGCCGCGAGCCATTTGGCCGTGTCGCCGGCCGCGTCCTTGCGCGCGACAAGGCCGTTGGCGACCGGGCCTTCGGCGACGATGTCGCCCACGCGCATGCGCGGATCGAGCGAGGCGAACGGGTCCTGGAAAATCATCTGCACGCGGGTGGTGATTTTGACCGGTATGCGCCCGGCGCGCATCACGGGCGCGCCCGCGAGCAGCGCTTGGCCCGAACTTGGCGGCAGGATGCCGGACACGATGCGCCCCAGCGTGGATTTGCCGCAGCCCGATTCGCCGACAAGCCCCAGCACTTCGCCCTTGGCAATATCGAGCGACACGCCGTCGACCGCATGCACGGTGCGCGGCGTCGCCTTGCGTCCGGCCAAGCGCGCGAGGCGGTCTTGCAGGCTCGGCGGCGAGGAGAACCGCTTGGCGACGTTTTGCACGCTGATCAGTCCTGCCACGGCAGATCTCCCAGCGGATGGTGGCAGCGCAGCGCGCGCGCGCCCGCGCGGCGCAAGACCGGCGCTTCGCGGCACGCATCGTCGGCAAAGGCGCAGCGCGGCGCGAACGCGCAGCCCGGCGGCAGATCGGCCAGCGACGGCGGGGTGCCGGGGATCTGGCGCAGATCCGCGCCGGGGGCGGCGATCGAGGGCAGCGAGTCCAGCAACCCCCGCGTGTAGGGATGCCGGGGCCGGCGCAGCACGTCGACCGTGGGACCTTGTTCGACCAGGCGTCCGGCGTACATGACCAGGATGCGGCTCGCGAGCGCCGACACGGTCGCCAGATCGTGGCTGATCCAGATCAGCGCGGTGCCGAACTCGGCCGCGAGTCCTTTCATCTGCGCCAGAATTTGCGCCTGGATCGAAACGTCGAGCGCCGTGGTCGGTTCGTCGCACACGATCAGCGACGGGCGGTTGAGCAGCGCCACCGCGATCGCCACGCGCTGGCGCATGCCGCCCGACAATTGGTGCGGATAGGTCTGCAGGCGCTTGAGCGGATCGGGGATGCCGACGCGCGCCAGCAGATCGGCCGCGCGCGCGCGGGCGGCGGCTTCGCCCACGCGCTCGTGCGCTTCGAGCGCAAGGCGCATCTGCGTTTCGACCGTCAGCACGGGATTGAGCGTCGCCGACGGGTCCTGGAACACCATCGCGATGCGCTTGCCGCGCAAGGCGCGCAATTCCTCGGGCGGCAGGCCGACCAGTTCGCGGCCCTCGAACTTGATCGAGCCGCCGACGATGCGGCCCGGCGGATCGACGAGCCCGATGATCGAAAAACCGGTCACGGACTTGCCCGAGCCGGACTCGCCGACAAGCCCCACGATTTCGCCCGCCGACAGATCGAACGATACGCCGTCCACGGCCTTGACCGTGCCGCCGCGCGTCGCGAACTGCGTCGCAAGGTCGACCACCTGCAGCAGCGGCGTCATCGTTTGAGCCTGGGGTTGATCTGGTCGCGGATCTGGTCGCCGACCAGATTGATCGCGACGATAAGCAGGATCAGTGCGACGCCCGGATAGATCGAAATCCAGTAGCGCCCCGACAGCATGAACTGGAAGCCGTTGGCGATCAGCATGCCAAGCGACGGTTCGGTCACGGGCAGGCCCAGGCCCAGAAACGACAGCGTGGCTTCGAGCGCGATGGAGTTGGCCACCTGCAGCGTCGCGACGACGATCAGCGGCGGCATGCAATTGGGCAGGATATGGCGGAAGACGACCTGCCAGGCGGGCAGGGGCGTGGAGAGGGCCGCCGCCACATAGTCCTTGGCGCGCTCGGACGATGCGGCGCCGTGCGCGGTGCGCGCAAAATACGCGTACTGCGCCGCGACGAGCGCCGCGATCAATTGCCCGCGTCCGGGCCCCAGCACGGCGACAAGCACAAGCGCCAGCAAGATCGCCGGAAACGAAAGCTGCAGATCGACAAAGCGCATGATCGCGGTCTCGATGCGCCCGCCCGCGAACGCCGCGACCGCGCCAAGCGTGGCGCCGATCGAAAAGGCGATGGCGCCCGCCGCCAGCCCGACCTGCAGCGAAATGCGCAGCCCGTACAGAATGGCCGACAGCAGATCGCGGCCTTGCGCGTCGCTGCCGAGCAGATAGACGAACCCGCGCGCGCCGACATAGCCCGGCGGCCGGCGCGCGTCGATCAGGGCAAGGCTGGCAAGATCGTAGGGATTTTGCGGCGCCACGAGCGGCGCCAGGACCGCGAGCAGGATCGTCGCCACGACGGCCACGAGGGCCGCCAGCGCCACGCGATTTTCGCAGAACTCGCGCCAGAAGCGCGCGCGCGGGCTTGCGGCCGTCATGCGGCGCCCTTGGCGCGCAAACGCGGATCGAGCGCCGCATAGACGATATCGACGGCAAAATTGATGCAGATGAACAGGAACGCCACCAGCATCAGATAGGCGACCATGACCGGCCGGTCGAGCGAGGATATGCTGTCGATAATGAGCTTGCCGACGCCGGGCCACGAGAAGATCGTTTCGGTGACGACCGCAAAAGCCAGCGTCGAGCCGAATTCGAGCCCGAACACCGTGACGATCGGGATGGCGATCAGGCGCAGCACGTGGCGGCGCAGGATGGTCGCGTCGCTCTGGCCCGTGGCGCGCGCGAACTTGACCGTGTCGCTCAGCATCGCTTCGCGCGTGCCAGCGCGCGCCAGGCGCACCATCATCGCGAACTTGAACAACGAAAGATTGAGCGCGGGCAGCAGCAGATGGCTCCACCCGTCGAGCGTGAGGAAGCTCCAGGGCGTGCCGAACAGCGTCGCGGTCTGGCCGCGTCCGCCCGCGGGCAGCCAGCCCAGCGACACCGCGAAGGTCAAGATCAGCACGAGCCCGATCCAGAAGGTCGGCACCGAAAACCCGACGACCGACAGCGCCATCACGCTGCGCGCGGCGACCGTGTCGGGTTTGTAGCCCGCATACATGCCAAGCGGCACGCCGACCAGCGTGGCGCCGATCACCGCGACCAGCGTCAGTTCGAGCGTGGCGGGCAGGCGCGACAGGATCAGCTCGAGCACGGGCATGTTGAACACGAACGAGCGGCCGAAATCGCCGACGGCCAGCCGCCGCAGGAAATCGCCGTACTGCACCCACAAAGGCTGGTCGAGGCCGTAGGCTTTGATGGTGGCGAGCCGGATGGCCTGCGTGGCGTCGGGCGAAATCAGCACGTCGATCGGATTGCCGATGCCGTAGACGCCCGCAAAGACGAGGGCCGAGATCGCCAGCATGACGACCAAGGCTTGCAGCAGGCGTTGGACCGTGTAGCCGAGCATCGCCCGACTAGTGCCATCCGCCGGTCAGGGCGGCGCGCGTCTCTTCGACGCCGATCGCCCACAGGGCCAGCATCTCCTCGTCGCTGCGCCGGTAGTACCCGCCGAAATTGCCGTCGCCCAGCATCTGCTTTTTGCGGCCCGGATCGAGCTGCGGGAGCAGCTGCAGATCGACCATCGGTTTCTGGGTATCGGGCATCGACACGTTGCCAAGGCGCGTCCACGGGAAGTTTTCCATCCACGAGGCGTGCGAGGCGACCTTGTCGATTTCCTGCACCTTTGCCCAAGTTTTGGGCGCGTTCCACCAATTGTGCCATTTCGCTTGGCAGTCGCGATGGCGGTCGAGCCATTCGAGCACCGCCCCGTGCGCCGGATTGTTGCCGCCATGGCCGTTGACGATGGCGATGCGCTTGAAGCCCGCGCGCGCGATGCCGTCGAGCACGTCGCTCACGACGGCGATCAGCGTGCTCAAGCGCAGCGTGACCGTGCCCGGATAGTCGACGAAGTTCGGCGTGAGCCCGTAGACGAGCGTCGGATAGACCGGAATTCCAAGGGGTTCTGCGGCTTCGGTCGCGACCCGCTCGGCCAGGATCGCGTCCACGCCGAGGCTCAGATAGGCGTGCTGTTCGATCGAGCCGATCGGCAGCACGGCGCGGTCGTCGGCCGCCGCCTGGTCGCGCAGCTGCATCCAGTTCATGTCGACGACGCGCATGTCGGGGCTCCCGAATTTAGTTCCACATAGAACTCATCTTGACGGTGGCGCTTCGGATGCGTCAAGCTCCATCTCGTTTCTGGCGGAGATTTCGGTGCGCGCAAAACCCGTACGGTCGGCCGACGCGATCCACCCCATGCTTGGCGTCAAGCTGTGGGCCAACCCGTGCTGGCTGTCGTTCCGCGCGAATTTCGTCGCCCACCATTTCAACCAGCCGGTCTACGAGTGGGTGTGGCAGCGTTTCAAGCTGACGCCGCCCGAGCATATCGTGCTCTACGCGCTCGGCCTCAAGGACGGCATCACGGCCGACGACATCGCCGCCTCGACCGCGCGGCCCAAGAATACGCTGAGCCGCGGCGTCAACGCGCTGCTCGCCAAAAAACTGATCGCCAGGCGCCCCGACAGGACCGACCGGCGTCGGCTGTTTTTGAACCTGACCGCGCGCGGGCGAAAGATCGTCGCATCGAGCGTGCCCGCGTTCGTCGCGCACGAGCAGGCGATGGCGCAGGCGCTGTCGGCCGCCGAACGGCGCGAACTCAAGCGTTTGCTCGACAAAATCGTCGTGGACAAAAATCGTTGGCCAACTCGTATCCAAGGGAGACCGTGACATGGGACATGTTTCGAGATCGCTGCGCACAGCGGCGCTGGGCGGATTGCTGGCGGCGGGTTTCGCCGCCGGCGCTTCGGCGCAGACACTGACCATCGGCGTGCGCGGCGGGCCGGATTCGATCGACCCGCATTTCACCGCCTCGGGCACGCATGCCGAAGCGCTCAAGCACGTGTTCGACACGCTGACCTGGTCGGGCGACGGGCTCGAAGTGCAGCCGCGTCTGGCCGAGAGCTGGCGCGTGGTCGATGCGACGACGTGGGAGTTCAAGCTGCGGCGCGGCGTCAAATTCCACGACGGGTCGGACTTCACCGCCGAAGACGTCAAATTTTCGATCGAGCGCATTCCCACCGTGTCGGGTCCCAATCCGACGACGATCTATGTGCGGCGCGTGAAGGAAGTGAAGATCGTCGATCCGCATACGGTGCATATCCTGACCGACGGTCCCGCACCCGTGCTGCCCAACGATTTCATCCGCCTGTTCATCGTCTCGCACAAGGCGGCGGCGGGTCTCACCAAAGAAAGCGCCAACGAAGCCTTCAATACCGGCAAAGCGGCGATCGGCACCGGCCCCTACAAATACGTCTCCTGGACGCCCAAGGGCGATCTGGTGGTCGACCGCAACGACGCGTTCTGGGGCCCCAAGGAACCGTGGGCGCGCCATGTGCGCCGCGAGATCGCCAACGACGCCGCGCGCGTCGCCCAGCTCAAGGCGGGCCAGCTCGACCTCATCACGCGCGTGCCCGCGACCGACGTTGCGGCGCTCAAGCGCGACGCCAAGATCGAAGTTTCGACGGTCGACACGGTCTATGTCTTTAACCTCGAACTCGAGATGCGCGAAACGCCGCCCGCAGGCCAGATTCTGGCCAAGGACGGTTCGGCGTTGCCGCGCAACCCGATGCTCGATCCGCGCGTGCGCGAGGCGATCGACCTTGCCATTGACCGCAAAGTGCTGGCCGAGATTTCGATGGAAGGGCTCGGCAAGCCGGTCAACCAGCTCGTGACGCCGTCGATCTTCGGCTACAACAAGGCGTTGCCGGAGCGCCGGTACGACGTGGCGGCCGCGCGCCGCTTGCTGGCGGAAGCGGGCTACCCCAACGGTTTCCGCGTGCGCTTCGCGTTCACGCAAGACCGTTTGCCCGGCGACACCCAAGTCGGCACCTCGATCGCGCAAATGCTGGCGGCGGTCGGCATCGACGTGGCGGCGGCGGCGACGCCCGCGGCCGTGTTCTTTCCTGCGCGCACGCGCGGCGAATACTCGATGTCGATGTCGGGCTGGGGCACGCTGACGGGCGAGGCGCACTACACGCTGTCGTCCATCGCGCATTCCAACGATCCCGCAGTCCGCATGGGCGCGTTCAACGTGCTGGGCTACAAGAGCGCGGCGATGGACAAGCTGCTGCAGGATGCGGCCGTCGAACTCGACGAAGCCAAACGCCGCACGCTGCTGGAACAAGCCAACGCGCTGGTGCTGCAGGACCGGCCGCGTCTGCCGATCGTGTCGGTCGGCTCGGCCTGGGCCATGCAGAAGGACAAAGTCCGCATCGTGCCGCGCGTCGACGAAGACACGCTCGCGATGAACATCAAGCCCGCGCGCTAGGCGGATACGGCTCGGCCGGGCAAAAGCGCCCGGCCGATTTTTTCTTCAAGGATCGATCCCGATGGCCGGACCTATCGCTGTCTGCATCCATGGCGGCTGCGGCACGCTCGATCGCAGCCTGCAAAGCGAAGCGCAGTGGACGGAAGCGCGCGAACACCTGGCGCAGTCCTTGCGCGCCGCATGGCAGGTGCTGCAAGCGGGTGGTGCATCGCTCGACGCGGTCGAAGCGGCGGTCGCCGCGATGGAAGACAGCCCGCATTTCAACGCGGGCTTCGGGGCCGCGCTCAACGAAGCCGGTTTCCACGAACTCGACGCGTCGATCATGCGCGGCGCCGATCTTGCGGCGGGCGCCGTGTGCGCCGCGCGCCGCATCCGCAATCCGATCAAGGCCGCGCGCGCGGTCCTGGAACAATCGACCTGCGTTCTGCTCGCGACCGAAGCCGCCGACGCGTTCGCCGAAAGTCGCGGCCTCGATATGGTCGAAAACGGCTATTTCACGACCGAGCAGCGCGTCAAGGCGCTGGCATCGCTCAAAGCGCGCGCGAAAATCGGCACGATGGCCTCGGCCAGCGAAGCCGAAAAACACGGCACTGTCGGCGCCGTGGCGCTCGACCGGGCGGGCAACCTTGCGGCGGGCACCTCCACCGGCGGCTTCAACAACAAGCCCATGGGCCGCATCGGCGACACGCCGATCGTGGGGGCGGGCACCTATGCGCGCAACGGCGTGTGCGCGGTCTCGGGCACGGGCATGGGCGAGTTCTTCATCCGCCGCGTCGCGGCCTACGACATCGCCGCGCGCATGATGTATGCGGGCCAGTCGCTGGCCGAGGCCGCCGACGCGCTGGTGTTCGAGACGCTGAAAGGCCACGGCATCGGCGCGGGCTTCGCCGCCATCGATGCGCAGGGGAACGTGCGCGCGCCCTTCAACACCATCGGCATGTATCGCGGCTGGATCGACAAGGACGGCGAGATGGTCGTCGCGACCCATGGCGAAGAGCATCGCTTGGGGAAGGCCGCATGAACGGCGAACCGGTCCTGATTTGGGGGGCGGGCGCCATCGGCGGCACGCTTGGCGCCTATTGGGCGCGCGCGGGCGTGCCGGTGCTGCTTGTCGATATCGAAGCCGCGCATGTCGAGGCGTGCCGGACGCGCGGCCTGCACGTGTTCGGGCCGATCGAAGATTTTACGCAGATCGTACCGGCAAAGACGCCGGGCGAATTGGCCGGTATCTTTTCGCGCATCGTGCTGGCGGTGAAAGCGCAGGCAACGGATGCCGCGCTGGCGCAGCTGGGGCCGCATCTGGCGCCCGACGGCTTCGTGCTGTCGGCGCAGAACGGGCTCAACGAAATCGCCATTTCCAAAGCCGTCGGCGCCGCGCGCACGATTGGCTGTTTCGTGAATTTCGGCGCCGACTGGCACGGACCCGGCGAGATTCTGTTCGGCAATCGCGCTGCCGTCGTGGTCGGCGAGATCGACGGCGCCATTCGGGCGCGCACGCAAGCGATGCACGAACTGCTGAAGATTTTCGAACCCCAAGCGGTGCTGACCGACAATATTTGGGGCTATTTGTGGGGCAAGCTTGCCTATGGCGCGATGCTGTTCGCGACCGCGCTGACGACCGACAGCATGACCGCCAATTTCGAAGATCCGCGCCGCACGCGCGCGTTCGAGACGCTGGGCCGCGAAGTGATGGCGGCGGCGCGCGCGCGCAAGATCGTGCCGATCGGCTTCAACGGCTTCGATCCCGAAAGTTTCATGCCCGAAGCGCCGTCCGCGCGCGCAAAGGCGTCGATCGCGATGCTGGCCGAGCACAACCGCTACACGGCCAAGACCCATACCGGCATCTATCGCGATCTGGCGGTGCGCAAACGCAAGACCGAAATCGACCCGCAGATCGGCATCATCGTCGGACTCGCGCGCGAAGCCGGCGTCGCCACGCCCGCCCTGGCGCGCCTGGTCGAACTGATCCACGACATCGAAGACGGGCGCAGGCCCATGGCGTTCGAAACCTTCCAGCTGCTGCTCGACGCATGCGCCTAGATTTCTCCGGCCGCGTGGCGTTGGTGACGGGTGCGGCCCAAGGCATCGGGCGCGCCATCGCGCAGTCGCTGCAAGCGTCGGGCGCCGTCGTGCATGTCGCGGATATCGAGCCGGTCGGCTGGGCTGCCGACGCAGCGTTGCCGGTCCACAAGGCCGATCTGGGCGAGCGCGCCGCCGTTCATGCGCTTGTCGGCAACGTGACCAAATCGACGGGGCGGCTCGACATTCTGGTGAACGCTGCGGGCGGCGTGCGCGGCCAGGTTGGCGGCCCGATCGAGGCGGTCGACGAAGCCGCCTGGCGCGCGATTTTTGCCGCCAATGTCGACAGCGCGTTCTGGCTGGCGCAGGCGGCGGTCGTGCCGATGCGCGAGGCGGGCTACGGGCGCATCGTGACGATTTCGTCGGGCGCCGGCTTGCGCCCCAGCATGACCGGCATACAAGCGTATACCGCCGCCAAACACGCGCTGGTGGGCCTCACCAAGCAGTTCAGCCAGGATTTCGGGCGCTTCGGCATCACCTGCAATTCGGTGGCGCCCGGTTTCGTGCGCTCGAACCCCTCGACCGAGCGCCAATGGGAAGCCTACGGCCCGGCGCGCCAGGCGCAGATCGTCGAAGCCATCCACACCCGGCGTCTGGGCGCCGCGCAGGACATCGCCAACGCCGCGCTATTTTTTGCAAGCGAACAGGCGGGTTGGATCACCGGACAGATTCTGTCGGTCGACGGCGGCAGATCCTAGCGTATCGAGGCACGGGTCGTGCATGCGACGAGCCGTCGAATTTGGGAGAACGGGATCATGAAATACGGAACGCTCGGCCGGTCGGGTCTGGTCGTCAGCCGCGTTTGTCTGGGCGGCAACTCGTGGGGCGCCAAGGGGCGCCGCGCCTGGGCCGGGTTCGATGCCGGCGACAGCGCGCCGTTTTTCAAGCGCGCGCTCGACCGCGGCATCAATTTTTTCGACACGGCCGACGCCTACAATCTGGGATTGTCGGAAACCGTGATCGGCGAAACGCTGATGGGGTTCGCCCCGCGCGAGGAGATCGTGCTGTCGACCAAAGTCGGCCTCAAAATGGCCGACAAGCCGAACCGCCAGGGGCTCGGGCGCAAGCATGTTTTGGCGTCGATCGACGCGCAGCTCGCGCGCCTGAAGACCGACTATATCGACGTCTACCAGGTGCATCGACTGGACGGCGTCACGCCCATCGAAGAATTCATGGAGACGCTCGACATTCTGGTGAAGAGCGGGCGCGTGCGCTATATCGGCGCCTCGACGATGCCGGCCTTCCGGCTCGCGCAGATGATCGCGGTCGCCGAGCGCTGCGGCTACGCGAAGCCCGTCGCGATGCAGAATCTCTACAATCTGATCCAGCGCGAAGAAGAGCGCGACATGAACGAGCTGTGCCTGGAAGCGGGGCTCGGGCTCATTCCGTATTCGCCGCTGGCGCGCGGCTTTCTTGCGGGCAACCGCGTCAAAGGCGGCGGCGGAGAGACCGAGCGCGCCAAGAACGATGCCGGCGCCAAGCCCGAAATCTATCGCGACTGCGACTGGGCGATCGTCGATGCGCTCAAGAATATCGCCCGGGCGCGCGGCTGCAAACCCGCCCAGGCGGCGCTGCTGTGGCTGTGGTCGAAACCCGTGATGGCAGCGCCCATCATCGGGGCCACCAAACTCGAACAGCTCGACGATGCCGCCGCCGCCAGCGACATGCCCGCCTTGACGGCGGCCGAGATCGCAGCGCTCGAAGCGCCCTACCAATGGCGCCCGCATCCGGGCTGGGGACTCTAGGGGGCAGCGCGCCGATGGCGCAAATGGGCCAGATTGACGCAGTCGCGCAATTCGCCGCGCGTCAGATACAGATACGCGGTCTCGTTGGCGATGCGGCGCAGATCGTCGAGACCGGGCGGCGAGAAAAACGCCGCATGGGGGGTGACGATCACGCGGCCTTCCAGCCAGGCCGCCCCCGCCGTCCATTCGCGCAGCAGCGGATGCGTGCGCTGCATCGGCTCGTCGGGCAGAACGTCGATGCCCGCCGCATGGATCTGGCCCGATTTGAGCCCGTCATAGATCGCGTCCAGATCCTGCGTCCGGCCGCGCGACGTGTTGACATAGATGGCGCCCGGCTTCAGGGCGGCAACGAAGCTGCGGCCGACCATGGCGTTGGTCTCGTCGGTCAGCGGCGTATGGACCGAGACGACGTCGGACATGCCGAGCAGCGCTTCGAGCGAGCTTGCGCGCTTGAAGCCGGTCGCAAGTTCGGTGCCGCTCGGCACATACGGATCGTAGAAGGCGACCTGCATGTCGAAGCCGGCGGCGCGCCTGGCGGCCGCCATGCCGATGCGCCCCAGGCCGACGACGCCGAAAACGCCGCCGCGCAAGCGCCGCACGCTCGGCAGCGAAATGGCGCTCCATGCGTCGTCGCGCGATCGCAGCCGGTCGTTGTAGGCGACGACGCCGCGCGCCAGCGCCAGCACCAGGCCGATCGCGTGGTCGGCCACTTCGGAGGTGCCGTAATTGGGCACGTTGCACACCGGGATGCCGAGTTCGCCCGCCGCCTCGATATCGACCGAATTGAAGCCGACGCCGCCCTGCACCACGATGCGGCAGCGGACGAGCTTTTCGAGCACGGCGCGCGTCAAGGCGTGGCGCCCGCGATAGTTGATCGCGGCGTCGGCGGTCGCGAGCAGGTCGGCCGCGATCGGTTGCGGCGGCGCGTATTGTATGACTTTAATGTCAATCTCCGGGCCGACGGCGGCCCGCTCGATCGCGGGCGCGCCGTCGAACTGCGGATCGATGATGGCGAACTGCATGGACGTCTCCTCGTACTGTCGAACGCGCAAAGTGTCCGGCGGCGCGCTTTGAGCCGCAAGGAAAAACGATGCATGTGCTGATTTTTGGCGGCGCCGGATTTGTCGGTCTCAATCTGGCCGAACGGCTGCTGGCGCAGGGCGCCGAGGCGACGCTGTTCGACCGCCGCGCGCCGATCGCGTCCGCCATGCGCGCGTTCGAAAAGCTGCCGGGCAGGCTTCGCGCCGTTGTCGGCGACGTCGCCAGCCAAGCCGACATCGACGCGGCGTTCGCGTCCGCGCCGTCGCATGTCGTGTACGGCGCCGCGCTGACGCCGGGTTCGGCGCGCGAGGCGGCCGACCCCGTGCGCGTGCTCGATGTCAATTTGACCGGGTTCGTGCGGGCCCTCGATGCCGCGCGCAAACGCGGCGTGCGGCGCGTCGTCAATCTAAGTTCGGCAGGCGCCTATGGCGCCGCCGCCTTCGCGCATCGAAGTTTCGACGAGAGTTTGCCGGCCGATCCGACGTCGCTCTATTCGATCACGAAATTCGCCTCCGAGCGCGCGGCGACCCGGCTTTCCGACCTCTGGCGCATGGATTTTCGCTCGGTGCGCCTGTCGGCGGTGTTCGGGCCGTGGGAGCACGACAGCGGCGTGCGCGACACGCTGAGCCCGCCCTACCAGGTCGCGCGCATGGCGCTGGCGGGCGAGCCGATCGTGCTGCCGCGCCCGATCCTGCGCGACTGGGTTTACGGGCCGGACGTTGCCGAAGCGCTGGTCGCGGTGCTGAACGCGCCCGCCTTGCAGCATCAAATCTACAACGTGACGCCGGGCGCTGGCTGGACGCTGCTCGAATGGGCGCAATGTTTCGCCGCACTTCGGCCGGGGCTTGTGGCGCGCCTGGCCGCGCCCGGCGAGACGCCGAGCGTCGATCCGCACAGTGCCGGCGATCGCGGCATCATGTCGCCGGCGCGCCTTGCGGCCGATACCGGTTTCAAGGCGCGCTACGATCTTGCGGCGTCGTTCGCGCATTTGACGCAATGGATCGACGCGCACCACGACGCGTGGGAGGGGCGATGAAACTCGCGGGCAAAGTCGCGGTCGTGACCGGCGGCGGGTCGGGAATCGGGCGGGCGAGCGCAATCTTGTTCGCCGCCGAAGGCGCCAAGGTGGCGCTCGTCGATCGCGACCGCGCCGGCATCGATGCGACGGCGCAAACGATCGCGCACGCGGGCGGCACCGCTCGCGCGTTTGCGGGCGACGTTGCAATGCCGGGCATGGCCGAGCCGATCGTGGCAGCGCTCGTCGCCGAGTGGGGGCGCGTCGATGTGTTGCTGTGCGCGGCGGGCTTCTCGTGCGGCGGCACGGTCGAGACGACATCGCTCGAAGATTGGAACGCCGTGTTCGCGGCCAATGTCGGCGGCACCTGGGGATGGGCAAAGGCCGCGATCCCGCAAATGCGCCGGGCGGGCGGCGGCAGCATTCTGACCGTCAGCTCGCAAATGGCGCTCGCCGGCGGGCGCGCCAACAGCGCCTATATCGCGGCCAAGGGCGCGCTGCTGTCTTTGACGCGCACGATGGCGCTCGATTTCGCGCCCGACGGCATTCGCGTCAACGCGCTGGTGCCCGGCGCCATCGACACGCCGTTGCTGGCGCGCGGCCTTGCGCGCAATGCCGATCCGGCGGCGGCAGCCGAACGCTCGCGCCAGCGCCACGCCTTGGGGCGTTTCGGGCGCGCGGAGGAAGTCGCGCGCGCCGCGCTGTTTCTGGCCTCGGACGATTCGAGTTTTACGACGGGTACCGCGCTTGCCGTCGACGGCGGCTGGCTAGCGGGCTGAGTTTCTGGCGAAGGGCGGACAAAGACCATGCAAGCGCGTTGTCGGATCGGCATCGATGTGGGCGGCACCTTCACCGATTTCGTGATGGCCGATTTGGCCAACGAGCGGTTCTACTACCACAAGGAACCGAGCGTGCCGGGCGATCCGTCGCGCGCGGTCGAGCAGGGCATTGCCGCGCTCGTGAAATCGGCGGGGCTGGCGTTTGGGGACGTCGAACTGGTCGTGCACGGCACCACGATCGGCCTCAACGCGATCATCCAGCGGCGCGGGGCGCGCGTGGCGCTGGTGGTCTCGCCCGGCAATCGCGACGTGATGGACCTGGCGCGCAGCCGCATGCCCAATTCCTACGATTTCACGGCGCCGCGCGAAACGCCGCTGATCGCGCGCGATCTGGTGTTCGAAATTCCCGCCCGCATGCGCGCAAGCGGCGAAATCGTGCGGCGCCCGACGGCCGACGAGTTCGCTTCCCTCGTCGCCGCCCTGAAAGCGGCGCAAGTCGACGCGGTCGCGGTGATGCTGCTGAACTCGTATCGCGACCGCAGCCTCGAGGCCGAAACCGCTTCTGCTTTGCGCCAGGCATTGCCCGGCACGCTCGTGACCGAATCGGCGGAGCTGTGGCCGGAAGTGCGCGAATACGAACGCGCCCTCGTGGCGGCGCTCAATGCCTATATCCATCCGCTGATGGAATCCTATTTCGAACGCCTGAAGACGCGCCTTTCGGCATTGGGCCTCGCGGCGCCGATCTACATCACCGCCAACAATGGCGGATCGCTGGGGCTGGAGACGGCGCGCCAGCGCCCGATCGACACGATCCTTTCGGGGCCCGCCTCGGGCGTCGTGGCGGCGGCGCGCGTGGCAGCGCCGGGCAATCGCAGCAAGCTCATCACGATCGACATGGGCGGCACTTCGACCGACATTGCGGTGTGCGTGGCGGGCGAGCCCGAATTCACGACGGCGACCAATGTCGGCGATTTTCCGCTGATGCTGCCCGTGGTCAATGTCGGCGCCATCGGTGCTGGCGGCGGCTCCATTCTGTGGGTCGATGCGCAGGGCGTGCTTAAAGTGGGACCCGAGAGTGCGGGGGCGGATCCCGGCCCCGTCTGCTACGGGCGCGGCGCCACGCGCCCGACCGTGACCGACTGCTATCTGGTCGCGGGCATTCTCGATCCCGCGCGTTTCCTGGGCGGGCGCATGACGCTCGACCGGGCTGCTGCCGAAAAAGCGCTCGACGCGATCGCCGACAAGCTGGGGCTTGCGGGCGCGGACCGCGCGCTGCGTGCGGCCGCCTCGGCGCTGCGCGTCGCGACGTCGAAGATGGCAACCGAGACCTCGAAGCTGATGGCGCGTCGCGGGCTCGATCCGCGCGCTTTCGCGCTGCTCGCCTATGGCGGGGCGGGCCCCGCGCAAGCCAATCTGCTGGCCGAAGAAGCGTTGCTTCCCGAAGTCGTGGTGCCTGCCGCGCCGGGCACGTTTTGCGCGCTCGGCGCCATTCTGGCCGACGTGCGGCGCGACTATCTGCGCGCCACGCGCATCGCCATCGGCCGCGATCCCGAACAGATGGAGCTGCTGCTGGCAGCGGTGGCCGAGGTCGAGCGCGAGGCGCTGCAATGGGTCGCCAAGGAGGGCGATCTGATCGGCGAGCACCGGCTGGAAGCCGCGTTCGACATGCGCTACCCGGCGCAAGCCTACGATCTGCGCGTGTCCGTGCCAGCGCAAGCGCGCGCCAGCCTCGATGCCGCCAAATTGGCGGCGCTGTTCCACGAGGAGCATCGCCGCCATTACGGTTTCGCCAACCACGAGAGTCCGGTCGAGGTCAAAAATCTGCGCGTGCGCGTGACCGGGCGCGTCGCGCCCTTGAAACTCGCTTCCCCGCCCGCAACGCCGACCCCGGTGCCCAAAGCCACCCGCCAAGTCTTCGACCGCACGCAATGGGTGACGGCCGACGTGTACGACCGCGCGCAGCTGGGCGCGGGGGCGCGCATCGCGGGGCCGGCCGTCGTCGAACAGATCGACACGACGACGTGGATCTTGCCGGGCTGGCAGGCGGCAACCGATCCCGTCGGCAATCTTATCTTGACGAGGACGCCATGAAACTCGATCCGATCCTGCAGGAGATCCTCTACCACAAGGTCAAGGCGGCGACCGAGGAGATGTCGATCACGCTCGCGCGCACGGCGCGCACGACCTATGTCAAAGAAGCCTCGGATTTCGGCACCGCGCTGGCGACGCTGGCGGGCAAGTTTTTTGCCTATCCCGAGACGCTGGGCGTGTCGGGCTTTCTCGATCTGGATTGCGGCGTGGCGATCAAGGCGGTCCCGGATCTAGAACCGGGCGACGTGATCATCACCAATCACCCGTACGACAGCGGCGGCCTTTCCACGCACATGCCCGATCTGCAATTGATCCGGCCCTATTTCCACGACGGCAAGATCGTCTGCTACGGCTGGGATTTCGTGCATTCGTCGGACATCGGCGGCGGCGTGCCGTCGTCGATTTCGCCGAGCTTTGCCGAGCTGTTCCAGGAAGGCCTGCAGATTCCGCCCGTCAAGCTCGTGAAAGCGGGGAAACTCAACGCCGATTTTCTGGCGCTCTACAAGGCCAATTGCCGCATCCCCGAAACCAACATGGGCGATCTGCAGGCGATGCTGGCGGCGCTCGAAATCGGCGCCAGGCGCGTGGCGGAAATCGTCGCGGCGCACGGCGTCGAAACCTTCATGCAGGCCCAGCGCGACCTCGCCGACTACGCCAAGGCCAAGGCGCGCGCCGTGCAGCGCCTGCTGCCCGACGGCGTCTACGAATTCTGGGATCTGATGGACGACGATTTTGCGACCAAGATTCCGATCCGCATCCGCCTCAAAATGACCGTCGACGACGGGCATATCCATCTCGATTTCGACGGCACCGATCCGCAGGTGCTGGCCGCCTACAATATTCCGACCGGCGGCATCCGCCATCCGTGGCTCACGCTGAAGCTGATGCATTTCATCGCGAGCTACGACCGCACGGTGCCGCTCAATTACGGGTTGTTCGAGAACATCACCGTCAGCGTGCCCAAAGGCACCGTCATCAACCCCGAATATCCGGCGGCCGTGGGCGTGCGCCACGCGACCGCCATTCGCGTCAACGACGCGCTGGTCGGCGCCATCGCCAAAGCGATGCCGGGCCTGGTGCCGGCACCGTCGGGGGGAACCGTGGTGCCGACCGTGCTGGCCGAACAGAACCCGGTGACGGGCACGCGCAACGTGATGGTGCTGCAGTCGCTGGTCGGCGGTACTGGCGCGCGCAAAGGCGCGGACGGCGTCGACGGGCGCGACAGCGGCCTTGCCAATCTGCACAACACGCCGATCGAACGCAGCGAGGAAGACGCGGCCGTGGAAATCCAGATCTACGGTCTGCGGCCGGATTCCGGCGGGCCGGGGCAATGGCGCGGCGGCACGGGGCTGCTGTTCGGCTTCAAGATTCTGCAGGAGGGCAGCGCCGTGCTCGGGCGCGGGCTGGAGCGTATGGTTTTCCGCCCGTGGGGCTTGGCGGGCGGCAAGCCGGGCGCGACGGCGCGCGTGGTGCTCAATCTGGGCACGCCCGAGGCACGCGATTTGGGCAAGCTCGACATGTATCTGGCCAAGAAGGGCGACGTCGTCACGTTCCTTACCGCTGGCGGCGGCGGTTTCGGCGACCCGTATCTGCGCGATCTGGATCTGGTGCTGCGCGACGTGCAGATGGGCTATGTCAGCGTCGAGGGGGCCGCGCGCGACTACGGCGTGGTCGTTGCCGACGGCAAGATCGACAGGGCGGCAACCGACGCCTTGCGCGGCAAGCCGCGCGCGGTCGCCCGCGAAAGCGATTTCGATTTCGGGCCCGAGCGGCCGATCTGGGAACAGGTCTTCGACGATGCCGCGATGGTGCGGCTCAACAAAGCGCTACTCGCTTTGCCGGTCGCAGCCCGCCACCAGCAGCGCCGGGCGCTGTTCGCGGAGGTCTGTCCGCGCTTGCCCGAAATCTTCGCGATCGGCATGGCGGCCGTGATCGACGATCCGGCCGCGCAGAAAATCCGTTTCGCGGACGCGCTCGCTCGGCTCGAGCAGCGCGCGACAAAGACAGCGGCCGAATAGCGCTACGCGATATCGACGCCGTCGAGATCGACAAACGCCATCGGGTGCGGCTTCACGCCGGTCACGCCCGGCCGCCAGCCGACCATCATGTCCGTGGCGTAGAGCGGCACGAACGGCATGTCGGCGCGGATCTGGCGCTGCGCTTGGGCGTAGTGCAGCGCCGCTTCGGCCGCGTCGATGCTGTGGCGCGCGGCCTTCCACAGCCGGTCGAGCGCGGGGCTCGCATAGCCCGTGGGATTGAACGCGCCGCCGCCGACAAAATCGCGTCCGAGCATGATGTCGGGATGCGGACGCGGTCCCATATTGTGGAACGCGATCTGCCAGGGCGAGCGCAGATACATGAACGGCCACCAGGGCGGATCGTCGTAGACATGCAGATCGAGCGCGATGCCGACCGCTTTCAGCATGTCGGCGATGCGGGCCGCGACGCGCGCCGTGGGATAGACGGCCGACGAAATCGCGCGGACGGGCGCGGCATCGAGACCGGCCTCGGCCACCAGTTTGCGCGCCGTCGCGGGATCGTAGGGGATCGGCTCGACCGCGACGCCCCAGGGGTCGCTCGCGGCCAGGATGCCGTCGATCTCGCGCGCTTTGTCGCCGTAGAATTCGGCGCGCAGCGCCTTGCGGTCGATCGCGCAGGCGGCCGCCAGGCGCAGTCGCGGATCGTCGAAGGGCGGCCGGGCGCAATTGAACACGACGACCGATTTGCGCCCCGAAGCGAGCGCCGCCGTCTCCAGCAAGCCGCGCGCGCGCAAGCTGTCGGCCAGGGTCGCGGGCACGTTCTCGACGATATCGACGGCGCCGCGCTCGATCATCTCCAGGCGGGCGGGCGCATCGGGCGCAAAAACGATTTTGACCCGCTCGCAATGCACGTCGTGCCGCGCCCAGTAGGCGTCGTGGCGCTCGAGCAGCAAATGGCTGCCGCGCGCCCATTCGACCAGTTTGTAGGCCCCGGCGCCGACCGGCTGGTCGAGCGTGTCGTCGCCAAGATGCGTGCGCCAGCCCAAATGCATCGGCAGCCACGGGCACGGCTCGGCAAAATCGAACAGAACCGTGTCGGCGCTCTCTGCCGACACTTTTTGCAGTCCTGCATAATCCTTGGCCAGCACCGAGCCCACGCGTCCGTCGAACAGGCGGCGATAGTTCCACGCGACGATCTCGGCCGTCACGGGCTTGGCGTTGTGGAATCTGGCGCCGGACTGCAGAACAAAGCGCCACCGCCGCCGGTCGTCGCTGGCGGTCCAGCTTTTCGCGAGAGCGGGCCGCACGTTCATTTCGTGGTCGAAGCGCACGAGGCCGGGGCAGACGGTTTTCAGCACAAGCGTGGCGCTGCTGGCATCGGACAGGGCGCCGTTGGGCTCCAGCGACGTCATCTCGTGGTTTGCCAGCAAAGTAAGACTTTTCATGGGACCATGGCCTTGTCGGGAAAAAAGCAAGAATCTTACCGATGCAGAATCTGGCCTGCGCTCGAAATGTATGGTCTGTTTATTGCAATTATCCAGCCTGTTTCGCGATGCCACGATCGTATGCAAATGGGGAGCAAGACAATGCGGACAAAAGCAATCGATGTTGGGGCGGCTTGGCGGCGCGCGTTGGCGGCCGGCATCGTCGCAACGGGGCTGATGGCGGGCGCTGCCGCCGTGCGCGCGCAGGACCTGACGATCGGCGTGCGCGCGGTTGCCGAAGGGCTCGACCCGCATTTCTCGGGCCTGGGATCGCATCTCTCGGCCGTGCGCAACATCTACGACTCGCTTGCCGATGTCGGCCCCAACATGGAGCTGATCCCGGGCCTCGCCGAAAACTGGCGCACGGTCGATCCGCTGACCTGGGAACTGAAGCTGCGGCGCGGCGTCAAGTTCCACGACGGCGGCGACTTCACCGCGCGCGACGTCAAATTCTCGTTCGAGCGCATCCCGACCGTGGGCGGCGCCACGGGCGGCGTCGTCGCCTTCGCGCGCCGCGTGGCGTCGGTCGAAATCGTCGACGACCATACGGTGCGCCTCAAGACCGCGTCGCCCGCACCGGGGCTGATGCTCGACCTCGCGCGCGTGTTCATGGCGTCCGAGCGCGCGTCTAAGGACGCCTCGCAGCAGGATTTCAACTCGGCCAAGACCGCGATCGGCACGGGGCCGTACCGCGCGCTGGCTTTCAGCGCGCGCAGCGAAATGATTCTCGAACGGTTCGACGGCTATTGGGGCGCGGAAAAAGCCGCATGGCGCCGCGTGTCGCTGATCGAAATTTCCAACGACAGCGCGCGCGTCGCGGCATTGCTGTCGCGCCGCGTCGACATGATCAACTACGCGCCGCCGTCGGACGTCGCGCGCCTCAAATCGGAGCGCGGGATATCCGTGACCCAGGCGCCGTCCCTGTTCAACTTCATCCTGTGGCCGGACGTGCGGCCGCGCACGCCGACCGTGACCAACAATGCGGGCCAGCCGATGGACAACCCGCTGCGCGACGTGCGCGTGCGCCAGGCCATGTCGCTGGCGATCGACCGCAGCCTGATCGCGCGCCAGACCATGGAGGGAACCGCGACGCCGGTCCACCAGCTCGTGCCCAGCAGCGTGTTCGGCTACAACCGGCAACTGCCCGCGATCCCGCTCGATCTCGAGCGCGCGCGCCGCTTGATGGCGGAAGCGGGCGTGCCCGACGGATTCCGCGTGCAGCTGCACTGCACCAACGACCGCCTGCCCAACGACGGGCGGGTGTGCGCGGCGCTCGGGCAGATGCTGGCGCGCATCGGCATCAAGGCCGATATCCAGGCCGTGTCGCGCACGGTGTTCTTCCCGGCCCAGGGACGCGGCGAATACAGCTTGCAGATGCAGGGCTGGGGCACGGTCACGGGCGAGGCGGGCTACACGCTGTCGGCCCAGGTCCATACGCGCGACGCCGAAAAGCGCACGGGCACGTTCAACTGGACCTTCTGGTCGGATCCAGCACTCGACGCGGAAATCGCGACCGCGACGTCCGAACTGGACGACGCGAAACGCGCGCAGCTGTTTGCGGGCGCCATCGCCAGCGTCGCGCAGAAACTGCCGGTCATTCCGATCGTCAATCTGCAGGCGGTGTGGGCCGGGCGCAGCGAGCGCGTGTCCTACGAGGCGCGCGCGGACGAAGACACGCTGGCGATCAAGGCCAAACCCGGCCCGGCCGTGCGCTAGGGCTGGCGCATTCCGTCGCCGGATTTGAAAGCGATTTCGCCATTTCCGGCGACGGACAATCCGCGCGCGATCGGCTTGCTGCTGGTTGCGTGGCTGTTTTTCACGGCCGAAGTGGTCGCGATCAAGGCGCTGGGCGGCGCGGTTCCGGTCCTGCAGATTCTGCTGCTGCGTTTCGGCACGCAAGCCGTCGCGATGGCGATCTATGCCGCGCGGAATACGGCGATCCTGCATACGGAACGTCTGCGCATGCACGGGATGCGCAGCCTGCTGAGCGTGCTGACGATGGTGTGCCAGTACGCGGCCTTCGGGGTTTTGCCGCTGGCGCTGGCGACCACGATCAGTTTCAGCCAGGCGCTGTTTTTCGTGGGCCTGGGCGCGCTCGTGTTTCGCGAACGCATCGGGCGCGCGCGCGGGCTTGCGGCGATCGCGGGGTTCGGCGGCGTGCTGGTGCTGTGCCGGCCCGGGATCGGCGCGGTCGATCCGATGGTCTTTGCCATGCTGCTGGGCGCGTTCCTGGGCGGCGTGCTGATGACGGCGACCAAGCTGCTGGCGCGCACCGACAGTCCGGCGACGATCATGTTCTATGTCGGGCTGTTCAACACGCTGTGGATCGCGGGACCCGCGATCGCGGTGTGGAGAACCCCGGAGCCGCACGAAATCTGGCTGCTCGCGGCGATCTGCAGCGCGGGGCCGCTGTCGCATCTGCTGATGATCCGGGCCTTGCGCATCGGCGAGGCGTCGGCGCTGGCGCCGGTCGACTATGTGCGGCTGGTTTTCGCGACGCTCGCGGGCTATGTCCTGTTCGGCGAAACGCCCGACATATGGACCTGGATCGGCGCCGCGATCATCTTGTCGAGCACGCTGTTTTTGGCGAAAATCGAGCGCGCGCGACGCTAGCGACTTTTTGTGGAGAACGACATGCCGACCGATTTTAGCCGGAACCTGCTGCTGACGCCGGGCCCCATCACCACCGCCAAGGCCACCAAAGAAGCGATGCTGGTGGACCTCTCGCCGAACGCCGAGGAAGTGGTCGGCATGACGGCGACGGCGCGCCGCTATCTGCTGGAGATCGCCAACGGCACCGGGACGCACGAATGCGTGCCGCTCCAGGGCAGCGCCACCTACGCGTGCGAGGCGCTGTTCCATGCCTGCATCGCGCCCGGCGCCAAGGTGCTGGTGGTCGTCAACGGGTTCTACGGCCTCCGGCTCGGCGAAATCCTCGAGGCGATCGGCCGGCGCGTGGTCAAGCTCGAAAAGAAACTGCTGCCGCTGCCCACGGGCGCGGAAGTGGGCGCCGCCCTCGATGCCGATCCCGAGATCACGCATGTGGCGATCTGCCATGTGGAAACGGGCACCGGCGTGCTCAACAAGATCGACGAGATCGCGGCCGCCGCGCGCGCGCGCGGCAAGCAGATGTTCGTCGACACGGTCGCCTCGTTCGGCGCCTTCGCGCTGGATGTGGCCGCGCTCGACATCGAAGCCGTGGCGATTTCGCCCAACAAATGCATGGAAGGTCTGCCCGGCATCGGTTTTGCGATCATCCGCAAGGACTCGCTGCTGGCGGCCGAGGGCAAATCGCCCTCGATCAGCCTCGATCTCTACAAGCAATGGTCGTTCATGGAGAGCACGAAGGGCCAGTGGCGTTTCACGCCGCCCACGCACGTGCTGGCGGCCTTCGCCCACGCGCTCGAACGCCACCGCGACGAGGGCGGGCGCGAAGCGCGGCTCGAAAAATACCGGCGCAATTGGAAACGCCTTGTCGATGCCATGCGCCAGAACGGTTTCCGCACGATGCTGCCGGACGACGTTTCGGCGCCCATCGTCACGACGTGGCTCGATCCCGCCGACCCCGCCTACAATTTCCCGGCCTTCTACGAGGCGATGCGGCGGCGCGGATTTACGATTTTCCCGGGTCGGCTGACCGCGTCGGGCACGTTCCGCATCGGCTGCATGGGCGACATCTCGCCCGAAGACATGGCGGCGGTGGCGCGCGCGGTCGCCGATTCCATGGACGAGCTCGGCGTCAAAAATCGCGGACCCGCCGCCGACCGCGATGTTGCCGCGCGCTAAGGCGAAAGGCGCGGATTGAGCAGTTCGCGCAACCGGTCGCCGACCAGATTGATCGACACGATCATCAGCAGCAAGGCGAGGCCCGGAAAGACGCTCATCCAATAGCGTCCGCTCAGCATGTACTGGAAGCCGTTGGCGAGCAGCAGGCCCAGCGACGGCTCGGTGATCGGAAGCCCGAGCCCCAGGAACGACAGCGTCGCTTCGAGCGCGATCGCCGCCGCGATCTGGATCGTGACCACGACCAGCAGCGGCGGCAGGCAGTTGGGTAGCACATGGCGAAAGACGATGCGCGCGGCCCCCAATCGCAGCCCGCGCGCCGCCGCGACATAGTCGCTTTCCATCTCCACGATCGCCATGCCGCGCACCGTGCGCGCGTAATAGGCCCACTGCACCGCCACGAGGGCGAAAAAGATTTTGTCGATGCCGGAGCCGACCAGCGCCACCATCATCAGCGCCAGCAGCACGGCCGGTATCGAGAGCTGGAAATCGACGATGCGCATGAGGAACGCGCCCGCCGCACCGCCAAGATACGCGGCCGCCAGCCCGACGGCGGTGCCCAGAGCGAGCGCCGCGACGCTCGAGGAAACCCCGATGCCGAGGCTCACGCGGAAACCGTACATGATCGCGGCGATCAGATCGCGCCCCTGGTCGTCGGAGCCGAGCCAGTACATATAGCCCTCGGTGCCGCGACTGCCGGGCGGCAGGCGGCCGTCGGACAGATTGAGATTGGCAAGGTCGTAGGGATCTTGCGGCGCCACCCACGGCGCGAAGATCGCCAGAAAAGCGATCGCGCAAAAAATCGCGAGGCCCGCGACGGCAAGCCGGTCGGCGAAGAACCCGGCCGCCACTTCGCGCCACGGTTCGCTGGCGCCGCTTTCGCCGGGCAGGGCGGTCATGCGGATTTGCGCGCGCGCAAGCGCGGATCGAGCGCGAGATAGCTCAAATCGACCAGCAGATTGATGGCCACGAACAGGCACACCATGATCATCAGGTAGGCGACGATGACGGGCCGGTCGAGCGCAAAAATCGAATCGATCACGAGCTTGCCCATGCCGGGCCACGAAAAAATCGTTTCGGTCACGACCGCGTAGGCAATGGTCGAGGAGAGTTCCATGCCCGTCACGGTCACGACCGGGATCAGAATATTGGGCAGCACGTGCACGGCCAGAATGCGGCGCGTGGCAAGGCCCTTGGCGCGCGCGAAGCGCACATAGTCCTTGGTCATTTCCTCGCGCATGCCCGCGCGCGTCAGGCGCACGATCAGCGAGATTTTGAAGAGTGCCAGATTGATCGCGGGCAGCAGCAGATGCGACCAGCCATCGAGCGTGAAGACCGAAAGTTTGACGCCAAGGACCGCGACGGTTTCGCCGCGCCCGCCCGAATCGAGCCACCCCAGTTCGATGGCGAAAATCATGATCAGCATCAGCCCGACCCAGAAGGTGGGCAGCGAGAAGCCCAGGATCGAGCCCGTCATGATCGTGCGCGAGGTCCAGTGTTCGGGCCGGTAGCCCGCCCACATGCCGAGCGGAATGCCGATCGCGAGCCCGAACAGAACGGCCACGACGGCAAGTTCGAGGGTCGCGGGCATGCGCTCCAGGATGAGCTGCAAGGCCGACGTGTTCGAGACGAACGAATTTCCGAAATTGCCGTCGAGCAGATTGCCGAGAAAATGGAAATACTGCGCCCAAAGCGGCCGGTTGAGCCCGAGCCGCTCGGCGACGACCGCGATTTCGGCCTGGTTGAGCGTCGGGTTGACGAGCAGCGCCAGCGGATCGCCGATCGCGAACACGCCCAGAAACACCGCCAGCGACATCGCCAGCACCACGCCCAAGCCTTGCAGCACGCGGGAGAGCAGAATGAGGGTCACGCCGTTCTTTGCCGATCTGTGAGGATGCCGAAGAATGTAGCAACGTGCATGCCATCATGGCATCGTTCGCGCGACATTTCGAGAAGAGGAGCGGGGCATGGTCCAGGCATCGGTCGTTGCGCGTTTGGCCGCTTTGGCCGTGCCGACAATCTCGGCCGTGCTCTACAAAAAGGGCCTGCGCAGCCGGTTTCTGTACGGTCTGGCGCCGCTCAATCCCGCCCTGCGGTTCGCGGGCCCCGCGCATACAATTCGCGCCATTCCGGTGCGCGAGGACATGCGCGACGCCGTTGCGGCAGGCCAAGCGCCGAACAACCATCGCCTGGCGTTTGCCGCCGCCAAACCGGGCGACGTGATCGTGATCGCGGGCGGGGGCGTTACGGGCGTTTCGCTGCTGGGCGACATCATCGCAACGTCCTTGCAGATGCGCGGGATTGCGGGCGTGGTCGCGGACAGCGACGTATCGGACGCGGCGCTAGTGGCGCAGATGGATATTCCCGTGGTCGCGGTCGGTTCGGCGCCGGTGCCGGGTCCCGCGAAGCTCATGGTCGCCGATTGGGGCGTGCCGGTCGGCATCGGCAGTGTCGCGATTTTTCCGGGCGACATCGTCGTGGGCGACGCCAACGGCGCGATCTGCGTGCCGCACCACATGGCGGCGGACGTGGCCGACGCGACCGAGGAGGCCGAGCGGCTCGAAAATTTTTTGCTGGCGCGCATCCGCGCGGGCGCCGCGCTCGAGGGAACCTATCCGCCCGATGCCGCGACGCAAGCGGCCTATGCGGTCTGGCGCGCGACCGGCGGCGGCGGCCCTTCGTAGGCTATGCCGCTGGTGCCGAGCCATAGGCGCATCAGATGGCGGCGCTGGTTCGTCGCCGACCAATCGACATGCTGGGAGCGTCCGTGGGTGATCGCATCGTTGTCGAGGATTTCGAACTCGCCCGGTTCCATCGGAAAATCGAGGCTGAAGAGTTCGAGGATTTCTTCGAAGCGATCGATCGCCTCGGCGCCCAGCGCGTCGAGCGGCCGATCCCAACGCCTGGCGCCGCCCAATATGTAGTCGCGCGCGAACTGGCAGCGCACCCGGTTGCCGATGCGCCGAAACACCGGATGCCAATGCACGGCATTGGGATCGACGGGCCGCATCGGATGGAACAGGAATGGCTCGTACAGACGCGCGAGCAAATCGGGCCGCTCTTCGAGAAGCAGATCGTGCGCGAAGGCGCACGACGCGACGCGGCTGTTGCCGCCCGCGCGCGCCTTGGCCGCCCACAGCAGGCCCGTATAGCGCGGGCCGATATCTTTGAGGCTCTCGTCGGTATGCGCTTTGATTTCGGCGTCGCGCAGGCGGCGGCCCTGTTCGTCGTCCTTGTCCCAGTCGCCGAGCCAGCGCACGTCGTAGAGCCAGAACCCTTCCCGGTATTGCGGCTGCGGATCGGCGACCAGGCTGCCGAGCAGCCACCACGCGTAGCGCACGCCGTCGATGCCCCAATCCTCGACCGGAAAGCGCGAGACGACGACAAAGCCCGGCCCCTCGGCCAAACGGCGCGCAAGCGTCGAAGCGAACGCGGCGCAATGCGCAAGATCGAAATCGCCCGGTTTGGGGGCGGGCAGTTTGGCGCCGCTCGCCGTCAGCGACGCGACGGCCGGCGCCAGTTCGCGCAAAGCGGCTTCGGGCAGTGCGATGCGCCAGTCTGCCGCCGAAAGGTCGCCGGGCGCCCAGGCTTTGGGACGCCCGATAGGCTCGATGTCGAACATTATTTGTGCCTCCGCGCGCCAGCATATTGCGCGGCCGCTTGGCCCGCAAGACGGCCAAGACCGACCGCCGACAGCAGCCCGTTGCCCGACAGATAGCCCCACACGGCCGGGCCGGAGACGCCGCACGCCGCGCCGCCAGCCGCATACAGATTCGGCAGCGGGCGCGCATCCGCGCGGCAGACGCGCGCGCTTGCGTCCACGACCAAGCCGCCTTGCGTGTGGAACAAGGCGCCGGTCACGCGCACGGCATGGAAGGGCGGCTGCAACGCGGGCTTGGTCTTGAAGTCGCGGCCGAACGGGTCGGCGGTTTCGCCCCGTGTCTGGGCGATCGCTTGTTCAAGATTGCCAAGCGGCAGACCGAACGCGGCGGCGATCGCGGCGGCGTCGGCAAATTCGCGTACCGCGCCGTGCGCCACCGCTTCGCGATATTCTTCGAATTGCGCCGCGATTTCGTGGCAGCGTTTGTCGTAGATGGCGAACGCGACGCGCCCGGGCTGGGCAAGGACAAACACCGACTGTTCGGAATAGCCGCCATGCTCGTTCGAAAAACGGTTGCCCTCGGCGTTCACCTGGATGCCGCCTTCCATCATGGTGGCCCAGCTGACCAGCATGCCGTGCGGCGTTGCGACCGACCCGTGGCCCTGGTAGGCGCCCATATGGCGCGTGGCGGCGCCCAGCGCCTCGCCCCACAAAATCGCATCGCCGCGATTCCCGGCATGGCCCGCAAAAAGCGCGTCGCGCATTTCGGGCAAAAACCGCGCGACCATGTCGCGATTGCCGCCGAAGCCGTTGCAGCACAGCACGAGCGCGTCGCAGCCAATCCGCTCGATCTTGCCGTCCGGCCGCTCGATGCCGACACCGCGCACCGTGCCGTCGGAATCGGCGTAAAGCTCCGCCACGCGCGCTTGCGTGACGCTCGCAGCACCCGCCTTTTCGGCGGCTTGGCCCAGCGCCACCATCAGTTCGGCACCCGTGCGGCGCGGCGTGCCGTGCATGCGCAAAACCGAATGGCCGGGATACAGAAAATCGTCGAGCAGTTCGAAGGGCACGCCGTGCGCGTCTTTGAGCCAGTCGACTGCGGGCCCGACCGTGCGGGCCAGCGTTTCGACGAGCAGCGGATCGGCCTCGCCTTTGGCTTTGCGTTGGATGTCGGCCGCAAACAGATCGGGCGTGTCGGCGATGTTTTTGGCGCGCTGGATCGACGTGCCGGCCGCGGGCACCAGGCCGGACGACAGCGCGGTCGAGCCATGCGGCACCGCGTCGCGTTCGAGCATCGCGCACTCGACGCCCGCGTCGCGGCAGGCGAGCGCTGCGACGTGGCCGGCCGCACCGGCACCCACGATCAGCACCGGCAGATGCGCGTCGAACGCGACGCCGTCGGCGCTGCGGATCGTCACGGATCGAGGCCGAATTCGGCGCAACGCATGACCGGCGATATTGCGCCAAGCGAGGCGACGGCCGTTTCGTGTATTTTTCGGTCGAACGCGGCGCAGCCGTCTTCGAGCAGCACGGTCTTGAAGTCGCGCACATGCGCGTCGCGCAGCGTGCTGGCGACGCCGCCGTTGGTAACGATGCCGCAGATCGCCAGCGTGTCGATGCCGGCCTTGCGCAGCGCCCATTCGAGCCTTGTCATGTAGAAGGCCGAATAGGCGACCTTTTCGACCGCCATGTCGGCGGGTTTGAGGGCGTCGACCAGATCGTGGCCCCAACTGCCGGGCGCAAAATCGCCCTTGGCCAGAAAGGGGCGCAGTTTTTTGAGATGCGGCGACACGAACGGCTCGCCGCCCTTGCCGGGCACCAGCGTAAAATGCGTCGAGACGATCCAGCCGCCGCGCTTTCGCACGCGTTCGGCGACGGGGGCGACGCGCGCCGGGATCGCCGCAATGTCGGCGCTTGTTTGTCCGGCGCGCCCGTAAGCGCCCCGGGAATCGAGAAAATCGTTCTGCAGATCGCAGATCAGCAGCGCCGTCGTCGAAAAATCGTTCATCGCCGCCTCACGATCAGATTGCCGAAGCGGTCGACTTCGCCCGCAAGATCGGGTTCGAGCACGGTCGTCGCGTCGGGCTGTTCGAAAATCGCGGGGCCGTCGATGCGCGCGCCCACCGGCAGCGCAAGCCGGTCGTAGATCGCCGTATCGTGCCATGCGCCGTCGAACCACACGGGACGCGTGCCGGTGCGCGCCTTTGCAACGCTGCCGCCTTTAGGGGCGAGTTTGAGCAAGTCGATTTTCGGCCGTTTGCCGACGATCGCGAGGCGCAGCGTGAGGACGCGCGTCGGCACGCCGTCGAGCAGCCGGCCGAATGCCGCAAGATACGCCGCCTCGAACGCGCTTTGGATCTGCGCGTTTGTCGGCGTCGCCGAAGCCAGCGGCACCGCGATCGTGTGCGTCTGGCCGATATAGCTCATATCGAGCTCGATCTCGCGCCCGATAGCCTCGAGCGCCACGCCCGCCGCCGCGACCAGCTTCTCGCCCTCGGCCGCGTAGGCGGATATCGACGCGGCAAGTTCGGCCGTGTCGAGCGCCTCCAGCGGCCGGTTGACCGTGCGCACGAAATCGTGGCGCATGTCGGCGATCACGCAGCCCAGGGCCGACGTGACGCCCGGATAGCGCGGCACCAGCGTGGCGCCCAAGCCCGTTTCCTTCATCAAGGCGCCCGCGTGCAAAGCCCCGGCGCCGCCAAACGGCATCAGCGCGAAACGCTGCGGATCGTGGCCGCGTTCGATCGACACCAGGCGCAAGGCGCCCGCCATGCGGCTGTTGGCGACGCGCGCGATCGCCTCGGCCGCATCCATCGTCGACAGGCCCAGCGGCTTGCCGACATGCAGATCGATCGCGCGCTTGGCGGCTTCGACATCGAGCGTTTCGAGCTTGCCGCCGATGGGCCGCGCGGCATTGATGCGGCCCATCGCGACATTGGCATCGGTCACGGTCGGGCGCGTCGCGCCCAGCCCGTAGGCGGCGGGGCCGGGATCGGAGCCCGCACTTTCGGGGCCGATTTGCAGCAGACCGCCGCGATCGACCCAGGCGATCGAACCGCCGCCCGCACCGATCGTCGTGATTTCGATCATCGGCGTGCGCACGACCATGCCGAATTCGATCGTGGTCTGCGCCGCGAGTGCTGCTTTGCCCTCCGCGATCAGCGCGACGTCGAACGACGTGCCGCCCATGTCGCCGGTGAGCACGTCGGGGAAGCCAGCACTTTTGGCGATGTGCGCTGCGGCGATCACGCCTGCGGCCGGCCCCGACAAGGCCGTGCGCACGGGCAGGCGCGCGGCCGTTTCGACCGACATGACGCCGCCGTTCGACTGCACGATCAGCAATTGGCCGTTGGCGCCCGCCTCTTTCAGGCGCGTATCGAGGCGCTGCAGGTACGAGGCGACGACCGGCTGCAGATAGGCGTTCAGCGAGGCGGTGGAGGCGCGTTCGAACTCGCGGATCTCGGGCAGAATTTCGTGCGACGCGGTGACGTAGGGATTGGGCCAAATTTTTCGCAGCGCCGCCAGCGCCGCGCGCTCGTTGGCATCGTTGGCATAGGCGTTGATGAACACGATCGCCACGGCCTCGGCGCCCGCCGCCAGCAGGCTGCGCGCGGCCGCTTCCACGGCCGCGACATCGACCGCTTCGCGCACCGTGCCGTCGGCGAGCGTGCGCTCGCTGACCTCGAGGCGCAAATCGCGCGGAACGGGCGGAACAAACTCGCCCCACAGGCCCCAGGTCTGGCGGCGGTCGCGACGGCGCATTTCCAGCACGTCGCGGAAGCCCGCCGTCATGATGGCGCCGGTGCGCGCGCCTTTGCGTTCGAGCAGCGCATTGGTGCCCACGGTCGTGCCATGCACGACGGCGGCGATGCGCGAGAAATCGGACTCGCCCGCGCGAATGCCGTCGACGAAGCCGACCGACTGGTCGCCGCGCGTCGAGGGCACCTTTCGCGTGGCGGCTTCGCCGCTCGCTTCGTCGAAAAAGAACAGGTCGGTAAACGTGCCGCCGACATCGACGCCGATAACTTTTGTGGCTTTCATCGTGCGGCATCCTTCGTAACGTAGCCAAGGCGCAAATCGCGCGCGATGGCTTCCGGCGCGCGTGTGGCCGGATCGCCATAGCCGCCGCCGCCCGGCGTTTCCAGGCGCAAGCGATCGCCCTTGGCGATACGCAAACCCGTCATCTTCGAGGCCATCGGCGGTTCGCCGCGTCCGGTCGCGGTCGGAAAGCTGAAGCGGTTTTTGGCGCCGGTTTGGCCGCCGACAACGCCGGGCGGCGACGTGCGTCCGCGTTCGCCGAACAAAAACACGTCGGCATGTTCTTCGAGTAGTTCGATCTCGTAGATCGCGCCAAGGCCGCCGCGATGGCGCCCGGCACCGCCGCTATCGGGGCGCAGGGCCCACTGCGTGAACAGCACGGGGTACGCGGCTTCCAGAATTTCGACGGGCGGGATCGTGGCGGTCGAAATCGGCGCGTTGCCGTGGTTGAGCCCGTCGCTTTCGGGGCTGCCGCCAAGCCCGCCGCCGAAAAACGAAAACATCACCCAGCGCCGCCCGTCGCGCCGATGGCCCGCCAGCGACAGCGCATTGATCGTGCCGTAGGCGCAGCCATTGACGGAATCGGGCGCGGCCTTGGCGAGCGCTTGGAACACCACGTCGATCACGCGCAGGATCGTCTCGGTATAGCCGCCCACGGGTTTGGGGGCGCGCGCCGACAGCAGCGAGACTTCCGGGATGACGAACGAAATCGGTTCGAGGCAGCCCGCGTTCGCAGGCACGTCGCGAAACACATGCTTGAGCGCCACATAGCACGAAGCGATCGCGGTCGAGCGCGCGATATTGACGGGCCCGGCGCACGGCGGCGACGAGCGCGAGAAATCGAGCGTCATCGTTTCGCCCGCGACCGCGATATCGAGCGCGATCTTGAGCGGCACGTCGGCGATGCCGTCATTGTCGAGCCAGTCTTCGGCCGAATAGACGCCGTCGGGGATGCCGGCAATGCTGGCGCGCATGAGCTTGGCCGCGCGCGCGCGAAGTTCGGAGAAACTTTCGGCGATCGTCGCGGCGCCGTACTGGGCCAGCAGCGCATCCATGCGCTTGACGCCAAGATCGAGCGCGTTGAGCTGGCCCGACAGGTCGCCGTAGAGCGACATCGGCAATCGGCTGTTGCATTTCAGGATATCGACGATGTCGGCATTGAGCGTGCCCGCCGCCACCAGCTTGACGGGCGGGATATGCATGGCTTCCTGGAAGCTCTCGGTCGCGGCCGGATTGTAGTTGCCGGGCACGTTGCCGCCCACATCGTGCCAATGGCCGACCGAGGCGAGCCAGCAGAACAGCGCGCCGTCGCGAAAATACGGCCGCACGAGCTTGAAGTCCGACAGATGCGTGCCGCCGTCGTAGGGGTCGTTGAACAGAAAGACGTCGCCGTCCCGCAAGCCGCCGTTGCGTTCGACCTTGGCGATCACCGCGCGCACGGCAAAGGCCATGACGCCCACGAAAATCGGCAGGCCCGATTTGCCCTGCACCAGCGTGTCGCCGGTTTTGGCGTCGTAGAGGCCGTGCGAGGCGTCGTGCGCTTCGGCGATGATGGGGTTGAACGCGGTGCGGAACAAGGTCGCGTCCATCTCGTCGGCGATCTGTTCGAGCCGCCCTTTGAGAACGGCCAGCGTGACGGCGTCGATGCTCATGGACGGTCCTTCATGTCGTAGCGTTTGGCGGCCTCGAGGATGGCGTCGGTTCCGAGCGCGCCGGTGAGCCCGGCGAAATCGTACATCGCGTCCGCCATGCCGGCGGTGGTGCCGGCTTCTTTGAGGCCGGCAAAATAGCGCTCGAGCGCGTGCGCGACCGCGCGCGCGGTGCCGCCCGGAAAAATCGCGATGCGAAAACCGAGCGCTTGCAACTCGGATGCGGGCAGGACCGGCGTGCGTCCGCCCTCGACCATGTTGGCGAGAACGGGCAGGCGCTTGCCGAACCGTTTGCCGACTTCGGCGAGTTTTTCGGACGTCGGCGGCGCTTCGACGAACAGCACGTCCGCGCCCGCCTCGACATAGGCCTCGGCGCGCTCGACGGCGCGCTCGAACCCTTCGACCGCGATCGCGTCGGTGCGCGCGACGATCAGCGTTTCGGCCGAGCGGCGCGCGTCGAGCGCGGCCTTGATTTTCCCGGCCATCTCGGCGGCCGGGATCACGCCCTTGTCGCGCAGATGGCCGCAGCGTTTGGGCGAGATCTGGTCTTCGAGCTGCAGCGCGTCGGCGCCGTTGCGTTCGAACAGGCGCACCGTGCGCTGCACGTTGAGCGCGTTGCCGAAGCCCGTGTCGATGTCGACGACGAGCGGAATCGTCGCGCGCTCGCGGATGGCGGCGAGCGCGTCGGCGGCTTCGGTCGCCGTCACGAGCCCGATATCGGGCAGCGCGAAGCGGCCGTAGCAGATCGAAGCGCCCGACAGATACGCGGCCTCGAACCCGGCCCGTTCGGCAAAGCGCGCGGTCAGACCGTCGTAGATTCCCGGCGCCACGAGAATGTCGGGCCGGGAAAGGCGTTCGCGCAGCGTCATCGCGCACCTGCTTTCAGTTTTTTCTCGAGATGCGGGATAAGGCCGCCGTCGGCCAGCATCGCCATCAGGTGCGGCGGCAGTTTTTCGCACGCAAGTCGCGCGCCCGTGGTGCGGTTGTCGACCGTACCGTTCGCGGGATCGACCGCCAGAACGTCGCCCGCCGAAATCGTCCCTGCCTGCGCGCAGACGATCGGGCAAAGCCCCAGATTGACGGCGTTGCGAAAAAACAGGCCGGCAAAGGATTTGGCAATCACGGCCGCGACGCCCAAATGGCGCAGCGCTTGCGCCGCCTGTTCGCGCGAGGAGCCCATGCCGAAATTGTCGCCGCCCACAACGAAGTCGCCCGCGCGTACCGTTTTGGCGAAAGCGGGATCGACCGCTTCCAGGCAATGGCGCGCCACTTCGTCGATCGCGAATTTCATGTAGAGGCCGGGCGCGAGCATGTCGGTATCGACATTGTCGCCGAAGACGAACGCCCTGCCGCTCATGCGAGCAGTTCCCTGGGATCGACGATGTGGCCCGCCACCGCCGCCGCCGCGACCGAATAGGGCGAGCCCAGATAGACGCGCGAACCCGGATGGCCCATGCGGCCCTTGAAGTTGCGCGCTGTCGAAGAAAGGCAGGTTTCCCCCGCCGCCAGCACGCCCGCACCGTAGCCAGCGCAAGCGCCGCAGCCGGTCGGCAGCAGGATGGCGCCCGCTTCCATCAGTTTGGCCAGCGTGCCGTCGCTTGCAGCTTGCGTTGCCATGCGTTGGGAGGCGGGCGCCACCAGCAAGCGCGTGCCGGCCGCAACCTTGCGGCCTTCGAGGATTTCGGCGGCCATATGCAGGTCGGAAAGTTTGGCGCCCGTGCACGCGCCGATATAGCACTGGTCGATTTTCGTGCCGCGATGCTGCGAAGCGGCGTCCGAATTTTCGGGCGAGTGCGGCGCTGCGATCTGCGGCGCAAGGGCGGTGCAATCGACCGACCATTCGCCGGCATAGAGCGCGTCGGCATCCGATTGCCACGGCGCAATCTCGATATCGTCGGCGCCCGCATCGCGAAGGAACGCCGCCGTCGTCGCGTCGGGCGCGATGATGCCGGTCTGCGCGCCCAGTTCCGCCGACATGTTCGACAGCACCATGCGCTCGACCATCGGAAGATGGGCGATCGCGTCGCCCGCATATTCGACCGCGTCGTAGCGGATCGTCGACATGCCGATCGTGCGGCACAGATGCAGCATCACGTCCTTGGCGGCAAGGCCGCGCTGCAGCCGGCCGTCGAGGACGATACGATGCGTGCCGGGCATGCGCACCCAGATCTCGCCGGTCGCCAGCACGCCCGCCATTTCGGTGGCGCCGATGCCGAACATGTAGGTGCCGAAGGCCCCGCCCGTCGGCGAATGCGAATCGCCGCCGACGCAGAACATGCCGGGGCGCAGATAGCCGCGTTCGGGCAGGATCACATGGCAGATGCCCTGCATGTCGTGGAAGCGCTCGATCCCGTTGGCGGCCGCCCATTTGCGCGTAAGGTCGAGAATCGCCGCGCTCTCGCCGTCCACCGCCGGCACGTAATGGTCGGAAACGAGCACGATTTTGCCCGCGTCCCACACGCCCGTGCCCAGGCGTTCGAGCATCGGCTTCACGCGGCGCGGGCCGCCGGAATCGTGCATCATCGCCAGATCGACGCGGCACGTGACGATTTCGCCGCGCGCCACGCGCGCGCGCCCGGCGGCTTTGGCGACGATTTTCTCGGCGAGCGTGGCTCCGGCCATCGTCACATCCCCAAATACGCTTTGCGCAGGGCGGGATCGTTGGCGAGTGTGTCGGCCGCGCCCGACAGCACCACGCGGCCGTTTTCCATCACATAGGCGCGATGCGCGATCGCCAGCGACTGCACCACGTTCTGCTCCACCAGCAGCACCGCAAGGCCGTCGCGGTTGAGGCGCCCAACGAGCGCGAACATTTCCTCGACCAGCAGCGGCGACAAACCGAGCGACGGTTCGTCGAGGATCAGCAAGCGCGGCTCGGCCATCAGCCCGCGCCCGATCGCGAGCATCTGCTGCTCGCCGCCCGACAGCGTGCCCGCCGCCTGCGCAAGGCGTTCGCGCAGACGCGGGAAAATCCCGAGCGTGCGGTCGAGATTGCGTTTGCGGTTGGCGCGCCCGCGCCGGTAGGCGCCCAGCAGCAGATTTTCGTGCACCGACAGGTTGGGAAACACGCGCCGGCCTTCGGGCACCTGGACCAGGCCCAGCGCCACGATGTCGGCCGAGCCGGCGGCGGCGATGTCGCGGCCGTCGAAGCGCACGCTGCCGCGCCAGGGTTTGTAGAGGCCGCAGACATTGTTGTTGAAGGTCGATTTGCCGGCCCCGTTGGAGCCGAGCAGGGCGACGATTTCGCCCGCCGCCACCTCGAGCGACGCGCCGTGCAGCACGGGAACCGGCCCGTAGCCTGCGACCAGACCGTCGACGGACAGCAAGGCGCTCATGGCGCTGCCTCGGCGATGCGCTTGGCCGCACCCGGCCCCAGATAGGCTTCGACCACTTCGGGACGCGACGCCACGTCGCGCGGCAGGCCTTCGGCGATCATGCGGCCTTGGTTCAGCACATAGACGCGCTCGGACAGGCTCATCACCGCGCGCATCACGTGCTCGATCAGCAGCACCGTGGTGCCCGCATCGCGCACGGCGCGGACCATCGGCACGATTTCGTCGATCTCGGTCGGGTTCAGCCCCGCCATCACTTCGTCGAGCAGGATAAGTTTGGGGCGCGTGGCGAGCGCGCGCGCCACTTCCAGGCGCTTGCGGCCCGCGACGGTAAGGCTTGCGGCCGGCTGGTCGAGCATCGCCTTCATGCCGAGCGACGTCGCGATGTCGCCCGCCAGCGCCAGCGCCGCGCGGCGGTCGCGCTCGTGCAGATGCGCGCCGACCGCGACGTTTTCGCGCACGCTCAAGGCGCCGAACGGCTGCACGATCTGGAACGTGCGCACCAGCCCGCGCTTGGCGATCGCGTGCGGCGGCAGGCCGGTAATGTCGGCGCCGTCGAACGTCACGCGCCCGCTGTCGGGCGTATGGAAACCCGTCATCGCGGCGAACAAGGTGGGTTTGCCGGCGCCGTTGGGGCCGATCAGCGCCACGATCGATCCGGCCGCGACCTTCAGCGACGCGTCCGACACCGCGACCAGGCCGCCAAAGCGCTTGGTGATGCCGCTTGCCTCAAGCATCGCGGCGCCGCCGGCGTTTGAGCAGCCCCATCAGGCCGTCGGGCAGGAAGCGCACCATCACGACCAGCAGCACGCCGTAGAATACCAGATGGATGCCCGGCGCATCGCCCATCGCGCGGCGCGCGAGCTCCGACGCCGCATGCAGCACGACCGACCCGACCAGCGGCCCTAACACCGTTCCCATGCCGCCGATGATCGGCACCAGCAGCACCTCGACCGAGACGCCGGGCCCGTAGGCCAGCAACGGATCGATATAGAGATAGAACTGCAGATAGAGCACGCCGCCGATGCCGGTCATGGCGCCCGACAGCGCGATCGCGCGCAGCTTCACGCGGTAGGCATCGACGCCGAGGGCCGCAGCTGCCGCTTCGTTTTCGCGCACCGCCATCATCTGCGCGCCGAAGCGCGAGTTCTCGATGCGCCAGACCAGCGCGACCGACGCCACGACCAGCGCCAGCGCAATGTAGTAGAAGCCGATCTGCCCGGGCTGGAACGTCGCCCAGCCCGGCTGCAGCGCCACGAACTTGCCCACACCCGCGCCGGTGAACGCGACCGAGTTCGCCAAGATGCGGAACACTTCGGCAAAGGCGAGCGTCACCAACGCGAAATACGACCCGCGCAAACCGTAGCGGAACGAAAGATAGCCCGCCGCCCAGCCGACGGCGCCCGCAGCCAAGGCGCCCAGCGGCAAGCCCAGCCACGGGTTCAAGCCGAACGTGACTTGGGCGATCGCCGCAGCATAGGCGCCGGTGCCGAAAAACAGCGCGTGACCGAACGAAAACTGGCCCGCATATCCGCCCAGGATGTTCCACGCCTGGCCCATATAGGCGAACAGCAACGTCGCGAACGCGAATTTGATCCAGAAGCCGCTGTCGGTCAAAAGCGGCAGGCCCAGCGCAAACGCCAACGTGGCCGCAAGGACGAGATTTCGCGTCGTCATGCGAGCCTGCTGCCGAACAGGCCGGTCGGGCGGAACATCAGCAGGGCGATGAAGATGACGAAGATGCCAAGCTGCCCGAGCTGCTGGCCCAAAAACAGACCGCACAGCGATTCCGTCACGCCGATCGCGAGGCCCCCGACCAGCGCGCCCGTGAACGATCCCATGCCGCCCAGCACGACGACCGTGAAGGCGACCAGCACGAACAGATTGCCGACGCCCGGACTGACATAGAAGGACGGCAGCAGCAGGCACGCGGCCGCGCCCAGCACGGCCGTGCCGATGCCGAAGCTGAGCGCGAACACGTGCTCGACATCGATGCCGACCAGTTTGGCGCCCTGGCGTTCCTTGGCGACCGCGCGAATGGCGCGCCCCAGATCCGTGCGCTCGATCGTCCACCACAGCAGCGCCGCGATCGCCAGCGCCGCAACGAAGCCGATCGCGCGCGGGTAGGGGACGAGCGCTATTCCAAGGTCGAACATCTCGTAGGAATAGGGCGTTTCGATCGTGCGCGTGTCGGCACGGAACCAATAGAGCGCGAGATTCTCGACCACGATCGAAATGCCGAGCGTCACCAGCAGCACGTTCTGGTCCTTGCCGTGGCTCGCTTTGCCGATCACGTAGCGCTGCAGCGCGTAGCCGAGCGCAAAAAACGCCGCCGACAGGAACGGCAGGGCCAGATACGGATCGACGCCCAGACCGTCCTTGAAAAAGAACGCGCCGTAGAGCGCTGCCATCAGCAGGCTGCCATGCGCTAAATTGATGATGTGCAGCACGCCGTAGATCAGCGTGAGGCCAAGCGCCACAAGCGCGTAGACGGCGCCCATCGTCAAGCCGTTGACGATCGCGGGCAGCAGGATCTGGAATTCGACCATGGCTGAAGCGGCGCGCCGCCGACGCCGCGCGCGCGAGCGCGGCGTCGGCTTTGCGAAGCGTTCCGATCAGGCGCGGCCGGTCGGACGCGGGAACACAGCCGTTCCCGAGGCGAAGGCCACCGGGAAGATCAGCTTGATGTCGCGCTGCTGGACTTGGGTTACCACCGGACGCGCGCCCTGGTTCTGGCCGTTGACGAACTGCGTCGGGCCGTAGGGCATGATGTGGTCCGCGAAGGTCGACGAACCCAGCGCCGCGATGAGCGCCGCCTTGTCGGTCGAGCGCGCGCGCTCGATCGCGTCGGCCAGCAGCAGCATGCAGCTGTAGGCCAGGAACACTTCGTAGGTGAAGAACAGGCCCTGCGCTTCGATGCGGGTCTTGAGTTCGAGGGCGGCCGCCTTGCGCGGATCGAACCAGTGATTGCAGTCCATCACCAGGTCGGCGGCCTGCGGAAACTCCTTGACGAAGCGGTAGGACGACGCGCCGCCGCCCAGCACCGAGTAGATCCCCTTGGTCTGCACGCGGTTCTGCAGCAGGGCGCGCGCGAACAGCACGTATTCGTCGTAGTAGTTCGACGGAATGATGAGGTCGGGCCTGCGCGCCTGGATGCGCAGCACGATGTTGGAGAAATCGCGCGTCGGGTTGGCGTGCTTGATGGTTTCCATCACCTCGAAGCCCGCGCGCGGCAGGCGTTCGTTGAGCTGGGTCGCCATGCCGGTGCCGAAGGCGGATTCTTCGTGCACGATCATCACGGTCTTCACGGGCTTGCCGGCCTGGTCGTTGATGCGCACCAGATTGTCGAGCGCGGTATCGACGATCGTGCCGATGCCGGGACCGAAGCGGAACGTGTTGGCAAGGCCGCGCGTGACGATCTGGTCGACCACGCCCACATCGACGATGTGCGGCAGGTTGTGGCGCGCGGCCGCCTGGGTTGTCGCAAGCGCGATGCCCGACGCGAACGGGCCGACGATGGCAACGGCGCCCGCTTCGTGCAGCTTGTCGACTTCGGCCGCGCCCACGTCCGGGCGCGACTGCGCGTCGGCCAGCAGCGCTTCGAGGCGCGCCCCGCCCATCGAGCGGATGCCGCCGCGCGCGTTGATGTCGGCGATGGCGAGCAGGGCGCCCTGGCGCGCTTGGTTGCCCGAGAAGGCGACGGCGCCCGTCACGGGATGCAGCACGCCGACCTTGATCGAAGCGCCCTGGGCGCGCGCGATGCCGGGGGCGGCAAGCGCGCCGATGGCGGCGGCGCCCGCAAGGACGCTGCGGCGGGCGATGTGTTTTTGGACTGTTTTCATGTCTTGGCTCCTGCGGTTGTGCGAAGGTTCAGGCGTGCGACCACATGCGCGTCACGGGGCCGCGCACGCGGGTCAGTTTGGTGCGATACTGGTAGCGGTCGGGCCGGTAGAGAAGGGCGATATGCTCGACCGGCCGTCCGCGCTGGTCGAAGACCGTGCGCACGACCGAGATCAGCGGCGAGCCGACGCGCACGTCGAGCGCCTTGGCAATCCGGGGCTCCGCCAGCACGGCCGAAATCGTCTGGTCGGCCGAGCCCACCAGGCAGCCCGCTTTTTCCAGCAGCGCCAGCAGCGGCTTGCGCGCAAGATCGCGCGCGGTGAACGCGCGCCCGATATCGGCCGGAACCCAGCTGGTCGAATAGGACAGCGGCACGCCGTCGTGGCGGCGCACGCGCACGGCGCGCTGGACTTGGGCGCCTTCGCCAAGACCCAGCGAGCGGCGCACGGCGGGGGATGCCGGGCCGTAGCCGAATTCCAGGATATCGACTTTGGTTTCGAGCCCGACCGCCAGCAGATTTTCGATGAGGCCGGAGATGTTCGCCTCGACCGGCGCGGCGGCCACCTGGCGCAAAAGTTCGGTGCCGCGCCCGCGCCGGCGCACGACCAGGCCCTCGGCCGCAAGTTCGTCGAGCGCGCGTTTGGCGGTAATGCGGCTCACCGAATACGACGCGCTGATCTGGGCCTCGGTCGGCATGCGCCGCGTCGTCTCGAACGCGCCCGTGGCGATCTGTTCGCGCAGCACCAAATAGATTTGGTGATAGAGCGGCGTCGGCAGCCCGGCATCGACGGCCGGGCGTTCGGCAGGGTTTCGCGTGCGCACGGATCCTCGCATGCGCAGGACCGTAACATGGCGGTTCGCCGAATGCTATATCGTTATGTCATTTGCTTTTCGTAGACGCAGAACGCGTATTCGCGGTCGCCGAACGGACCCCAATACGCGCGCACGCGGACCCAGCCGCGCGCCTCGTAGAAGCGCCGGGCTTGCGCGTTGTCGCGCAAGCATTCCAGGCGCGCGGCGCCGCGTTTCAGCGCGTCCGCCAGCAGCGCGCTGCCGATACCGGTCTTCTGTCGGCCGGGCGCCACGAACAGCATCTTGAGATGGCCGTTTTCGGTCAGGTGGAACCCCAGCAAAGCCGCGCCGCAGCGCGCGACCACGGGGGCCGTTGCCGCCAGCGCGAAGTAGCGTACAAAATACGCGGCATCGAATCTGGCCAAAGTTTCGGGCGGCAGGATTGCCGAAAAGCCCGCGCGATAGGCGTCGGCTGCGAACGCTGCCAGATCGGGAAAATCGGCGGGTGCGGCGGTCGCAACGATAAAGCCGCGACGCTTTCGAATCATCACTGCCTCCTGTCCGCTCCAATTCAAGTAGAATATCAGAATCGACCCGTCTGGAGGCCAGCACGATGACCCATTTTCCCGAACGCGCGGCGATCGGCGCGATCAGCGGCACCTCGATGGACGGCATCGACGTGGCGCTGCTCGAGACCGACGGCGAGCGCGTGCGGCGCACGGGGCTCGGCAAATCCTATCCGTATCCCGACGCATTGCGCGGCGAGTTGCTCGAATTTTTGCGCGACCCCAGCGTCGCCGAGCACGACCCGCTGGCCGATCTGGAACGGCGCGTGACGGATGCGCATATTCAGGCGGTCGAGCTTTTCGTTCGCGAGCATGCGATCGACCGCGCGGCGGTCGAAATCGTCGGCATGCACGGCCAGACCGTCTGGCACCGGCCCGAAAAGCGTTTCACGCGCCAGTTGGCGGACGGTTTGCGCGCGGCGCGCCGCCTGGGGCTCGACGTGGTCACGCGCTTTCGCGACGCCGATGTCGCGGCCGGCGGGGAGGGCGCGCCGTTTGCGCCGCTCTACCATCGCGCGCTCGCAGCCGACCTTGCCAAGCCGCTGATGGTCTTGAATCTGGGCGGCGTCGGCAACGTCACCTATATCGACGCGGCCACGACGATCGCCTTCGATACCGGGCCTGCATCGGCCTTGCTGGACGATTTTATGCGCCGACGCCGCGGCCTTGCATTCGATGCGGGCGGCGCTTTGGCGGCATCCGGCCAAGTCGATGCGAACGTGCTGGCGGCGCTGATGGACAATCCGTTTTTTGCGGCGAGGGCGCCAAAATCGCTCGACCGCAACGATTTCCACGCGCGCGCCCAAATCGTCGAGCCGTTGAACGACGCGGACGGCGCGGCGACGCTTGCCGCCTTCACCGTCGAGGCGACGGCGGCAGCGCTCGCCCATGTGCCGCAGCGCCCGCAGCGCTGGCTCGTTACCGGCGGCGGCAGGCTCAACGCGACCTTCATGGCGGGGCTCGCGCAAAAATTGGGCGTGCCGGTCGAACCGGTCGAGGCGGTCGGCTGGAACGGCGATTTTGTCGAGGCCGAATTGTTCGCCTTCCTGGCCGTGCGCTCGCTGCGCGGCCTGCCGCTGAGCCTGCCGACCACCACGGGCGTGCCCGAACCCATGACCGGCGGCGTCTTGGCCCGCGCGGCATGAGCGGAACCGTCCTCGGCTTGGCGACCGCATCGATGAGCGTGAGGAACGCGATGCTGACCGAGAATGCCGACAAGCGATTTGTCGATTTGGACGCGTGGCCGTTGGCCGATGCGATCCAGGCGATGTGGGAAGGCCAGGCGTTGGCGGTTGCGGCCGTGCGCCCGGCCTTGCCCGCGATCGCGCGCGCGGTCGAAAAGGCGGCGGGCGCGCTTGGCGCGCGCGGTCGGCTTGTCTATGTGGGGGCGGGCACGTCGGGGCGCGTTGCCGTGCAGGACGGCTCGGAATTGCCGCCGACCTTCGATTGGCCGCAGCGGCGCGTGGTGTTCGCGATGGCAGGCGGGCCGAGCGCGTTCGTGCGCAGCGTGGAAGGCGCCGAAGACGACGCGGCGGCCGGCATCGCGACGATGCGCCGTTTGCGCGTCGGCCCCTGCGACGTCGTGATCGGCGTGGCGGCAAGCGGCACGACGCCCTTCACCGTCGCGGCGATCCGCGAGGCAAGGCGGCGCAAGGCGGTGACGCTCGGCATTTCCAGCAACCCCCAAACGCCGCTGCTGAAGGCGGCCGCCCATCCGATCTTGGTCGAGACGGGCAGCGAAGCGATCGCGGGATCGACGCGCATGAAGGCGGGCACGGCGCAAAAAATCGTGCTCAATCTGGTCTCGACCGGCATCATGCTGCGGTTGGGGCGGGTCTATCGCGGGCTCATGGTCAATATGCGCCCCAGCAACGATAAATTGCGCAAACGCGCGATCGCGATGGTCGCCAAGCTGGGCGACTGCACGCACGCCGAAGCCGCGGGCGCGCTCGACGAAACCAAGGGCGACATCAAACTGGCCGTGCTGCGACGCGCAGGATTGGGGCTCGGCGCGGCGCGCGTCCTGCTGAAACGCCACAAGGGCGTGCTGCGCGCGGCCATGGGCGCCATCGGAGCCGATCCGTGAGCGCCTGCCGTATCCGGTCAAGGTGTCACAGACATTTTAGCCAGCCGATTCGTGACTTTTGGCCCTGCATTCGCGGTATCTGGGTATAAAATGCGCCGAATCGTCCCCCGCAAAAAGCTCTCGTTTGAAAATTAGCAAAACTAATTTATAGACCGAAGTTCCCGCACAATTCCCGCGACTTTGGTTAATAGTTTGAATTATAGCGAAATTTTCGCATCCTGCAAGAAGCCCGAAAAATGCTGGATTGCGGCTGCCTAGAATTTAAGCGGCATGTCGTGTTCTGCGACAAATTGGCCGCATTTCCCGTCGATTGGACTTGTATATAGGGACAGCGAAATGATAAGTTACCAATAATTCTTGTTAATAGCCTTTCGATCAGAACTTCTACTTGGGACGGGAGCGGTGCCATCACAATCTCACTCAGCCAAGCTGGCGGGTTGAATTCGTTTTCGTCTTCCAACGTTACGATTAACGGCGGAACGGGCGACGATACGGTTGTGTTCACGGGCCCCGTGACCGCTGGCGCGATCAATCTTGGCGCAGGCAACGACTCGCTCACGCTCGCGGCCGGCGACAATGCGCTGCGCGTTTCGGGCATCGAAACGCTGACGGCGAACAGCGGCAACGACACGATCACGAATACCGGCGCGCAAACGACGGGCACGTTCGATTTGGAGGGCGGCGCGGACCGTCTCAATCTCGGCAATTTCGACAATGCGTTTACGGTTTCGAACGCCGAAACGATCGTCGGCGGCGCCAGCAGCGACACGGTCGTGCTGGGTGCGGCCCAGACATCGGGCCTGGTCAATCTGGGCGCGGGCAACGACCGTCTGGTCCTTGCGGCCGGCACCGACAACAATTTCACGATGAGCAACGTCGAAACGCTCGTCGCCAATTCCGGCAACGATACGATCACGCTCGGCTCCGCGGCGACGGGCGGCGAGATCGATCTGGCGGCGGGCAACGATACGCTCGTGCTCGGCAATTTTGCCAACAGCCTGACGGTTTCGAACGTCGAAACGGTGATCGGCGGCACGGGTGCGGACAGCATCGCGCTGGGCGCAGGCTTCCAGGCGGGCCAGCAGATCGATCTGGGCGCTGGCGTCGATCGCGTGGCGCTGAACGACGCGGGCAATTCGGTCACGCTCACGAATGTCGAGCGCGTGGCGGGCGGCAGCGGCAACGACACCGCGACGCTGGGCACCGCGCAGACGCTTGGCACCGTCGATCTGGGCGCGGGCAACGACACGCTGGTGCTGGCGGCAGGCGGCAACACGCTGACCGTGATGAACGTCGAAACCGTGACGGGCGCAGCAGGCAACGATTCGATCGTGCTCGGTGCCGCGCAAAGCGCCGGTCGCGTTGATTTGGGCGAAGGCAACGACCGCCTGACGCTCGCCAATGCCGACAACAACGTGACCGTCACGGGCATCGATACGCTGGTCGGCGGCACGGGCGGCGATACGGTGACGCTGGGTGCCGCGCAGACAAGCGGTTCGATCAATTTGGGTGCTGGCAACGACCGGCTGGTTTTGGCGGCCGGGACCGACAACAGCTTCACGATGAGCAATGTCGAAACGCTCGTCGCGGGTTCGGGCAACGACACGATCACGCTGGGCGCCGCCGCGACAGGCGGCAATGTCGATTTGGCCGGCGGCAACGACACGCTGGTACTCGGCAACTTCGCCAACAGCCTGACGGTTGCGAACGTCGAAACAATCATCGGCGGCACGGGTGCCGACAGCATCGCGCTTGGCGCAGGCTTCCAGGCGGGCCAGCAGATCGATTTGGGTGCTGGCGTCGATCGCGTGGCGCTGAACGACGCGGGCAATTCGGTGACGCTCACGAATGTCGAGCGCGTGGCGGGCGGCAGCGGCAACGATAACGCGACATTGGCAACGGCGCAGACTCTCGGTACCGTCGATCTGGGCGCGGGCAACGACACGCTGGTACTGGCGGCGGGCGGCAATACGCTGACCGTGATGAACGTCGAAACTGTGACGGGCGGGTCGGGCAACGATTCGATCGTGCTCGGTGCCGCACAAACCTCGGGTCGCGTCGATTTGGGCGAAGGCAACGACCGTCTGGCGCTTGCCAATGCCGACAACAATGTGACCGTCACGGGCATCGATACGCTGATCGGCGGCACGGGCGGCGATACGGTGACGTTGGGCGCCGCGCAGACAAGCGGCACGATCAATTTGGGTGCGGGCAACGACCGCTTGATTTTGGCGGCCGGCACCGACAACAGCTTCACGGTCAGCAACGTCGAAACGCTCGCGGCCAGTTCGGGCAACGACACGATCACGTTGGGCGGCGCGCAAACCTCGGGGATCGTCGATCTGGCGGGCGGCAACGACACGCTGGTGCTTGGCAACTTCGCCAACAGCCTGACGGTCGCCAATGCGGAAACCGTTTTGGGCGGTACGGGCGCCGACAGCATCGCGCTTGGCGCCGGGTTCCAGGCGGGCCAGCAGATCGATTTGGGCGCCGGCGTCGATCGCGTGGCGCTGAACGACGCGGGCAATTCGGTCACGCTGACGAATGTGGAGCGCGTGGCGGGCGGCAGCGGCAACGATACCGCGACGTTGGGTGCGGCGCAGACGCTTGGCACCGTCGATCTGGGCGCGGGCAATGACCGCCTGGTTTTGGCGACCGGCGACAACACGCTGACGGTTACGAACGTCGAGACCGTGACGGGCGGCTCGGGCAACGATTCGATCGTGCTTGGCGCCGGACAGACTTCGGGCTTCGTCGATTTGGGGGCGGGCAACGACCGTCTGGCGCTTGCCAATGCCAGCAACAACGTGACGGTCACGGGCGTCGATACGCTGATCGGCGGCACGGGCGGCGACACGGTGACGCTGGGTGCTGCGCAGACCGGCGGCTCGATCAATCTGGGCGCGGGCAACGACAGGTTGATCCTGGCGGCGGGCACCGACAACAGCTTCACGATGGCCAATGTCGAGACGCTCGTGGCGGGGTCGGGCCGCGATGCGGTCACGCTGGGTTCGGCCGTCACGGGCGGCGCCATCGATCTGGGGGCGGGCGGCGACACGCTGGCGCTCGGCAATTTCGCCAATACGCTGACGGTCGCGAATGTCGAAACCGTGCTGGGCGGCACCGGCAACGACAACATCACGCTCGGCACGAACTACAACACGGCGCCGCCGTCGGTCGATGCGGATCCAGCGACCCTCGCGGCGGCGGCACCGGCGCCTGCGCTCAGCGTGGCGCTGGGCGCGCCGGTCGCGAATATGGGCACCAGCAGCCTGTCGATGACGTTCCTGGGCGGTTCGGCCGGCTACAACAGCAGCTACGGCGTCTACACGATCGGCGCCGACGGTACGCCGTCGACGGGCTCGATCGTCTGGGCGAACGTCAAGAATGCGGGCTCGCAACCCTCGGTTCTGTCGGGCCTGGATCCCGCCAAGACCGGCTTTTTCATCGTGCCGGACGGCGCCAGCAACAACGGCTCCCGCGTCACGAACGGCGAAAGCGTCACGTTCGTGCGCGACAACGCGGGCAACTACACGGCCGTCGACGCCGACGGCAACCGCTTCCTGGGCACCGGCGGCGCCAACGTGATTTTCGACAAGCCGGCCTTCAACGTGAACGGCCGCAGGCTCGAAGGCGATTCGACGCGCGACGGCGGCGACCAGAATTGGGAAGACATCGCCGTCAACGGCGATGCCGACTTCAACGACGTCAACGTGACGACCGCGTGGACCAGCAACAACAACGGCACGGTCCGCATTCCGGTGACGATCACGGCGCCCGCCGCCAACCCCGACGGTTCGCCCGTGGCGATTTCGGTATCGGGCCTGCCGGCCGGGTCGGTGCTGCGCGATGCCGCCGGCCAGCCGCTGACCGCCGGGCTCAACGGCGCCTATTCGCTCAATGCCAACCAGCTTGCCGGTCTCAGCCTGACGACGCCGCCGGGCTTCAGCGGCCAGGTCGCCGTCAATGTCACGGCCACCACCAGTGCGGGGTCCGTCACCGCGACGGGCATCGCGCTTGCCGATATCCGCAACGATGCGCCTGCCACTGTGGGCGGCAGCGTCGCGTCGACCGTCAACGCGACGATCAACGGCCAGCTCCAGGCGAGCGACGCCGACGGCGACCGCGTCATCTTCTCGATCGCCCAGAACGGCGCGCCCGCGCGCGGCCAGCTGGTCGTCAATCCCGACGGCACCTACACCTACACGCCCAACAACAACTATTCGGGCACCGACAGCTTCACCTACCGCGCCTCGGACGGGCGCGGCGGGGTGACGACCGGCACGATCTCGCTCGGCATCGGCGTGCCGCCCGCCAATGGCGGTTCGGGCACCAATCCGACCAGTGCGGCGCTGGCGACGACGGTTACCGGCAGCACCGGCAGCGACACCTACTTCTTGAGCACGTCGCAGGTCGGCAGTTCGATCGATCTGGGCGTGGGCAACGACCGGCTGGTGCTCGGCAATTTCAACAATACGGTGACGGCGACCAATGTCGAGAATGTCGGCGGCGGATCGCTGGCCGACACGGTGACGCTGGGCTCGTCGCTTGCGACGGGCACGGTCGATTTGGGCGCGGGCAACGACCGTCTTGCGCTCGCCAATGGCGGCAACACGCTGACCGTGTCGAACGTCGAGACGATCGTCGGCGGCAGCGGCGCGGATACGGTGACGTTTGCGGGCGCGCAAACCGCAGGCTCGTTCGATCTGGGCGGCGGGAACGACAGCGTCGTGCTGGTCTCGGCCGCCAACAACGTCACGCTCGCCAATGTCGAGACGGTGACCGGCAATTCGGGCAACGACGCGATCGTCGTCACGGGCAGCCAGAATGCGCGCATCGACGGCGGTGCCGGCAACGACAATCTTACGGGCGGGGCCGGCAACGACACGCTGGTCGGCGGGTCGGGCAACGATCTGGTGCGCGGCGGTGCGGGCAACGACATGTTCGTGGCAGGCTCGGGCGCCGACACGATCGCCGACTTCGTGTCGGGCACGGACAGGATCGATCTGCGCGCCCACTGGAACGTCAACAGCCTTGCCGATCTCGTGTCGCGCGGCACGGTGGTCGGCGACAGCACGGTCTACGATTTGGGTAACGGCAATTCGCTGACCTTGCGCGGCTCGCCCGGGCTGGCGGCAAGCGACTTCCTGTTCACCGACGGCACGTCGATCGACGGCGGCCTTGGCAACGACCGCGTCGTGCTGGCCGACGGCGGCAACAGCGTGACGCTGACGAATTTCGAAACGGTGGTCGGCGGCAGCGGCGCCGACAATGTCACGCTCGGCGTCGACGGCGCGCGAATCGTCGATCTGGGGGCGGGCAACGACCGCTTGAACCTGACCAATACGGCAGCCGCAACGCTGACGGTCGCGAATGTCGAAACGATCTACGGTTCGGCTGCGGCCGACCGCATCGTGCTGTCGGGTGCGGGCAGCAACGTGACGATGTTCGGCGGCGTCGAGACCGTGGTGGGCACGACGGCGGCCGATACGGTCACGTTCGACGGCGCGCAGACGGCCGGGATCGTCGATCTGGGCCTCGGCGCCGACCGCTTGGTGCTCTCGAACGGCGCCGACTCGCTGACGGTTGCGAATGTCGAGACGATTTTGGGCGGCGGCGGCAACGACACGGTCGCCCTGTCGGCGGCGCAGAGCGCGGGTCTTGTCGATTTGGGCAGCGGCAGCGACGCGCTGACGCTCGGCAATTTCGCCAACACGCTGACGATCTCCAACGTCGAATCGCTGGTCGGCGGTTCGGGCATCGACAATATCACGCTGGGCACCGCGTCGGTCGCGGGCTTCACGATCGATCTTGGCGCGGGCGCGGACCGGCTTGCGCTGGGCAACGGCCCCAACAGCCTGACGCTGCTCAATGTCGAAACGGTTGTCGGCGCGGGCAGCGACGACACGGTGGCGCTGGGCGCGGCATTGACGAGCGGGCGCATCGATTTGGGTGCTGGCAACGACGCATTGTCGCTCGCTGCAGGCCCCAATACGGTCACGGTGGCCAATGTCGAAACGCTGGTCGGCGGCTCGGCGGCCGATACGGTCACGTTCGCGGCCGCGCAATCGACGGGCCTCGTCGATCTGGGCGCCGGCAACGACCGTCTGGTGCTCGGCAACGGCGACAATACGCTGGCGATCGCCAACGTCGAAACGATCGTCGGCGGCAGCAACAACGATACGGTTTCGCTCGGCACGGCGCTGGTCGGGGGCTCGGTCAGTCTCGGGGCCGGCAACGACCGCCTGACGCTTGCGGCCGGTACCGACAACAACCTGACCGCCAGCAGCATCGAGACGATCCTGGCCGGCGGCGGCAGCGACACGGTCGTGCTGGGTGCGGCGCAGACGTCGGGTCTCATCGATCTTGGCGGCGGCGCCGACCGGCTGACGCTCGGCAATTTCGCCAACACGGCCACGCTCGCCAATGTCGAAACGGTGCTGGGCGGTTCGGGCATCGACAATCTGGTGCTGACGACGGCGCTGGCGGGCGGCACGCTCGATCTGGGCGGCGCGCGCGACACGGTCGCGCTCGCGGGCGGCGGCAATGTCGCGACGCTGACGAACGTCGAAGTCGTGACCGGCGGCAGCGGCGACGATGCGATTTCCTTCGGTGCGGGCATCGTCGGCGGCAATGTCGATCTGGGCGGCGGAAACGACCGGCTTGCCTTGTCGGGTGCTGGCAACGTTCTGACCGTCGCCAATGTCGAAACGATCGCGGGCGGCACGGGCAGCGACACGCTGACCCTGACCAGCGCCGCGATCGGCGCGCAGATCGATCTTGCGGGCGGCAACGACCGTCTGGCGCTCGGCAATTTCGCCAACAATCTGACCGTCGCCAATGTCGAAACTCTGGTCGGCAACGCAGGCGCCGACACGGTCGTTCTTGCGGGCGCGATGACGTCGGGGCTGGTCGATCTGGCGGCGGGCACCGACTCGCTGGCGCTGGCCAATTCCGCGAACACGCTGACGGTCGGCAATGTCGAAACCCTGCTTGGCGGTTCGGCTGCCGACAGCGTCACGTTCGTGTCCGGCATTTCGGGCGGCACAGTCGATCTGGGCGCGGGCAACGACCGTCTGGCGCTCGGCAATTTTGCCAACAATCTGACCGTCGCCAATGTCGAAACGCTGCTCGGCAACGGCGGCGCCGATACGGTGACGCTGAGTACGACGATGAGCGGCGGCTCGGTCGATCTGGGCGCGGGCGCCGACAGGCTGGTGCTGGCCAACGGCGCCAACGTGCTGACGGTCTCGAACGTCGAAAACATCGTCGCGGGCAGCGACGGCGATACGATAACGCTGGGCTCCAGTTTCGCCGGCACGATCGATTTGCGCGGCGGCAACGACAGTCTGGTGCTGGCAAATTCCGCCAACAACGTGACGCTGTTCAACGTCGAATCGCTGGCCGGCGGCACGGGCGCCGATACGGTCGCGCTCGGCACGTCGTTTACGGCGGGCGCCATCGATCTTGGCGTCGGCGCCGACCGTCTGGCGCTCGGCAATGGCGGCAACAGCCTGACCGCGATCAATATCGAAACCGTGGTCGCGGGGTCGGGCACCGACATCTTGGCTTTGGGTGCGGCCCAAACCTCGGGCCTGATGGATCTGGGTGCTGGCGGCGACACGCTGGTGCTCGGCGGCTTCGCCAACACGCTGACGGCCAGCAATGTCGAGACGATTCTGGGCGGCAGCCTTGCCGATACGGTTACGCTGGGGTCGGCAGCCGTCGGGATGACGGTCGATCTGGCGGCAGGCAGCGACCGACTGGTGCTCGGCAACTTCGCCAATACGATCACGGCCACGAACGTCGAAGCGATCGTCGGCGGCGCTACTTCGGATACCGTTGTCCTCGCGGCATCGAGCGTCGGCGCGACGATCAATTTGGCAGGCGGCAACGACCGTCTGCTGCTGGCCGATGGTGGCAACAGCCTGACGGCGTCGAATGTCGAAACCATTCTGGGCGGCACCGGCGACGACATCGTTGCGCTGGGCGCTACCGCCATCGGCGCGCTGGTCGATCTGGGCGCTGGAACCGGCGACGCGCTGTCGCTCGCCAACGGCGCCAACAATCTCACGGTCCTCAACGCCGAAATCATCGCGGGCGGGAACCTTGGCGACACGGTCACCTTGGGCACCGCGTATGCCGGCAACGCCATCGATCTGGGGCTTGGCAGCGACCGTCTCAATCTTGGCAATTTTGCCAACAACGCGACCGTGTCGAACGTCGAAACGATCCTGGGCGGCACGCTTGCCGACACGCTTGCGCTCGGCAGCGCGCAAACCGCCGGCCTGGTCGATCTTTCGGCCGGCAGCGACACGCTGCTGCTTGGCGATTTCAACAACACGCTGACGGTCGCCAATGTCGAGACGCTGCTGGGCGGATCGGGCGGCGACGTCGTGACGCTGGCCAGTGCGGCGGCGGGTTCGAGCGTCGATCTGGGTGCGGGCAACGACCGTCTGATCTTGGGCAATTTCGCCAACAACGTGACGGTCTCGAACGTCGAGACGGTGGTCGGCGGCGTGTCGGGCGACACGGTGACGCTGGCGACGCTGGCGACGGGCGCTTCGATCAATCTGGGCGTCGGCAACGACAGGCTCGTCTTCGCAGACGGCACCAACGATGCGACGCTCTCGGCCGTCGAAACCGTGATCGGCGGTACCGGCAACGATTCGGTGACCTTCGGGTCGGCGGCATTGGCCGGCTACACGGTCGATCTGGGAGCCGGGGCGGGCGACGTTCTGACGCTCGGCAATTTTGCCAATATCGTGACCGTGTCGAACGTCGAAAGCATCGTGGGCGGCAATGTCGCCGATACGGTCGCGCTCGCCACCGCCTATGTCGGCAACGGCATCGATTTGGGGGCCGGGGCCGACCGCCTGGTGCTCGGCAATTTCGACAACACGCTTACGCTCGCCAATGTCGAAACGGTCGTCGGCAATGCGGGCGCCGACACGGTGACGCTGGCCCGCGCGCTGACGGCAGGTCTGGTCGATCTCAATGGCGGCAGCGACGTTCTGGCGCTCGGCAATTTCGACAACACGCTGACGGTCGCGAATGTCGAAACGCTGCTGGGCGGCAGCGGCGCGGACACGGTCGCGCTCGCGAGCGCCGCTACCGGCAACTATGTCGATTTGGGCGCGGGCAACGACCGCTTGGTGCTCGCCCAATCGTTGGCCAACAACGTGACCGTCGCCAACGCCGAAACGGTGATCGGCGGCATTTCGGCCGATACGGTCACGCTGTCGGCCGGCATCGCGGGCGGCTTCGTCAATCTGGGTGCGGGCAACGACGTGCTCGTGCTGGCCGCAGGCGGCAACAATGTAACGGCGGCGGGCGTCGAAACCATTTTGGGCAATGCCGGCGACGACAGCGTGACCTATGCGGCCGGCATGATTTCGGGCACGGTTGATCTGGGGGCCGGAACGGGCGACGCGGTGACGCTCGCGCATTCGGCCAACAACGTGACCTTGTCGAACGTCGAGATCGTGACGGGCGGCGCGCTCGCCGACACGGTGACGCTGGCCACGGCCTATGCCGGCAACGCGATCGATTTGGGTCTCGGCGCCGACCGCCTCAATCTCGGCAATTTTGCCAACAACATCACGCTTGCCAATGTCGAAACGGTAATCGGCAATGCGGGCGCCGACGCAGTCGCGCTGTCGGCCGCGTTGACCGGCGGCCTGGTCGATCTGGGTGCGGGCAGCGACACGCTGCTGCTCGGCAATTTCGACAACACGCTGTCGGTCGGTAATGTCGAACTGCTCACCGGCGGCAACATGGCCGATAATGTCACGCTGACCACGGCACAGCTCGGCACCACGATCGATCTTGGCGTCGGCACGGACCGTCTTACGCTCGGCAATTTCGGCAACAATGTGGTTGTCGGCAATGTCGAGGCGGTGGTCGGCGGCAATCTTGCCGATACGGTCACGCTGTCGGGCGCCATGACCGCCGGATCGGTCAATCTGGGCGTGGGCGCGGACTCGCTCGTGCTCGCGGCGGGCGGCAACAGCATTACCGTCGGCAATGTCGAGACGATCACCGGCGGCTCGGATGCCGACACGATCACGCTGTCGACCGGCCAGACCACGGGCCTCATCGATCTGGGGGCGGGCAACGATACGCTGATGCTGTCTTCGGCCCTCAATTCGATCACGGTCGCCAACATCGAAAGCGTCGTCGGCGGGGCCGGCGTCGATACGATCTCGGTTGCCGGGACCCAGGATACCTGGATCGACGGCGGCCTCGGCAACGACACGATCTTCGGCGGGGCCGGCAACGATACGCTGACCGGCGGACAGGGCAACGACCGTCTGTCCGGCGGTGCGGGCAACGACGTCTTCGTCATGGAGACCGGCGCCGACACGGTCGCCGACTTCACGTCGGGCTCCGACAAGATCGATCTGCAGGCCTACGCGTCGATCAACAATTTTGCCGACGTGACGGCGCGCGCCAGCGTGTCGGGCGGCAATCTGGTGATCAATTTCGGCGTCGGCAATGTCGTGACGCTGCTCGGCACGACCAGCGTCCAGGCCAGCGACTTCATCTTCCATTCTTGAGGCACGCCGGACGGCCTGCTAGCCTGCCAGGCCCGTTGCGGGCTGGGCAGGAGTCGTTGGCAGTATGCCGGATCTCGACGGGCTGATCGCACTTTACGGCCAAGGCCGCTTTGCCGACGTCGCAAGCGCCGCCGCCGCGTGGACCGAACGGGAACCCGCCAACGGCATGGGCTGGAAAGTGCTCGGCACCGCGCGCCAGCAGCTGGGCGAACTCGATGCGGCCTTGGCGGCGCTGCAAAAAGCGGCATCCTTGCTGCCCGGCGACTTCGAGACGTGGAACAATCTGGCGGCCGTGCTGCGCGACCGGGGCGACTATGGCGCGGCCGAGGCGGCGGCCCGCCGCGCGCTCGCTTTGGCGCCCGATTCGGCGCTGGTCCGTCTCAATCTCGGGTTGATCTTAAATGCGACCGGCGCGTCGCCCGAAGCGGCGATCCATCTGGCGCTGGCGCCGGCCGGCGATCCGCTGGGCCGTTTCGCGCTCGGCACGGCGTTGCGCAAACTGGGACGGCTCGACGCAGCCGCTTCGGCCTTTGCGCAGGCGGCCGCGCTCAACCCGAATTTCGCGGCGGCAGCGCTGGCGCTGGGCAGCTGCCTGCACGCGCTCGGGCGCACAAGCGAGGCGGTCGAAAGCCTGCGCCGCGCGGTCGCTCTCGATCCGAACTCGGCCGATGCCAACGGCACGCTGGGGCTGGCGCTGCTCGATCGGGGCGAAATCCGCGAGGGGCTCGCAAGGCTCGAAGCGGGTTATGGCGTGGTCCGCTTCGAGCGCGACCGGGGCGTGTCGATCCATCCGGGGGCGGCGACGTGAAACGCGCCGACCTGCAAGCCGGAGCCGCCCCGACCTTCATCGGCGCCTGGACGATCGAGCCTGCGGAGCTGTGCGACCGGCTGGTCGAATTTTTCGAGGCCCATCCCGAGCGCCAGCAGGCGGGCGCGGTCGGCGGCGGCGTGCGGGCCGAGTGGAAACGCTCGAGCGACCTTACGGTGCGCCCGCGCGAATTGCTGCGGCCCGACCATGCCGACCTTCGCGCCTATTTCGACCGGCTGCAGGCGTGCTACGCCGACTATCTGGCGCAATGGCCGTTTTTGGGCCGGATGCTGGGACGCGCGGCGATCGGCAGCTTCAACCTTCAAAGGTACCTGCCGGGCGAGCATTTTGCCCAGCTCCATTGCGAGCGCTCCGCGCTGCCCTCGCTGCACCGCGTGCTGGCCTGGATGACGTATCTCAACGACGTCGAGGCTGGCGGCGCCACGCGCTTCGAGCATTACGGGCTTGCGGTGCGCCCGCAAAAGGGCCTCACGCTCGTCTGGCCCGCCGACTGGACCCACGCCCATGCGGGCGAGGTGCTGGAAGCGGGCCGCAAATACATCGCCACCGGCTGGATCCATCTCGACCCTTCCTGAACGAAAGCAAAGCGCCATGCAAAAAACGCTGCAAACGACAGTTGCCGGAAGCCTGCCGAAGCCCGCTTGGCTTGCAGCCCCCCAGACCCTGTGGGCGCCCTGGCGCCAGACGGGGGCCGTGCTGGCCGAAGCCCAGGCCGACGCCACCATGCTGGCCGTGCGCCTGCAGACCGATGCGGGCATCGACATCCCAAGCGACGGCGAACAGGCCCGCCAGCATTTCGTGCACGGATTCCTGGCCGGGCTCGACGGGATCGATTTCGAGAACAAGGTCACGATGGGCATCCGCAACAACCGCTACGACGCCCAGGTTCCCCAGGTGATCGGCCAGCTCAAACGCAAAGGTCCCGTCCACGCGATGGAAGCCAGGGCCGCGCGCGCCGCGACCGCAGGCAAGGTCAAGTTCACGCTACCGGGCCCCATGACTATCGTCGATACGATCGCCGACCGCTTCTACGGCGACCGCATCAAGATGGCGATGGCGTTTGCCGAACTGCTCAACGACGAAGCCAAGGAGCTCGAAGCCATCGGCATCGACACGGTGCAGTTCGACGAGCCGGCTTTCAACGTGTTCACCGACGAAGTGCTGGCGTGGGGGATCCCCGCGCTGCTGCGCGCGGCCCAGGGCCTCGAATGCACGACGGCCGTGCATGTCTGCTACGGCTACGGCATCCAGGCCAATATCGACTGGAAGAACACGCTTGGCAGCGAATGGCGCCAGTACGAACGCATCTTCCCGGCCCTCGCGAAAAGCCCGATCCGCCAGGTGAGCCTGGAGGTCGCGAACTCGAAAGTGCCGATCGAGTTCATCGGCCTGCTGAAGGGCAAGGACGTGCTGGTCGGCTGCATCGACGTGGCGCGCGAGACGCCCGAAACGCCCGCAGAAGTCGCAGACACGATCCGCCGCGCCATGGCCTATGTCGATCCCGAACGGCTGTTCCCGTGCACCAATTGCGGCATGGCGCCGATGGCGCGCGACGTTGCCTATGCGAAGCTCGCCGCCCTCAGCGCGGGCGCCGCCCTCGTGCGCAAGGAACTGAAAGGCTGACGCCATGTCGACCAAGCTGTTCGACCTTGCGGGCAGGACCGCGCTGGTGACGGGGTCGTCGCGCGGCCTCGGCTACGCGATGGCCAAGGGGCTGGCCGAAGCGGGGGCCAAGGTCGTTCTCAACGGCATCGACCCGGCGGCGCTCGATGCGGCAGAAACCGCGCTTCGCGCTGGCGGGCTCGACGTGCTGCAGGCCCGCTTCGACGTCGCCGACGAAGCCGCCGTGCTGGCGGCGTTCGACGGGTTCGACAAAGCCGGGCTCGAGATCGGCATTCTGGTCAACAATGCCGGGATCCAGCACCGCCAGCCGATTCTGGAACTTGCGACCGAAGATTGGCGACGCATTCTGGAGACGAACCTGACGGCGGCGTTTGTCGTGGGTCGGGAGGCTGCCAGACGCATGGTGCCGCGCGGGGCCGGCAAGATCGTCAATATCGGCTCGCTGCTGAGCGGGGCGGGCCGGGCGACCGTGGCGCCCTATGCGGCGGCCAAAGGCGGGATCAAGCAATTGACCCAGACGATGGCCGCCGAGTGGGCCGACAAGGGCATCCAAGCCAACGCGATCGGCCCTGGCTATATGCTGACCGAGCTCAATTCGGCTTTGACCCAGAATCCGGCCTTCGACGCCTGGGTCAAGGCGCGCACGCCGGCCAAACGCTGGGGCCGCCCGGAGGAACTCGTGGGGGCGGCGATCTTTTTGGCCTCCGCCGCGTCGGATTTCGTCAACGGCCAGCTGCTTTATGTCGATGGCGGCATGATGGCGGTGCTTTAGGCATCCAATTAGCGCTATGTAAATGGCGTGTCTCCAAGGTAAGACAATGCCCGCGTGGCGCGCCGTGTGTCCGCCCGTTCTTTTTTGTGGCCGAAAGCCCCAGCGGATGCAGGACAGATTAGCCTACCTCGCGACATTTGCGTTTTTGTCGGCGACCGTGTTTGCCATGGCTGCGCTGTCGCTGGCGCCGGTGCCCGGCAACGCGCGTCAGGTCGCCGTTTTCGCCCCCGGCTGGTCGGCCGACCGCAGCTTCGCCGCCGCGGTCGCGGCCGACGTCGATATCATCGCGCCGGGCAAATTCGCCAACATCGTTCTGGTTTCGGCGCCCGAAGCGTCGGCGCGCCAAGCGCTCTACGCGCACGGCGCGTGGATCGTCGTCGATGCGGCCCGCTTGGCCGCATGTTTTTCCGTTTTCAAGTAGGAGCATTGCGTGGATAGGTCGCTGGATCGCATTCGTCTGACCGCAAACAAAGTCGTCGTAGCACTCCTCTGGGCCCATCTTCCGGTGATGCTGGCGCTCGGGCTCTATACCGGCCAGCTTGTGTTGCCGTTGCTGCTGGGCACGGTCTTGGCGACGGTCGCGACGCTTGCGTGGCGGCAGGCGCCGTTGCGCCCCGCAGGCCGGCTGTTCGCCGCAGTCGCGTATATCGCCATGATCTCGCTGTTGCTGTTCCAGACCGCCGGTCTCGCGTGGCAGATCGACATGCATATGTATTATTTCGCCGCCTTGGCGATCCTTGCCGTCTATTGCGATTGGCGGGTCGTCTTTGTCGCGGCGGCGGCAACGGCCGTCCACCATCTTGTGCTCAATTTTGCCTATCCGATCGCGGTGTTTGCGGAAGGCGGCGATTTGCTCCGGGTGCTTTTGCATGCGGCGATCGTGATCCTGGAAACGGCGGCACTCGTCTGGCTGACCGCGTCGATGGAGGCGGCGGCCAATTCGCAGGACGCCAATCTTGCCGCTGCCAACGCGGCGGCGGCGGAAGCCGACCGGCTGCGGGCAGCCCAGTCGTCGCAGAGCGCCATCGCCGAACAGGCAAAAAGAGACGCGATGGCGGCGCTTGCCGACACGTTCGAAGGGCGGGTCGGCGGCATTGTCGGCAGCGTCTCCGACTCCGCGTCGCAGTTCGAGGTGTCGGCGCGCCGCATGGCGGCGACCTCCGCCGATACCACGCGCCAGGCGGCTGCGGTTGCCGCCGCGTCCGAGGAAGCCTCCACGAACGTCCAGACGGTCGCCGCCGGCGCCGAGGAACTGGCGAGCTCCATCCAGGAAATCTCCCGCCAGGTGAACGAGTCCACGCGCATCACCGGCCAGGCGGTGACCGACGTCGAAAGCACGGGCAAAACGGTCGAGGCCTTGGCGCAAGCCGCGCAGAAGATCGGCGACGTGGTGAAGCTGATCGCGGACATCGCCAGCCAGACGAATCTTCTGGCGCTCAACGCGACGATCGAAGCCGCGCGCGCGGGCGATGCGGGCAAGGGCTTTGCGGTCGTGGCGTCGGAGGTCAAAAATCTGGCGGCCCAGACGGCCAAGGCGACCGGCGAAATCGGCGCCCAGATTTCCGAAATTCAGGACGCGACGGGCGCGTCGGTCGCAGCGATGCGCGGCATTGGGGCGACGATCGAGAAAATGAACGCGATCGCCGCCGCCATCGCCTCGGCCGTCGAGCAGCAGGGCGCCGCAACCCAGGAAATTGCCCGCAATGTCCAGCAGGCCGCCGCCGGGACGGACCAAGTCTCCGCCAATATCGTCGGCGTGACGAAATCGGCCGACGCGACGGGATCGGCGGCAGGCGAACTCGAAGCCGCCGCCGGCGCGCTTGAAAAACGTTCGAACGAACTGCGCCAGTCGGTGGCGGCGTTTTTGGCAAGCGTGCGCGCCGCCTGAGAGGCTGGCCGCTGCGGCGCGCGCGTCGTGTGTTTCGATGCATTTTGCAGACCGGCGACAGATTTCGGCGGTTTGCAAAATGCGCTACCGGCAGCAATCCGCTTCCCGCCCGTCGTTTTGTTTGGGCGGACAGACGACGGAACCGTAGGAGCAGAACACGCAACAATCGCCGGGCTTGGGGCGCAACAAGCGTCCGCAGCCGGTGCAGTCGTAGAAAAACTGGCAAGCGTCGGTCGGCATCCTTTCGGTTTTTGACGTGCCGCAGGCAGGACAGACAAGCGTCGATTCCAGCTTCGAAGATGACTCAGACAAGCAGATAACCCAACGCCAGCAGAACCGAGCCCGCCAGCAGCCCGCCGACGGTCAGGGTCCTGACAATCGGCGCGGCGCACACGCCGTTTGGCGCGCAGCTTTTCGCGCAGTGCGCTGGCATGCGCCGCGCGCGCCACAGGAAAAAGGCGCCGCCCGCCAAACCTGCAATTCCGACCGCGAGCAGAAGCGAGCGGTGCGGCGCTGCCAAGAGCGCGATGCCTGCAAGCGACGCGCCGCCGATGCCGAGCCCCGACAATATCAGCGGCAAAGCGCAGCACGAGGCAACGCCAAAGGCTGCGGCAAGTCCCGCCGCAGTAAAGATGCTGGCCGCAGCGCCGTCGGCGGCGGTTTCGGGCTTCGTCGGCGCGCTTGTTTCGTGCATATCGTCTCCTTTGCAATTGGACGATCCCAACGTACTGTCTGTAGCAGCTACAGACACAAGCGGTTTTTGGAGGATCCATAGACCGGCCCGCCGACATGCCGATCGGACGGCTTTCGCGCCTGACACGATGCAATATCGAGACGATCCGCTATTACGAACGGATCGGACTGCTGCCCAAACCAAATCGCAGCGCCGGACGCTATCGCGTCTATGCCCAGCAGGATGTCGGGCGGGTATCGTTCATCCGTCGTGCCCGCGAGCTCGGTTTCCAGATCGGCGAGATCCGGGCTTTGCTGGGCCTCGCTGCCGAAAACGCCGACTCCTGCGCTGCCGTCCGGGATCTGACCGCCAAGCATCTCGCAGATATACGTTTGAAGATTGCAGACCTTGCCGCGATGGAACGCGTTCTTGCCAAGACCGTGCGCCAATGCAGCGCCGGCCGACAAACGGGCTGTCCGGTGATCGACGCGCTTTCCTCGCGCCAACGCCGCCTATAGCGCCGTTCGACCCGCGTTTCGCGCCCCCACCGTCGGCGCCCTTGGCGACGGCAACTTGCGCAACAAATCCGCAATATTTTGCGTATGGATCGCGCAGGGCCAACACACAAGCGTCACGAAGCCGCAATCGGCGCGTCATTTGGCGTTCCTATCAAGAAGGGTCTGCCCCGCAACGAGTCGCAAACCCCGATAGGCACGCCGCATGTTGGCCGAACAGCTCGAGCATCGCCCCGCCACCCAGCGCAATATCGACCGCGCCGTCCAGCGCAACCGGCTGTTTACCAAAGAAGGTCTGCAGGAACGCCTGTTCGCGCGGCTGTTTTCGGGGCTCGTCTATGCGCAGATCTGGGAGGATCCGGCGATCGATATCGAAGCCCTCGCATTGCGGCCGGGCGAAGACGTGGTCGCGATCGCGTCGGGCGGCTGCAACGTGCTGAGCTATCTGGTCGCCGATCCCGGCTCGGTCACGGCCGTCGATTTGAACGGCCACCATGTGGCGCTCAACCGTCTTAAAATCGCGGGCGCACGGCATCTGCCGGACCACGAAACGTTTTTCCGGTTTTTTGGCGCCGCCGACGCGCCCGCGAACGTCGCGATCTACGATTCGCATCTGCGCGCGCATCTCGACGATTCGACGCGCCTCTATTGGGACGAGACCGATTGGCGTGGCCGACGGCGAATCGAACAGTTTGCGGGCAACATCTACAAAAAAGGTTTGCTCGGGCGTTTCATCGGCGCGGGCCATCTGGTGGCCAAGCTCTACCGCAAGGACCCGCGCAAGATTCTGGCGGCGCGGGATTTGGCCGAGCAGCGCGCGGTCTTCGAATCGGAAATGCGGCCGATCTTCCGCTCGCGTCTGGTCGAATTTCTGGCCGACAATCCCTCGGCGCTCTACGGTCTCGGCATTCCGCCAGCGCAGTACAAATCGCTGCTGACCTCGGCGCCGGCCGGCAAGGGCATGGCGGCGGTTCTCGAACAGCGGCTCGAACGGCTCGCCTGCGACTTTCCGATCGGCGAAAACTATTTCGCGTGGCAGGCGTTCGGGCGACGCTATGCGGGCCAGGCGGGGCAGGCGACGCCGCCCTATTTGGCGGCCGAGAATTTTTCGGCCGTGGCCGCGCGCGCGGACCGCGTCGCCGTGCGCCATGCCAACATGATCGACGTGCTCGAACAGGCCAAGCCCGCCAGCTTCGACGCCTATGTGCTGCTCGACGCGCAGGACTGGATGAGCGACGGCGTGCTGCAGCGGCTGTGGCAGGCGATCCTGCACAGCGCCAAGCCGGGTGCGCGCGTGATTTTCCGAACCGCCGCCGAAGCCTCGCTGCTGCCGGGCCGCCTGCCGCGCGACATGCTGGCGCGCTTCGCCTACGACGAGGCCGCCTGCAAAGCCTGGACGCAGCGCGACCGGTCGGCAATCTATGGCGGGTTCCATCTCTATCGGCTGCGCGCGGCCGCGTGATGGCAAGCGCGCTCGATCCGCAGGCGCTGGCGATGGACCGCATGTACCGCTACCAGCGCCTGGTCTACGACGCGACGCGCAAATACTATTTGCTCGGCCGCGACCGCCTGATTGCCGATCTTGATCCCGACGACGGCGCGCACGTGCTCGAAATCGGCTGCGGCACCGGTCGCAATCTGATCGTGGCGGCCAGGCGCTATCCGCAGGCGCGCTTCTACGGGCTCGACATCAGCCGCGCGATGCTGGAAACGGCCGCGGGCAACGTCGCGCGCGCGGGACTTTCGCAGCGCATCGCGCTGGCGCAGGGCGATGCGGCGTCGTTCGATGCGGCTCGGCTGTTCGGCGTGGCGGCGTTCGAGCGCGTGTTTTGCGCCTATACCCTGTCGATGATTCCGCCCTGGCAGGCAGCGCTGGCGCAAGGGGCCGGGCTGGTCGCGCCGGGCGGCACGCTGTCGGCGGTCGATTTCGGGCGCATGGAGGGGTTGCCGCGCTGGTTTCGCCAGTTCATGAAAGCGTGGCTCGCGAAATTCTCGGTCGTGCCGCGTGCGTCGCTCTGTGCCGCCGTTGCGCGGCTCGACGGCTTCGCGGTCGAAACGGCCGATCTCTATCGCGGCTACGCGCAATACGCGACGGCCAAACGCAGGCTTTGAGCCCGCTGCAAACGCCGATAGACTGACGCCCTCACGCGGGGGCTCGATTTTCGATGGCGCAGATCATTCCGGTGGCACCGTTCGACTACGTTGTTTTTGGCGGCACGGGCGATCTTGCCACGCGCAAATTGTTGCCGGCATTGTTCCACCGCGATCTCGATGGCCAGATCCCGACGGGTGCCCGCATCTTCGCGATCTCGCGCCGCGACTACGATGCGAATGCGTATCGCGCCTTTGCCGAAGCGGCCCTCGGGCCGGCGATCGCGGCCGCTGGCGACGCGCCCGGCTGGCAGCGATTCGCCGCCCGCCTGGAACACGTCACGCTCGACGCCCAGAGCGACGCGGGCTGGGAGGCGCTTGTGCGCGCGTTGGGCGCCGGCGAGGGCCGCGTACGCGTCTTCTACCTTGCGACGTCGCCGCAATTCTACGGGCCGATCGCGCGGCGCTTGGGGGCTGCGGGGCTTGCGGGGAACGACGCGCGTCTGGTTGCCGAAAAGCCGATCGGCAGCGACCTTGCGAGTGCCAGGCGCATCAACGACGAGATCGGCGCGGTGTTCGCCGAAAGCCAGATCTACCGCATCGACCATTATCTGGGCAAAGAGGCGGTGCAGAATCTGATCGCCATGCGCTTCGCCAATTCGCTGTTCGAGCCCTTGTGGAATTCGCTGTGGATCGACCATGTGCAGATCACGGTTGCGGAGACTGTCGGGCTCGAAGGGCGCGCGGGCTACTACGACACGGCCGGCGCCGTGCGCGACATGGTGCAGAACCATCTGCTGCAGCTGACCTGCCTGGTCGCGATGGAACCGCCGCAGACCTTGAGCGCCGACGCGGTGCGCGACGAAAAGCTCAAAGTGCTGCGCGCCCTCGATCCGCTGGGCGAGGGCGCGGTCGTGCGCGGCCAGTACGGGCCCGGCGCCATCGCGGGCACGGCCGTGCCGGGCTATGCGAGCGAACTGGGTCCCGGCAAAACCAGCCGCACCGAAACGTTCGCGGCCATGCGCCTTGGCATCGCCAATTGGCGCTGGTCGGGCGTGCCGTTCTATTTGCGCACCGGCAAGCGCATGGCGCGCAAGGCGTCGGAAATCGTCGTGCAGTTCAAGCCCGTGCCGCACTCGATTTTCGGCGCCCAGACCGAGCTGCTCGCCAACCGGCTGGTCGTGCGCCTGCAGCCCGACGAGGGCATCACGCTGCGCTTGATGACCAAGGAGCCCGGCCCCGGCGGCTTGCGCTTGCGCTCCGTGCCGCTCGACCTCAGCTTCGCCGACACGTTCTCGACGCGCTTTCCCGAAGCCTACGAACGCCTTCTGATGGACGTGGTACGCGGCAACCCGACCCTGTTCATGCGCCGCGACGAAGTCGAAACGGCATGGTCGTGGATCGGCCCGGCCATCGCTTCGTGGGAACGCGGGCGCGAGCCGCCCAAAAGCTACGTCGCGGGCGGCTGGGGGCCTGCGGCCGCGACCGCGCTGATCGAACGCGACGGGCGCACCTGGCACGAGGAGTTGGCATGACCGTCCATCGCGTGCTGGCCGAGGTCACCAAAAAGATCGTCGAGCGCTCCAAGCGCTCGCGCGAAACCTATTTGGATCGAATCGACGCGCATGCCGCGCAAGAACCGCGGCGCTTTGCGCTGGGCTGCGCCAATCTCGCGCACGGCTTCGCCGCGTGCGGCGCCGACGACAAGGCGGCGCTGAAAGAAAAGCCGGTGCCCAACATCGCGATCGTATCGGCCTACAACGATATGCTCTCGGCGCACCAGCCGCTCGAATCCTATCCGGCGATCCTGAAGGACGCGGTGCGCGCGGCGGGCGCGGTCGCGCAATTTGCGGGCGGGGTCCCTGCCATGTGCGACGGCGTCACGCAGGGCGCGCCGGGCATGGAATTGTCGCTGTTCAGCCGCGACACGATCGCGCTGTCGACCGCGATCGCGCTCTCGCACGACATGTTCGACGCGTTTTTGTGCTTGGGCGTGTGCGACAAAATCGTGCCGGGGCTGGTGATGGGCGCGCTGGCCTACGGCCATCTGCCATGCCTGTTCGTGCCCGCAGGTCCCATGATTTCGGGCCTCGGCAATGTCGAAAAATCGCGCATCCGCCAGCTCTATGCCGAGGGCAAAGCGGATCGCGCGGCGTTGCTCGAGGCGGAATCGGCGGCCTATCACGGGCCGGGCACCTGCACCTTCTACGGCACGGCCAATTCGAACCAGCTTCTGATGGAAACGATGGGGCTGCATTTGCCCGGCGCCACGTTCCACAATCCCGGCACGCCGATGCGCGACGCGTTCACGCGCCTTGCGGGCAAACGCGCGGTCGAGCTGGCGCTCGCCAGAACCAGACCCGTCGGGCGTATGCTCGACGAGCGCTCCTTCGCCAACGCGATCGTGGCGCTGCTGGCGACGGGGGGCTCGACCAACCACACGCTGCATCTGGTCGCGATGGCGCGCGTGGGCGGCATCGAACTGCGGTGGGACGATTTCGACGCGCTCTCGGCGGTCGTGCCGTCGCTGGCGCGCATCTATCCCAACGGCTCCGCCGACGTGAACCATTTTGCCGCGGCCGGCGGCGTCGGGTTCCTGGTGGCCGAATTGCTAAAGGCGGGCCTGCTGCACGCCGACGTGCAAACTGTGGCGGGCGAGGGGCTCTCTGCCTATGCGAGCGAAGCCTATTTGCAGGACGGCACGCTTGCGTGGCGTGCGGCCCCTGCCGCCAGTGCGGACGAAAAAGTGCTACGCCCGGTGGCGCGCGCCTTCGACGCGCAAGGCGGGCTCAGGACGCTCGCGGGCAATTTGGGCCGCGCGGTCGTCAAGATTTCGGCGGTTGCGGCGGCGCATCGGCGCATCGAAGCGCCCGCGCGTGTCTTTGCCAGCCAGAAGGCGCTGCAGACCGCTTTCGACAAAGGCGAGCTTGCGGGCGATTTCGTGGCGGTCGTGCGCTTCCAGGGGCCGCGCGCCAACGGCATGCCCGAACTGCACAAGCTCACGCCCGTGCTCGGCATCCTGCAGGATCGCGGCCAGCGCGTCGCGCTGCTGACCGATGGGCGCATGTCGGGCGCCTCGGGCAAGGTGCTGGCGGCGATCCATCTGTCGCCCGAGGCGGTTGCGGGCGGCGCCATCGCCAAGCTCCGGGACGGCGACATCGTCGAGATCGACGCCGATGCGGGCACGCTCGACGTGCGCGCCGATCTGGATGCGCGCGCGCCGGCCGCGTTCGACGCGTCGGAATCGGCCAGCGGCTACGGGCGCGAACTTTTTGCGGCGTTTCGCCAGGCCGTGGGCAGCGCCGAGGAGGGTGCGAGCATCGTCGCGGCGCCATGAGCAAAGCCTTTACGCGCGAAGACGCGCCCGCTCCCGAACCCGACGACGAACCGAGCCTGCCGCCGCTGCCGCCGGGTTCGCGCAACTACATCACCAGGGCCGGCTGGCAGCGCCTGCAGGACGAATTGCGCCAGCTCGGGCGCGTCGAACGGCCCAAGGTTGTGGAGACGGTGTCGTGGGCGGCGGGCAACGGCGACCGTTCGGAGAACGGCGACTATATCTACGGCAAACGCCGCCTGCGCGAGATCGACCGCCGCATCCGGTTTTTGACCAAGCGGCTGGAGATCGCCGAGATCGTCGATCCCAAGGCGCAGAAGAACCGCGCGCAGGTGTTTTTCGGCGCGCGCGTGACGTTCGCGAACGCGCGCGAGGAGACGCGCACGGTGCGTATCGTGGGAATCGACGAGACCGACAGCGAGAGGGGCGACATCGCGTGGATCGCGCCGGTGGCGCGCGCCCTGCTGCGCCTGCGCGTGGGCGACACGGTCTCCGTGCAGACCCCGCAAGGCCCCGACACGCTCGAAGTGCTGAAAATCGAATTCCCGGACGAATGACGCGCCCGCGTCAATGCGCCCGCATCAATGCGACAGCGTCCATTCGTGCGTCGCGGGAAAGTTGCGCGCGACGAACCTGTAGGTGATCAGCAGCAGCACTTCCAGACGCTTGGAGCGGCGCTGCGCGTCCTCGTCTTTCCACTGCGCGACCAGCCGGTCCCAGACCATCAGGCGCTGGTGCAGCTCGTCGCGGTTCTTGCGCACGAACGCCACCATCTCGTCGGGCTTGCGCAGCACGTTGGCGATCTCGGCGCACTGGCCGTCGACGTTCTGGAAACTCAGATTGAACGCGTCGACCGGCGCCTTCATCAGAATCTGCACGCGGTAGATTTCCTCCGACAGCGCGCCCGCATTCTTGTAGATGCGCGAGGCTGCCTGGATGCGCGCGGCGACCTTGCCAACGTGCGCGTAGCGCGAGCGCAACCCTTCAATGTAGGAAAGCTCGCGCGCCACCCTGTCCATGATGCCCTGCACGGTCGTGCGGGCGCCCAAAGGGCCGTAGCGCCCGGCGAGGATGCCGAACGCGGCGTCGCGCCGGGCCGCGAACTTGGGATCGGCCTCGAGAATCGTGGCGCCTGCGGCGGCAGCGGCATTGGGCAGCGGCGCGCCGTCGATCGCGACGAGGGCTGCCAGCATCTGGCCGCGCGCGCGGTCGAGATGCTCCGGCCCCACGCTCCACGACGCCGAGCCGTCGAGAATTTCGGCCGGGATCGAATCGCCGGGGCGAATCTCGCGCACATGCGCAAGCCCGTTGGCCGCGACATCGAGCAGACGCACGTCGTCCTCGCTCATGTCCTTGAACATCTTCATCAGCGGCCCCAGCGGCAAAAACGCGCGCACGTCGCCCAGCGGCAGCGACAGGCCCGCCTCGTCGGTGTTGGCGTCCTTGGCGATGAAGCAGTCGGGGATCGCAAAGAGCTTGTGGTCGAAAATAAAATGCGTGCTTTTCGAGGCCTGGTCGGGCGGCGGAATCTCCTTGGGGAGCGCCGGGGGATCGCCGATTCTAAGCGGGTCGGGCGCGTCTGCGGTCGGGTCTTTCATGGCGCTCGATCGGTTCCGTGCGGGAGACGTCCCGTCGGCGCAGACCATAGAAGCTTTTGGCGTTCGGGAACAAGTCGGGCCGAGCGACCCACTTATCCACAGCGGCTTCAGCCCGTGCGGCCCTTTTGCGCCGCCGTAATATTCTGCTGCGATTTGAGCTGGTCCTGGGCCATCCAGCGCGCCATGTCGGCGATTTCCTGGCGCTCGACGCGCGTCAAAGCCTCGAACGCGGCCTTGGCGATCAGCCAGTCGAGTCCGTCGTCGGTGCGCATGGCTTTCTCGACGTCGCGCACGACCGCGTTGTCGGGGCCCAAGACCGCTGCCATTGCGCGCAAGACGATTTCGTTTTGCATTCCCGTCCGCCAGCCAGAAGAATACATTCTATGCACCGGACGTTTCGATTCGGTCAACTGATCCCGTGGATTTTTCTTTTTCGCTATTGCAAAATGCGAATCGATTTTCCGCTGGTGCGGACGACTCGGCACTTGGAGAGGCAGGCATCATGAACCGACATGCGATCGCGATTCTGGGCGCCGCGAGCCTTTTGGCGCTGGCGGCCGCAAGCGTGCCCGCGTCGGCACAAAATTCCGGCGCCCAGAATTCCGGCTGCCGATTGCAGCGCGACGCAAAGTGCGCGGGCGCCAATCTGGAGGGCCGCGATCTGCGCGGCGTCAATATGCGCAACGCCGACTTGAAGGGCGCCAAGCTGCGCGGCGCCAACCTGTCGGGCGCGGATTTGGGCGGCGCGGATCTGAGCGGCGCCGATCTGCGCTTTGCCAACCTGGGCGGCGTCGCCTTGTTCGGCACCAAGATGGTCAATGCCGATCTGACGGGTGCCGGCTTGCGCCATGCCGACATCCGCTCCGATACCGACATATCGAACGCCGTGATGCCGGACGGCAAACGCTGCCAGACGCCGTCGGTGGGCGACTGCAAAAATCCCGCACCCGTGCCGCCGGGCAAGCAGCCGTTGCGCTAGGCCGGCCGTGGCGAAGGACGCGTCCCCCCCGCCGGAAACGCCGGAAGCCGCCGTCGCGCGCCTGACGCGCGAGCTTGCGCGCGAGCGCGCGCTGCTGCGCGCCGTGCTCGACAACATGGACGAAGGCGTGGTCGTGTCGGACGCGGGCTTTCGCGTCGTCGCCTACAACCAAAGATTTGTCGAGTACTATGCCGTGCCCGAATCGGTCACCACAGCCGCCGACCCGCAGGGCGAGATGGCGCGCTTCATGGTCACGCGCGGCGCGCTCGACGTGCAGGCCGCGTTCCGCACCTGGCATATGGGCGTGCAGGGGCCGAGCTTCGAGGTGTCGCGCCCGGACGGGCGCGTGCTCGAGGTGCATTCGAACCCGCTGCCCGAAGGCGGGTTCGTGTCCACCTACATGGACGTGACCGACCGCAAGCGCGTGCAGGCCGAACTCGTGCGCATGCGCCACGTCGCCGAGGCGGCCAACGAGGCGAAGTCGCGCTTCCTGGCCGCGATGAGCCACGAAATCCGCACGCCGATGAACGGCGTCATCGCGATGATCGAGCTGCTGTCCGACACCGGGCTCGATGCCGAGCAGAATTCGATGCTCGACGTGGTGCGCGACAGCGCGTCGTCGCTGCTGACGATCATCGACGACATTCTCGATTTTTCGAAGATCGAGGCGGGGCGCCTCGATCTCGAGCGCATCGATCTGTCGCTGCGCGCGATCGTGGAGAGCGTGGTCGAAACGCTGGCCCCCCAGGCGCGGCGCAAGAATCTGGCGCTCGTGTGTTTCGTCGATCCGGCCTTGCCCGCGATCCTCAAGGGCGATCCCGTGCGCCTGCGCCAGATTCTGTTCAATCTGATCGGCAACGCGATCAAATTCACCGAGCGCGGCGAGGTTTCGGTCGTGGCCGCGCCGGCCGCCGGTGCGCCCGGCCGGCTGCGCGTTTGCGTGCGCGACACCGGCATCGGCATGGATGCGGCGGCGCAAGCGCGGCTGTTCGTGCCGTTCAGCCAGGGCGACAGTTCGACCAACCGGCGCTACGGCGGCACGGGCTTGGGCCTGTCGATCTGCAAGCGGCTGGTCGATCTGATGGGCGGCAAGATCGACGTCGCGAGCGCGCCGGGCGAGGGCGCCGAATTCGCCTTCGAGATCGCCGTCGAGCAAGGTGACGCGGAGAGTCCCGCGATGCCGATGCTGGCGGGCAAACGCGTGCTGCTGGTGCAGCGAAAATCGACCGCGCGCGATGCGGCGGAACGCTATTTGCGCCATGCCGGCGCCGATGTGGCGCTGGCCGAGGAGGCGCATGCGGCGCTCGACCTGCTCGAACAGGCGGCCGAGCGCGGGCCGCGTTTCGATGCGGCCGTCGTCGCCTACGCGCTGCCCGGCATCGACGGGCTGGTGCTGGGCGAAACCATTCGCGGCACGCCCGTGCTGTTCGAAACCAGGCTGGTGCTGGCAAGCGACGCCGACATCGCCGATCTGCGCAAGCGCGCGCTGGAGCGCGGGTTCGACGCGTATCTGCTGGCGCCCGTGCGGCGCGACACGCTGGTGCGTGCGGTGTCGGGCGAGGCGGCCCAGCCCCAGCATCGCGCGGCCGCTGCCGCCGCGCGCCCGACGATGCGCCAGACCGTTCTGGTCGCCGAAGACAACGCGACCAACCGCGCCGTGCTGGCGCGCCAGCTTGCCAAGCTCGGCTACGCGATCGAAACCGCGAACGACGGCAAGCTCGCCTTCGCGCGCTGGCAGCAGGGCGGCATCGACGCGATCGTGACCGACTGCCACATGCCGGTGTGCGACGGTTTCGAACTCGTGCGGCTGGTGCGGGGCGACGAGCAGGCGCGCCGCCTCGCGCGCACGCCCGTGCTCGCCTTGACCGCAAACGCGCAAGCGGGCGAAGCGGCGCGCGCGCTTGCCGCCGGCATGGACGATTTCATCGCCAAGCCCGCGACGCTCGCCGCCCTCGACGGCGCGCTGGCGCGTGCCCTGGGACGCGCGGAAATCGAAACGCGCGACGACGATACGCAACCCGCGCCCGCCGCCAGCGGCGCGGTCGATGCGAGGGCGCTCGCGTTGCTCTACGAAGACGCCGCCGCCGACCGCGACGAGGTGGTGGCGCTGTTTGCCGAGGGCGGGCGCCAGATGATCGCAGCGTTGCAGGCGGCCCTTGCGGCCAACGATGCGGGCGCAGCGGCCGAAGCCGCGCACGCGTTGACGGGCGCCGCGCGTTCGATCGGGACGATCGGCGTCGGCGACATCGCGAGCCGAATCGAGGAGCGCGCGCTTGCGGGCGATGTCGGCGCGGCGGCGCGCGATCTGGCGCTGCTCGCCGAAGGTTTCGAGAATGCCTGCGAACAGTTGCGCGCCGCCTTGCGAATGCGCGCGCCGCCGGCCAAACGGCCCTTTGCCGAAATGGAGGACCCCCGCGCATGACCGGCACCGAACGTTACGCCAAACTGGGCGCCCTGGTCGTCGACGACCAGGCAGTCGTGCGCGCGATGACGGGGCGCATGCTGGCGCAGCTCGGCTTCGGCTTCGTCGCCGAAGCGCGCGACGGCGCCCAGGCGATGGAAATGATCGGCAAGGCCGAGCGGCTGCCCAGCGTCGTGCTGTGCGACATCGGCATGAAACCGATGGACGGCATGGCGTTTCTGGAGACGCTGCGCGGCCGCCCGGAAATCCACGTCGCGCGCATTCCGGTCATTCTGCTGACCGCGACCGCCAGCGGCGAACTGGCGGAGCGCGCGCGGGCGCTGCGCGCCAACGGCTACATCGTCAAGCCCGTGACGCCCGACGTGCTGGCGCTGCGCGTGGAGCGCGCTTTGGCGCGGTAGCGTCTACGCCTCGACATCGAGAATATGCGTGCCCGGTCGGCGCTTGGCCTTGGCATCGAGCGTGTTGGTTTCCTCGTCGAGGCTGTCGTCGGTTTCGGTCGAACGGCGCGTGTCGCGAATTTTGGCGTTGGCGCCCGGCGCTTTGACGGCGTTTGCGGTTTGGGCCTGCACGCTTGCGGCAAAGCTCTGGGCGAGCGCCGCAAAGCCGCCCGCAGGCGGCGGATGGGCATGGGCGTGATGGCCGGTCGCAGGCACCGGCACAATCGGCAGGGCAGGCACTATCGGCATTCGAAGAGACTATCAGATTTGGCGGGAAAAGTCAGATTCGGCCCGCAAGGCTTTGATTTGCCTATCGCCCGACGGCAATTTCGAATTCCAGTACGGCGGGCGGGCCTTGGGCAAAAAGCGCTTCGATGCGCACGCGGCGGCCGTCGCGATCGACCGGGACGACGGCCGTAAAACTGCCGTCGCGGTTCGAGACGACCTGCGCGTCGGCGATGCGCACCTCGCGAAAGACGCCCTCGCCGCGCACGCGCCCGACCAGGCTCACGAACCCCGCGTCGGGCACCGTCATGCGTCGCCCCGCTCGCCCGGCATCCCATGCCGGAAACGAAACGCCGACCTCGCGCGCCGCGCGCGGCGCTGCAGCCGTCGATTGCAGAGGACCGGTCTCGGCTGCGGCAATGTAGCCGACCGTGCCTTGCGGCGTCGCGACCAGGCTCCAGCCGGGCCGGGCCGCATCGGCCAGTTTGACCAAGGTTTGGCGAGCCGCCAACTGGGCGAGGGGGGCGGCATTGGCATCGGGGGCGCTGCGCAGCCGTGCGGCCGTGCGCGTCTGCAGATCGGGTGCCAGGCCGCGCATCGCGATCTGGCCGCCGATCCCGGGCGCGACCGGTGCCGGTGCGGGTGCCGGGCGCGCGGCGCCGCGCGCGGCAAGCTCGCCCTCGACGCGCCGGATGCGTTCGATCAGCACGATGTTTTCCAGCCGCAATTTTTCGATTTCGGGAATCGCGTAGGGCCCGTCGATTTCGTCGAGCCGCGCGCGGGCATCGGCGAAGGCCGCGCGCAAGGCGGCAACCGAGTCCGGCGGGCGACCGTCGAGCTCGAGCGCGAATGTCGAAAAGACCAGCGTGCCCGTCAGTTTGCCGTCGGCGATGCGCGCGTCCAGGCGCACGCGCGCGTTGGGATTGTCGGGGTCGGACGTCTCGCCCGTCAGGCGCTCGCCGTCGGCCAGAACATTGCGGAACACGATGCCGCGCGGGCGAATGTCGAGTACCAGCGCGTCGCCCTCGCGTTTGATGTCCCACACCGCGCGCGGATTGCCGATTTGCGCGCGCGCGGCGGCGCCGAAAATCGGCAGCGCGGCAAGGCCCGTATTGACCGGCGGGCCGCGCTCGGCCACCAGCCAGAAACCGGTCGGGTCGGCGAGCAGGGCGGCGGCATCCTGGGCGCGCAGCGGAACGGCAAAGGTCGCGGCCAGCAGCAACGCCGCCAGTGCGGCGCCGGCAAGCTTCATTCGCCGGCAACTTCGCGGCAGGACAGAATCACAAAACCCTGTTCCTGCGGATAGCGCTGGCGAATGCGCGTCATGGCTTCTTTTTCGGTCGGCGCCACGATTTCGATGAAATGCTGGTTCGCCCATTCGTCCTTGTAGTGCTTGTGCTGCTCGCCGCGCGCGATGGCGGCGCGCACATGCTCGTTGTAGACGGCGATCTCGAATTTCGTGCGTTTGAACATTGCGGCAACCGGCGCTAGCGGGCGAGTGGGATCGGACTTCTGGCTAGCATAAACCAGAGCCAAGATGCAATTTGCAACGCCACCAGCGTGCCGAACGCCAGGCCGTGGCCGAATTCGGTCGCCCCGAACGCCGCAAGGCTTGCCCCGATCCCGGCCTGGGCCGCAAACGCCGTGCCGAAGACGAACAGATTGAGCGTGGCATTGACCCGCCCGGCCAAGGCGGCAGGAAAACTTTGCGTCAGCACGGCATAGCCCAAGATCGTGCCGCAGCCGAAAAATCCGAACATCGCCCAGTAGGGATACGGGCTGCCGCCGATGCCGAACGCCAACGGCAGTTCCGCCGCCACGAACAGCACGCAATAGATGCCGAACATGCGCGATGCCGCGATCGCGTAGCGCTGGCGCAGCCGGTCGGCCAGCGCCCCCAGCATCGGATAGCCGAACGCCATGGCGCCCGTGACCAGCCCCATGCCGATCGCGACGTCGCCGCGCGCCAGCCCCGCCATGTCGCGCATATGCGGCCCCGCCCACAATGTCTGGTAGGCAAGAAAAGTCGCGTGCGTCGCGACCGTCAGCGGCGCGATGCGCCAGAAGACGGCGCTGCGCAGCACAAGCCCCACGCCCGCGAACTGCGCCTGCAGCGTGTCGGGCGCGCGGGCGGCGACCGGGTCCGGGCGCAGGCGGTCGGGGCTGGCAAACCAGATGGCGGCCGACGTCGCGAGCGTCATCGCCGCCATGCCGAGGATCACGTGGCGCCAGTCGAGCGTCTGCAGCAGCCAATCGACCGGCAAGGTGGCGCTGACGGCGCCAAGCCCGCCAAATCCGAGCAGCAAGCCGTTGGCAAGCGGCAGCCGCTCGATCGGCCAGAACATCGTGTTCGCCTTGAAGGCCGCCATCAGGCACGCCGATACGCCAAGCCCGATCAGCGCGCGCCCGATCGCCAGTTCCGGGATCGACTGCGCGGACGCGAAGACCGCCGCGCCCAGTACCGCAAACAGCAGCATGGCGGCTTCCGTGCGCCGCGGTCCCCAGCGGTCGAGCGCCACGCCCAACGGCACCTGGGCGAGCGCGAAGGCGGCAAAATAGGCCGAGGTGATCGTGCCGAACGCGGCCGCCTGCAACCCAAGCTCGGACGAAAGATCGGGCCCGATCGCCGCGTTGACGGTACGGAACGCGTAGGACAGAAAATAGCCCGCCGCAAACGGCAAGAAACACCGCGCGACGCGCGCGCCGAACGAAAGATCGAGGACCATCGCGTCAGCCCGCGTCGAACAGTCGGCGACCGTCGTCAGTGAGTTTGCACACCAGCCAGTCGGGCTTCAACGGGTTGGCGTACCAGGGCTCGCACCAGCCTTTGTCGAGGCAGGCTTTGACCGTGCGCGGATCGACCGCGCGCCCCTCGGGCCCGAACATCGGCAGCTTGCCGCCGGGCTGGACCAGACCGCGCGCGAGCCATGCGCGCTGCAAGGCGGTCGGCTCGCCCAGAGCCGGCGGCAAGCCCTTGGGCCGCGTGTCGCCCGCATTTTTTGCGGACGGCGGCTCGTCGAACCCCGAGACACGGCGCGCAGGAAACGGGATCGGGGCTGTTGTCATATTGTTTCGGCTCGCGGAACGAAATTGCTGTCAACAGCAGTGTAGCCGAAGATGCGCTGGCGCTGCAAATTTCCGCCGCGCGCGGCGGCGCTGGCCGCGACCGAATCCCGCTTTGCGCCGAAGATTTGAGCGTGTAAAATCAGCAGTGCGAAAAAGCCCGGCGCAACGCCCGGAGCGGGTACTACAATCGTCGTCATTAATTGTTGTGTTCTCCATACCAACAAGGTTAAAAGACGCGATCCCCCGTTTCGACCAGCCAAACCAGGAGCAGAACAATGGCCAAATCGGATTCGCCCGCGCGCGTCAAAGCCAAGCGCGGCAAGTCGCGCACCGAAACGCGCCGCACGACGCCCGTCGACGTGCAGGTCGGCCGCAACGTGCGCCGCCGCCGCATCGAACTTGGCATGTCGCAGACCGCGCTGGCGCAGGCCTGCGCCATCACCTTCCAGCAGATCCAGAAATACGAGAACGGGGCCAACCGCGTCTCGGCCTCGCGCCTGTGGCAGTTCGCCGCCGTGCTGGGCGTGGCGGTCGTCTATTTCTTCGACGGTCTGGGCGCGCCCAAGTCCGAAGTGAAGGGCGCGGCCCCGACCAAGATGGAACGCAAGATCGACGACGACACCGCCAAGATCGCGCGCAAGATCGCCTCGATCTCCGACGAGAAGCTCAAGAAGCGCCTGAAGACGATGCTGGCGGCGCTCGCGACGAAGTAGGTTCCGATCGGGCGCGCGCTTCAGGCCGAGGCCTTGGCGCGCGCTTCTTCGATTTCGAGCGCGTCGAAATCGTGCCGCGCGATGAAATGCTCGACATAGCCGCGCGGCGACGACATCAGGATGAAGCGCGTTTTGCCGCGCTGCACGGCCGCTTCGGCGCTGGCGAACCCGTAGATGTCGTGGGCGCGCGAAAACGGCCGGTCGCGGTTTTCGACATAGGCAATGTGCGGCTCGGCGATGCCCACGAGCGCCGTCCAGTGCCAGTTGGCGGCCGCATACAGATAGGCGAGGCGCACCAGCGCCGACGTCGCGCCGCGAAAGCCGCTGAAATTCGACGTGGCGCCGGTCCACGCGATATGGACATGTTCGAGGCGCGCGGCGACGGGCGCGGTCACGACGCAGGGCTCGTTGGCTGCCGCCGCATGGTCCGCGCCGTACCAGAAATCCTGGCGTTCCATCGATTCCGCGAGCGAGCAGGCCATCCACACCAGGCGAATGCCGCAGCTGGCCACCGGCACGCCGTCCTTGGCCGCGTAGACCACCATCGTGCGCCCTTCGCCGGATTCGTGGTAGCGGCCGTCGAATACAGGCGAAAGTGACATTTTGCCGTTATTTTCATTCGTATAAGTGGTGTAGTCGGACAGACTGAAACCGCCCATGGCCTCGAAGCCCGCGCTCCGCAGGGCGCCGACCAGACGCAGCGCCTTCAGCGCCGCGTCCTTGCGGGCGGCGGCGGGCAGCGCGTTGCTCGAAAACAAGTCGAGATACGGATAGAGGTTCATGTCTCCGAAGCCTCCGGTTCCCAGGACGTGGTGACGACGACGTTCGTGTTGGGGTCGCGCATCGCGAGGCGCCAATAGTCGCGCCGCCTGTTGGCGATCACGACATTGAGCCGGTGCAGCGTCGGCCCGTCGGTCTTGTGGGCCTGGACCACGTGGCGGTCGACGAGCGCCGCATAGTCGCGCTCGGTCGGCCGGTCGAGCACCCGGCGCCCGACATAGCGCGCCGTCGGCAGGTTGTTGGCCCCCCCGATATGCAGCGACAGCGCCTCGCCTTCGACGACCGAGTAGACGTTCGAGTGCGCGAGCCGTTCGGCTTGGGCGACTGCGACGAGCGGCGAGGCGCCGTCCTTGAGGCGCCCGAGGATCGGGAAGAAGCGCTGGGGCACGCGCGAAATGCGGTGCTGCTCGACGCGCCAGTCCTTCAGGGGAATCGTCGACGCGGCCAGGATCCGGCGTTCGATCGCCGCGATCGCGTCGTGGAAGGATTCGAAATTCTGCGGCCCGTCCGACGGCGCGTTCGGCTGGCCGGTATGCCGCCGCACGCCGCGCGTGGCGTTCTGTTCGGAGGCCAGCCAGTCGCGCGTCGCAACCAGCGTCGCGCGCGAAACCTGGTCCGCCTCGTAGGCGATGTGCGCGATGCCGGCCGCGTCGCGCGAGACGCGCGCATAGCCAAGATTGCGCAGCGCGAAGGCGACGATGTCTTCGCCGCCGCGCTCGAGGCCGAGCATCGAATAGAGCGCGCGCTGGAAATCGCCGTTGGGCGCCGCTATGGCATTGCCCGCATCGTCGATCCAGAAAGCGACCGGGGCGAGCTCGCTCTGGCGGCCCTCCATGCGGTCGAGCTGGGCCTTGATCGCCTTCAGCATCTTGCCGCCCGCGCCCATCGTCGCGTCGGCGCCGACGCCGAACACCTCGTGCAGGAAGCGCGCGCGGTCTTCGCGCTGGCCGCTTTTTTCGGCGACCGCGCTGGCGATCGCCGCCACGTCGCGCGCGTCGAGTTTCGCCGTGCGGCCCTGAAACAGGCGCTGCACGGAGTCGGGATGCCGCCTGCACATATAGGCGGCTTCCTTCAGCGAAATGCGGCGCCGCTCCAAGGCGGCGCGAAAATTCGCGATCAAATCCACGTCCGGCATTTGTGCACCCTCGACCCGGTGGAACTGCGGGCTGGCTCTGCGTTTGTATGCAGAATACCCGAAACCCCCGGCCAGGGAACCGCCCTTATGCCTCTCGATGCTTCTTTGCGCGCATTTCGGTCGAAGAACGGACATTCGGACCTGGAGTTGGGGCGCCTGGGGACCCTGGGGAAGTCGGCCAAATTCGAGCGCGGCGTGGACGTCAATGCCTTGCGGCTGCGCTTCCTTGATGGGCTCGTGCCGCGCGGCCTGCAACCCAGCACGCTGGGCCGGCGGCGCAAGCGCAAAAACGCCTACCAATGTATTGAAATCCCCCCGCGCTCGGTGTGGATTGGCACCAGGCGCACCTCGATCCGCCTCGAACCCGAGTTCTGGCAGGCGCTGGACGAGATCGCACGCATCGAACATACCGACGTCGGCGGCGTGCTGGTTGAAATCGAGCGAATCCACGGACGCAGCCGATTCGCCTCGAAGGTGCGCGTCGCGATCTTGAGCTATTTCCGCCCCGAGCCTGCGGCTCTGGTACGGCGGCTTGCGAAGAGCGACCGCCGGGACGGCTAATATCTAAATAATACACACGCTTGCGCGCTCTGCGGGCGTTTCGGCGACTACTTTTGTAGGCGCGGGTGCGGTTTTGCTGCGTCCGGCGCGCGGCATTCGGGGCCCGGAACGGCGCGGTTTGGCGGTCGGAACCCGCCGATTCGCGCGAATCGGCGCAATGTCGGGCGACAATTCGGCGCTTGTCGGGCGGCGTCTTGCGTCGCATGCTGGTTCGATGACGCGCTATCTGCCCTCCCACGGCTTAGCCCAGGCATTTTCGAATGTCGGGCACGCCTATTCCCACATGGTCACGCTGTTGTTTCCGACCGTCGTGCTGGCGCTCGAAGACGTGTGGGCAATGAGCTACGGCGAATTGATCGCGCTGATGTTGCTGGGGCAAATTCTGTTCGGCGTGGCGGCGTTGCCCGCCGGATGGCTCGGCGACCGCTGGTCGGCGGTCGGCATGATGGTGGTCTATTTTCTGGGCACCGGGCTGGCCGCGTTTTTGACCGGGTTCGCCAACGGGCCGTTCGAAATTGCGGCCGGACTTGCGGCGATCGGGCTGTTCGCGTCGATCTACCATCCGGTCGGCATGGCGTGGCTGGTGCGCACGGCCAAGGATCGCGGCAAGGCGTTGGGCGTCAACGGCGTGTACGGCGCCATCGGCATTGCGGCGGCGCCGCTGGCGGCGGGGCTGCTGATCGATTGGATTTCGTGGCGCGCCGCATTTTTTGTGCCGGGCCTGGCGGCGATGGCGATCGGCCTTGGCCTTGGCGTGTGCTGGGCGCAAGGGCGCGTCGTCGATACGACCGCCGACGTGCGGCCCGTCGCCGAGCCCGCGCGCGGCGACGCCGTGCGCGCGTTCGTGCTGATGTCGTTCACCATGACGTTTGTCGGGCTGATCGGCTCGACCTTCATGGTCATGCTGCCCAAACTGTTCGACGACCGGCTGCGCGACATCACCTCGGGCGGCGCGTTGGGCACGGGGGCGCTGGTGACGATCGTCTATCTGGTCGCGGCGTCGGCGCAGTATTTTGGCGGCCGCCTCGCCGACCGCTATGCGATGAAGCGGGTCTATGTGGCGGCTTTTGCGATCCAGGCGCCCGTGCTGTTCGCCGCCGCTTTCCTCGATTCCTGGCCGCTGCTGGCGCTGGCCGTCGCGATGGTGTTCGTGAATGTCGGCGCGCTGCCCGCCGAGAACGGCATGCTGGCCTATTTCACGCCCGGCAAATGGCGCGGCACGGCGTACGGCGCCAAATTCGTGCTGGCGCTTGGCGTGGCGGCGGCGTGCGTGCCGCTGATCGGGCAGATCTACGACCGCACCGGCGGCTTCTTCTGGCTGTTCATGCTGCTGTCGGCGAGTGCGGCGCTGGTCGTCGCCATCGGCGCGTTTTTGCCCGCCGACCGGAAAGATGCCGCACCCGCACCCTCCGCCGCCGTGCCCGCGGAATAGCGATCAAACGCGCTTGAGGGCGCGGTCCAGATCGCGGATCAGATCGTCCGGCCCCTCGATGCCGACCGACAGGCGCACCGTATCGGGACCGGCCCCGGCGGCGATTTGCTGTTCCCTCGTCAATTGGCGGTGCGTCGTCGATGCGGGGTGGATGATCAGCGAGCGCGTGTCGCCGACATTGGCAAGGTGGCTGAACAGTTCCACCGCCTCGACGATTTTGACGCCCGCCTCGAAGCCGCCTTTGACGCCGAAGGTGAACACGGCGCCCGGTCCCTGCGGCAGGTATTTTTTGGCGAGCGCATGGTAGGGGCTCGACTTGAGCCCGGCATAAGACACCCACGCGACGGCCGGATGGCGCTCGAGAAATTCGGCGACGGCCTGGGCGTTGGCGACGTGGCGGGCCATGCGCAGATGCAGCGTTTCGATGCCCGTGATCGTCAAAAACGCGTTGAGCGGCGCCATCGTCGGCCCCAAATCGCGCAAACCCACGGCGCGCGTTTTCATCGAATAGCCGAAATCGCCGAACGTCTCGGCGAATCTGAGCCCGTGATAGGCGGGATCGGGTTCGGTCAGCGACGGGAACTTGCCCTTGGCGGCGAACCAGTCGAACTTGCCGCTTTCGATCACCGCACCGCCCATCGCGTTGCCGTGGCCGGCCAGAAACTTGGTCGTCGAATGCAGCACGATGTCCGCGCCCCATTCGAACGGGCGGCACAAAAACGGCGTCGCCAGCGTGTTGTCGACCATCAGCGGAATATGGTGGGCGGCGGCGATCGCGGCGATGGGTTCCAGATCGACGACCGAGCCGCCGGGATTGGCCAGCACTTCGCAGAAGATCGCCTTGGTTTTGGGCGTGATCGCGCGCGCGAAATTCTGCGGATCGGCCGGATCGACGAAATGGCAGATCCAGCCGAATTTTTTGAAGGCGTGCGCGAATTGCGTGATCGACCCGCCATAGAGATTGCGGCTCGCCAAAAACTCGTCGCCCGGTTCCATGATCGAAAAAAACGCGAGCAGCTGCGCCGCGTGGCCCGAGGCCGCGCACACGGCCGCGCGCCCGCCCTCGAGGCTCGCAAGACGTTCCTCGAGCACCGCGACGGTCGGGTTCGTCAGGCGCGAATAGATGTAGCCGAAGGTCTGCAGATTGAACAGCGAGGCGGCATGGTCGACGTCGTCGAACACATAGGCCGTAGTCTGGTAGATGGGCGTGCTGCGCGCGCCGGTCGTGGGGTCGGGCGCTGCGCCCGCATGGACGGCGCGGGTCGCAAAATCGAACGGGTCGTTGGCCATGGTTCCGCCTCTGTCGGGAAAAGAGGCGGCATGGTGCCGGAACGCGCCCGCCTTGGCTAGCGCAACGCGAGACGGGGCACGGCGGCAAACAGCCCGCGCACGCGCCGGGCGAGGGCGGCAAACAATTCGCCCGCCGCGTCCGCGCGCAGGCGGCGGGCATCGGCAATATGGAAGGCGAGGGTTTCGGGGGCGATCATGGCCGGGCTCCCAAGTTGGCGGTTGCGATGCCGACAAGAATGGGCGCGATCTTCGCTGGCGATAATCGGGCGAGTTGGACTATCGTTTGTGAAATTCGGTCACGAATGGGGAGGGGCGGTGGATTCGGCCGGCGAAATGGCGGCTTTTGTCGAGGCGGCGAAACGCGCGAGCTTTTCGGACGCCGCGCGCGCCCTCAAACTCACGCCGTCGGCTCTCTCGAAGCTCGTGTCGCGCCTGGAAGCGCGCCTGGGCGTGCGGCTCATGCAGCGCACCACGCGCCGCGTGACGCTGACGCCCGAAGGCGAGGCGTTTTTCGGGCGCGCCCAGCGTATCCTCGACGACATTCGCGAGGCCGAAAACGAAGCCGCCTCGTTCCGCGAGCGGCCGCGCGGATTGCTGCGCGTCAATGTCGGCAATTCCTTCGGCATCCAGCAATTGGCGCCGGCCTTGCCCGCGTTTTTGAAGCTCTATCCCGACATGAAAATCGAGCTCGCCTTCGCCGACGCGCATGTCGATCTGATCGCCAGCGGCGCGGATCTGGCGGTGCGCATCGGCCCCGTGGGCGACGACCGGCTGGTCGTGCGCCCGATCGCGCAGGGGCGTCGCATGATCTGCGCGGCGCCCGCGTATCTTGCGCGGCGCGGCATGCCCAAACGGCCCGAGGATCTGCGCCAGCACGATTGCATCGTCATGGCCGGCATGGCGTCGCTCAATCGCTGGCCGTTTCGCGGCGGCACGGTCGCGGTCGCCGGGCCCATCGCTTCGGACAGCGCCAGCGGCGTGCGCGAATTGGGCCTGTGCGGGCTTGGCCTTATCCGGCTGTCGGATTTCGCGATCGCGGGCGACGTGCGCGACGGGCGCCTCGTGCCCGTGCTCGAGGATTGGCACACGTCCGAGAGCGTGCCGATTTCGGCGATCTATCCGGCCGGGCGCCATCGCGCGCCCAAGACGGCGGCGTTCGTGGCCTTCCTGCAGCAGCGTTTCGGGCATCGGCCGTGGCGGCTCGACGGGACGAAGGACGGCAAATGAGCCGCCGTTTGCGCGCGAGGTTCCATGCGGCGCTCGAAGCCGACGGCATCCCCTCGCGCGCGCGAAACGCCTGCGTCGCGCTGTTCGCGCTCGCCATCTTTTTGTGGCTCGCGGAGGGCGTTTTCCGCACGGTACCCACGCTCGGGCGCGACGCGCTGGGCACGTTTGGGCTGCTCGAACTCGGCATCGGCTGTCTGTTTGCGGCCGAGTGGGCGCTGCGCGTGTGGATCGCGCCCGAACAGTACCATGCGGGCGCGATGCCCGACGCCCGCGCGCGGCGCCTCTACGTTCTCTCGCCGCTGGGCCTGCTCGATCTGGCGATTCCGCTGGTCCATTTTGTCGGCGACCGATTGCTGGGCGGCGGCGGCGCGTGGATCGAGGTCGTCGAGCTGCTCGCGGTCTTCAAACTCACGCGCTATTTTCCGGGTCTCGATCTCGTTTTTTCGGTGCTGCGCACCGAAATGCGCCCGCTCGGCGCCGCGCTGGCGGCGATGCTGACGCTGCTGCTGCTGGCGTCGAGCGCCATGTACTATCTGGAGCGCGCGGCGCAGCCCGAGGCGTTCGCCTCGATCCCGCACGCGATGTGGTGGGGCATCGTGACGATCGCGACGGTGGGCTACGGCGACATGGCGCCGGTCACGACGCCGGGCAAAGTCGTCACGGGCGTCGTCATGCTGATCGGCATCGCGCTGTTCGCGCTGCCCGCGGGCATTCTAGCGAACGGCTTTGCGGTCGAGCTCAAACGGCGCGACTTTCTGGTAACGTGGCGGCTGGTCGCGAAGCTGCCGGTCTTCGCCGATCTGGATGCGGGCGTGATCGCGTCGATCGCGCGCCTGCTGCAGCCGCGCGCCATGCCCAAGGACAGCGTCGTGATCCGCAAAGGCGAGCCCGCGCACGGCATGTATTTCGTTCTGGCGGGCGCATGCGACGTGCATTTGCCGGACAAGACCGTGCGCATCGACCAGGGCAGCTATTTCGGCGAGATGGCGCTGCTCTCCGACCGGCCGCGCCAGGCCACGGTCGTGGCCGCAGTCGACTGCGAGTTGCTGGAACTGGGCTCGGCCGATTTCAAGCGCGTGTGCGTCGAGTATCCCCAGCTCAAGGCGCGCGTCGCGGCCGAAGCCCGGCGGCGCGAAGCGCGCACGGCGCCGGCGTGAGCGAAACCGATCCGAAGGCGGGCGATGCGCGCACGCTTGCCGCCGACAATGTCAGGGCAGCGGGCGGCATCACGCTTGCCTCGGCCGTGTTCGTGTTCAACGACGCGACCATGAAGTTCGTCGCCGAAACGATCCCGATGATGCAGGCGATGTCGGTACGCGGCTGGATCGTGACGGTAGCCTTCGCGCTGTTGGCTTGGGCGCGCGGGGATTTCGCGTGCCTCCCCATGCTGCGAAGCCGGCTCGTGTGGGTGCGCGCGGGTCTCGAGATGGCGGGCTCCGTCGCGTTCATGTCGGCGCTGCCGTTCGTGCCGCTCGCGATCGCGACGGCGCTGGTGCTGGCGACGCCGCTGCTGCTGATCCCGTTGTCGGTCGTCTTTCTGGGCCAGTCGATCGGCATCCGGCGCACGCTTGCGGTGGCGGTCGGATTTGGCGGCGTGCTGCTGGTCGTCAAACCCAGCGCCGACGGCGTCGATTTCTGGCTCGCGCTGGTCGCGGTCTCGACGCTGTTCTTCGCCCTGCGCGACGTTGCCACGCGCCGCCTGCCGCCCGCACTGCCAGGCTTGCTGGTCGCGCTCGTGATGGCGCTGACGGTATCGCTTGCGACTACGGCGCTGGCGCTTTGGCAGGGCTGGGTCCCGATGGGGACGCGGGCGCATGTCGGGATCGTCGCGGCGGCCCTGTTCGTGGGCACCGGCTACATGCTGATGGTGCGCGCGCTGCGCATCGGCGAAATCGCGCTGACCGGCAGTTTCCGCTATTCGGCGATCGTCTTTGGCGTGGCGCTGGGCTGGCTTGTGTGGGGCGAATTGCCCGACCTGCTCGCGTGGTGCGGCATCGCGCTCATTCTGGCGTCGGGGCTCTACGCGCTGCAGCGCGAGCGCGCTCGGCTCAGCGCCACAGCCCGCGCGCGGCAAGCCAGCGATTGACGATCTCGGCGATGTCGGCGTTGTTTTTGTCCATCATCAGAAGATGGCTGTTGCCGGCGATGCCGCGCGCGGGCAGATCGACCGCTTCGGCCGTGCCGCCCGCCGCCCGGATCGCTTCCAAATAGCGCATGCCGTTGCCCTTGATCGCGGGCCAACGCGCATCCTGGTCGATATAGTCGCCGTAGAGCGCGAGGACGGGCACGTTTTTCAGCGCCTCGACCTTGGCCGGATCGCCGAAGCCCGCGGGCTCCAGCGCCACGATCGCGCGGATTTTGTCGGGCAGCGCTTCGGCCGAGCGAAACGCGAACTGCGTGCCCTGGGCATGGGCGACCAGCACGCACGGGCACACGCGCTCGACCATCGCGCCATAGGCCGCCAGCGCCGCCGCGTCCGTGCCGGTCCAGCGCGGCACGATCTGCTTGGCGAACGCGTCGTACGCTTCGACCGGAAATTGCGATCCGTCCAGCACGCTGCGGCCGGCGTATGTGCCGGGGCCGCCGCCGATGCGGAAGCGTTCCCACGGTTCGGGTTTGGCCAGGAACACGGGCTCGCCCGCAAAGACTGCTTGCGATTGCGCGAAGCCCGCGCGCCCGCGCTCGACCGCATCGGCGTTGTAGACCGGCCAGCCGCGACGCAAAAAGAAATTGAGCCAGCCCTCGCGCCCGTCGGGCGTGGTTTCGAAGGCGGCGCCCGTCATGCCGCCGCCATGCATGAACAGCAGCGGCACGTCGCCGCGCGGCGCGGCGGGCAGGAAATACTGCGCATAGGCGTGTTCGACCGCGAACACGCCGTTGGGATCGACGCGCGCGAGCGGGGCGCCGGGCGCGATCTGGATTTCGCGCACCGGTTGGCCCTGGATCGTCGCGTCGCGTCCGCCGATATGGAACGATCCCATGGCAGCCAAGCGGATCGGCCCGCCAAAATCGTTGCCGGGGCCGGCATTGCCGCCGCCGCACGCCGCCAAAACGAGGATTGCCGGAAGAATCAAAAAGCGCACGCGGGGCTCCCGTGGGGTCAGACCTGGTGGAGCGGTTCGTCGAGCGTTTCGCCCCAAACGACGCGCAATTCGTCCTGGCGCGTCTGCAGCTGCGCGAAATTGTCGACCTGGCTGCGTGCCTGCATCATCTGCGCGATCATCGGGCTGACGAACGAAACCGCAAGGCCGAAGCCCGCGCACAGCAGCGGCACGATCCAGGCCGACGCTTCGGCGACCGGGTTGCGCGTGGGGTCGAGCAAGCCCGCCAGCATCACGGGGCCGGCGGCGGCGAACGTCATGGTGGCGCAGCCCAGCGACAGAAACCGGCTGCCGCCGCCCTCCAGCATCGCGACGGCGCCTGCGGGCGCGAACACGCCCACGACATAGATCAGCATCGACGGGCGGAAAATCACCACGCCGACGAGCAGCACCGATATCGCCAGGATGGCAAGCACGTTGTAGATCGTGGTCAGCTGCATGGGTCTAGCCTCGCACCAATTGGAAAAAGAGCTGGACCAGAACGATAAGCACGGCCGCGCCCGACAGGATCACCAACGCCACTTCCTGGCCCTTGTCGCGCGCGATGCGCCGGTTGGCGTCCTCGATCGATTCGCGCATGTCCAGAATGCGCTTGTTGGCGTCCCATTCGTGTTTGGCGCGCATATATTCGGCGCCGTCCTGGCCGAACACCATCGGGTCGGTCGAAAGATCGGCGAGCGTCTGGATGTCGTTGGCGGCGGCGGCGTCGTCGGCTTTCTGCAACTGCTCCTCGCGCACATGGGGCTGCCGCAGCCGCCCGATCAGCGCCTTCGCCGCCTTGAGGCAGATCTTGCACAAATTGGGCAGCTGGCGGCCCTTGGCTTCGATCTGCAGCTTGACGCCGAGCTTCAAGATCGTCGCCGCGCCGCGCGGATCGCTGCCGTTGAAGGTCTTGAACACCATGAGCTCCGCCGGTTTGATTCCCCCGCGCGTGCTCAAGAACGCCACGATATGCGGATCGGGATCGAACGTGCCGCCCGCCATCAGGCGTTCGATCACGTCGATCAGATCGCCGACCGTATCGACCCAGCGCCCTTCGACGGCGGGCGACAGGCACGGCGCGTCGGGATTGAGCGTGTAGAGGGCGCTCTCGACCTTTTCGATGCCGTTGGAGACGCGGTCCTCGATGTCGAGCAGCTGCTTGGCCTCCTCGTCGACGAGTCCCAGCGGCGTTGCCGCCTTCGCCCATAGATGGACGAGGCGCGCCGAGATCAGCTCCTGCATCTGCTCGCGCAGGCGCGGATCCAGCATGGCCGCGTACATCACGGCGCCGGCGCCGTTGGGAAAGAACGACAGATCGCGGTAGCGCACGGGACCCATGGGATCCAAGCGAACCGCTTCGCGCGCCAGCTGCACAGAATCGGTGGCGATGAGCTGGGTGACTTCCTGCTTGCCGGTTTCGTCGACATTGAGCGCGATCACGCGCTGGACGTCGTTGGCCTTGAGCCAGGCGGCGATTTCGCCCTCGTGCAGGGCCTTTGCGGCCTGCGTCGGGAAGCGGATCACGGCGTAGGCGAGCTCGCGCGGTTCGAGGCAGGTGACGGAGCCGATTTTCAAGGCCGTGCCGCGCCGCGCGGGCGGGCGCTTGGTCGACATTTCGGGCCGCCGTCCGTTGGTCCAGTCGACCAGCGCCGCGAGCGACCAGCGCGTCTTGATGTCGTCGTCGATCAGCGAGACGACCGCGTCGATCAGTTCGCTCGGGATCTGCGACGTATCGATCATGGCGCTGATCGAGCCGTAGGCGAGGCGGCGCGCCATCAGCGCGTCGGGATCCTGGCCTTCGCCCGGATATTTGCCGGTCGAAAACGCATAGAGCGTCATGCCGAGCCCGAACATGTCGTCGATGATGCCGCCCGCACCCTTGCCGTCGGGCGTGGCGAGCGCGCGCTCGACCGTCTCGAACGCGGCCGGCTGGTCGTAGCCGATGGGCCCCAGCACCGAGGGCCCGAGCGCGAACATCTGGCCCTTGGTGTCTTGGGTGAAGACGTTGTCGGGGCGGATCGAGCCGTGGATCGCGTCGCGCTCGGCCAATTCTTCGAGCGCTGCGCACGCGGGCTTGAGGAAATTCTGGATCAGAGTCTTGGGCGACCAGCCGCCCCACATGCGGCGCTGGGGCGGCAGGCCCACGGGTTTTTCGAACACGAAGCCGTACGCGTCGCGCCCGTTGGGCCGGTGGATGACGCCCGCATCCAGCAGCGTGAGCAGGCCCGAGCGCGAAATGCCGCGCTGGCGCTGGGCCGCGCGGATGCGCACCGAGCGGTCGGGCTCGCACACATAGGCCAAATGCTGGGTGTCGGGGAAGCGCTTGTCGACGGCGCCGTAGGCGGCAGCGCCCGGCCGGTTGAAGGCGGGCAGGGCTGCGCCCAGATCGATCTCGATATGCTGGCCCAGCGCCACGCTGTTGCCCGAACCGCCCTGGTCGGCGGCGCGCACGCGGCGGTCGCGCTCTGAAAAAAACGTCGTCACGCGCCGTCAGCCGACCGGCACGGCGCGCGGCACGGGCGTGCAGGCCGTCGCCGCACCCGTGCCGCGCGTCGCCATCAGTTCATCGCCTTGACGAGGTTTTCGTCGATCTTGGCGAGGAATGCGGTCGTCGACAGATACGGCGCGTCGGGCGAAATCAGCACCGCCAGATCCTTGGTCATGAATCCCTGTTCGACCGTCTCGACGCAGATGCGTTCGAGCGTCTTGGCGAACAGGCAGACTTCGGGCGTCTTGTCGAACTGGCCGCGATACCAGATGCCGCGCGACCACGCGAAGATCGACGCGATCGGATTGGTCGAGGTCTCCTTGCCCTTCTGGTGTTCGCGGTAGTGGCGGGTGACGGTGCCGTGCGCGGCTTCCGATTCGATGCAATTGCCGTCGGGCGTGGTCAGCACCGAGGTCATCAGGCCCAGCGACCCGTAGCCTTGCGCGACCGTGTCGGACTGCACGTCGCCGTCGTAGTTTTTGGTCGCCCACAGGAAGCCGCCCGGCCATTTCAGCGCCGAGGCCACCATGTCGTCGATCAGCCGGTGCTCGTAGGTCAGGCCCTTGTCCTTGAACTTGGCCGCGAACTCGGCGTCGAACACTTCCTGGAACAGATCCTTGAAGCGCCCGTCATAGGCTTTGAGGATCGTGTTCTTGGTGGAGAGATACACCGGATAGTTCCGGTTGAGACCGTAATTGAACGAGGCGCGCGCGAAGCCGCGGATCGATTCGTCGACATTGAACATCGCCATCGCCACGCCCGGCCCCGGGAAATCGAACACCTGGTGGCGGATGTTGGTCTCGCCGTCCTTCGAGGTGAAGGTGATCGAGAGTTTGCCCGCCGACGGGATCGTGAAGTCGGTCGCGCGGTACTGGTCGCCGAAGGAATGGCGGCCGATCACGATGGGCTTGGTCCAGCCCGGGATCAGGCGCGGCACGTTCTTGCAGATGATGGGCTCGCGGAAGATCGTGCCGTCGAGGATGTTGCGGATCGTGCCGTTGGGCGACCGCCACATCTGCTTCAGGTTGAATTCCTTGACGCGCGCCTCGTCCGCCGTGATCGTCGCGCACTTGACGCCCACCCGGTGCTGCTTGATCGCGTTGGCCGCATCGACCGTGACCTTGTCGTCGGTCGCGTCGCGATGCTCGATGCCGAGATCGTAGTATTTGAGGTCGATGTCGAGATAGGGGAGAATCAAACGCTCGCGGATCATCTTCCAAATGATGCGAGTCATTTCGTCGCCGTCGAGTTCGACGACGGGATTGGCGACCTTGATCTTCTGCATGGCGACGGCTCCCCTCATGTGCGCGAAAAATTGCGGTGTGCCGCACGAGATACGATAGGCGGGCGCGAAAATCCAGCGCGTTCGGCCCTAAAGCCGCTGCGGCTGCGAAACAATCCGGGGGGCCGGGCTCGCTTGCAGGGCCGGCAGCACCGCGTCGATCCGGTCGACCACGCCGTAGAAATCGCGAAAGCTGGATTTGGCGTAGTTCTGCTCGATCAGCCCGTCGATGGCGCCCAGCAGCCGGTCCCAATAGCCGCCCATGTTGCACACGACCAACGGCTTGTCGTGCATGCCCAACTGGCGCCAGGTCAGAATTTCGAACATTTCGTCGAGCGTGCCGGGGCCGCCGGGCAGGACCGCAAACGCGTCCGAGCGCTCGAACATCATCTGTTTGCGCGCATGCATCGAGGCCACGACATGGAGCTCGGAAACCTGCCCGTGGCCCACTTCGGCGCGCATCAGATGCTCGGGAATGATCCCGACCACGTGACCGCCCTTGGCAATGGCGCCGTCGGCAACCGCGCCCATCAGCCCGACGCGCCCGCCGCCATAGACAAGATCGATGCCCGCGGCCGCCAATTGCGCGCCGAAGGCGAACGCGGCCTCGCGATGGGCAGCCGGACCCAGATTCGACGAGCCGCAATAGACGCAGACGGAACGAAGTTTGATCATTGATTGTTGCCGATCCTAAAACAGTCTATTTCATTGGCAGGGATTGTTCGAAAGCTTGTTCCAAACGCGCCGTCAGTGCTTAAATCGCTTCGCAATGCGCGGCAAGCGTCGAGCCACCATCTTCTCCCCCCTCCAAACGAGGCCTCCCCGATGAAAACTTTTGTTCGCACGACGATGCTGGCGGTTGCCGCCGGTGCGGCACTTCTTGGTGCCTCGGCTGGCGCCAATGCGCAAGCCCCCGAAATCGCCGCCCGCCAGGAACTGATGAAGGCCAATGGCGGCGCGATGCGCGTGCTGGTGCCGATGATGCGCGGCGAAGCGCCGTGGAACGCGGCCGCCGCCGGCCAAGCGGCGGCGAGCGTCCAACGCGACGCCGAACGCGCGGCCGCCCTGTTTGCGACGCCCGCAACGGCGGCAAGCTCGGCCTCGCTGCCCGCGATTTGGGAACGCAAGGCCGAGTTCGACGCCATGTTCGGTCGCCAGCGCGAAGTGGCGGGCAATCTTGTGCGCCTTGCGTCGGCGGGCGACGAAGCGGGCTTCAAGTCCGCCTTCCCGGCGTTGGGCCAGACCTGCGGCGCGTGCCACACGCCGTTCCGCAAGCCCGCGAACTGAGGTTCCGTTCGATGTTCAAGCGCGCCCGCCAGGTGGCACTCGCCGTTCTGGCGGGCGCGGTTTTTTTCGGCGTTGCGGACGCGCGCGCGGCGGGCGACGTCAAGCGCGGAGAGTATATTTTTGCCATCGGCGGGTGTGCGGCCTGCCATACGGACGTCAAAAACAACGGCCAATTGCTGGCGGGCGGGCGCGAGCTCAAAACGCCGTTCGGCAATTTCTACGGCCCCAACATTACGGCGCATCCGGTTGCGGGCATCGGGCGCTGGTCGGACGACGATTTCATGCGCGCGCTGCGCCAGGGTCGCAGACCCGACGGCGCGCATTATTTTCCGGTCTTTCCCTATCCCGCTTTCGCCAAAATGACCGACCAGGACGTGCTGGACCTCAAGGCCTATATCTTCTCGCTGCCGGTCTCCGACCGCCCCAACCGTCCGAACGAACTGGCTTTTCCCTTCAACGTGCGCGCCCTTCAGTTCGGCTGGAAATTGCTGAACTTCGCGCCCGGCGAATTCAAGCCCGACAAGGGCAAATCGGCCGAGATCAATCGCGGCGCCTATCTGGCCCAGGCGCTTGGCCATTGCGCCGAGTGCCATTCGCCGCGCACCGCCATAGGCAGCATCCGGGCCGAGCTTTTGTATGCGGGCGATACCAACCATGCCGGGGCGGGCACGCGCGTGCCCAATATCACGCCCGATCCTGCGACCGGCCTCGGCAAATGGTCGCCGGGCGACTACGCGGATCTGCTGTCGATGGGCATGACGCCGGACGGCGATTTTGTCGGCGGCGACATGGGCGAGGTCGTCAAAAACGGCACCTCGAAACTGACGCCGGCCGACCGCAACGCGATGGTCGCCTATCTGCGCCAATTGCCGCCGATCGTCCATCGCACGCGCCGGGCCGCGCCCTGAACCCCATGCCAATTGCAGGGGGCGGGCGCAAGGCATAGGCTGGCGCGAGCATTTTCTCGAACAAATCGAGTCGGCGCGCATGAATCGCAACACGTATTTGGCCCTGTTCGGCGTCGCGGCGTTGATCGCGGCGGTCATTGGGGGCTTGCGCAGTTGGCAGCCCGATCCGACGCCCCAAGCGATTGCGCCCGCAGCCCCGCCTGCAACGCCCGCCGCGACATCGTCCGCGACACCGGCCGCACCTGCACCCGCCCCTGTCGCAAGCCCGATCCGCCCGAGTTTCGATGTGGTGCGCGTGAGTCCGTCGGGCGATACGGTGATTGCCGGGCGTGCGGCGCCCAACGCGACGGTGACGATTTTCGATCTAGGCGCGGAGCTTGGCAGCGTTGCGGCCGACGGGCGCGGCGAATGGGTGTTCGTGACGATTTCGCCGCTGGCCGAGGGCGCGCACGACCTGACCTTGCTGAGCCGCGACAAAGACGGCGTGGAGACGCGCGGCGAGCGCAGCGTCGCGATCGTCGTGCCGCCGCGCGGCTTGGTTGCGGGCGGGACGGGCGGTCCGTTGGCGGCCTTGCTGCCGACCGAAGCGGGCCGCACGGGCCCCAGCGTCCTGCAAGTGCCGGGCAGCGCGACGGCGGCGCCAGGGGCGCGCGTGACGATCGACGCGATCGACTATGGCGAGCGCGGCGAGGTTGCGATCGCCGGTCGCGGCACGCCGGGGGCGGCGCTGCGGCTCTATCTCGACAACAAGCCGATGGGCGAGGCGCGCACCGATCCGGAGGGTCGCTGGACGATCCGCATCCCGGAATTGGCGCCGGGTTTTTATGCCATGCGCGTCGACGAACTGGGCGCCGACGGCCGGGTGGCCGCGCGTGCCGAAACGCGGTTCCAGCGCGACTCGCTGGTGGCGTTTGCGCCGGGCCAGCAGATCGTCGTGGTGCAGCCCGGCAATTCCTTGTGGCGGATCGCGCGGCGCGTCTATGGCGACGGCGTGCGGTTCACGACGATCTACGACGCCAACCGCGACCAGATCGGCGACCCGGATTTGATCTTCCCGGGCCAGGTGTTTGCGGTGCCGAAGACGAATTGAGGCGTGCCTCAGGCCGCGTCGCGCGTCGGGATCGCGGCGATCGCGTCGCCCAGTTTCTTTTGGGCCTGCCAGAGATCGAAATCGCGCTGCAGGGCGATCCACAGATGCGCGCCGTTGCCGCACCATTTGCCGAGCCTTACCGCCGTCTCGGCCGAGACAGGGAATTTCTCCGCCAAAATCCCGTGCAGCAATTGGCGCGACACGCCCAACTCGCGCGCCGCTTCCGTCACCGAAATTCCAAGTGCTGGCAGCACGTCGAGCCGCAACAGCGCGCCGGGATGCGGCGGGCGCATTTTTGGCGCGGTACGGACTTTGTAGGCGCGTGGCTGGGCCATTTTCATTCCTCAGTGATATTGCTCGAGATCGACCGCGAGCGCGTCGCCGTCGATCCATTCGAACGTGATGCGCCACGGTCCGTTGACCGCAAGCGCGTGGCGTTTGGGTTTGCCCAGCAGAACATGCAATCGCCAACCGGGCAGACGCAGATCGTCGAGAGATTTGGCGCGGTGCAGCGCTTGAAGGCGCCCGCGCACGCGCTCGACCAGATCCGCCCGCATGCCGCGCGGATCGTCGTCGAGAAACAGCGCACGCAGGGTTTTGCTGCGAAAGCTGGCGATCACGTTACAAAGCGTAAAGCGATACTAGACATTTGTCAATAACCGTTGGACAGACGGCACAAACCATAGGGGGCGGCCGGATGCACGCCCGCCCCAAAACCGACTGAACTGGCGCAATTTGGCGCTTGGCGCTACACTGGCATCCGGCAGTCAGGTTTTGCTTTAACATCGGTGTCCAAGTCTATGAGCGATATGTGGAAGTCGGTTTCGGCGCCCGTCCATCGGGCGGGCGTGCCATTTGTGGCGGGCGGCGTCGTGGCCACCTTCTTGGCCGCCTTTGCTTGGGCGCCGCTGGCGGCATTGCTGGCACTCGTCACGGCTTGGATGATCTATTTCTTCCGCGATCCCGACCGCGTCGTGCCGACCCGCCCGGGACTGATCGTCAGCCCCGCCGACGGCATGGTACAGCTCATCATGCCGGCCGTGCCGCCGCCCGAACTCGACATGGGCGATGCGCCGCTCACGCGCATTTCGGTGTTCCTCAATGTCTTCAACGTGCACGTCAATCGCGTGCCGGTCGAAGGGCGCGTGGTCAAAGCCCGTTACATGGCCGGAAAATTTCTCAACGCGGCGCTCGACAAAGCGTCGGACGAAAACGAGCGCATGTCGGTGCGCCTGGCGATGCCGGACGGGCGCGAAATCGCGTTCGTGCAAATTGCCGGTCTCGTCGCCCGCCGCATCCTTTACGACATCAAGGACGAGCAACAGGTCAAAACCGGCGAGCGCTACGGGCTGATCCGCTTCGGCAGCCGGTGCGACGTTTATTTGCCTGCGGGCGTAGCACCGCTCGTGTGCGTGGGCCAGACGACCATCGGCGGCGAAACCGTGCTGGCGGATCTGGCCGCCAGCGAAGCCGCGCGCAGCGGGGAGACGCGCTGATGTTCCGCAAGGACAAAGCCGAACGCGCGCGCTTGCGCGCCGCACGCGTGGGCGGCGGCCACATGAACCGCCTGATCCCCAACGCCATCACGGTGGGCGCGTTGTGCGCAGGGCTCTCGGGCGTGCGTTTTGCCATCGACGGGCGTTTCGAGATGGCGGTCGGCGCGATCGTCGTCGCGGCCGTGCTCGACGGGCTCGACGGGCGCATGGCGCGCCTGCTCAACGGCACGTCGAAATTCGGCGCCGAACTCGATTCGCTGTCCGACTTCATCAGTTTTGGCGTGGCGCCCGCGCTGATCGTCTATCTGTGGGTGCTGAGCGCCTGGGGCGGCGCGGGGTGGATCGTCGCCCTTGCCTATGCCGTGTGCTGCGGCTTGCGTCTGGCCCGCTTCAATGCGGCGCTTGCCGAACCCAACCAGCCCGCGTGGGCCGGGAACTTCTTCACCGGCGTCCCGGCACCGGCGGGGGCGGGCCTCGCGCTGATGCCGATGATGGCGCATTTCGAATTCGGCCCGGGCTACACCAACCACGCGATCGTCGGCGCGGCGTCGCTGGCCTTCGTCGCGTTTTTGATGGTCAGCCGCTTGCCGACTTTTTCGGGCAAAAAGGTCCATGTACCGCGCGGCTGGATGGTGCCGTCCTTGGTCGTGATCGGGCTGTTTTTTGCGGCCCTCGCAAGCGCGCCATGGGCGACCTTGCTGGTCGCGGGCGCGGCGTATCTGGCGCTGATCCCGCTTGCTTATGCAAGCCAGCGCAAATTCCGCTTGGCGGAACCCGAGCCCATGGCAACCGCCGCCGCCAAGCCGAGTCTGAGCGTGGTGAACGACCGCAAATGACGCCGGTGCGCGCTAACGCGCTGCGATCGTTCGCGAATTCGACAAGGTTACCAAATCTTAACCGCTCTGTGGCATAGTTTCGGGCCAGGATCGGGGCGAGGGAGAGCCGGATGTTCGCGATTGTCGGGTTGCTTTTGGTGCTGTTTTGCGTGTTCGGCGGGTACATCATCGCCGGCGGCAAAATCGGTATCATTTTGAAGGCGCTGCCGTTCGAATTTCTGATCATCGGCGGGTCGGCTGCGGGCTCGTTCCTGGTCGGCAATTCGGGCAGCGTCATCAGCCACGCGATCAAGGATTTCGGGCGCGTCTTCAGCGGCCCCAAATACAAGCGCGAAGACTATATCGATCTGCTGTGCCTGATTTTCACGATCCTCAAGCTCGCGCGCTCCAAGGGCACGCTGGCGGTCGAGCCGCACATCGAAAAGCCCGACGAGTCGAACATCTTCATGGCGTATCCCAAGGTGCTCGCCAACAAATACGCGATCCTGCTGATCTGCGACCATATGCGCATGCTCTCGATGGGCGTCGAGGATTCGCACCAGCTCGAAGACATTTTCAACAAGGAGCTCGAGAAGCACCATCACGAGGTGATGCGCGGCTCGAGCGCCCTGTCGACCACTGCCGACGCGTGCCCGGCGCTGGGCATCGTTGCCGCCGTCATGGGCGTCATCAAAACCATGTCGTCGATCGACCAGCCGCCGATCATTCTGGGCGGCCTGATCGGCTCGGCGCTTGTCGGCACGTTCTTGGGCGTGCTGCTGTCCTACGGGATTCTGGGCCCGATGGCCGGGCGCCTCAAGCAGGTCTACGAGGACGAGTTCAAATTCTACGAAATCATCCGCGACACGTTCGTGGCCCATTTGCAGGGCAACGCGCCGCAGATTTCGACCGAGATCGGCCGCAAAAGCGTGCCCTCGGAATTGCAGCCGACCTTCTACGAGCTCGAAGAGGCGATCGCCTCCAAGCCCGCCGCGTGATCGCAAAACTGGCGGCCCTGGCGCAAGCCGGGGCCTGGGACGAGGCGCTGCAGGCGGCCCTGGCGATCGATGCCGATCCGCTCGCGGCCGACGACGGTCCGGCGCAGTTCGGCTGCGCGCAGATTTTTCTTGCCATGGGCGATGTCGCGCGCGCGCAAAAATCGATCGCGCGCGCGCTCGCGTTGTTGCCGGGCCAAACCGGTCCCTTGCTCGTGCGCGCCAAACTGCACGCGACAACGGGCAATGCCGAGGCCGCACTGGCCGACCTCGCCGCATGTCTGGCGCTTGCGCCAAAAGCGGCCGATATCCGCGCGATGCAGGTCGAACTTTTGCACCGCTTGGGCCGCTACGCGGACGCAGCGACGTCGCTTGCGGCCGCAGAACCGCTCACGCCCGAGCTTTTCTATCTGCGCTCGGTCACGGAACTCGCGTTCGGCGAAATTACGGCGGCGGAAAAATCGGCGCGCCTGGGACAGAACCCGCGCTGGCTCGGCACGGTCTTGCTGCAGGACGGGCGCGTGGCGCAAGCGCGCGCCGCGTTTGCCGCCGCGATGGCCGCCGACCCCGCCGACGAACAGGCCTGCACCGACGATCTGTTTGCGGCCAACTACGATCCGGCGCTTGATGCCGCCGCGCTCAAGAAACTCTATGTCGGTTGGGCGCGGCGGTTTTTGCCGCCCGACCCGCCCCGGCTTGCGGCCCCGGCGCTCGGCGGTCGGCGCTTGCGCGTGGGCTATGTGTCGCAGGATCTGCGCAACCATTCGATCCGACATTTTTTGAGCCCCGTCGTGCCGCACCACGACAGAGCCAAGATCGAAACCTTTGCCTACGCCTCGATCGGCCAGCCCGATTCAGGTACGGCCGCGTTGCGCCCGCTGTTTGAGAACTGGCGCGACGTGGGCGCGCTCGACGACGACGCCTTGGCGGCGGCGATCCGCGCCGACGGCATCGACGTGCTGCTCGACATCGCGGGCCACACGGCGGCGACGAGGCTGAAGGTTTTCGCGCGACGCGCGGCCCCCGTGCAGGCGACATGGCTTGGCTATGGCGGCACCACCGGCGTGCCCGCCATGGATTTCTACCTCGGCGATGCGCAGATGCTGCCGCCGGGTGCCGAGGAAGCGCTCACCGAAAAACCCTGGCGTTTGCCGCGCGCCTGTTTTGCCTACGACCCGCCCGTCGGCATGCCGGAACCGGGGCCGCTGCCGGCGCTGAAAGCCGGATACGTCACCTTCGCGAGCTTCTCGCGCCTCGTGCGGCTCAATGACGGCGTGGTCGCCGCTTGGGCCGCGATCCTGAACGCCGTGCCGCGATCGCGCCTGTTCTTGAACGCGCTGGCGTTTGTCGATGCGGGCGCCGTCCAGCGCATGCAAAACCGGTTCGCCGTGCACGGCATTGCCGCCGAACGGCTGGAGCTGCGCTACACGCGCCCGCAGCCCGCCACATGGGAGGCGTATCGCTCGGTCGACATCGCGCTGGACCCGTTTGCGCATAATGGCGGCGTCACCAGCTTCGAAGCGCTATGGATGGGAGCACCGATCGTGACCTTGCGCGCCCGCCCGCCCTTGGGCCGCTACGGCGACTGCCTCACGCATGCGCTGGGCCTCGGCGATTGGTGCATCGACACGGTCGATGCCTATGTGGCGCGCGCGGTCGCGGCCGCTGGCGACCTCAATGCGCTTTCCGACATGCGCGCAGGTCTCCGCGCGCGTATGCGGGTAAGCCCGCTTTGCGACGGTCGCAGCCTCGCCGCTGTCATGGACGCGGCGTTTCTGGCGATGTGGTAAGCGTCTTAGAGTTCGGCCTCGTGCGGGGCGTATCGATAGTAGCTGAGCGGATCGGCTATCAAATTTTTTATGCCATGAAATGCAATTCTTGTCTCGAAAACCGTTTTTAGCGATGACCTAAACTAAGTGGAGATTGCATTCTTAATACGCCAAAAATATTCAACTGAAAGGGGCAATTCTTTTTCCTCGCTGAGACTGACTTCAACTATAAATTTTTATCGTTTGGAGACGCCGCATGTCTTTCTTTTCTGATCACAGCATTTTCATGTATTAAATTTTTCGGAAAGACCCAATTTTGGTAAGGCGAACGCGCATTTCGATATTGGCTTACAAGCTTATCAACATTTTCTTTATATCCATATGCGAAGATGAAGTCGTGTGTAACAACCTCACTCTGTATCTTTGCTACCCAATAGCCTAGATCTTGAATGTCAGCAACATGAAAAAGCTTTCGATCTAAAGCACTAGATACGAGACTCAACCACGTCAAAAAACCGTCAATCGCCGTTCTGTATATTTGAATACGAGGATCGGAATCTAGATCAATAATTGATAGGTCCGGACGGAGGGCTTTGGCGAAAACACGACGGTCGTGCACTATCGTCTGCTCTTCGTCCGGCATGTAGGCCCGCAGACTCTCGGGCAAAATCAATCGGCCGCCGTTCCAGTCGAGACATCTTCCTGCGAACACTAATTCGGGACTATTGTTGAAATCTTTCATGTAACTGTTGGCCAATTCCGCTCGCTTCCAGCCGACTGCCTTCCAGCTATTGAAGAGTGCTATTCCCCCTCCCAGTAAACCAACAAATGCGCCAACATAAGCTATAGCGGTAGCCGTATCGTTTGGCATTTGTCGATCTCCTGACCTGCTCCCCTTTTTTTGAGAACGCAGGTAAGTTGGACACGTCGTCGATCTTGCCATTTCCGAATCTGTCGGGCAACGGACGTGGCGGTTTCTGGCGATTTGGGCACACGGATTTGACACCGTGTTGGCGGTCGATGCCAAGCTTGCATTTGCTGCCAATTGGCAGTATTTTGAATGGTGAGAGGTGTTGTCTTGACAGCTGGCATAGCAACGCCCGGAATCGCTAGCGAGTTCGGACGTCCGTCGGCGCCGCCCAATTTGGCGGATCCTGCGGTGCGCGAACGGCTGACGCCCGCCGCTGTTGCGGGGTTCGTCAACCTGGCGGAAATCTGGGGCCTGACCAGCGCGCAAAGTTGCGCGCTTGCGGGCGACGTTTCCGAGCGGACCTGGTTTCGCATGAAAAAAGGCGCGTGGCAGGGCGCGCTCGGGCAAGACAGCCTCACGCGCGTCAGCGCGCTGGTCGGGATCTTCAAGGGGTTGCGGCTATTGTTTTCTGCGCCGCTCGCCGACGAATGGATCGTCCTGCCGAACAAAGGGTATCTGTTCGGCGGTCGCCGCCCGCTCGATCTGATGCTCGAAGGCGGCATTCCTGCGATGCTCGACACGCGGCGCCATATCGACGCGCTGCGCGGCGGCCTTTGATGCGGCCCAAGACGGCGCGCATCGACCAGCGCGCGACGGTGCGGTTGGTTTCGAGCGCTTGGGCGAGGCCGCCCGCTTTGGGGCCGCTGGCCGCGTCGTTCGGCGCGCTCGAAGCGCTGGCCGAACTCGAGAGCGTCACGAACGGGCGGCTCGCCGCACAGACACACGGCATGGCCGACCTCGATCCCAAAGAACTCGTCTTCGGTCGGTCGAGCCACACATTCGTCAACGCGGCGTTCGCCCATACGCGCCCTCGCGGCAATCGATTCAACGACGAGCGTCGCGGTGCCTGGTATTGCGCGTTCGATTCCGGCACGGCGCTAGCCGAGGTGTCCTTCCATCTGACGCGGGAATTGGAAACGATCGGCCGTTTCGAGAACTCGACCGACTATGTCGAACTGTTGGCCGATTTCAACGCCGACTTCCACGATCTGCGCGCGCCCGGCTTTGGCGTCGAACCGGCACTGGATAAAGACACGGCGATCGCATATCCGGCCGGCCAAGCGCTGGCGCGGATGCTGCGTTTGACGGCTGACAGCAATGGCATCGTCTATCGCTCGCGGCGCCGCGTCGGCGGAACGTGCCTCGTCGCGTTCCGTCCCGAGATTGTCCAAGCCGTCCGCCAGGGCGCTGTTTGGAATCTCGAATGGAAGGGCAAGTCCGTGCCGGTCGCGACAAAACGCTGACCTTGCGTCTTATCCCGCCGCCTTGAGCTTGCGCCGGTAGGCGTGCAGCAACGGTTCGGTGTAGCCGCTGGGCTGGGTTTCGCCTTCGAAGACCAAAGCGCAGGCGGCCTGGAAGGCGATGCTCGTCTCGAAATTCGGCGCCATCGGGCGGTAGAGCGGGTCGCCCGCATTCTGCGCGTCGACCACCGCCGCCATGCGCTTCATCGTGTCCAGCACCTGGTCCTTGGTGCACACGCCGTGCAGCAGCCAATTGGCGATATGCTGGCTGGAGATGCGCAAAGTGGCGCGGTCCTCCATCAACCCCACATTGTGGATGTCGGGCACTTTCGAGCAACCCACGCCCTGGTCGATCCAGCGCACCACGTAGCCAAGAATGCCCTGGGCATTGTTGTCGAGTTCGTTCGCGATGTCGGCGGCCGACCAGTTGGCGCCGCGCGCCAGCGGAATGGTCAGCAAGTCGGCAAGTTTGGCGGGCGGGCGCTTGGCGATTTCCGCCTGGCGCTTGGCGACGTCGATCTGGTGGTAGTGCAGCGCGTGCAACGTGGCGGCCGTGGGCGAGGGAACCCAGGCCGTGTTGGCGCCCGCCATCGGATGCGCGGATTTGGCCTTCAGCATGTCGTTCATGCGGTCGGGCATCGCCCACATGCCTTTGCCGATTTGGGCCTTGCCTGCAAGGCCGCACGCGAGGCCGATATCCACGTTGCGATCTTCGTAGGCCGCGATCCAGGCCGTGTTTTTCATTTCGGCCTTGCGCACCATGGCGCCCGCTTTCATCGCGGTGTGGATCTCGTCGCCCGTGCGGTCGAGGAATCCCGTGTTGATGAAGGCGACGCGGTCCTTGACCGCGCGGATGCATTCTTTGAGGTTGGCGCTGGTGCGCCGCTCCTCGTCCATGATGCCGATCTTGAGCGTGTTGGCAGGCAGTTCCAGCAGCGCTTCGATTCGCGCAAACAGGGTGCCGGCAAACGCGGCCTCGTCGGGGCCGTGCATCTTGGGCTTGACGATATAGACCGCGCCCGTGCGGCTGTTGGCGTAGCGCCCGCGCCCCTTGAGATCGTGCAGCGCGCATAGCGACGTCACGATGCCGTCCAGAATGCCTTCCGGCGTCTCGCTGCCGTCTTCGAGCAGCACGGCGTCCATCGCCATCAGATGGCCGACATTGCGCACGAACATCAGGCTGCGACCGGGCACGGAGACCGGCTCGCCCGCAGGCCCGGTATAGACGCGGTCGGGGTTGAGCGCGCGCGCCACGCTTTTGCCGCCCTTGTCGAAGGCGGCTTCGAGCGTGCCCAGCATGAGCCCGAGCCAGTTGCGGTAGACGACGACCTTGTCGGCCGCATCGACCGCCGCGATGCTGTCCTCGCAATCCATGATCGTCGTGAGCGCGCTTTCGAGCTGCACGTCCGCGATGCCCGCATCGTCCGTGGCGCCGATCGGATGCTTTGCATCGACGACGATCTCGAAGCGCAGACCGTTGTTCGACAGCAATATCGCCGAGGGCGCCGCAGGGTCGCCGCGATACCCGAGGAATTTTTCGGGATGGGCGAGCGCTGCCGTGGCGCCGTTCTTGAGCGCGACCTGCAGCGCGCCGCCCGCGACCGTATAGGCCTTCGCATCGGCATGCGAAGCGCCCGCAAGCGGTGCGGCACGATCCAGGAAGGTGCGCGCTTTTGCGACCACGTCGCGCCCGCGCGCGGCATCGAAGCCCTTGGCTTTGGGGTCGGGCGGCGTGCCCAGCGCGTCGGTGCCGTAGAAGGCGTCGTACAGGCTGCCCCAGCGCGCGTTGGCGGCGTTTAGCGCAAAGCGCGTGTTCATCACCGGCACGACCAGCTGCGGCCCGGCCATCTGCGCCACTTCCGCGTCGGTGCCGGTGGTGCCGATTTGGAAGGCGGGGCCCTCCGGCACCAGATAGCCGATCTCGCGCAGGAACGTCTCGTATGCCGCCGCATCGAACGGCTTGCCGGCATGGGCCGCGTGCCAAGCGTCGATCCGGCTTTGCAGCCTGTCGCGCGTCGCGAGCAACGCGCGATTGACTGGCGTAAGGTCGCGGACGATGGCGGCGAATCCCGCCCAGAATTTCGCCGGGTCCAGGCCCGTGCCCGGCAGCGCTTCGTGTTCGACGAAGGCATGGAGCGCTGGATCGATTTTGAGGCCGTGAAGGTCGCGCATGGAAAATCCTGAGGCAGGAGCTTGTCTGGATGTCGCGGAATAGCCCGCCCGTCGCGGCTTTGCAACGATCCATGAAACTCTTTCCGCATGGTGGAAGCGTTTGCTATTCTGCGCGTCCCAGGGAGAAAACGCCATGTCCGTCCGCAAAACCGACCGCTCGGGCCAGGTCCAGGTCCTGAGCCGCGCGCTGGCGATCTTGAACCGTCTGGCCGCCGCCGACGGCCCGATGTCGCTGACCGACATTGCCAAGGCGAGCGGGCTTGCGGCGTCGACCGCGCACCGCATCCTGACGTCGCTGCAGAGCGAGAGGTTCGTGCGCGCCGACGGCGAAACGCGTGGCTGGACCGTCGGCGTGCAGGCGTTCGTGGCGGGCGCGGGGTTTCTCAAAACCCGCAACGTCGCCCAAATGGCGCGCGCCCCCATGCGCCGCCTGATGGAACTGAGCGGGGAGACGGTGAACCTGGCGCTGGAAGAGCAGGGGGCGGCCGTCTATGTGGCGCAGATCGAATGCCGCGAGATGATGCGCAGCTTCGCGCGGCTGGGCGCGCGCGTGCCGATGCACTGCTCGGGCGTGGGCAAGGCGCTGCTGGCCGCGATGGATGCGCCCGCCTTCGCGCAGTTCCAGCGCAAACGCGCGCTGGTGCAGGCAACGCCGCGCAGCCTTGCCACGATGGCCGCCCTGCGCCGCGACATCGCGGCGACGCAAGCGCGCGGCTACGCGATCGACGACGAGGAACACGCGGTGGGATTGCGCTGCGTGGCCGCCGCGATCTTCGACGAGCAGGGGCGTGCGGCGGGCGCGGTCTCGCTCTCGGGTCCCAAAGCGCGCATCGCGGACGCGCGCATCGCCAAGCTGGGCGCGCTGGTGGCCGACGCGGCCGGGCGCATCACGGCCGAAATCGGCGGGTGCGCGCCGAAAGTCTAGAACAGCTTGCCGGGCAGCCAGGTCGCGAGTGCTGGAAAGGCGATCACGAGCGCCAGGCCGACCAGCTGCAGGATCACGAACGGCACGATGCCGCGATAGATGTCGAGCGTGCGCACGCTGGCGGGCGCCACGCCGCGCAGATAGAACAGCGAGAAGCCGAAAGGCGGCGTGAGGAAGCTGGTCTGCAGATTGATCGCGATCATCACGCCGAGCCACACGGGGTCGATATCCATCTGCAGCAGGATGGGTCCTACGATCGGGATGACGATGATCGTGATCTCGACGAAGTCGAGGAAGAAGCCCATCGCGAAGATAACGCCCATCACCAGCGCGATGGCGCCGTACTTCCCGCCCGGCATGGCCTGCAGGAAATCGCGCACCATTTCGTCGCCGCCAAGCCCGCGAAAGACGAGCGCGAACAGCGTGGCGCCGATCAGGGTCGCGAAAATCATCGCCGTGATCGACATGGTGGCGTTGGAGACGCCCGCCAACACGCCGGTATTGAAGCAGCGCCACGCCGCAGCGCCGATCCCGGCCGCCAGCCCGACCGCGAAGGCGCCCGCAATCCAGATCGCAACGCGGTCGCCAAGCGGCGCCGATTCGCGGCCCAGGCGCATGTCGAAATTCGAACCCAGCACAACCATGCCGACGGCGCACGCAAAGCCGATATGGATCGCGTAGCTCGTGCGCGCGTCGAGCCGCAGACCCGCGAGCAGCGTCGCGCCGACGGCGCCCACGGCCGCAGCCTCCGTCGGCGTCGCGATTCCGCCCAGGATCGAACCCAGCACGGCCACGATCAGCACGATCGGCGGCACGAGCGCGCGGCCGATATCGCGCGCGCCAACCGTGCCGGCCTCCGCGCGCGGAATCGCGGGCGCGACCTGCGGCTTCAGCCACGCGAACGCGAGCTGGTAGGCGATGTAGAGCGCCACCAGCACGAGCCCTGGAATCATCGAGCCCGCAAAAAGCTGGCCGACGCTCACCGTCTCCAACATGAACTTGCCTTGCGCGAGCTGCGCTTGTTGGTAGGCGGCCGACAAGACCTCGCCCAGAATGACCATCACGGTCGACGGCGGAATGATCTGGCCCAGCGTGCCCGCCGCGCAGATCGTGCCGCACGCGAAGGCCGGATCGTAGCCGCGCCGCAGCATTGCGGGCAGCGCCATCAGTCCCATGGTGACGACCGTCGCGCCCACGATGCCGGTCGAGGCGGCGAGCAGTGCGCCCACGATGCTGACCGAAATGGCGAGGCCGCCGCGCACGCTGCCGAACAGGCGGCCCATCGCCTCGAGCAGTTCTTCGGCGATCTTGGATTTCTCCAGCATGATGCCCATGAACACGAACAGCGGGATCGCGATCAGCACTTCGCTGGTCATGGTGCCGAAGATGCGCTGGGCAAGGGCGCCCAGCAGGAACGGATCGAACGTGCCGAGCGCCCAGCCGAGCGCGCCGAAGACGACCGCGCAGCCGGTGAGGATGAACACGACCGGCACGCCCGTCAAAATCAGCAGGCACAGCGACACGAACATCAGCAGATCGAGAATGCCGCCAAGACCCATTTATTTGGCATCCGAGGCGGCGGCGGCCTTGCGCGGAAAATGGGTCGTCGCATGGCCCGCAAGCACGGCGACGGCGCGAAGGGCGATCGCGATCGCCTGCAGCGCCAGCAATGCTGCCATCGCCGGGATCAGCGCCTTCAGCACATAGACAAACGGCAGGCCGCCGACCGACATCGCGCCTTCTTTGAGCCGCCAGGACAGCGACACGTACGGCCAGCACGCCCACACCACGAGCGCGCAGAACGGCAGCACCGCCAACAGGACGCACAAAAGGTCGGCCAGCGCCTTGGCGCGCGCGCTCCAGTCGGCATAGAGCACATCGACGCGCACATGCCCGTCGTGCAGATAGGCGTAGCCGATCGCCAGCATGAACAGCGCCGCATGCAGATAGACGACGCTTTCCTGCATCCAGATGAAGCTGGAGCCGTAGGCGTAGCGCAGCACGACAACCGAAAACTGCACGAGCACGAGCAGCCCGGCGCTCCACATCACGATGCGGCCGAGCCTGTCGCTGGCCGCATCGATCAGATCGCAGAGCGCCAGCAGGGCACGCATCGCGCCCGCCCTTCCGGTCAGCCCCAGCGGATCGGCAAAGCGCGGGCGTTGAAGTTGCCAGCGTAGGATTGCAGCATGTAGTTCTGCGAGCGCACGCGGAATTCGGCGTAGCTGTCCGCGATGCGCTTGACGAGCGGATCGGCATGGGCGCGGAACTCGGCCATCATTTCGCCCGCCGAATTGCCGAAGGCGATCAGCAGGTCGCGCGGCGCTTCGCGCGGCACGACCTGGTTGTTGGCGATGAGCCCGGCGAGTGCCACCGGGTGGCGCACGTCGTATTCGCTGGTCACTTCTTCGGCGACCGACTGGCAGGCGAACTGCACGGCCTGTTTGAGGTCGGCGGGCAGGGCGTTCCATTTCGCCATGTTGATGCCGATCTCCTCGGCCGAGGAGGGTTCCTGCACGCCCGGATAGTAGTAGTTTTTGGCGACCTGGTGCAGCCCGAGCGGCCCGTCGGAGAACGGCCCGATGAATTCGGCGGCATCGATGGCGCCCGACTGCAGCGCCGCGAAGATTTCGCCCGCCGGCAGCGCGACAACCGAGGCGCCCGCCCGGCGGAACATCTCGCCGCCGAGGCCGGCCGTGCGGAAGCGCAGGCCGCGAAAATCGTCGATCGAGCGCAATTCGCGCCGGAACCACCCCAGCCATTGCGGCCCCGAATTGCCGCAGATGAACGGCTTCACGCCGAAGCGGCCGTAGATTTCGTCGTACATCGCCTGGCCGCCGCCATGCATCATCCAGCCTTGCTGTTCGAAGGCGGTCATGCCGAACGGGAACGAGCCGAAAAAGCCGATGCCGGGGGATTTCGAAATCCAGAAGGACGGCACGCCGTGATAGAGATCGGCCGTGCCCGCCGCGACCGCGTCGAACGCGCCGGGGGCCGGCACCACTTCGCCCGCCGAGAACAGCCGCACGGAAATGCGCCCGCCCGAGACGAGGCCGATACGGTCGGCGACTTTTTGGGCGGCGACGCCGGGGCCGGGCAGATTGCGCGGCCACAACGTGACCATGCGCCATTCGATGCGGTTCTGCGACAGAGCGGGAGCGGCCAAACCGGCACCGGAAGCGGCGGCGACGCCCGCCAAAAGCTGACGACGTTTCATGAAGGGGACTCTCCGTTTGCGATTGCTGTTGAAGCAAGCCTAGGCGAAGTCGCGCTGGCGAACAAGCCGGGCGTGGCTAGCTGGCCGCCTGCACGCGCCACGGGTCGATAACGGCGATCCCGCATGCCTCGAAGTCTCGTACGTTGCGCGTGGCGACGGCAGCGCGCGCGATGGCCGCGATCTGGCAGTCGAACTGGCTGATCGGCCGACCTGCCGTGCGGCGGTCGGCCGCGATCGCCGCATAGGCACGCGCTGCAAGACGGTCAAACGCCAGAATTCGGTCGCGAAAGTCGCGCTCGAAAATCGCTTCGAGCGCCCGCTCGAGCGCGGCCTGTCTGCGCCCCTTGGGCAGGATCGCGATGCCTTGCCGCAATTCGGCTTCGCCGACGGTCGTGAAGCGGATATTCGCGCCGTCTTGCGCCGCGAGCCATGCGACGACGGCGCGCGCCGACTCCGGGCGCAGCAACTCGGAAACGACGTTGGTATCGAGAACGATCAACGGCGTCCGCGCGGCAATCGCGTCGTCTTGCGCATCGCTTCGCGCGCGGGAAGTTCTAGCTCGATGCCGCCGAGCGGCGCGATGCGTGCGCGGATCGCGGCGGCCAGATCGCGCGGGGGAACCTCCTCGGCCATCGAGCGGCGCAGGATTTCGCGCGCTTCCGCCTCCATCGAGCGGCCATGCTCCGCCGCACGAACGCGCAGGCGCTGTTTGACGTCGTCGCCAATGTTTCGAATCGTGATGCTCGTCATGGCACACTCCCGAGCCCAAGGTAGGCATTGGCCGCAGTGCAATCAATGCTTAATCCGGCGTCGCGTGGCGCTACCGAAATCCCTGGCGGCGCAAACACGCGGCGACATTCTCGTCGCGCCGGGCGGCCGCCAGCAGGGCGGCGTCCGATGCCTGGCGGCAGCGTTCGAGCGTCCCGCGGTCGCCGCCAGTATCCGGGCAGTTGGGCGCGCGTGCGTCGGCGTGCCCGATCGATGCCTCGCACGCCCGACGGACATCGCGTTGCTGGTCGGCGGACAATGTCGGATGTTCGAGCGGCGGCGCCGACGCGCAGGCGCCTGACAGCAAAACAGCCGCGAGCGCCGCGCGTCTCAAGCGGCGAGATCCGAAGGGGCCAGATAGGCGCCCAGCGTCGCGTTGGCGGCGGCGATCGCCTCCCAGCTTTCGCACGCGAACGAAAGATCGACAAACGCGCAAGTCGGAAATTTGAGCGCGATACGGCGGCGTGTCTCGTCGTGGTCGCGCGGGATCAAGCGCAAAGCCAGGTCGCCCAAACCCGGATTATGGCCGATCAGCAGCACCGCCTCGGGCGGGACGGGCAGGTCGTCGAGTTCGGCCAACCGCGCGGCCAGCGCGTCTTCCTCGGCCAGATAGAGCCGCCGTTCGATCGCGACTTCCGCCTTGGGGCCGAAGGCCGGGCGCACGGCGGCCAGCGTCTCGCGCGTGCGCTTGGCGGCCGAACACAAGATCAGGTCCGGCGCCAGGTTGCGCGTGGCAAGCCATTCGGCCATCGCCAAGGCCGCACGCCGCCCGCGCCCGTTGAGCGGGCGGTCGAAATCCTGGCGGGCCGCGTCGTCCCACGACGATTTGGCGTGCCGGAGCAAGAAAAGTCGCTTTGGTTTCAAAATTTTGACATCGGCTGCGGGTATATCGCTTCGCAATACCATATCCTTGGCGGCAATGGAATGTGCCGACCGCAAAGTACGCGGTCGGCGCGACGCGACCGGCTTTGCCGGCAAGCATCCGGGACTCATTCATGGATGTAGGTCCTGGCTTCGGCGCCGTCGCGGACAAGGCCGCGATACATGCCTCGCGTGTTGAAAGGCATCGCCACGTTTCCGTGCCGGTCGATAGCAACCAAACCGCCTTCGCCGCCCAAGGCGGCCAGATTTCCGAACACCGCTTCGCGCGACGCGTGCTGCAGCGTTGCGCCCGCGTATTTCATGCGCGCATGGATATCGTGCGCGACGACCGCGCGAATGAATTGTTCCCCCGAACCCGTCGACGAAATCGCGCAGGTTTCGTTGTTGGCGTAGATTCCGGCGCCGACGATCGGCGAGTCGCCGACGCGCCCGGGCCGCTTGTTGGTCATTCCGCCCGTCGAAACCGCCGCAGCAAGATTGCCGCTTCGGTCCAAAGCGACGGCGCCGACCGTTCCGTATTTTTGGTTCTCGTCCAAAGGCGCGGTCTCGAACACGCTATGGTCGAGGGCCATCGCCCGGGTGCCGCCGCGCTGGAGAATCCGCAGTTGCGCGAGCCGATATTCGCTTCGGAAATACGCCGCTTCCTCGCGCGCGATTCCCCGTTCGTCGGCGAATTTTCGGGCGCCCGCGCCGCACAGCAGCACGGCGCCCGACGCTTCCAGAACGTGCCGCGCGAGGCACACGGGGTTGCGAACGTCGCTCACGCCCGCGATTGCGCCCGCGCGCAGCGACGCGCCGTCCATTATCGCCGCGTCCATTTCGTGCGTTTGGTCGCGCGTATAGACCGAACCGCGCCCCGCATTGAAAAGCGGACAATCTTCGAGCGCAACGACCGCCGCCTCGACCGCGTCCAGCGCCGAGGCGCCGTCGCGCAGCCGGACCTCGCCCGCCTGCAGCGCGCAAATCAAGGCTTCGTGGAACGGGGCTGTCCGCGTCTCGGTCGTCGCGATCGTTCCGGCACCGGCGTGGATGGCAAGCACGAATGAGCGGTCCATGTCAGTGCCTTTCGAGTTTCCCAAGGAACAGTTTCGCGCGGTCGCTGGCGGCCCCGCCGAAAAACGCGCGCGGCGTCGCGACCTCGACGATCCTGCCGCGATCCATGAAGACCACGCGATCGGCGACTTGCTTGGCGAATCCCATTTCGTGCGTGACCACGATCATGCTCATGCCCGCACGCGCCAAATCGACCATCGTGTCCAGAACTTCTTTGACCGTCTCCGGATCCAACGACGATGTCGGCTCGTCGAACAGCATCAGGCGCGGCGAGAGGCACAGGGCGCGCGCGATGGCGACGCGCTGCTGCTGTCCGCCGGAAAGCTGGGCGGGATATTTGTGCGCCTGATCGGCGATGCGGACCTTGGCAAGTTCCGCCATCGCTACCGAACGCGCGGCCTCGCGGCGCAATCCTTGGACGCGCATCGGTGCCAGCATCGCGTTCTCGACGACCGTGAGATGCGGAAACAGGTTGAATTGCTGGAAGACCATCCCGATGGCGCGCAAGGCCGCGCGCGACTTGGGACCGTCGTCGAGCGCCGTATTTTCGAACGCGACGGTACCGGAGTCGGCGACCTCCATGCGGTTGATGCAGCGGATCAGGGTCGATTTTCCCGAGCCGGACGGGCCGCAGACGACGAGCTTTTCCCCGCGCGCGAGCGTCAGCGAACATTCGTCGATTCCGACGGCGCCGCCGAACCGTTTCGAGAGCCGTTTGATTTCGAGAATGGAAGTGTTTTGCATGCCTTGAACTCTAAAGAGCAAGCGCCGCGCGCAGCGTTTCTTCCTGCAATTGCAGGGCGACATTCAGATAGGCGCGTGCCAGCGCGCGGGTCGAGTTTGCAACCGGGCAACTTGCGACGCTGCCGCGAACCGTCCCGTCCCGTTGGGGGCCGAAAACCAGGGGCAGTTCGGTGCAGGAGAGCGACAGTGCCTTCGCGCCGGCCGCGACGAGTTCGTCGGCAGCGCGTTGGACGAGCGCCGTCGGCCCGTCGCCTCGGTCGCCTCCTTTGATGCCGCGCACTGCCTGACCCTCATCGGTACCGCCGTAGATGGCCGCATCGACCAGCGCTTGCGTCCCGGCGTGCGGAACGAGGGGCACATACCCGGCGTCGGCCAGGGCGCGCTGGTAAAGCTCCGATGCGACCAATGCGCCGGTCGCAAGCAGCCCGACCTTTTCGCCGCGCGGCAGAAACGATCGGATGAATTCGACGGTCGCGTCGACCATCGAGACGAATCGGATTGCGCGCCGGTCGAACCGAACGGAATCGATCCGGGCGTGGGCGGTGTTGCAGGGAATGCAAAGCGCGGTCGGTCCGGCCGCGTCCTTTACGAGCGCGTCGATCGCCGCCTGCATCGCTTCGACGGGCTGCGGATTGTTGGCGCGACCCATCAGCGGATCGATTTTCACGTCGAGCCGAAGATGCTCGCGGTCCGTTGCCGCAGGCGTGATCTCGAAGAGTTCGTCCAGGAAATCGGCGGTGGCCTGCGGTCCCAGACCGCCGAGCACTTTGAAACGCAGCAGGCTTCGCTCCGCTTCGACGATGCCGCGCCGGGCTTTCAGTCGCGGCAGCAGGTCGCAATAGACAAGCCGATGGAGCCGGACGGTTTCGCTCCGTTGCGGATCGCAAGACGCGGCCGGTGCGTGGTCCCGGCCCGCCGCAGCAGAACTGGAAAGCCGCGGCCCGTTCATTTCGCAAGGCCTGCGGCGGCATTCGGGCGCGGCGACGTCACGCCGAACCGGCGCTCGATCCACCGTCCATAGGCGCTGAGCACGATCCCGAGAGCCAAATAGACGAGACTGACGGTCAGGTAGAATTCGACAAAATAGATTTTCCACGTGGGATCCGAGGCGGCAAGCTTGAGCGAGCCGGAAAGGTCGTAGACATTCACGACGGCCACGAGCGACGTATTCTTGACGACGCCGATCACGTTGTTCACGGTCGGACCGATGACGACGCGAAACGCCTGCGGCAATACGACGTCGTACAACGTGCGGAACCTGCCGAGGCCGAGCGCGCGCGCGGCTTCGACTTGGCCGCGCGGTATCGACTGGAGGCCGCCGCGAATGACCTCGGCAAAATACGCGGCCTCGAACGCGACCAGACAGACGACGATCCGGAAAGCCATGTCGATCCGCAGCGACGGCGGCAGCAGCAGCGGCAAAACGAACGCGCCGAAAAACAGCAGCGTTATGAGCGGGATGCCGCGAATCCCCTCGATATAGGCGGTCGATGCGATGCGGACGGCAGCATGCTCCGAGCGCCGTCCGATCGCCAGCACCGTGCCGAGCGGAATTCCAACGAGGCAGGCGCATGTCGCAAGAAAGATCGTCAACGGCAGACCGCCCCAAAGGTCGCTCGCAACCGCGTCGAGTCCGAAGAGGCTGCCATCCATCGTTGCCGCGAAAATCGCGAGGCCCAGCACAACGAGCGCCAAGCCGGCGCCCCCCGCCAGGCGCGGCGTTGCAGCCAAAAGAACGGCGCCCGCCAGAATTGTCGCCGCCAATATTGGCCGCCACGCTTCCGACGCCGGAAACCGGCCGAGAAACACCAAATGCCCGCGATCGACGATCGCGCCCCAGCACGCGCCCGCAGCCGATCGGCAGGCCTGCGCATCCGGCGCGAACTGCGCTTCCAGAACGGCCCACTGCGCGACGACAAGAACGCCGTAGGCGCCTGCCGCCGCGAGAAGGATCGTCAGCAAGGAATTCGTCCAAGCGGCGCCCAAAAGGCGCGTAACGGCGCGCGACGCGATCGCTGGCGGGGCAAGATCCGGCATGCTCTAGCTCCCGCGCCGCGCGCGGCGTTCGAAAAATCCGATGACAACAGAGGTCAGCAAATTCAGCGCAAGATAGAGCGTCGCGACGATCGAAATGCACTCGATCGCGCGCCCGCTTTGGTTGAGCGACGTCGTTCCGACAGAAACGATCTCCGGATATCCGATCGCCACGCCGAGGGACGAATTCTTGATCACGTTCATGGCAAGGCTGATGTAAGGGGGAAAAATGATACGCAGCGCTTGCGGCAGGATGATTTGGCGTATTGTCCGGAACCGGGCCAATCCGAGCGAGGCGGCGGCCTCCCACTGCCCTTTGTCGATCGCCAGCAAGCCGGAACGCACGATCTCCGCGCAATAGGCGCTGCTGTACCCGGCCAGCGCCGACACCAGCGCGATGAGTTCGGTCGACAGGGTCGTACCGCCCTGGAGACCGAACATTCCCATCGTGACCGGCGCGCCGCCAAAGAGAGGGGGCAGCGTCATGCCGTTTTTCGAGAAATACACCGATCCGAACTGCGCCGGACTCGCTGAATCCGGCAGCGCATAGGCGAGCGAGATGTACCAAAACAGGGCCTGGACGAGGAGCGGAACATTCCGCGCGACATCGACATAGACTCGGATGGCCGCGCGAAGCAGCGCGTTTCGAGCGATGCTTGCGATCCCGAGCGCGGTTCCAATCAGCGTCGTCAACGCAAGTGCCGGGATCGCGGCGACCAGCGTATTCGCGGCACCCGCGGCGAATGCGCGAAGATAGCTGTCGCCGGGCGCATAGGCGATGGGGCCCTCCGAAATCGCGAACCCGGCGGCATCGATCAGGAAGCCGTATCCCGACGCGAGGCCGCGCGCCGCCAGGTTCGCGTGAAGGTTGCCCGCGAGCCAGGCGATCGTCGCCGCGATCGATGCGACGAAAACCGCCTGGTACGCGATCGACCGAAACATGGATCGGGTCATTTGCGGACGTTCCCGCGTCCCGTCATCGGATGGGTGGGGCGTACATCAGGCCGCCGTCCGTCCACAGCCGCATGAGCCCGCGCGGCAACGAAATCGGCGTATTTGGCCCGAGGTTCCGGTCGAAACTGTCGCCGTAGTTTCCGACCTGCCGGACGATGCGGTAGGACCAGTCGCGGTCGAGTCCCAAATGCTTTCCCAGATCTTCGCCGGTGCCCACGAAACGGCGGATCTCCGGCGACGCGGAACTCGCGCGCTGCGCATCGATGTTCGCCTGTGTCAGGCCCAGTTCCTCGGCTTCGACCATCGCATGCAGCGTCCACCGCGCGATGGCGAACCATTCGTCGTCGCCCCGCCGCACGGCCGGTCCGAGCGGTTCCTTGGTTACAAGCTCCGGGAGAATTTCGTAGTCGTCCGGGTTCTTGAGTTCGGTCGCGCGGACGACCGCAAGAGAGCCGAAATCGTTGCTGTAGACTTGGCAACGTCCGGCTTCGAACGCCTTTATCGCCGCGTCCGCATTTTCAAGAACGACCGATCTGAACGACATCCGGTTGGCCTGGAAATAGTCCGCCAGCGTCTTTTCGGTGGTGCTCCCGGCGCTGAGGCAGATGGTCGCGCCATTGAGCTTCTTGGCGCTGTCGAGACCGGGCCGCTTGCGCACGATGAAGGCCTGCCCGTCGTAGAAATTCACGCCGACCCAGTGCAGCCCGAGCGCCGCGTCGCGGCTCAGCATCCAGGTCGTGTTTCGCGCCAGAATGTCGATCTCGCCCGATTGCAGGGCCGTGAACCGGGTTTGGGTCGATACCGGCGTGAAGCGCACTTTTCCCGCATCGCCCAGGACCGCCGCCGCGACCGCACGGCAATAGTCGACGTCGATCCCGCGCCATTCGCCGCGCGCATCGACGATCGCGAAACCGGCCCGTCCGGTATTCACGCCGCAATTGACGGTTCCGCGCTGTTTCACGGCATCGAGGGATTTGCCGGCCATAGCCGGGGAAGCGAGCACGGTGCAGGCAAGTGCCGCGACTGCGGCGGCCAGACGACATTCCATCGGGAGGGTTCCTTTGCGGGAGGGGGAGGGCGATTAGCGGTCGGTCGGTTTTCTGTTCGTGCTGAAATGTTCGAGCGCGATTTCCGAAAGTTCCGTCTGGACGCGCGCCGCGTCCGGATTGAGCCGCATGATCCGCCCGGTCAGAACTTCGACCATCGCCATCGCGGCAATGGTCGAGCTCGGCAGGACGGCGTGGTCCGACGGCGCCAGGAACAGCGCGTCCGCGTAGATCGCCAGCGGCGAGCCCGGCCGATCGGTAATGACCGCGATGTACGCGCCCTTGTCCTTGGCATGTTTGGCCAGGGTCAGCGTGTCGCGCGAGTATCTGGGAAGCGACACGACGAGCAAGGCGTCGCTTGGGCCCACATGGACCAAACGCCGCGCGGCGACTTCCGTTCCGCCTTCGCCCGCGACATGGGTCAGGGCTTTGACGTAAGGCAGCAGCAAGTGGGCGGCCGCAGAAGCGACGATGTTTCCAAGGCCGAAGCCGAGCGTGTAGACCATGCGCGCGGCGAGAAGCCGACTGGCGGCTTGGGCCGTCGGCTCCGTCTCCAGCAACTGGGCGCCCAGGCGCAGATTGGCCAGCGCTCCGTCGAACGACTGGCTGTCGCCGGTCGAAGACGGGTCGGCCGTCGCCGCCGTTCGCAGCTTGTTGATCGGTTCGGAGGCGTCGTGGAGTTCTTCCGACAGCGCCGTTTTCAGGTCGGCAAAACCGTCGAACCCCGCATTCTTCGAAAATCTGTTGACGGCCGCCAGAGATGCGCCCGCTTGCGCAGCGAGTTCTTCCGCGCTGATGGCGATTGTGCGCAACGGATGGGCAACGATCCAGTGGCCGACAGCGGCAAGCGCCTGGGAACTTGCGATTGCCGCCGCGCCGATTTTTTGAATTGTCGATCGTGTTTTTGTCATATTGAAAGAGATAATACACAAAAATATAAAAGTGAACAGAATTATTCAATCGTGCTGATTTTGGATCGGCGGTCCAAATCCTGGCATGCCAAAGCAAGAAAAGTCGCTTTGGTTTCAAAATTTTGACATCAACTGCGGATATCGTCGCGCCGTGGTACGATATCCTTGGTCGCGATGGAATGTCGCGGCCGCTTTTTGGGAGCAAGCCCCCGTGAATCTCGAAAACAAGCCGCGCGACGCCGTCCTCGACAGCGCCCCCGATGCCCTGGGGGCGCGCTATATCAACCGCGAAATCTCGTGGCTCGCCTTCAACGAGCGCGTCATCGAGGAATGCGGCAACAAAGCGCATCCGCTGCTCGAACGGCTGCGCTTCCTCTCGATATCGGCCAGCAACCTCGACGAATTTTACATGGTGCGCGTCGCGGGCCTCAAGGGCCAGGTCGATGCCGGCATCACGCAGCCCTCGGCCGACGGGCTGCTGCCCGCCCAGCAATTGGCGGCCGTCCATCGCCGCGCGGGCCAGCTCATGCACACCCAGCAGACCGTGTGGCGCGATTTGTTCGCCGAATTGCGCGAGGCCGGCGTTTCGATCGTGGGGCCGGGCGATCTCGACGAGGCCGACCGCGCGTGGCTCGCGGCGCGTTTCACCGAGCAGATCTTCCCCGTGCTCACGCCCCTGGCGGTCGATCCCGCGCACCCGTTTCCCTTCATCGCCAACAAGGGGCTGGCACTGGTGATGAAGCTGGTCGCGCGCAAGGACAAGCGTATCCTGCAAGCGCTGATCCCCGTGCCCCACCAGGTCGAGCGCTTCGTGCGTCTGCCGGGCGCCACGATCCGCTACGTGCTGGTCGAAGACGCGATCGCCATGAATCTCGACCGCCTGTTTCCCGGCTACGACATGGAACAGTCGGGGCGCTTCCGTTTGCTGCGCGACAGCGAGATGGAAGTCGACGAGGAAGCCGAAGACCTCGTGCGCGTGTTCGAAAGCGCGCTGAAGCGCCGCCGCCTGGGCGAGGTCATCCGCCTTGCGGTCGACGACGGCATGCCCGACGAGCTGCAGCAATTCGTGCTCGACCAGCTCGAGGTCAAGAGCGACGATTGTTTCCGCCTCGGCGGCATGCTCGGCATGGCGGATCTGAAGCAGATCGTGGCCTCCGACCGGCCGGATCTGCTGTTCCCGCCCTACAATCCGCGCTTCCCCGAGCGCATCCGCGATTTCGGCGGCGACTGTTTTGCCGCCATCCGCCACAAGGACATCGTCGTCCACCACCCCTACGAGAGCTTCGACGTGGTGGTGCAGTTCCTGCGCCAGGCCGCGCGCGACCCGGCCGTCGTCGCGATCAAGCAGACGCTCTACCGCACGTCCGACAATTCGCCGATCGTGCGCGCCCTTATCGAGGCGGCGGAATCGGGCAAGTCCGTCACCGCCATGGTCGAGCTCAAGGCGCGCTTCGACGAGGAAGCCAATATCCGCTGGGCGCGCGATTTGGAACGCGCGGGCGCCCAGGTCGTCTACGGTTTCGTCGATTTGAAGACGCACGCCAAAATGTCGTACGTCGTGCGGCGCGAGGCGAGCGGCATGCGCTCCTACGTGCATTTCGGCACCGGCAACTACCATCCCATCACCGCGCGCATCTATACGGATTTTTCGTTCTTCAGTTGCGATCCGACCCTGTGCCTGGACGCCGCCCGCCTGTTCAACTACATGACCGGCTACGCGACGCCCGACGCCATGGACAAGCTCGCCTTCGCGCCGCTCACGCTGCGCCGCACGCTCGTGCGCCTGATCGACGAGGAGATCGCGCATGCCGCCGCCGGCAAGCCCGCCGCGATCTGGGCCAAGATGAACTCGCTGGTCTGCCCCAGGATCATCGACAAACTCTACGAAGCCAGCGAAGCGGGCGTGAAAATCGAGCTCGTCGTTCGCGGCATTTGCTGCCTCAGGCCCGGCGTCAAGGGCCTGTCGTCGAACATCCGCGTGCGCAGCCTGGTCGGGCGTTTCCTCGAGCACGGGCGCGTGGTGTGTTTCGGGGCCGGGCACGGGCTGCCGAGCCCGGCATCGAAAGTGTTCATCTCGTCGGCCGACTGGATGCCGCGCAATCTCGACGGCCGCGTGGAAACGTTCGTGCCGATCGAAAATCCGACCGTGCACGAGCAGATCCAGGACCAGATCATGGTGGCGAATCTGCGCGACGTGGCGCAGAGTTGGACGCTCGATTCGCACGGCGTCTATACGCGCCTGGCGGCGGCCAAGGACGCGTTCAGCGCGCACCATTTCTTCATGACCAATCCGAGCCTCTCGGGGCGCGGCAAGGCGCTCAACAAGGCCGGCAAGACGAAACTCAAGATCGCCAGCACCTAGAACCGCGAACACATGACCGACAGACGGACGCGCCAGCTGCAGAAATTCGACCGTCGTCCGGTGGCCGTCGTCGATATCGGTTCGAACTCGATCCGTCTTGTCGTGTTCGACGGCACGAGCCGCGTGCCGCTGCCGCTGTTCAACGAGAAAGTGCTGTGCGGCCTCGGGCGCGGCATCGAGCGCACGGGCGCGCTCGATGCCGAGGGCATGGACCTTGCCTTCGCGAACCTCAAGCGCTTTGCCGATCTGGTGCGCGCGATGGGCGTGCGCAAGACCTTCGCGATCGCGACGGCGGCCGCGCGCGACGCCTCGAACGGCGCGTCGTTCGTGGCGCAATTGCGCGCCGCCACGGGCCTGCCGGTGCGCGTGCTGTCGGGCGCGGAGGAGGCGAGGCTCTCGGCGCTCGGCGTGATTGCCGGCATGCCCGAGGCGTCGGGGGCGATGGGCGATCTTGGCGGCGGCAGCCTCGAGCTTGTCGGGCTTGGCAAGGGCAGGACGCAGGACTACGCGACGCTGCCGCTGGGGCCGCTGCGGCTGCGCGAACTGGCCGAGCGCGGCCGGCTGCGCCAGCGCGACATGATCGACGAATACCTTGTCGAACTGCGCTTCCTGCCCAGGGCCGCGTCGAGCGGCGATTTCTACGCGGTCGGGGGCGCTTGGCGCGCGCTCGCCAAGCTGCACATGGCGCATGCGGGCTACGCGCTCGACGTCATCCACCATTACGCGATCGCGCGCGAACCGGCGATCGAGTTTCTGGCGCTGCTGTCCTCGCAGAGCCGCGCCTCGCTCGAAGGTTTCATGGGCATCTCGCGCAAACGCATCGAAACCTTGCCCATCGCGGCGCTGGTGCTCGAGCGCACGCTGCGCCGCGCCAAACCCAAGCGCCTGGTGTTTTCGGCCTACGGCCTGCGCGAGGGCGCGCTCTACGATTCGCTGCCCGCCGCGCTCAAGAAGGTCGATCCGCTGCTGTCGGGAGCGGGCGCCATGCTCGACGCCAACCGGCGCTACAAAGTGGCGCCCGAGCAGCTTGCCGAATGGGTCGAGCCCCTGTTCAAGGACAAGTCGCGCAAGCGCCTGCGCCTGGCGACGTGCTATCTGGCCGACATCGCGTGGAGCGAGCATCCCGACCATCGCGGCGAGATCGCGTTCCGCCGCGCGCTCTACATGCCGCTTGGCGGCATCGACCATCCGGGGCGCGCCTATGTGGCGCTGGCGCTGTTCGCGCGCTACGAGGGCGAGCCCGATCCCGCCGTCACCAAGGGCACATGGGCGCTGCTCGACGAAGCGGCGCTGAGCGAGGCGTTTTTGCTGGGGCTGGCGCTGCGCGTCGCCTACCGGCTGTCGGCGGGGGCGTCGTCCGTGCTGGCGGCGACGACGCTGCGCGCGGGCCCCCGGGACCTCGTGCTCGAACTTCCCAAAAAAATGGCGAGCATGGCGGGCGACGTGGTCGGCCGCAGGCTCGACGCGCTGGCGCGCGCGCTCGACCGCCGCGTGTCGATCAAGCTGCGTTGAAAGCGCCGCTCGCCCTGCTGGCGGCGCTGCTGCTCGGCGCTTGCGCCCGCCCGCCCGCGCCGCTCGGCGCGCATGTGGCGACGCTGCATCCGGGCGGGGCAGGGCCGCACCCTGCAGTCGTTCTGGTGCCGGGCTGCGACGGCGTGCGCGCGCATATCGACGATGCCGCGCGCCGCTTCCTGGAGGCCGGTTTTGTGACGCTGGTCTACGACTATCCGCGCCGCTTGCGCGTGGATGCCGCGTGCGCGTCGCTCGACGTGGCCGCGCTGGGCCGGGATATCGCGGGGCTGGCGCAGCGCGCGGCGGGCGCGTCGCGCGTGCATGCGGTGGGCTGGGCGCAGGGCGGCGCTGCGACCATGGCGGCGGCCGCGTACCGGCCGACGCCGTTTAAATCGGCGGCGGCGTTCTATCCCGACTGCGCGCGGCTGGAAAGCTGGGATGTGCCGGTGCCGTTTTTGCTGCTGCTGGGCGCCGACGACACGACGATGCCGGGCGAACGCTGCAGCCGCCTGGCCGAGCGTGCGCCAGGGGCCGCGCGCGTGCTGGCGATCCGCTATGGCGGCGCCGGGCACGGGTTCGATGCGGCCGTGCCGCCCGCGCGCGGCTGGCGGCCCTTCGCGCAAGCGCAAGCCGGGCGCTTCGATGCGCAGGTGCGCGACGGCGCGTGGCTCGATCTCAAACTCTTTTTCGAAGCGGCGGAGTAGCGCCATGTCGCGTCCGGATTTCGAGCGCGGCATGCAGTTGGCCCAGGCGGGCGCGCTCGACGCGGCGGCGGCTTCGTTTGCCGAGGCCGCGCGCCTGCATCCCGCGCATGCCGAAGCGCACAACAATCTGGGCATCGTGCTTGCCCAGCTCGGCCGTTTTGCCGAGGCCGCCGACGCGTTCAAGGCCGTGGCCTTGCTGCGCCCGGAGCTTGGCGAAATCCACGGCAGCCTCGGCAACGCATTGGCCGCGATCGACCGGCTGGACGAAGCGCTGGCGGCCTTCGATGCGGCGATCGCGTGCGATCCGCGGTTGGCCGCAGCGCACGCCAATCGCGGCGCCGTGCTGCGCAAGCTGGGCCGCAGCGACGCGGCCTGTGCGGCGTTCGCGGCGGCGCTGGCGCTGGCGCCGACGATGCTGGAGGCGCGGATCGGGCTTGGATATGCCGAACTCGAGCGCGGGCAGGGCGATGCCGCGCTCGCGCACGCGACGGCCGCCGTGCGCTTGCGCGAAACGCCGAGCGCCAGATTTCTGTTCTGCCAGGCGCTGATCGCGGCCAAAACGCCCGACGGCGTTTCGAGCGAGGCCGCGCGCGCGCTGGCCGAGGCTTGGACGCGCCCCAGCGAATTGGCGCAAGCGATCCTGCGCCTGACGCGCGGGCGCCCGACCGGCGCGCTGCTGCACGCTTTGCTGTGCCACGCCGTTTTCAGCGACGCCGATTTCGAGGCGCATCTGACCCGGCGCCGGCGTTCGTATCTGCTGGGCGGCGACGAACCGGTCGCGTTCGCGGCCGCTTTGGCGCGGCATTGTTTCAACAACGAATTTGTGTTCGCCGTCGGCGCGGACGAACTGGCCGCCCTCGAATCGCTGCGCGAACGGCTGGGGCCGACGCCGGACATGCGCGATCTGCTGGCGGCCGCGTGCTACGGCGCGCTGGTCGACTGCGCGCACGCAAAAGCGTGGTTGGCGCTGGCATGGCCCAAGCCGGTGCGCGACATGCTGCGGGTGCAGGTCGAAGAACCGCTGGCCGAGCGCGATATCGCGAACGGCATCGCGCGGCTGCGCCCGATCGCGGGCGAAACTTCCAAGCGCGTGCAGGCGCAATACGAAGAAAACCCGTATCCGCGCTGGGCACGGCTGGGCGGCCAGAAATCCGCGCTGAGCGCGGTACAAACCTTGGGCGCGCGCTTTCCCGGCATGGACTTGGCGATGCCGAACCCGGCCGCGCCCGACATTCTGATCGCGGGCTGCGGCACGGGCCAGCATGCGTGCGAACGCGCGCTCGAATATCCCGCGGCGCGCATTCTGGCGATCGATCTGAGCCTCGCGAGCCTGGCCTACGCCAAACGCAAGGCGCAGGAAGCCGGGCTCGGCAATCTCGAATTCGCGCAGGCCGACATCGTGGCGCTTGGCGATTTCGAGCGGCGCTTCGACATCGTCGAATCGGTCGGCGTGCTGCACCATTTGGCCGAGCCCGAGCACGGCTTTGCCGTGCTTGCCGCTTTGCTGCGCCCGGGCGGCCTGTTCCGCTTGGGGCTCTACAGCGAAAAGGCGCGCGCGACCGTGGTGGCGGTGCGCGCTTTCATCGCGGCGCGCGGTTTTTCGCCGTCGGCCGCCGACATTCGGCAATGCCGCCAGGAATTGCGCGCACTGCCCGCGGGCGACCCGCGCACGCTGGCTTTGGCGACGTTCGATTTCGGCTCGACCGGCGGCTGCCGCGATCTGTTTTTCCATGCCCAGGAGCATCGCCACACGCTGCCCGAAATCGCAGGCTGGCTCGACCGGCACGGTTTTTCGTTCCTGGGTTTCGATGCCGGGGCGGGCGTTGCGAACGCGTTCGCGGCGCACTTCCCCGATCCCAAGGCCAAGACCGATTTGGCGAGCTGGGACGCGTTCGAGCGCCGCCATCCGCTGGCGTTCAGCGCCATGTACCAGTTCTGGGCGCGCAAACTTTGACGCAGGCCGTCCGTTTCGGGCGACGTGCGAAGGTCCTTGCCCGCCGAAACGCTTCACGCCGCCTTGCGCGCGAGCTTGAACGCCGAGGCTACCAGAACAAGCGCGAGCGCGATTTTGATGCTGCCAACGGGAACCAGCGGCAGCAGCGCGGCCCCGCCGATCGCGCCGATCACCGAACCGCCCGCCATCGGCAGGACCAGCGTTGCCAGGGTCTGCTTGGCGCGGTAGGCGCCGCCGCGATAGTGCCGAAGCACGCCGACCAGCACCGTCGGAATGGCGATCAGCAAACTCGCCGTCCCTGCCGTGCGGATGTCCATCCCGAACACGAACAGCAGGGTCGGAATGATCAGCTCCCCGCCCGCGACCCCGAGCAAACTGCTGACCAACCCGATCCCCATGCCGGCGCCGATTCCCGTCGCGATCCGTAACGGACCGGTTTCGACAAGCGCGCCGGTCGTCGCGTTGCCGACGGCCGCCTCGAAACCGAGCAGACCGCCGATGGCGAGCAGCAGAACGGCGATCAGCCGCACGAGCCTTGCCGGACCGATACGCCCCAACAGGCCGGCGCCGAACCAGGCAGCGACGATACTGCCGGCCGCGACCGCGAGGATCTCGGCCGCATGGCTGGCCAGATCGGGGAAGGCGGCAAAGCCGAACCTGGCCACGGCCGACGCGGCGAGCGTCACAAGACTGACCAGAAGATTGATCCGCACCGCCTGGTGCGCAGCCAGGGCAAAGAACGCGATGAGCACCGGCAGACGGAACTCCGCGCCGCCAAGGCCGATGAGACCGCCGAGCACCCCAATGGCCGCGCCGGCGGCAAATGCCAGCCGCGGTCGGCGTAGCGGCTCTTGGGTCGGGTCGATCGCAGCCATGGCACCCGTTTGTCCGAAGGCGAGAGGCATCGTTATATCCGACTGGATATAACGCTGTCTCGCCCTTCGCAAGGCTGGCCGGTTTGGTTTTGGCGGCCGCAGCGACGACAAAAAAGCGCCGAAATATGTTTTGCCATGCCGCCGGCGTTCGGCGCCATGTAGCAGTTCCGGGCGCGCAAACTGCGACCCGATCCGCTTGCATCTCCGCGCGGTCGGGCGATTCCGCCGGGCTTGAATATCTCCTAGGGCGGCGTCAGCGCCAGCCGGAATCCCAGCCATTCCCGCGCGTCGCCGGGGGCGCCGCGTTCGCGCCGTGCGGAGCGCGAGCCGGCCGCGCTGGAATCCCATCCGCCGCCGCGAAAAACGCGCATGCAGCCCGCGCTCTCGGCGGCGGCGCTGCCGTCGCGAGGCGCCGCATCGTAGGTTTCGGCCCAGCAATCCTGGACCCATTCCCAAACATTGCCGTGCATGTCGTAGAGCCCGAACGGGTTCGGGCGTTTGACGCCGACCGGATGCGACGACAGGCCAGCATTGTCGCCGAACCAGCCGAATGCGTCGAGCCGGGACGCGTCGTTGCCGAACGAGTAGACAGTTGTCGTGCCGCCGCGCGCGGCGTATTCCCATTCGGCCTCGCTGGGCAGCCGGAAACGTTTGCCGGTTTTGCGGTTCAATCGCTCCAGGAACGTCTGGACGTCGAACCAGGTCACGTTTTCGACCGGCAGATCCGCGCCGACATTGCGGCTGGGATTGGCGCCCATGACGGCGATCCATTGCGCTTGGGTCACTTCGTGCGTGCCCAGAAAAAACGGCTTTATCGCGACTTCGCGCCGGGGCTTTTCGTTGGCGCTGTCCTGCGACCTGTCGAACGGTCGCAGCCATTTGGGTTTGCTGCCCATCGAAAAACGGCCGCCGGGGACCAGCGCCATTTTGGGACACTCCGCGCAGCCGTCCAAACTGCCGGGCACTGGCTGCGCGCTGGCGGGCCAAGCCAGCAACCAAACCGAAGCTGCGATTACGATCAAGCGGCGCATGGCGAAATCTACCGAACCTCGACGCCCTTCCAGAACGCGACGCGGCCTTTGATTTGGGCGGCGGCCTCCTTGGGTTCGGCATAGAACCATACGGCGTCTTTGTTTTCTTTGCCGTCGACGACCAGCGTCATGTAGCTGCAAGCGCCTTTCCAGCCGCACACGCTGACGGTGTCGCTGGCTTTGACCAGACTCGCATCGAGCGCCGCCGCCGGGAAATAGTGGTTGCCGTCGACGACGACGGTGTCGTCGGACGAAGCGATCGTGCGGCCGTTCCAGGTGGCGGTGGGCATGTCTAGGGCGCTCCGTTGGGATCGCCGACCGCTGTTTTGAACCGGTCGAAAACGGTCGGCAGGACCAGGGCAAGCTGTCGCGCGGCAGCAACCGACGGCGCGGCTTTGACCGGCTCGAAATCCGCGTAGCTGTGCGCGGCGACATGGCGAAAGCGCCGCGTTTCGTTGAGCAATCCGAACGTGGCATCGTCGAGGATCGGCGGGCGCGATGGCGTTGCCATCGCCGCGATCTTGAGAATGTCGAGATGCGAGGTTTTGCCCGCCGGGACCGTCTCCTGGTAAAGCTCCAGGATGCGTTCGAGACCGGTCTCGACCGAGCTGTGCGCGGCGAACATGCCGTGCATGAACGCCATGCCGGCGTAGTAGGCGTCGTCGGATGCGCCGGCCATCGTGTCTCTGTCGTGGAGGGCGACCGCCAGTTCGAAATGCCGGCGCGCCGCTTCGAACGCTTCCTCCACCAGTTTCCAGACCGCGTCGTTCATGGCCCGACGATCTTCATGTCGGCCGCGATATGCGCCATGAATTTTTCGCTGCAATGGCGGACGGCGCGAATGTCGGCGTCGATCGCGAGATTGGCGCAGGCATCTTCCAGAAACGCAAACGCTGCCGCCTCGCCGGCGAGCGGAAAATCCACCAGCATGTCGAGGTCGCTGGTGGGCCGCGCCGCGCCGCGCGCGAGCGACCCGTAGAGGATGAAGCGGCCGGATTTGTCCGGATAGGTCTTCAGCGTTTCCAGCAAGGCGTGGCACTTGCGCAGGCGTTCGCGCGCGAACCCCGCTTGGACTTCGCGCAACGACGGACCTTTGTAAGGTTCGGGGGCGGCAGACATAACGCACAAATTATAGGCCGTGCGGCAGGGATCGGCGCGTAATTATTTGCGGCCTTGCACGGGTCTAGAGTTTCAGGAGGACAATTTTCTTGCCTTTGAGCGTGAAGGCCAGTTTGCTGGCGCGCAGATCGAGCGCGGCGCCGCCGAACACTTCGCGCCGCCAGCCTTGCAAGGCGGCAATGTCGGCCGCATCGTCGTCGTCGCTGGCGGCGATCCGCTCGAGATCGGCCGTCGTCGCGACGAGCTTTTGGGCCACGCCGTGCTCCTCGCACTTCATCTTGAGCAGCACTTTGAGCAGCTCCACGATGGGGCCCAGGCCCGACGGCAGTTCGGGGCCCTCGGGCAGGGCGGGGATTTCGGCCTGCGGCATGGCGAGGCCGCGCTTGACGGCGTCGAGCAGTTCCTGGCCCAAGCGACCCTCGGCAAAGTTCTTCGACAGGCCGCGCATGCGGGCAAGCTCGTCCATCGTCGAGGGCGCGTGGGCGCACAGATCGAGAATGGTCTCGTCGCGGACCACGCGGTTGCGCGGCGTGTCGCGGCGCTGGGCCTCGCGTTCGCGCCAGGCTGTCACTTCTTTCATGACCGCCAGGAATTTGGGCTTCGCGCCGCGCGGGCGCATGCGCCGCCAAACCTCGTTGGGATCGAGCTTGTAGGTCGCGGGGTCGAGCAGGGTGGCCATTTCCTGCTGCAGCCAGCTTGCGCGGCCGTTGGCGGCAAGTTTGCGGGCCAGCGCCTCGTAGGCCGGGCGCAGGTGCGTCACGTCCGACAGCGCGTAGGTCACTTGGCGGTCGGAGAGCGGGCGCTGCGCCCAGTCGGTGAAACGCACCGATTTGTCGATCCGCGCGCGCGCCAGCTGGGCCGCCAGCGTTTCGTAGCTTACCTGGTCGCCGAAACCGCACACCATCGCGGCGACCTGGGTATCGAACAGCGGCGTCGGAACCCGGCCGGTCAGATTGTAGAAAATCTCCAGATCCTGGCGGGCGGCGTGGAACACTTTGAGGACTGCCGGATTGTCCATCAAGGCCAGCAGCGGGCCAAGATCGATATCCGGGGCAAGGGCGTCGATCACGGCCGCGTCGTTGGGGCCGGCGACCTGGACCAGACAGAGTTGGGGGTAGTAGGTCCGGTCGCGCATGAATTCCGTGTCGACGGTCACATAGTCCGACACGGAAACTTTCGCGCAGAAGGCCGCCAGGGCCGCAGAATCGGTGATCAAACTCATGGATTTTGTTACACCGCTTGACGCCTGCCCTCAAGGGCCACGCTCGAGTCGGCTTAACGGTTGACAAGCGCGGGTCCAAGATATCCTGTTGGCGCCCGTTTTTTTGACAAGGAATCGCGTCGCCATGCATGCCTATCGCACCCACACATGCGGCCAGCTTCGTTTTGCGGATGTCGGCAAGACCGTCCGTCTGTCGGGCTGGGTCCATCGCAAACGCGACCATGGCAATCTGCTGTTTCTCGACATTCGCGACCATTACGGCATCACCCAGTGCGTGCTCGACACGTCGAGCCCGCTTTTTGCCGGGGTCGAGGCGTTCCGCCCCGAAAGCGTCGTCACCGTCACGGGCCGGGTGGTCGCGCGCGAAACCGCAACGGTCAACGCCAGGCTTTCGACCGGCGAGATCGAAGTGCGCATCGACGAAGCGAAGCTCCAGTCGGCAGCCGAAATCCTGCCCTTCCAGGTCGCCCAGGAAGAAGACTATCCCGAGGAGATGCGCCTCAAATACCGCTTCCTCGACCTGCGCACCGAGCGCCTGCACGCCAACATCGTGCTGCGCTCGAACGTCATCGCCTCGATCCGTCGGCGCATGATCGAGCAGGGCTTCACCGAGTTCCAGACCCCGATCCTGACCTCGTCGAGCCCCGAGGGCGCGCGCGACTATCTGGTGCCCTCGCGCCTGCATCCGGGCAAGTTCTACGCCCTGCCGCAGGCACCCCAGCAGTTCAAACAGCTTCTGATGGTTTCGGGTTTCGATCGCTATTTCCAGATCGCGCCCTGCTTTCGCGACGAGGATGCCAGGGCCGACCGCAGCCCCGGCGAATTCTACCAGCTCGATTTCGAAATGAGCTTCGTGACCCAGGAAGACGTGTTCGACGCCATCGAACCGGTCTTGGCCGGGGTGTTCCGCGAATTCGCCAAGGGGCGCACCGTCGACGACAAGCGCTTCCCGCGCATCCCTTACGACACGGCGATGCTCGAATACGGTTCCGACAAACCCGATCTGCGGAATCCGTTGGTGATCGCGGATGTCGGCGAGGTGTTTGTCGGGTCCGACTTCAAAGTGTTTGCGGGCATCGTCGCCGCGGGCGGCACGGTGCGCGCCATTCCGGCGCCCAAAACCGCCGACCGGCCGCGCAGCTTCTTCGACAAGATGAACGCCTGGGCCCAAAGCGAGGGCGCGCCGGGCCTGGGCTACATCGTCTTCGAAGGCGACCAGGCCAAGGGGCCGATCGCCAAGTTCCTCGATGCCGAGCGGCTTGCAAAACTCAAGGCGCTGGCGGGCGTGGGGGCGGGGGACGCGGTGTTTTTTGTCGCCGACAAAAAGCACCTTGCGGCCGCGAAACTCGCGGGTGCTGCGCGCAAGAAGCTCGGCGAAGAGCTCGACCTGATCGAGCCCAATGCCTTCCGCTTTTGCTGGATCGTCGATTTCCCGATGTACGAGCGCGACGAGGACACGGGAAAAATCGAGTTCAGCCACAACCCGTTCTCGATGCCGCAAGGCGGACTCGAAGCGCTCGACACGATGGACCCGCTGGCGATCAAGGCCTTCCAGTACGACATCGTGTGCAACGGGGTGGAGCTCTCGTCGGGCGCCATCCGCAACCATCTGCCGGAGATCATGTATCGCGCGTTCGAGATCGCGGGGTACGGCAAGCAGGACGTCGAAAGCCGCTTCGGGGGCATGCTGAACGCCTTCAAGTTCGGCGCGCCCCCGCATGGCGGTTCGGCGCCCGGCATCGACCGCATCGTGATGCTGCTTGCCGACGAGCCCAATATCCGCGAAGTGGTCGCTTTCCCGATGACGCAGGGCGCGCTCGATCTGCTGATGCAGGCGCCCAACCATGTCGATCCGGCCCGCTTCAAGGAGCTGCACATCAAGCTCGACCTGCCCGCCGCCAAAAAGAAAGAATAGGCCCGATGGCCGCGAAAACGCCATATTGTCGGGCCAGTCTCGCGGCGATCGGAGCGCCTATGAAAAAACTTCTGTGGATGGCAGCGATGCTGCTGGCGGCGGTGCCCGCTGCGGCGCAGACCCTGGCCCCGCACCGCGCGGCCTATTCGCTCAGTCTGGGCGTCGGCGGCAAGGGCGACATTGCGTCGATCGAAGGCGTTCTTGCCATCGATTTCGGCGAGGTGTGCGAAGGCTGGACGATCGCCCAGCGCATGCGCTTTCGCATGGCCGAGAGCGACGGCAATTCGGCCGACACCGAAATCGCGTTTTCGAGCTTCGAGTCGCGCGACGGGAAATCCTACCGCTTCTCGTTGCGCACCTCGCGCGACGGCGAACTGGTCGAGGAACTGCGCGGGCGCGCGGCACTCGATCCCGACAAAGGCGGCAAGGCCGAATTCCAGATCCCCGAAACCGCGATGGATCTGCCGCCGGGCACCTTGTTCCCGACCGCGCATTCGCTGCTGCTGCTGAATCTTGCGGCCGGCGGCGAGAAGCTCGTGTCGCGCGCGGTGTTCGACGGCGCGACGTTGGACGGCGCGCTCGACGTCTCTGCGCTGATCGGCAACGCGCTCGCCGCCCAGACGCTGCTGGGGGCGAACACGCCCGCGATCGGCAACCGGCCGGGCTGGCGCGTGCGCATGGCCTATTTCAATGCCGACGAACAGACCGGCATCCCGAGCTACGAGACCTCGATGCGGATGTTGGACAACGGCGTCGCCGCCGACTACACGTTCGAATATCCCGAGTTCGTCATGCAGGCGAAGCTCGAACGCCTCGAAGCCCTGCCAAGGCCGCGCTGCTAGGCAAGGCAGGCGGGGTCAGCGTTCGGCGAGCCAGGCAGCGCCCCGCACGCCGCTCGAATCGCCGTGTTTGTTCCGCACGAGCCTGGTCGCAACCGTGTCCGAAAACACGTAGCGTCCCCAGCGCGCGGGCACGGCCGTATAGAGTTCGTCGATATTCGAAAGTCCGCCGCCCAGCACGATCGCCTCGGGATCGAACAGGTTGATGATCGTGCCAAGGCTGCGGGCGAGCCGGTCGGCGTAGCGCCGCAGGCTGGCACCCGCCCCGGCATCGCCCGCCGCATGGCCCGCCGCGATCGCTTTGGCGTCCAGATCCTGGCCCGTATGTTCGCGATGGTCGCGGGCAAGGCTCGGGCCCGACAAAAACGTCTCGATGCAGCCCCTTCGCCCGCAATAGCAAAGCGGCCCCGGCCGCTCGTCGAGGCCGTCGAGGATCTGCATGTCGGGCAGCGTATTGTGGCCCCATTCGCCCGCGATCGCGTTGACGCCGCGGACCGGGCGGCCGCCATAGACCAGTCCGCCGCCCACACCCGTCCCCAAAATCACGCCAAAGACGCTGGCAGCCCCCGCTGCCGCGCCGTCGGACGCCTCCGACAGCACGAAGCAATCGGCATCGTTGGCAACCGTCACCTTGCGGGCGAGGCGGGCGGCCAGATCGCGGTCGAGCGGGTGGCCGATCAGCCAGGTCGAATTGGCGTTTTTGACAAGGCCGGTGGCGGGCGACACCGTCCCGGGAATGCCGATCCCGATATTGGCCCGCAAACCGAGTTCGGCGTCGACCGCCGCGACCAAGCTCGCGATCGCCTCGATAGTCGCTTTGTAGTCGCCCTGCGGGCTCGGCACGCGCCGCCGCAGGACGAAGGTACCGTCGTCGGCCAGCGCCGCGATCTCGATTTTCGTTCCGCCCAGATCGATTCCGTACCGCATTTGAGACAATGTTTTGGCAGCTCTTGCGGCCAATTTGAAGACTAGTCCGGTGCCCGAGCGCCGTGCTAATAAGAAACGAAATTTCCAGGGCGGCGGAAACGGAAGAGACGATGGCAAAAACGGTTTTGATCGTCGAAGACAACGAGTTGAACATCAAGCTGTTCAACGATCTTCTGGAAGCGCATGGCTACGCCACCTTGCAGACCAAGGACGGCATCGAGGCCATGAAAATGGCGCGTTTGCATCGCCCCGATCTGATCTTGATGGACATCCAGCTGCCCGAAGTCTCGGGCCTGGAAGTCACCAAATGGCTCAAGGAAGACCCCGAATTGCGCGCGATCCCGGTCGTTGCCGTAACGGCCTTTGCCATGAAGGGCGACGAGGACAAGATCCGCCAGGGCGGCTGCGAGGCCTATATTGCCAAGCCGATTTCGGTCGCCAAGTTTCTGGAAACCATCCAGCGTTTCCTCGCCTAAGCGGCGTCGCCGATGTCCGCGCGCGTTCTGGTCGTCGACGATTTGCTGCCCAACGTCAAGCTGCTCGAAGCGCGGCTGAGCTCGGAATATTTCCAGGTCGTGACGGCCTTTTCGGGGCGCGAGGCGCTCGAAAAAGCCTACGACAATCCCCCCGATATCGTGCTGCTCGACGTGATGATGCCGCAGATGGACGGCTTCGAGGCGTGCCGACGCCTGAAGGCCGATCCGCGCACCTGCCATGTGCCCGTGGTGATGGTGACGGCCCTGTCGGCCAGCGAAGATCGCGTGCGCGGCCTGGAGGCGGGGGCCGACGATTTCCTGACCAAGCCCGTGCGGGACGTGGCGCTCTATGCGCGCATCCGCTCGCTCGTGCGGCTCAAGATGCTGGCCGACGAATGGCGGCTGCGCAATGCCACGTCTGAGCGTTTCGGCCTGCCCGAGGAAAGCCGCACCGTGCAGCACGAAATCCCGACGGACGGGGCGCGGCTGCTCGTGGTCGACGAAATGCCAACGCTGCAGCGCCTGCTCGATCAGCACATGAAAGCCGACGGCGTGGCGCTCGAAGTGACGAGCGACCCGGTCGCGGCGCTTGCCGCCGCCAACGAGCGGGACTTCGACGCGATCCTGGTCAACACGCTGATGCGCAAATCGGACGGGCTGCGGCTGTGCGCGGAACTGCGCTCGGGCGAGCGCACGCGCCACACGCCCTTGATGGCGGTGCTCGACGAGGGCGACGATGCCCGGCTTGCGCGCGCCATCGACATCGGCGTCACCGACTATCTGATGACGCCGGTCGAACCCAACGAGCTTATCGCGCGCGTGCGCACCCAGATCCGCCGCCGCCGCTACATGGCGGCGCTGCGCCACAACTACGAGCGCAACATGGCGCTGGCGCTGACCGACGCGCTGACCGGCCTTTACAACCGTCGCTACATGGAAGCGCACCTGGCCAACCTGTCGGCCCGTTCGGCGCAGCCCGACCGCTCGCTGGCGCTGCTGATGGTCGATATCGACCATTTCAAGCAGGTCAACGACAGTTTCGGCCATCCGGTCGGCGACAAGGTGCTGAAGGCGGTGGCCGAGCGTCTGCAGCACAGCGTGCGGCCGTTCGACACGGTGGCGCGCTGGGGCGGGGAAGAATTTATGGTCGTGATGCCCGAATCCGACCTCAAGATCGGCGCCATGGTGGCCGATCGCCTGCGCGCCAAAGTCGAGCAGACCCCCGTCGAGATCGGCACGCCGGTCGGATCGGTGGCGGTGACGATCAGCGTGGGCGTGGCGGCGACGCCCCTCGACCGGTTCGATCCTCAGGCGCTGATCAAGCGCGCGGACGCGGCGCTCTACGGCGCCAAAGAGGCCGGCCGCAACTGCGTTTCGGCGCCCGAGCCTACTTGATTTTGCCTTCTTTGAAGACGACGTGCTTGCGCGCGACGGGATCGTATTTCTTCAGCTCGAGCTTTTCGGTCGTCTTGCGCGGATTCTTCTTGGTCACGTAGAAAAAGCCGGTGTCGGCTGTGCTGTTCAGTTTGATCAGCATCGGTTTGGACTTGGCCATTGAAGGGCCCTCGAACGAAAGAGGAAAGGCAAACGGGCCGCGACAATAGCGCGCAAATCCCGCTTGTCAAGCGAGCAGGCTAGCGCGCCTGGGCCGCCTGCTGGACCGACTGCAGAACGCGCGCGAACACGCCCGCATCGCGCAGCAAAGCCTCGGCGATTTCGAGGTCGCCCTCCCGGCTGGCATTTTCGGGCGGGCAGATTTCGCGCAGGCGTTTCAGCAGGCTCGGGTCCGTATGGTCGGCCGCCCGCCAGCGCGCCATGGTCGACGGATCGGTGATCTGGCCGCGCCGCACGGCCGCCAACGCCTCGGCCACGCCGTCGGTCTTGCCCGACGTGCAATAGGCCGGAATGACGCCAAGATCGGCCAGCGGATAGCCCGAGGGCGCGTGGAAACGCGCCCAGGTAATGACCAGTTCGCCGTCGTTGGGCATCTGCACCAGCGTCTGCACCGAGCCTTTGCCGAAGCTGGTCGACCCCACCACGATGGCGCGCCCGTTGTCCTGCAACGCCGCCGCGACGATTTCCGACGCCGACGCCGACTGGCCGTTAATCAGCACCACCAGCGGCAAATCCTCGCCGATATCGCCCGACGACGCGCTCATGCTTTGCTGGCTCGCCCGGTGGCGCCCGCGCGTGGCAACGATCGTGCCGCGCGCCAGGAACAGGTCGGAGACGCCCACCGCCTGGTCGAGCAAGCCGCCCAGATTGCCGCGCAGATCGATCACCGCGCCGCGGATCGAGGGACCGATTTCCGCCTTGGCGCGGCGCACCGCATCCGACAGCGTGTCGGTCGTGCGCTGGTTGAAACCCGAGACGCGCAGATACGCGATGTCGCCGTCGCGCCGGTAGGTGACGGTAGTCGGCACGATGTGGCTGCGAAAGAGCCGCAGTTCGAGCCGCTGGTCGGTCGGCGGGCGGCGCACGTCGATGCGCACTTCGGTTCCCACCGGCCCGCGCAACCGCCCGATGACGTCGCGCTCGCCGATGCCCACGATCGAGCGCCCGTCGACCGCCAGAATGCGGTCGCCGACGCGCAAGCCCGCGCGCGCGGCCGGCGATTCGGGATTGACGCTGTCGACGCGGGTTTCGCCGTTTTCGAACCCGACCGTCACGCCGATGCCCCCGAACCCGTCGCGCACCGCGCGCGAGTCGCGCGCGCGGTCCGGATCGTCGTAGCGCGTGTAGGTGTCGAGCCGGGAAAGCGAGCCTTCGAGCACGGTGCGGAACACGCGGTCGTTGGCCGTGTCGCGCAGCACGGGCGAAAAGCTGCGCGCGGTTTCGACCGCTTGCGCCGTGACGCTCGCCCAGCGCGACACGTCGTCGCGCCGCGGCGCCTCGAAATTGCCGACCGTGTTCTCGCCGTCGAGCACCAACACGCGAAGATTCTGGTGGCGCACATTGATGCGCGTATCGAGCTTCGAGAGATTGGCAAGGCCCGAGGATGCCAGCGCCTGGATGTCAACGGGCGTGATGTAGCGCGCGGCCAGTTCGTCGTAGGCGCGCTGGTAGAAATGGCTGGGGGCGGGCGCGTAGCGCTGCTCCTGGGGCGCCGTCGGGCGCGCTGCCTCGCGCGGACCCGCGCACGCCGTCGCGAACAGCACGAGCGCGCCGAAAAGCGCGCCCACGCGCGAGCTTTGCCGATAGCTGCGGCGGCGTCCGCTCATCGCGCGGCTCCGTCGGCGTCGGTTGCCCACATCACGCCCAGCACCGCCCCTTTGATCGGGCGCAGCAAGGCAAGCGACAGCGCCAGCGTCGAAGGCAGCCACAGCGCCAGATGGATCCACAGCGCGGGCGCTGCGGCCTTTTCGAGCACCAGCATCAGCGGCACGATCACGTGGCCGACAATCATGATCGTGAAATAGGGCGGCGCGTCGTCGGCACGATAGCGGCCCAATTCGTGCCCGCACGAAGCGCAGTTTTTGGCGACGCGCAGATAGCCGGCGAACGCAGCACCCGCGCCGCAATTCGGGCAATGGCCGCCCAATCCGCGCCGCAGCCCGACCCGCCACGAGCGGGGGTCGGCTTCGCGAACTTCGTCGTGCTGCCCCTGCGCCATTGTCGAAAAACTCTCCGTTCCCGAACAATATACGCCGGAATCGCGCCAGGTCATGGGGCAACCTGCATTCGTCGAAAGCAGACCGGCATTGCGGCATTCCTGCCACAGGGCCAGGCCCAACCAATACGTCTCAGCGCCGTCGGCGCCTGCTCGATTTGGGAATATGTCGGGTCGGCGGGCGCCGAACGCTGCCTGCACCGCTGTCGAGGATTTCGAAAACCAGGCTGGCAGTCAGCGTTTCCGCCTCGCGCAAGCGCACCTCGACCGCTTGGCCCAGCTGGTAGGTTCGGCCCGTGCGGTTTCCCGTAAGCGTATGGCGCCGCTCGTCAAAATTATAGAAATCCGACGGCAACGAACGCACCGGAACAAGACCGTCGGCGCCCAATTCGTCGAGCGTGACAAACAGCCCGAATTTTTGCACCCCCGAAATGCGCGCCGAAAAATGGGCGCCCCGGCGGTCGGTCAGGTAGGCCGCGATATAGCGCGCCATCGCGTCGCGCTCGGCCGCCACGGCGCGCCGCTCGGTTGCCGAGATATGCTCGCCCGCGACCTTGAAATCGGGCGGCGGTTTGTCGCCCAGCAAGCCGCCCTCGCCAAGCTGGCCCGCCGAAATCAAGGCGCGGTGGACCAGCAGATCGGCATAGCGGCGAATCGGCGAGGTAAAATGCGCGTAGCGCGCCAGCGCCAGCCCGAAATGGCCGAGATTGGCAGGCGCGTAGACCGCGAGCGACTGGCAGCGCAAAATCATCTGGTTGACGAGCGGATATTCGACCCTGTCGGCCGCCCAGGCGAGCACGCGGCCAAAATCCTGCGGCCGGATGGCGGCGCCGCGCGCGAGATTGAAACCGAGCCCGTCGAGCACGTCGCGCAAACCGTCGACGCGGTCGGGGGCGGGCGGCTCGTGGACGCGATACATGCAGGGCAGCCGGGCGCGCTCGAGCGTTTCGGCAGCACAGACATTGGCAAGGATCATGAATTCCTCGATCAACCGATGGCTGTCGAGGCGCAAGCGCGGTTTGATCGACGCGATGCGGCCGTCGGCGCCGATCTCGACCTTGCGCTCGGGCACGTCGAGATCGAGCGCGCCGCGCTGGCGCTTGGCCGCATCGAGCAGACGGTAGGCGGCGTAGAGCGGGCCGACGACTTTGTCGCGGATCCAGTCGGGTGCTTGTTCGTGGCCGTCGGCGATGGCTTGGACCGTTTCGTAGGTGAAGCGCTTGGCCGAGCGGATGGTCGCGCGCGCAAAACGGTGCGACCGTTTTTTGCCGTCGGCGCCGATCGCGATATGCACCGCCAGCACCGGCCGGTCCTCGTCGGGGCGCAGCGAACACAGATCGTTCGACAGGCGCTCGGGCAGCATCGGCACGACGCGGTCCGGGAAATAGCAGGAATTGCCGCGTGTGTAGGCGCTGCGGTCGAGCGCGTCGTCGGGGCGGACATACCAGGCAACGTCCGCGATCGCGACCGTCAGCTTGAACCCGCCCGGATTGTCGGGCGATCGGTCGGGTTCGGCCAGCACGGCATCGTCGAAATCGCGCGCGTCCGCGCCGTCGATCGTGACGATCGGCAGGTCGCGCAGATCCTCGCGATTGTCGAGCGTGGCCGGTTTTGCTGCCGCCGCCTGCGCCAGCGCTGCGGCCGGGAATTCGGTCGGAATATCTTGCGAGAAAATCGCGATCAGGCTGGCCGAGCGCGGATCGCCCAATTGGCCGATGCGCTCGACCACTTTGGCTTTGGGCAGTCCCAAGCGGCGGGCGGGCAGAATTTCGGCCAGCACCAGATCGCCCGCAAGCGCGCCGCTAAGCGCGTCGGCATCGACGACGAATTCCGATTTGATGCGCCGATCCGTGGGCGCAAGGCGGAAGCTGCCGCCGGAACCGGCTGCCAATTGCCCGACCAGGCGTTCGGCGACCGCTTCGACTGGCGCGACGGACGTGCGCGCGACCGCGATGCGCCCGTCGCCGGCGGGCACGATCTGGCCGTCGCGCAGCATGTCGCGGATCAAGGCTTTGAGCGTGTCGCGCGCCGGGCCTTTGAGGCCGAGGATTTTGGCCAAGCGCCGTTTTTCGACCGGCGTCGGCTGGCGCCCCAGAGCCGCCAGCACGGTCTTCGCATCGAGGCGCGACATGGCGGGTTCCCTTTCTGGCGCCGCGGAACCGCGCTACTCGGCCTTCTTGGCGCGTTTCGCCTTGGGCGCTGCCTTCGGCTTGGCGACCTTCTTGGCGGCTTTCTTTCGCACGGGCGCGTTGCCCGCGCGCGCCCGGCGCTCGGCGATCAGGCGCACCGCATCGTCGAGCGAAACCTCCTCGGGCGTCAGGTCCTTGGGCAGGTTCGCATAAGTGCTGCCATGTTTGACGTAGGGGCCGTAGCTGCCCACGGCCGCCGTGATCGGCGTGCCGTCGTCGGGATGGTTGCCGACGACCCGCCCGACGGGCGCTGCCGCCCGGCCAAAACGTCGGCCGGTCGAGGGCTGGGCGAGCACATCGACCGCGCGGTTGAGGCCGATTTCGAGCGCGTCCTGCGTCGTCTGGATCGATTTGTATTTGTCGCCGTGTTTGAGATAGGGCCCGAACCGGCCCAGACCCGCCAAGATCGTCTCGCCCGTTTCGGGATGTTTGCCGACCAAGCGCGGCAACGACAGCAGCTTCAGCGCGAGGTCGAGCGTCACGTCCTCGGGCTTCATGTCCTTGGGCACCGACTGGCGCTTGGGCTTGTCCTTGGGCTTCTCGCCGCCGGTGCCAAGCTGCACATAGGGGCCGTACGGGCCGTTGCGCAGCTGGATTTCTTCGCTCGTCGCCGGATCGACGCCAAGAACCTTGTTGGCGACGCCCGCCGCCGGTTCGCCTTCGCCGCCGTCGACGGTCAGCGGGCGCGTAAAGCTGCAGGTCGGATAGTTGGAGCAGCCGATGAACGCGCCGCGCTTGCCAAGCCGCAGGCCCAAGCGCCCGGCCGTGCAGGCGGGGCACGCGCGCGGCTCCGTGCCGTCGGGTCGGTTGGGGAAAAAGTGGGGGCCCAGCGCTTCGTCGAGCGCGTCGATCACGTCGCGGATTTTGAGATCCTTGGTGTCGGCGATCGATTTGGAAAACGCGTCCCAGAATTCGGCCAGCACTTTGCGCCAGTCGGCGCGACCGCCCGAAATTTCGTCGAGCTGGTCTTCGAGTTTGGCCGTAAAATCGTATTCGACATAGCGTTTGAAATAGTTTTCAAGGAACGTCGTCACCACGCGGCCGCGATCTTCGGGCGTGAAGCGGCGCTTGTCGAGCTTGACATAGCCGCGCTCCTGCAGCGTCTCGATGATCGAGGCGTAGGTCGAGGGCCGGCCGATGCCGAGTTCTTCGAGGCGCTTGACCAGGCTCGCTTCGGAAAAGCGCGGCGGGGGCTGGGTGAAATGCTGCTCGGGCTTGATCGTGCCGCGCGGCGTGGCGTCGCCCTCGGCAAGCGGCGGCAGCAGGCGGTTTTCGTCGTCCTCGGCGTCGGCGGGATCGTCGCGATCTTCGCGATAGAGCGCCAAAAATCCTTCGAAAACCAGCGTCGAGCCGGTCGCGCGCAAGGTCGTGCGGCCGTCGGGCGAAGCCAAATCCACGGCCACTTGGTCGAGCTGCGCGCTCTCCATCTCCGACGCGATCGTGCGTTTCCAGATGAGTTCGTAGAGCTTCAACTGGTCGTCGGCCAGCGCGTGCGCGACCTGGTCGGGGCGGCGCAGCATGTCGGTCGGGCGAATGGCTTCGTGCGCTTCCTGGGCGTTCTTGGCCTGGGTCTTCCAGATGCGCGGCTGTTCGGGCAGAAATTTCTTGCCGAACTGCTCGGCGATCAAGGCGCGCGCCGCGCGCACCGCCTCGCCCGACAAGGTCACGCTGTCGGTGCGCATATAGGTGATGAGGCCGACGGTTTCGCCGCCGATATCGAAACCCTCGTAGAGCTGCTGGGCGAGGCGCATCGTGCGCGAGGCCCCGAAGCCGAGCTTGCGCGAGGCTTCCTGCTGCAGGGTCGAGGTCGTGAAGGGCGCCATCGGATTGCGGCGCACCCGCTTGCGCTCGACCGACTGGACCGCATAGGGATCGCCCGCTTCGATCTTGGCGACGGCGGCGTGGGCAGCCGCTTCGCTGGCAATGTCGAATTTGTCGAGGCGCGCGCCGTCGAGATGCGTCAGGCGCGCTTCGAACTTCTCGCCGCCTTTGGCCTGGAAATGCGCGGCCAGCGTCCAGTATTCGCGCGCGCGGAACCGTTCGATTTCGTTTTCGCGCTCGCAGATCAGCCGCAAGGCGACCGACTGCACGCGGCCCGCCGACCGGCTGCCCGGCAATTTGCGCCAAAGGACGGGCGAAAGATTGAACCCCACCAGATAGTCGAGCGCGCGGCGCGCCAGATAGGCGTCGACCAGATCGCGGTCGAGATCGCGCGGATGGCGCATCGCCTCGACGATCGCGTTCTTGGTGATCTCGTTGAAGACGACGCGGCGGACTTCGACGCTTTTGAGCTTCTGCGTCGCTTCGAGCACTTCTTTGAGGTGCCAGGAAATCGCCTCGCCTTCGCGGTCGGGGTCGGTCGCCAGGATCAGCGTCTTGACGCCCTTCAAGGCGCGCGTGATTTCGCCGACCGGCTTTTTGGCGCGCTCGCCGATTTCCCAGTGCATTTCGAAGGCGCGCTCGGGCTCGACCGCGCCGTCCTTTTCGAGCAGGTCGCGGACATGGCCGTAGGACGCCAGAACGCGGTACTCGTCGCCCAGATATTTGTTGATGGTCTTCGCCTTCGACGGCGATTCCACGATAACGAGCTTCATCCGCCTGCCTTCCGCGCCGGACCGATTTTCGCCGAATTCTCGCTATGCGCGACGCGAAACACGGCCCCCGGCCTGTCTGTCGACCAGGCCGGCAAGCTCGAGATCGAGCAGGGCGGCCAGGACAACGGGGGCGGACAATTGGCACTCGCGCACGATTTCGTCAACTAACGTCGGCGACGGGGCCAAGGCTGCAAGGATCGTCTCGCGAGCCTTCGATATCTCGTTATCCGTTATTTCACAATTGTTTGTCGTCGCATTTTCATGTGAAAAATTAGGAGATTGGGCGCCCAATCGCAGCAGCACGTCAAGCACGTCGCGCGCGGATTCTACCAGCGTCGCTCCCTGTCGCAGCAGATCGTTGGCGCCCTTGGCGCGCGGATCGAGCGGCGATCCGGGGACCGCAAAAACGTCTCGGCCTTGCTCGCCCGCGAGCCTGGCGGTGATCAGCGAGCCCGAGCGCAAGGCCGCTTCGACGACCAGCGTGCCCCGGCACATGCCCGAGACGATACGGTTGCGGCGCGGAAAATGGCGCGCTTGCGGCACCTCGCCCCAGCGGATTTCCGAGACGACCGCGCCGCTGGCCGCGATGCGCGCATACAAGTCTTTGTTTTCGCTCGGGTACACATAATCGACACCGCCCGCCATGACCGCGACCGTGCCGCTCGCGAGCGCGCCTTGATGGGCGGCCGTATCGATGCCGCGCGCGAGCCCCGAGACGATGGCGATGCCCGCCGCCCCCAATTCGTGCGCCAATTCGCGCGCGAAACGCTGGCCGTTCAAGGATGCGTTGCGCGCGCCGACGACGGCAAGGCACGGCCGGTTCCAGACATGCGGAAACCCGAGCACCGAGAGGAGCGGCGGCGCGTCTTCGATATGGGCGAGCAGGGCAGGGTAGTCGGGATCGCCTTTGGCGAGCATGCGTCCGCCGCGTTTTTCGACATGGTCGATTTCCGCCAAGGCTTCGGCGCGGGTTGCAACGCGGATCGTACGTTTGCCCGCACGCTTTGCAAGATCGGGGATCGCGGCCAAGGCGGCGGCGGCGCTGCCGTAGCGCGCCAGCAACTGGCCGAAGGCGATGGGGCCGACATTTTCGCTGCGGATCAGCCGCAGCCAATCGCACAGCTCGCCGCGGTCGAGGGGCTTGTCGCGCATATCCGCATATTTAGGCGTGCACTGCCAACGCCGTCAACCCTCGGTCGATTGCGCGCGCTTGGCGCTCCGGCGGCACCAAACAAAATAACACCGTCATTCGCGGGTCAAGCCCGCGAATGACCGGAAAATTTATTCGGTCGCCGGCGGTTTTTTCTGGCCGATTTTGGGCTCGGTGCCGGCGAGCAGGCGCCTGATGTTGCTCTCGTGCTTGATCCACACGAGCACGGCCACTGCCGCAGCAAAGCCGGCCAGTTGCAGATCGCCGCCGATCTCGGCGCCCGGCGCCCACAGGCGCGGCAAAAACCACGCATGGAACGGCGCCGCCGCCACCGCGACCAACGACGAAAGCGACGAATAGCGAAAAACGAGCGCCACCAGCAGCCATGTCGCGCAGGTTGCAAGTCCGATGGGCCAGGCGATCGCCAGCAACGTGCCGAGCACGGTCGCGACGCCCTTGCCGCCCTTGAAAGCGAGCCAAACCGGAAAGAGATGGCCCAGCAGCGCGCCGAAGCCCGCGACCAGCGCCGCATCGGGTCCCCAGATCGCGCGCAAGACAAGCACCGCGATCGCGCCCTTGCCGGAATCGAGCAGCAAGGTTGCAAGGGCGATCGGCTTGTTGCCGGTGCGCAGCACGTTGGTGGCGCCGATGCTGCCCGAGCCGATCTTGCGGATATCGCCGTAGCCGGCCAAGCGCGCCAGCACCAAGCCGAACGGCACGGAGCCCAGCGCATAGCCCGCAACCAGCGCCGTCAGAAGATACGGCCAGGCGAGGGCGAGCGTGTCGGGATCGAGCATCGGGGCGCTAGCTTGCGAGGAAAATCGGGATGCCGGCGGCAACCGTTCGCAGCGCTCGCCCCTGCACGAGCCGACCGTCGAACGCCGAATTTTTCGATTTCGATTGCAGTTTTTTGGCGTCGATCTTCCACGGCATGTCGGGATCGAACAGTACAAAATCCGCCGCAAGCCCCTTGGCCAGGCGGCCTTCTTTGAGACCCAGCAGGTCCGCCGGCGCGCGCGTCACTTTGCCGAGCGCGTCGAGTAGGCCAAGCTGTTTGTTGTGCACGAGTTCGAGCGTCACGGGCAGCAGCGATTCCAGACCGACCGTGCCGAACGCGGCTTGGGCCAACGGCAGGCGTTTGGAATCCTGGTCGTGCGGCGAATGGTCGGAGGCGATCGCGTCGATCGTGCCGTCCTGCAGGGCCGCCACGACCGCGCGCCGGTCGCTTTCCGACCGCAGCGGCGGCGAGACCTTGGCGAAGGTGCGGTAGTCGCTGAGCGCCAATTCGTTGAGCGCGAAATAATGCGGCGCCGTATCGCACGTCACGTTGAGGCCGCGCCGCTTGGCATTGCGGATCGCGTCGAGCCCCTCCGCCGTCGTCACATGCGCAAAATGCAGGCGCCCGCCGGTGAGCTCGGCCAGGCGAATATCGCGCTCGATCTGGATGATTTCGGCGGCAGCCGGCGAGCCGGGAATGCCGAGGCGCGTGGAGAGCTCGCCCTCGTTCATGGCGCCGCGCGACAGGATCGGCTCTTCGGGATGCTGGATGATCGCCTTGCCGAAGGTGCGCGCATACGAGAGCGCGCGGCGCAGCAATTGCGGATCGGCGATGGCGTGCGTGGCATCGGTGAACCCAAGCGCCCCTGCCGCCGCCAGCAGCCCGAATTCCGTCATCTCCTTGCCGTGCAAGCCGCGCGTGACGGCGGCGTAGGTATGCACGCGCACGAGGCTGGTTTCGCGCGCCAAACGCGCGACCGATTCCACGAGCGCCGCATCGTCGATCGCCGGGCGCGTGTTGGGCAAAGCGACCATGGTGGTAACGCCGCCAACGGCTGCGGCTTCGCTGGCGGTCGAGATCGTTTCTTTGTGTTCTTCGCCCGGTTCGCGAAGCTGCACGCGCATATCGACAAGGCCGGGGGCGAGGCACAGGCCGCCGCAATCGATGGTCTCGATGCCGGTCGCGGCCAAGGCGCCCGCATTCGCCAGATGCGGGCCGATATCGCCGACCAAACCGTTGCGCACGACCATGCCGCCCGCGGAGTCGAGCGCGGAGGCGGGATCGAGCAGCCGCGCATTGACGTAGGCGACCGGCGGGCCGCCGCGCCCGCCCGGCGTTTTTGCGGGCACCACGCCGTCGGGATATCTCACGCCGCACTCCCGCTGTTTGCCAACAGATTGCGCGTCAGCAGATCGAGGCACGCCATGCGAACGGCGACGCCCATTTCGACCTGTTCGCGAATGAGCGAACGGTCGACGTCGTCGGCGACTTCGCTGTCGATCTCGACGCCGCGATTCATCGGCCCCGGATGCATGATCAAAGCGTCGGGTTTGGCGACGCTCAGCTTTTCGTAGTCGAGCCCGTAATGGCGGAAATACTCGCGCACCGAGGGCACGAAATTGCCCTGCATGCGCTCGGTCTGCAGGCGCAGCATCATGACGATGTCGACGCCTTCGAGCCCCTTGCGCATGTCGTGGAAGACCTCCACGCCCATGCGGTCGATGGCGGTCGGCATCAAGGTGGGCGGGCCCACGACGCGCACGCGCGCGCCCATCGTTGCCAGAAGATGGATGTTCGAGCGCGCGACGCGGCTGTGCAGAATGTCGCCGCAGATCGCCACCAGCAGCCCTTGCAGGCGCTTCTTGTGGCGCCGGATGGCAAGCGCATCGAGCAGCGCTTGGGTCGGGTGTTCGTGCGTGCCGTCGCCGCCATTGACGACGGCGCAATCGACTTTTTCCGACAGCAGCTTGACCGCGCCCGAGTCCGGATGGCGCACGATCAGAACGTCGGGCAGCATCGCGTTCATGGTGACGGCCGTGTCCATCAAGGTCTCGCCCTTTTTGATGGACGAAACTTCGGCCGACATGTTGACCACGTCGCCGCCCAGGCGCTTGCCCGCAAGTTCGAACGAGGTGCGCGTGCGCGTCGAGTTTTCGAAGAACAGATTGATGATCGTGCGTCCGCGCAGCAGCGTGCTTTTGGCGCCGCGCGCGCGGTTCTGTTCGACATAGGATTCGGAAAGGTCGAGGAGAAGCGTGATTTCCTCGGCCGATAGGCCCTCGATGCCCAGAAGATGGCGGGAACGAAGGCGGCCTGCGGGCGAAGCGTTTTGCGACATCAAAGCCGCGTTATATCGACCGATGCCCCGGCTCGCAAGGCGCACGATGGCAAGGGCAATTCGCGCAAGGAAACCAATTGTTAACCACTGGCCGGATAGGCTGTGCCATGGCCCACGAACCGCTCCCCGACCGCGCGACTCGCGACATTGCCGCCCCCTTCGATTGCGCTGCCACCCTCGACCGGTTGCTGGCGCTGGCAGCGGGCGGTGCTGCCACGGATTTGTCGGCCAGATCCGCTGCCATCCTGTCGGCCGATCTTGCCCGCACGCTTTCCGACCGATTGGCGCAACGCTAGGGCAGATCGAGCGTCGTCTCGAAGACGATTTTCTTGAAATCGCTCACCAGCGCGTCGAGGCGGATCTGCCATGCGCCGCCGACCGCCAGCAGCGGTATCTGCGCGCGGTAATGGCCCGACCCCTGGCGGACAAGGACGACACGCAGCGCTTCGATGCCGCGCGCCGGATTGGCCAGTTCCAAAACGAGCTCGATCGGTTCGAAGGGCTGCAGGGCCGGGGTCGCCAGGTAGAAATCGAGCGTTGTCCCGGCCGCTTGCAGCGTGAGCTGGTGGCCCTCGCGCATCAGCGCCAGCGTTTTGCCGTCGCTTGCCGTGTGGCGATGAGCCGGATCGTGGCGCATCGGCGGCGTGTGGCTCAAACCCGCCGTCAGTGCCAAGAGTGCGATGCCGAGCGCCATGTCGAGCCGCAGATTGCGGCGCAAACGGCCGCGTGCCGCGGCGTCGGTCGCCAAGCGCGGCACGAGCTGCCAGCGATTTTGCGCGGCGATCGCCAGCAGCGCTGCGAGCAGCGCGGCTTTGAGACCCAGCATTTTGTCGTAGTCCGTTTCGAGCGCGGTTGCGAGCGTTGCGCGCGTGACGACAAGATACCCGGCCCCGACCGCCAGCCCGACCAGCATGGCAACAGCGACATCGGAAAAGCGTCGGGCTGCCTGCTGCAACGGCGCGCCCGTATCGCGTTTTGCCAAAGCGTGCAGGGGCCAAAACGCGCCAAGCCAAAGCATCGCGCAAAAACTATGCAGCGTCTGGGCGAGCATCGCCGCCATGCCGCCGGTCGCCGCGTGTCCGGTTGCGGCCGTTCCCGCCGCGACCAAGCCCAAGCCGGCAGCCGCCAACCCGACCCGCTCGCGCTGCAAAGCGCGCGCGCTCAACGCCAATCCGGCAAAGATCAGGAGTGCGGCCGTGGCAGCCGATAGTTTCGTACCGAGAAGCCATGTCGACGCGTGGAACAGCGTGTCGGCCTGCGCGACGCGCGCGCCCGCAATGCCGACGCCGACAAGATTTGCGATCGCCGCGATGCCGAGCGCCGCGACAAAAACGCGTCCGGGAAACGGATGGCGCGCGATCGCAACGGCAAAAAAGATGCCCCCGACGCCAAGGGCGAGCGCGACGTCGCGCACAAAACGCACGCCGACCGACGCGGCCGTCCAAACCGACGCGCCGACATCCTCGCGCGATGTCGGCAGCGGCTCGGGGTCGCTTTCGCCGACCGAAAACTGGATCGCGCCCGCGATCGGGTGCGTGTCGGCCGAGGCCACCCGGTAGCTCGCCACATAGCGCCCCGGCGCCAGTCCGGGCGGCAAGGCAAGCACAACCTCGCCGTTTCTGGAAACCGCGCCGCCGGGTCCGGCGCGCGTGCGGCCGGCCGCATCGACAAGGCGCACGGCGACGGGCACGACGGTTTCGTTGAACTGGAGCACGATCGCGTCGGGCGCGCGCTGCAGGACGGCGCCGTTTGGCGGCGCCGTCCCCAGCAAGACCGCGTGCGCGTTCGCCGTCGTCGGGCCGCACACAAGCAGCAGCGCGACGACGGCGCAAAGCGCGCGCGCCATCAGTTGCGCGGCGTCAAGCGCAGCGACGGTGCGGGATAGCGATACTCCGAAGCGGGACGGCCCGCCGCCGGTATCTCGATCCAGCGATCCGTGCCGCGCTCGCATTCCGACACGGTCGGAAAGTGGATCGTCTCGCCCGGTTTGTTGGGCAGCGTGCCGCGCAGCACGAACTCGTCGTAATGCTCGTCCGGCAGGCGCCCGCCGCTCCACACGACTTCGCGCACGCCCTCGGTGATCTGCGCGCCGTGGTCGCCGGAAATCGGCTGCGCGTATCTGGCGCGCACGGTCGTGAGCTCCCAGCCCGCTTTGGGCATCGGCTTGACGTTGACCATGCCGTCGGGAATTTGCACGCGCAGGCGGATCGTGGGCGAACCTTCGCAGCCATGCGGCACCCGCAAGACCGCCTTGTAGGTGCTGCCCGCAACGGCCTGCTGCTGTTCGAGCGTGACATGTGCATCGGCGTGGATCGACAGGCCGCACAAAAATGCGGCCGCAAAAACGGCTTTTTTCATTGCAATTCTCCAGGTGAGTCGGACGGATGCGTTAGATCGTCGCGATCGCAGCCGGAGGGGCGCGCGGTTGCTGGGGCAAACGCGCGTGGCGAGAGCGGATTTGAAACGCCGTCGCCGCAAAGGCGATTCGCGTTTCGCGAAAAGACGGGCGCGCAGCGGCCGTATCGGTCGGCGGCAGGAACCCGCCGGCAGACGGCAATTGGCAGAGCGGGCAGGCGGCCGGCGTTTGGGCGGCGGGCCGGTCGGCATCCGACGCGCACCACGCAAGATGGACATCCTGCGTCGCCGCGTGCGCGACATGCGCCGCCATGCCGCCGATTTGCAGCGCCACGGCAAGCGCCGCCAAAAACAAACCGATTTCGCGCCAGACGCCGGACCGGACCATGGCGCACCTTCGCGGAACGCCCGCGCGCTTGTCAAGCAAGGGTCGCGGCGCCAGCACGGTTGCTCTGCAGCGTCGCGCGTGGCAAGTTTTGCGGCACCCGAACAAGTATCGATTTCAGGAGTATCCGCGCCGTGGCCGAAGAAACGATTTTGCTCGTCGACGATTCGCGTTTCGCGCGGCAGGCGGCGCGCAATTTGGTCGCCAAAGCGCGCCCCGGCGCCGTGTTCGTGGAGGCGGCGGACGGCGAAGCGGCGATCGCGGCCGTCGCGGCGCAAGTGCCCGATCTGGTGCTGATGGACCTGAACATGCCCGGGCGCGACGGTTTGGAGACGGCCGCCGAACTGCGCAAGACCAATCCCGGTCTTGCGATTTGTCTGGTCACGGCCAACATCCAGGACGCGGTGCGCGAGCGCGCGCACGCGCTGGGGATCGCCTTCCTGGGCAAGCCGATGACGCCCGAGGGCTTTGCTAACATGATGGCGGGTCTGGGCAAGTGACATCGCCGCTCGACGAAGAAGAGACCGACGGGCTCGCCGAACTGTTCAATCTTGCGGTCGGCAAAGCCGCCGGGTCGCTCGCACGGTTGGTGAACCACGAGATCACGCTCTCGGTGCCGTCCGTGGCGCTCGTGTCGCTCGAAATGGCCGCCGAGATGCTGCCGCGCGACGACGGCGACGGCCTCGTTGCGGTGCATTCGGCCTTTTCGGGCGGCCTGGAGGGCGCGGTCGCGCTCGTGCTGCCGGCATTGGCGGGCCGCGAGTTGGTCGAACTGGCGTTGCACGACGACAATGTGTCCGACCCCGCCGACTTCGAGCAGGACGCGCTGCAGGAAATCGGCAATGTGGTGGTCAATGCGTGCCTGGCGGGGCTGGCCCAGGCGTTCGCGTTCGAAATCGCGACCGCCGTGCCCGCCGTTTCGCGCGGCGAACGCGGCACGGTCATGGCAAGTTTGGCGCCGGGCGCGCGCGGCCAGGTGCTGTTTTTGACGATCTATTTGGGCGTGCGCGGGCGGCATATCGAAGGGCATCTGGTATTCGTGCTCGATGCGACCGCGATCGCCGATTTCCGCGCGGCACTGCGCGTCTATATCGATCGTATCATGGCGGGCGGTTGATGGACGCAAGCGAAGCGGCGCGCGCCTTCGACGCGCTGGATTGCGGCGTCGCGGTGTTCGGGCCCGATCTGCGCGCGCGCGCCTGGAATACGTGGCTGGCCGTGCGCGCGCGAACGCCCGCACCCCAGGCGCTGGGCCGCACACTCGGCGAAATTGCCCCGGCCCTCGCCAAGGGCCGCTTGGCCGACGCGCTGGCGGAGGCCGCGTCGCACGGTCTGTCGGGCTTCCTGTCGCACCAGATGGCGCACGATTTTCTCGACCTCGTCGATCCCGCGATGGGGCTTTCGATCCGCCACAATGTCACGGTCAAGCCGTTGACGCTGGCGGACGGGCGCGGCGCCATCGCGCAATTTTTCGACGTGTCGCGCGAGGCGCGTCGCGAGAGCCGGTTGCGCGTGCGCGAGCGCGAATTGGGCGAGGCGCGGCGCGTGGCCGAAGCCGCGACGCGCGCCAAGACCGCGTTCCTTGCCAATATGAGCCACGAAATCCGCACCCCGATGGTCGGGATCATCGGTCTGGCGGGCCAGCTTGCCGAAGCGGACCTGCCGGGCGATTCGGCGGCGCATGCGCGCATCGTCGCGCGCTCGGCCGAAGAATTGCTGCGCATCGTCAACGACGTGCTCGATCTTTCGGGTCTGGAAGCGGGCCGGATCGAACTGGTCGAAGCGCCCTTCGATCCGGCAGCTTTGGTCCAGGAGGCGTTCGATCTGATCGCCGCGCGCGCGGCGCAAGCGGGGCTGGAGCCGCGCAAATCGGCGCCGGACGCGCTGCCGCCGGCCTTGATGGGCGACGCCGGCCGCTTGCGCCAGGTGCTGTTGAACCTGCTCTCCAACGCCGTCCGCTTCACGCGCGAGGGGTTCGTGTCGGTGCACGCGTCGGCGCCCGCGCGGCCCGACGGGCGGCGCGATTTTGTCGTCGAGGTTGCCGACAGCGGGCCCGGCGTGCCGGAAGCGGCGCAAGCGCGGCTGTTTCGTCCCTTCGAGCAGCTCGACCCCGATGCGCGCCGACGCCATACCGGCACGGGCCTGGGGCTCGCCATCAGCCGCGGTCTGGTCGAGCGGATGGGCGGGGAGATCGCCTATGCCGAGCGGCCCGGCGGCGGATCGCAGTTCCGTTTTGCGGTGCCGCTGGCCGAGGTGCGGGCGCCGGCGGCGGGCGCGGCCCCCGATGCCGCCACGCGCATCCACGCCGCGGCCGCGCGCTTGGGCCGCGCCGTTGGCATCCTGTTGGCCGAGGACAGCAGCGTCAATCGCGAGGTCGTGCGCACGATGTGCGCGGATCTGCCGATCGAGCTTGCCATCGCCGAAGACGGCGCCGCCGCGATCGCGTGCGCGACGCAAGCGCGCTTCGACTGCATTTTGATGGACATCAACATGCCCGTGCTCGACGGGCTCGCGGCCGCGCGCGACTTGCGCAAACGCGGCATTGCGGTCCCCGTGATCGCGCTGACGGCCAACGCCTTCGAAGCCGACCGGGCGGCGGCGGCGGCGGCAGGCATGGACCGTTTTCTTGCCAAGCCCTTCCGAAAATTCCAGTTGCTGGACATGATCGCCGACGCGCTGGACGCGCGATCGCTCAGCGCGTGACCTCGCGCACCACGCCAAGGATCGTCAAGCCGACGCCGCCCGCCAGCGCGCAGGCGCCCGCACGCCCGAGCCAACGCGCCGTTTTGGCCATCGTGCTGGCGAGCAGCAGGCCGGCCACGAGCGCGCCCACGCCCGCAAACAGCAGCAGCGCGCTCCATACGTCCGCCGTCAGCGGAATCATACGATGCCGTCGTCGCGCAGTTTGGCAATCTCGGCGCGTCCCATGCCCAGGATTTCGCCGAGCACTTCCTCGGTATGCTGGCCGCAGACGGGCGGGGCGCGGCGATAGGCGGGGGGCGTTTTCGACATTTTGATCGGGCTTGCGATCAGCGGCACGGTTTGGCCCGAGGCGTGCGGCATGTCGATGCGCATGCCGCGCGCTTGCACCTGCGGATCGTCGAACACCTGGCCGATATCGTTGACCGGCGAGCACGGCACGCCAGCCGTCGCCAGCCCTTCGACCCAGTGCGCTTGCGGCTTCCGCGCGGTGATTTTGTTCAGCAGCGCCACAAGTTCGGCGCGATTGGCGACGCGCGCGGGGTTGGTCGCGTACTTGGGGTCGGCAGCGAGTTCGGCCGCGCCCGCAAAGGCGCAGAGTTTGGCGAACTGCCCGTCGTTGCCGACCGCCAGAATGACGAACCCGTCGGCGCAGGCGAACACCTCGTAGGGCACGATGTTGGGATGCGCGTTGCCCTGGCGCACGGGCGTTTTTCCCGACACCAGATAGTTCAATCCTTCGTTGGCGAGCCACGAGACCTGCGTATCCAGCAGCGCCATGTCGATATGCTGGCCCTCGCCGGTGCGCTCGCGGTGGCGCAGGGCCGCCAGGATCGAGACGGCCGCGTACATGCCGGTCATGATGTCGGCGATGCCGACGCCGACCTTGTGCGGCTGGCTGCCGGGCGCGCCCTGGGCCGGGCCCGTGATCGACATGATGCCGCCCAACGCCTGGGCCAGCATGTCGTAGCCCGCGCGCGGCGCGTAAGGGCCCGTCTGCCCGAAACCCGTGATCGAGCAATAGACGAGCGCCGGGAATTCCTTGGCGAGCGCCGGGTAATCGAGCCCGAATTTGGCCAGATCGCCGACCTTGAAATTTTCGGCCATGACATCGGATTTGGCGATCAGGCGTTTTGCCAGCGCCTGGCCTTCGCGCTTCGAAAGATCGAGCGTCAGCGAGCGCTTGTTGCGGTTGGCGGAAAGATAATAGGCGCTTTCGGCGGTATCGTTGCCGGCGGCATCCTTGACGTAGGGCGGGCCCCATTTGCGCGTGTCGTCGCCCGCACCCGCGCGTTCGATCTTGATGACGTCCGCCCCCAGATCGCCCAGCAACTGCGTGCAGCTGGGGCCGGCCAGAATGCGCGTAAGATCGAAAATGCGGATACCGGAAAGCGGCAGATCGGACATGGCGCGGACCTTTTGGGGCGGGCAAGAGCGGGCGGCAATGTGCCGCCTTGCGCCGCACGGCGCAAGGATTACGCCGTCGCCAGTCCCAACGTTTTTGCAAAGCCCGGCGAGAAGCTCTGGATCGCAAGCTGCGCCGTGCGCCCAAGGGCCGTGGGCCACATGCGGGTCTGCGAAAGACCCGCGACCAGCGCCAGCCGGTCGCCCTGCGCGTCGATCGCGTCGGCCGCCAACTGGCCCGCCATGGTCGCAAGCGCGATGCCGTGCCCGCAAAATCCCAGCAGCCGCACGAGCCCGTCCTGGTGGGCAAAACGCGGCAAACCGTCGCGCGTCACATCGACCAGCCCGCTCCATTGTCGCGCGATGCGAACGCCCGCAAGGCTCGGAAACATGCCCACCAGCGCTCGGCGCAGCAGCCAGTCGGCGAAAGGCGGCGCCGTGCGGCTGGGCCAGCCGCCGCCGCCGAACTGCAGCCGTCCGTCGGCCGTGCGCCGAAAATAGCGCAGCATGGCGCTGGTATCGAAGGCGGCCGCAAGATCGCCGAGCGCCGCGGCCGCTTGGCGATGCGGCTCGGTTTCGAGCATGAAGGTGCGCACCGGTGCCGCCAGCCCGGCCGCCGCCGGCGCCAGACCCGGAATGTCGATATTGGCGGCGAGCACGACATGCGACGCGCGAAAATCGCCGGTCGGCGTTTCGAGCGTCCACACGCCGTTGTCGCGCGCCAAGCGGCGCACGGGACAATGCGTGTCGATCCGCGCGCCCGCCGCCCGCGCGTGGCGCGCCAACGCGTGCACATATTTGCGCGGGTCGAGGGCGAAGGCGCGCGTATCGATGGCGCCGCCATATTGGCGCTCGGTTGCGATCCGCGTGGACAGGCTGTCGCGATCGACCAGCCGGATATGGCGGTCGGCGAACAGGTCCCGGCGGATCGCTACGGCGTTTTCGATCGCGCCCAGATCGTTGGGGCGGGCCGCGACGATCGCGACGTGGGGATCGATATCGCATGCCGTGCCCGCGAGCGCGCGGGTTTTTGCGACAGCCTGGACCGACAAAGCCCACAAGGCCGTCGCGCGCGCAGGCCCCAGGGCCGCCAGCATCGCACCCGGGTCGGCCGCGAAGCCCGGCATCACCTGGCCGCCATTGCGACCCGACGCGCCCGAGCCGATATCGCCCGCCTCCAGCACGACCGTGTCGTACCCGGCCAAGGCAAGATGGTAGGCGCTGGAAAGGCCGGCATAGCCAGCCCCAATGACGCAAACTTCGGCAATGCGATTGCGGGGCGCTTGGGCCGCCGCCTGGAAGGATCGTGCGAGGGTTTGAAGAGACATATCGGGTCAAGGCGCGCACGCGCGCGCACAGGCCTTTGCGATCGAAGGAACAAAAAAGAGAGCTGGAGCGAGTGCGAAGCGGCGGACGCTAACGGTCCGGTTCGGACGACAAATAAAGCCAGCTGAACTGGCGGCCGCACAGGGCCGTAATAACCGATTTGATCGACGACATGGGACCGATCTCGCGCTTTCTGGCGAGATGTCTAAGCCTGCCGGTCGATCGGGTCAATCGACCCCAAGGCAACCCCTTGAGCGCATTGAATATGCGGGAAATTGGCTCTGTTTCGACTTTATGACAGGTTTATAAGTATATGAAAAAGAACAAAAATAATCGTGCAGTTGCGAGTCCGTCAAAGACGCGGGACTGTGGCGCCATGAATTTGCCTGCCGATCCCGTGTTTTACGCCGTCGCGCTGGCGACGATCTTCGTCATTTCGTTTTTGAAAGGCGGCTTTGGCGGCGGTTTTGCGACGCTCGGCATTCCGTTTCTGGCGTTTGTCATGGACCCGCTCGATGCCGCGATCGTAATGGCGCCGCTGGTGGCCTTGCAGGACGTCTTCGCCCTCAAAGCCTATCCGCCGCGCACCTGGAGCATGCCCAATTTGAAATTGCTGGCGCCTGCCTTGGTGCTGGGGCTGTGCGTCGGATTTTTGGCGTTTGTCTATGTCGACCAGCGGATCGTGGTGCTGGCGATCGCGGCGATCACGCTGGCATTCACGCTGCGCTGGTTCGTCGGGCGCTGGTTTTTTGCCGACCGGCCGTTGTCGCCGCCGACCAAGCCGCGCTTGGGTGCGGCAATGCTGTGGGGCAGCATGGCGGGCTTCACCACGTTCGTGGCGCATTCGGGCGGGCCGCCTTTGCAGATCTATCTGCTTCGCCAGCGGCTCGACAAGACCGTCTTCGCGGGCACGGCGGCGGCGTTTTTTGCAATGGGCAACGTGCTGAAGATCGGGCCCTATCTGTGGCTCGGCGCCGGCGAGCCGCACTTGCTGTGGGTGGCGCTGGTGCTGGCCCCAACGGTGCCGCTGGGCGTGTGGCTCGGGCGCAAATGGCACGACCGGCTCGACGAAAAGACGCTCTATCTTGCGTGCTACACGCTGCTGGCGTGCGGCGGGCTCAAGCTGCTCTATGACGGCGTGTCGGGGTTTCTTGGCTAATCGAGCCCCAGACCCGCAAGGCGCAGTTCTTCCAGATCGATTTCGCGCATCAGCTTGTGCAGGACTTCGTCGCCGATTTCGCGCTCGCGGCGCAGCTTCAGCAAGCGTCGGCGCTCGGCTGCGACCACGGCCATGCGCACCCGGCGCGCCTGGCGTCTGGCTTCGTCGTGCTCGCGCTCCTGTTGGGTCGGGGCGTGGGTGCGCAATTTCGCGTCGTAGGCCCGCCGCAACGCGGGCGCGATTTCGAGCGCCACCAAATCCTCGCCCGCCAGCCGGTCGATTTCGGCCACGGCCGCATGCGCCATTTTGCGCCGCGCCTCGGTCTCCTCGCGCTCGGCATTGCGGTCGCCGCCGACTCGCAGCCAGCGGATCAGGGGTCCAAGCGTGGTGCCCTGCACGACCAGGGTCGAAAAAATCACCGCGAACGACAAGAAGACGACCAAATCGCGCCCCGGAAAGGGCTGGCCGTCCAGCCCCAGCGTCGGGATCGCGAGCGCTGCGGCCAAGCTCACCACGCCGCGCATGCCGGTCCAGCCCACGATCGCGACCCACGCGGGCGGCGGAAAGCCGCCCTCGGCCTTGCGCACGGCCGGGATCAGCATCGGCAAATAGGCGTTTGGAAACACCCATCCCAAGCGTATCGCGATCGCGGCGATCGAGATCGCGAAGGCAAGCCACAGCAAATGCGCGACCGAATAGTCGGAGAGTCGCTCGACGATGCCGTCGAGCTGCAGCCCGATCAGAATGAAGACCAGCGCGTTCAGCGTGAAGACGACCGCGCTCCACACCATCTGGCCCTGCAGGCGCGCTTCGGCGCCGAAAAATTCGGGCGCGTGCCAGCCGAACACCAGGCCCGCCGCAACCACCGCCAGCACGCCCGAGACATGGAAATGCTCGCCGACCAGATAGGCGACGAACGGCACGACGAACGAAAACGCGATCTGCAGCAGGGTTTCGTGCAGGCGCTTGGCGATCCACACGGCCGCAAGGCCCGCCGCGTACCCGAGCGCGCAGCCGCCCACCGCATAGACCGCAAACGCGCCGGTCGCCTCGACGATCGAAAACGTGCCCGACAGCACGGCCGCCAGCGCGAATTTGTAGAGCACGAGGCCGGTCGCGTCGTTGACCAGGCTTTCGCCCTCGAGGATCGCCACGATACGCTTGGGCAGGCGCAGTTTTTCCATGATCGCGGCGGCCGCCACCGCATCGGGCGGCGAGACGATCGCGCCCAGCAAAAACGCGACCGCCCACGGCACTTCCGGCAGCAGCCATTTCAGAACCAAACCCACGCCCAACGTGGTCGCGAGCACGAGGCCGATCGCCAGGCTCAAGATCGGCCGCAAATAGAAGCGAAAATCGCGCCACGACGTGAAATAGGCCGACGAAAACAGCAGCGGCGGCAAAAACAGCGCCATGATCAGCTGCGGTTCGAAATCCAGCGGCGGCAGGCCCGGCACGAAGGCCAGCGCCATGCCCGCCACGACCAGCAGCACGGCATAGGGCACGCGCAGCATGTCGGAAAATCGCGCGAGCCCGATCGCCACGATCAGCATGAACAGCACGATTTCAAGCAACGCCATAAGGTCGCACTCCGATTTTCAACGCCCGATCCGCAGCCAATCGAGGAATCCTTGCAGAATAAAGGCCGCCGCCATTTTGTCGACCACCTGGTCGCGGCGCGCCCGGCTCATGTCCGCGTCGATCAAAGCGCGCGTCACGGCCTGCGTCGACATGCGCTCGTCCCAAAAAACCAGCGGCAGATCGATTTTGGCGACGAGGTTGCGCGCGAAGGCGCGCGTCGCCTGGGCGCGCGGCCCCAGCGAGCCGTCCATGTTGGTGGGCATGCCGACCACGAAGCCGCCAACGTTGCGCAAGCGCGCAATCTCGGCAATCTTGGCGTAGTCGAGCGCCGCTTTGCGCGCGCGCACCACGGTCTCGAAAGGCGAGGCGATCGACAAAGACGGGTCGCTGATGGCAAGGCCGACGGTTTTTTCGCCCGGATCCAACCCCAAAAGACAGGTTTTTTCCGGCATTTCGGCCAACAGGTCGCTGGGGTTGCGGATCGGCATGTCGAATGTTAGCTTCCCCGCCCGATTCAGAAGAGCCGTTTTAACCGCTATTTCAAGGCACAAGGCGAGACATACAGCATGTCGCTCGATCCGGCTACAGTCGCCCGTATTGCCACGCTGGCGCGCATCAAGCTCGCCCCCGACGAACAGGGGCGCATGGCCAAGGAAATCTCGACGATCATCGATTGGGTCGAGCAATTGAAAACGCTCGATACCTCGGCGGTCGAGCCGATGACGTCGACGGTCGAGATGGTCCTGCCCAAGCGCGACGACGTGGTCTCGGACGGCGCCTATCCCGACCGCATTTTGCTGAATGCCAGCGACCCCGTGCGCGTCTCGACGACCGAGGAACTCGGCGGCTTTTTCACCGTGCCCAAGGTGGTCGAATAATGGCGAACCTCACCGACCTTACGATCGCGGAACTGCGCGACGGCTACAAAGCCGGGCGCTTTTCGGCGGTCGAGGTGGCAAAAGCCTATGTCGCGGCGGTGGAAGCGAACCGCGCCCTCAACGCCTTCGTCGTCGAAACGCCCGAACTGGCGCTGGCGCAAGCCGCCAAATCGGACGAAAAAATCGCCAAAGGCGAGGCCCGCGCCCTCGAAGGCGTGCCGCTCGGCATCAAGGATCTGTTCTGCACCCAGGGCGTGCAGACGACGGCCGGCAGCCGCATTCTGGAGGGCTTCAAGCCGCCCTACGAATCGACCGTAACGAAAAACCTGTTCGACGCCGGCGCCGCGATGCTCGGCAAGCTCAATCTCGACGAATTCGCGATGGGCTCGTCCAACATCACGAGCTATTTTGGTCCCGTCAAAAACCCGTGGAAGCGCAAGGACGGCAAGGACCTGGTGCCCGGCGGTTCGTCGGGCGGCTCTGCCGCGTCGGTCGCGGCCCACATCGTGGCGGGTGCGACGGGCACCGACACCGGCGGCTCGATCCGCCAGCCCGCGAGCTTCACCGGCATCGTCGGCATCAAGCCGACCTACGGGCGCTGCTCGCGCTGGGGCATCGTCGCGTTCGCGTCCTCGCTCGACCAGGCGGGGCCGATGGCGCGCGACGTGCGCGATGCGGCGATCCTGCTGGGCGCCATGGCCGGGCACGATCCAAAGGATTCGACGTCGGTGCCGACGCCGGTGCCGAACTACGAAGCGGCGATGACCGGCGACATCAAGGGCCTCAAATTCGGCATTCCAAAGGAATACCGCGTGGACGGCATGCCGCCCGAAATCGAAAAACTGTGGCAGCAGGGCATCGATTGGCTGAAGGACGCGGGCGCCGAACCGGTCGAGATTTCGCTGCCGCACACGAAATACGCGCTGCCGACCTACTACATCATCGCGCCCGCCGAGGCGTCGTCGAACCTCGCGCGCTACGACGGCGTGCGCTACGGCCTGCGCGTACCGGGCAACACGCTCGACGAGATGTACGAAAACACGCGCGCGGCCGGGTTCGGGGCCGAGGTGCGCCGGCGCATCCTGATCGGCACCTACGTTCTGTCGGCAGGCTACTACGACGCCTACTATCTGAAAGCGCAAAAAGTGCGCACGCTGATTTTCCGCGATTTCCAGGAAGCCTGGAAAAAATGCGACGTGGTCCTGACGCCGACGGCGCCCTCCGCCGCGTTCGCGATCGGCGACAAGGCCGACGATCCGATCGCCATGTATCTCAACGACGTCTTCACGGTGCCGGTCAATCTTGCGGGTTTGCCGGGCATTTCGGTGCCTGCGGGCCTCTCGGGCGATGGGCTGCCGCTGGGGCTGCAGCTGATCGGCAAACCGTTCGACGAGAGCACGCTGTTCCGGACGGGCGGCGTTTTGGAGACGGCCGCGAATTTCAAAGCGCGGCCGGGAGCGTAGGCGCCATGATTATCGAAGGCAAAACCGGGCCGTGGGAAATCGTCGTGGGCCTCGAAGTCCACGCCCAAGTCGTCTCGCAGTCCAAGCTGTTTTCCGGCGCGTCGGCCACCTACGGGGGCGATCCCAACGCACAGGTAAGCCTAGTGGACGCGGCGTTTCCGGGCATGCTGCCCGTGATCAACACCTATGTCGTCGAACAGGCGATCAAGACCGGGCTTGGCATCGAAGCTACGGTCAACGAAATTTCCGTCTTTGACCGCAAAAACTATTTTTACGCGGATCTGCCTCAGGGCTACCAGATCAGCCAGTACACCCGCCCGATCGTCTCGGGCGGCCGGTTGGTCGTCGACCTGCCGGGCGACCGTACCAAGACGATCGGCATCACGCGCCTGCATCTGGAGCAGGACGCCGGCAAGTCGATGCACGACCAGAGTCCGACCAAGAGCTATATCGACTTGAACCGCTCCGGCGTGGCGCTGATGGAGATCGTGTCCGAGCCCGACATCCGCTCGCCCGAGGAAGCGGGCGCCTATCTCAAAAAGCTGCGCGCGATCCTGCGGTATCTTGGAACCTGCGACGGCAATATGGAAGAAGGCTCGATGCGGTGCGACGCCAACGTGTCGGTGCGCCGCGCGGGCGCGACCGAATTCGGCACGCGCAACGAGATCAAAAACGTCAACTCGATCCGCTTCGTCATGCAGGCCATCGAGTACGAGGCGAACCGCCAGGTCGAAGCCCTGGAAGCGGGCGAAACCATCCGCCAGGAAACGCGCCTGTGGGACACCGCGCGCGGCGTCACGCGCTCGATGCGCTCGAAGGAGCACGCGCACGACTACCGCTATTTCCCCGACCCAGACCTGCTGCCGCTGGTGCTCGACCCGGCGGTTATAAAGCGCGTCAAAGACGCGATGCCCGAATTGCCGGATGCCAAAAAAGCGCGGTTCGTTGCCGACTACAAGCTCAGCCCCTACGATGCGGGCGTGCTGGTGGCCGAGCAGGAGCAGGCAGATTTCTTCGAAACAGTCGCCAAGAACCGCAAAGATCCCAAACTTGCCGCCAATTGGGTGATCGTCGAATTGTTTGGCGCGCTCAACAAAAAGGGCGTCGATGTAACCAATTCGCCGGTCTCGGCGAAAAACCTTGCGGGTCTTCTCGACCTCATCGAAAACGACACGATCTCGGGCCGCATCGCCAAGGACGTGTTCCAATTCATGGTCGAAACCGGCAAAGATGCGGCCAGCATCGTGGCCGAAAAGGGCCTCGTCCAAGTCACCGATTCGGGCGCCATCGACGCGGCGATCGACAAGGTGATGGCCGACAATCCGGCCAAGGTCGAGGAGTACCGCAGCGGCAAGGTCACGCTGTTCGGGTGGTTTGTTGGCCAGGTCATGAAGGGTACGGGCGGCAAGGCCAATCCGGCCAAGGTGAACGAAATTTTGAAGGCCAAGCTGGCCGGTTGATCCAACCACGGCCGCCCAGCGTATATTGTTCAACCCACGTCCAACGAGGGAGCACGCCATGAAATTCGCAGCTGCCGTTGTTGCCGCCGCCTTTGCACTCGCCGGTGCCAAAGCCCATGCGATCGAGATCGTGGCGCTGACGGACCGCAACGAACTGGTCCGCTTCGACTCGGCCACGCCCGGCCAAACTTCCATGGTGGCGGTGCAGGGGACCGGGGCGCGGTTGCTGGGCATCGATATGCGCCCGGCCGACCTCAGGCTCTATGGGCTCGATGCGGCGGGCGGCATCTACCGTATCGATGCGCGCACCGGCATGGCCGAAAAAATCGCGACGCTGTCGGTGGCGCTCGAAATTCCCGAATCGGCGATCGTCGATTTCAATCCGGTTCCCGACCGGCTGCGCATCATCGGCCCGTCGGGCCAGAGCCTGCGCGTCAATGTCGAAACCGGGCAGGCGGCAGTCGACGGGCGCCTGGCTTACGCCACCGGCGACCGCAATGCCGGCAAGCCGCCGCTGGTAACGGCCGGCGCGTATTTGAACTCCATCGCCGGCGCGACACAGACGCAGCTTTTCGAATTCGACAGCGGCAACGGCGTCTATGTCATCCAGGACCCGCCCAACGACGGCACGCTCAACACGATCGGTCCGACGGGTTTGGCCGCCGACATGCGCATCGACGCGATGGATATCCACAGCGACAAGGCGATGGCCGTGTATACGGGCTTTGCGGTCGCGGCCAATCGGCTCTATTCCTTCGCCATCGCCAATGGCCGTCTGCAGAATGTCGGGCCGATCGCTGCGGGCGCGCGCAAGATCGTCGATATCGCCATCGTCTCGCCGCCCTGAGCAACGGAGCCAAAGCATGATCGACTTCTATACCTGGAGCACGCCCAACGGCCGCAAGGTCGCGATCATGCTGGAGGAATGCGGCCTCGCCTACACGACGCACAAAATCGACATCGGCAAGAACGACCAGTTCGCGCCCGCGTTTCTGGCGGTCAACCCGAACGGCAAGATCCCCGCGATCGTCGACCATGCCGCCGCCGACGGCAAACCGCTGGCCGTGTTCGAATCGGGCGCGATCTTGATCTATCTTGCCGAGAAAACCGGCAAGTTCCTGCCGGGCGAACCGCGCGCGCGCGCATCCGTGCTGCAATGGCTGATGTTCCAGATGGGCGGCGTGGGGCCGATGTTCGGCCAGGCGCACCATTTCATCAAATTCGCGCCCGAGAAGGTGCCCTACGGCATTGCGCGCTATTCCAAGGAAACGCGGCGCCTCTATGGCGTGATGGACAAGCGGCTGGGCGAAAGCGCGTATCTGGCGTCCGGCGATTTCACGATCGCCGACATGGCGACGGTGCCGTGGGTCGCGCGCCATAGCTACCACGAGGTCGATCTGGCCGAATTCCCCAACGTCAAACGCTGGCACGACGCGATTCTGGCGCGTGCCGCCGTTGCCAAGGCGATGGCGTTTTGAGGGTCAGCGCGGCCGCTTGAACTGCTTGGCCAGGGTCAGGCCCTGGCGCTGGTAGTTCGAACCGATGCCCATGCCGTAGATGCGGTCGGGCACGGACGTTACCTGTTCGAACGCGAAGCGGCCGACGATCTGGCCGTGTTCGAGCAGGAACGGCACGTCGTGCGAACGCACTTCGAGCACGGCGCGCGTGCCCTGGATGTCGTTGGCGCCGAAACCGAAACCGGGATCGAAGAAGCCCGCATAGTGGATGCGGAATTCGCCGACCGAGGTGTCGTAGGGCACCATTTCGGCGGCGTAGGCATGCGGCACGCGGATTTTTTCGCGGCTTACCAGAATGTAGAAATCGTCGGGATTGAGGATCAGCGAGCGCGCTTTGTTGCGCGCCAACGGCTCCCAGAATTCGCCCGGATCGTAATGGCCGACGCGCGCCAGATCGATCAGCGGCGCGTTGCGGCGCGCGCGGTAGCCGATCGTCCGATTGCCGCTCCCGCTTTTCGAATCCGGGCCTTCCAGATCGATCGAAATCCACAGACCCTGGCCGATTTGGGCGCGCTCGCGGTTGGAATCGGGCGCGTAGACGAGGCCCAGGCGCCGGTCGAGCGCCGCCAAATCCTTGTCCGAAAAACGCGGACTGCCGCGCCGCAAGCGCAGCTGGTTGAGCGCCTGGCCCGTGCGCGCGAGGATCGAAAACGTGCGCGGGCTCACTTCCAGATAGAGCGGGCCTTTGTAGCCGGCGGGGACTTTTTCGAATTCGCGGCCGCCGTCGCACAGCAGCCGCGTGAAAATATCGAGCCGCCCGGTCGTGCTCTTGGGATTTGCGCTGCCCGCCACGTCCTTGGGCAAATCGAGCGTCTCGAGCAGCGGAATGATGTAGACGCAGCCGCGCTCGAGCACGGCGCCGCCGACAAGATCGAGTTCGTGCATGCTCAGCAGGTCGAGTTTGTCGGCGACCCGCGAATGGGCGCCGGGCATGAAACCCGCCGCCACACGGTACGCAACCCGCCCCAAGCGCAGATCGATGCTGGCGGGCTGGATTTGCGCGTCGTCGATCGGGATAGGGGCCGCGATACGGCCTTCGGCCACAAAACGGCGATAATCCTGTGCGGGCAGAATGCCGACAGGCGACGGGCGATTTTTTGCCAAACCGAAAACCTCGACCCCGATCCGGCCGGATTGCCGAAAGACGGGGCCGACAAGCTAGTTCAAGCCGCGGCGCCGAAAAAGGGGGATCGCTCCCCCTGGCATCGGAATTCCTAGGCGGCGACCGAGTTTTCGATCAGCGCGTGGCCGGGACGGATGCTGTTGCGCGGACGCAGCGTGCGGCGCGGCAGGGCGGGCCCGCGCACCGACAGCAATTCGCGCTTGGCATTTTCGAGCACCGAGTGGATGCGCGCGTCTTCGCGGTCGATGACATCCATCGCGGTGAGTTTGTTGTCGATGAGGTCGAGCAACGTGTCGATGACGGGGCGGGAGAGGGACGACATGGGTTCTGGCTCCTTTGGTCCTGAATTTGCGACGATTTGCTGCAAAACTGGTTTGCGGTCCTGATCTTTCGGCGACCTTTCTCAGGTCGCCTGCAGATAGAATGAACCCCCATTGGTTAATTTTCTCTAAAACTTGGCAGATATTTTGATTCAACTGATTTTGAATTTTAGCAGTGTTGCGGATATAACACGCCCAGAACGCGCCGTAACGGCTCTCTGTGGGCAGAATCCCTGATTTGCCAAGCGCTTGAGATGAGATTGACAGAGCGCCGGTCCGAGCCTAGAACCGGCGCTAGCATATGCCGTGTAAATACCCACTCCCGGCGGAGGGGTGGCCGAGTGGCTGAAGGCGGCAGTTTGCTAAACTGTTATACTGGGAAACCGGTATCGTGGGTTCGAATCCCATCCCCTCCGCCACTTTTGCGTGAAACCGAGGATCTGCAATGGGCAGTGCCCTTGACGACATTGTGCGGCGAATCAGGGCTGAAGAAGTCGAACTTCGCCGACGCGGGATCGCTTGTTTGTCGGTTTTCGGTTCCGTGGCGCGCGGCGAGGACCGCGTCGACAGCGACGTGGATATTGCCGTCGAAATCGAACCCGGCCGATCGTTTTCGCTGATCCGCATGGAGGACACGCGCCTGCTGCTCGAAGACCTGCTCGGCCGTTCCGTCGATTTGGGCGAAATCGAAATGTTTCGGCGTCCGGCGCGAACGGCCTTCGAGCGCGATCGCGTCGCCGTGTTCTGATGGCGCGCGACGACCGGGCGAGGATCGACGATATTCTGGATGCAATTCGGGACATTCGCGCCGACACGGCAGGCATGGACGCTGGCGCATTCGCGCGCAATACGACCGTCGTGCGTTCGGTTCTCTATTCGATCGGCGTGATCGGCGAAGCGGCAAAGAATATCAGCTTGGAATTCAAGAACGCGCATCCCACAATTCCGTGGCGCGCCGTTGCCGGGATTCGAGACCGGATCGTTCACGAATACTTCAGAACCAACACGCGGCGGATCTGGGACGTTGTGACGGACGACCTTGACTCGCTTGAAAATGCGCTGCAGTCCAAGGACTGAATTTTGGGCTCGATCGGCATTTCGATTGCGGCATTGGCGCTTGCAGCCGCCGACACCGGCACGCTTGGCGCCGCGCAGTTCGTCCCGGCCTTTCTGGCCGTGGGCGCGATCGCCGTGTGCGCGGGCTTTGTCTTTCTCTCGCTGCCCAAAAATGCGGGCGCGTCGCTTGTCGGCCGGGCGTAGCGCCGTTCACAAATCCTGCGCGCGCGTCGTGCGGATGCGGGCGTCGGCGCGCTTGAAAACGTCCGGCAGCAATTCCAGGCCAAGTCCCGGCCGGTCGAGGCCGACGGAGACTTCGCCGTTCGAAACGCGCGGCAAGTCCGTTACCAGTTCCTTGTACCAGCCGGTGTAGAAGGCGCGCACGCTCTCCTGGATCAGCGTGTTGCGCGCATGCAATGAAAAATGGCACGACGCCGTATAGACGACCGGGCCCGTGCAATCGTGCGGAGCGACGGGCACATGCCACGCCTCCGCCATCCCCGCGATCTTGCGCGCCTCGCTGAGCCCGCCGCACCACGAAAGATCGAGCATCACCACGCCCGCAGCGCCCGTCTCCAGATATTCCCGGAAGGCGTGCGTGTAGGAAAGCGTCTCCGACGCGCACACCCAGGCCTTGCAATGGCGCGCATAGTCCTTCAGGTCGCCCACATTGTCGAGCCGGAACGGATCCTCGTGCCAGTAGGTGTCGAATTCAGCCAAACGCTCGGCCAGGCGCTTGGCCATCGGCAGGCTCCACAGCGAATGGAACTCGACCATGATGTCCATTTTGTCGCCGACGGCCTTGCGGATTTTTCGGAAGGGCTCGAGCGCCACGGCAAGTTCGCCGGGTGCGATGTCCCAGCCGCTCGTCCGCTCCGCCGCGATGTCGAAGGGCCAGATTTTCATGCCGGTGATGCCCTGCTCCAGCAGGGAATGGGCGACCTCGTCCGCCCGGTGCAGGAATCCTTCGAGGTCTTCGTAAGGTCCGCCCTGCGCGCCTAGATGCCAGTTCGCGACCGATTGCGCGCGCGCGTCGCGAATATAACGGTAGCCCGCGCAGGTGTTGTAGACGCGAATCTTGTCGCGCGCGCGCCCGCCGAGCATGTCGCAAACGGGGCGGCCATTCGCCTTGCCGAAAATGTCCCACAAGGCGATGTCGACCGCGGAATTGCCGCGCGTCTCGGCGCCGGCCGACCGCCAGCCAAGATAGTTGCGCGACAGCAGCGCGTTGACCGCTTCGATCTGCAACGGATCGCGCCCGATCAGGCGCGGTGCGACGCTTTCGTGCAGATAGGCCTCGACCGCCTTCGGCCCCATGAAGGTTTCGCCCAGCCCCACGATTCCCTCGTCGGTATGCAGGCGCACAAAAACAAGGTTGCCGAATTCTTCGACGCGGATCGTTTCGATCGCCGTGACTTTCATGCTGCAGTCCCGTTTTTGCTGTGCGGATATCGGCGCCCCTCCCGGCCGATACCGGGCGGGGAGGGGCGCCGATCGGGGAAGGCTCAGTTCGTGCGGCGCAGTTTGGCGAGTTCGGCCTGCATGCGATCGACCGTCTCCTGGCCGATCGTCGCCGCCGCGCGTTCGTAGACGGGCTTCACCGCATCGCGCATGCGGGTCTGTTCGGCGGCGGAGATCTCATTGACCTGCATGCCCTGGCGCCGCAGGTTCGCGAGCGACGTGTCGTTGAGCGTGCGCGACACTTTGCGCTGTTCGGCCTGTCCTTCGGCCGCGCATTCGCCCAGCGCCTTCTGCTCGTCCGCCGAGAGACGGTCGAACAGCGTCTTGGAATAGAGCACCATGAACGGCGTGTAGGCGTGCCGGGTCACCGAGAGAAACTTCTGCACCTCGTACAGCTTCGAGGTGTCGATCGTGACGAACGGATTTTCCTGGCCGTCGATGGCGCGCGTTTCGAGCGCGGCGAACACTTCCTGGAAGGCCATCGGCACGGCGTTGGTGCCGACGGTGCGGAACGTGTCGAGGAAGATGTTGTTCTGCATCACGCGCACTTTCAGTCCGGGGAAGTCCTCGACCCGCGCGACGGGTTTGCGCGAATTGGTGAGGTTGCGGAAGCCGTTTTCCCAGTAGGAGAGATTGACGAGGCCCACATTGGGCAGCTTTGCGGAAATGTAGCGGCCGAAATCGCCGTCGAGCACCGCATCCGCTTCGCGCTCGCTGGCGAACAGGAAGGGCAGGTCGAACACGCCAAGATCGGGCAGGATGCCGATCAGCGGCGAGCTGGAGGTGATGACCATCTCCAGCGTGCCCGAGCGCAGCGCCTGCGTGGCTTGCAGGTCGCCGCCGAGCGCGCCGCCCCAGAAAGCCTGCAGCTTGGTTCTGCCGCCCGAGCGCGCGGCCAGGCACTGCGTCATTTTGGCGACGCCGTTGCCCACCGGATGCTCGGCATTGATGCCGTTCGACACCCGGATGGTGCGGTCGGCGAACTGCGCCTGGGCGGTGCCGCCCAAAGCGATCGCCGCGATGGCGGCGAGGAGCAAGGTCTTTTTCATGGGTTTCCTCCGTTTTCGGTTGTGGACGCTTTCGCGCGTCCGTTAATAGCCCAGCAATTGCCGGACGAACTGTTCGAAGCCGATCCGCCCTTGCAGCAGCCGGAACGGCGCCATGACCAGCGGCGGCCACAGCACCAGCAAGAACAGCACCGCGCTCTGGGCGAGAATGAACGGGTTGATGCCCTTGATGACGTCGGTCATCGACACTTTGGCGACGCCCGCCACGACGTTGAGCACGATCCCGACCGGCGGCGTTATCAGGCCGATGGCGTTGTTCATGATGAACAGCACGCCGAAATAGACGGGCTCGATGCCCGCCTGCTTGACGATCGGCATCAGCACGGGCGTCAGGATCAATACGGTGGGCGCGAAGTCCAACGCGGTGCCCACGACCAGCACCAGCAGCATCAAAATAACCATCAAGACGGTTTTGTTGTCGGTGAATTTCTGCAGGAACTGCCCGATCTCGCCGGGGATGTTGGCGGCCGTGATCAGCCACGACGAGATCAGCGCCGCTGCGACCAGAAACATGATGATCGAGGTGAGTTTTGCGGCCGACAGGAACAGGCCGTACAGATCGCGCGGCTTCAGCTCCTTGTAGACGAACAGGCCGACGAGCAGCGCGTAGACGCAGGCGACGACCGCCGCTTCCGTTGGCGTCGCCCAGCCGAAACGGATCGAGCCCAGAATGAAGACCGGCATCGCCAGCGCGAACGCGCCGTCTTTGGTGGCCTGCCACCGCTCGGTCCAACTGCGTTTGGGATAGGGCTTCATGGTTTCGTTTCGCGCGACCCACCACCACGCAAAAACCAGGCTGATCCCCATCAGCACGCCGGGCACGATTCCGGCGAGGAACAGCTGGGGGATGGAAACGTTTGCCGCGACGCCGAATATGACGAGTCCGATCGACGGCGGAATGACCGGCGCGATGACGCCGCCGGCCGCGATCAGGCCCGCCGAGCGCGGCACGTTGTAGCCCGCATCGCGCATCATCGGAACCAGGATGGCCGCGAGCGCCGCCGTGTCGGCGGCGGCCGACCCCGACAGCGACGCCATAATGACGGCCGCAATGATCGCAACGTAGCCGAGCCCGCCATGGCGGTGCCCGATCAGCGTCAGCGCGAAATTGACGATGCGTTTCGACAGTCCGCCCGCGTTCATCAGCTCGCCCGCCAGAATGAAGAACGGGATGGCGAGCAGGATGAAGGAGTCGGCGCCGTCGAGCATCTTCTGCGCGATCAGCTGGGCTTCGAAAGCCGGGTAGATGCCGATCGCGACCATCCACAGCATCAAAGCCAGGCCGCACGCCATCAGCGCGAACGCGCACGGCATTCCCACCGCCATCGCGCCGCACAGCGAGACGAGGAAAACAACGATGGTCATTCGAGCTTCCCCTTGAGGGAATGCACGAGCGCATCGTCGCCCATCTCGCCCGCGAACGCGGCAAGCTCGCCCGGCCGCAGCCGACCGGCGAGCGCCCGCACGAGGCGCAACGCCGTCATCGTCCCGATGCCGAACGACGTGAAAAGGCCGACGCCGAATACCCACAGCATGTTGAGCCCCGATACCGACGCGACATTGGTCGCGTTGTTCGGCGCCTGGGCGAGGGTGCCCCAGAAAAACACCGCGCAGCACACCAGCACGAGCGAGTCCGCCACCACCATGCACACGAGCCGCCCGCGCGGGCCCAGCACGCGCGTCAGCGCATCGACGCCAAGATGGGCGTTTTCGCGCGCCACCACGACCGCGCCGATGAACGTGAGCCAGACGAAGAAAAAGCGGCTCATTTCCTCCGAAATCAGGATGCCGCTATTGGCGAACCAGCGCATCAGGACGTTGCCGAACACCATGACGACCATGCCCGCCAGCAGAGCGACGAGCAGAAACTCCAGAAACCGGAAAAATCCGTTTTCGATGCGGCGCAGCATTCAGGCCGCTCCCTTTGCAGCGCCGACGCGTGCGGGCGTTTTCGACACGATGTCTTGCCGCGCGTGGCGGATCAGATACGCCAGCGCTTTCTCTGCGGCGTCTGCGCGGCCTTCGACGATCGCGCGGGCGACGTCGCGGTGAAGCGGCAGCGAGCTTTCGATCGCGTGCTGGTCCGAGCCCGAAAGTTTTACGGAAACGCTGAGCACCGACTCCACGAGCGGCACCAGCGACGAAAAAAACTGGTTGCCGGTCGCGCGCAAAATCGCGGCGTGGAAGGCAAGGTCGGCCGCAAGATGCTGCCCGCGCCCGGCGACGGCCTCTGCCATCGCCTCGTATCGCGCGGTCAGGTCCGCACGCTGCGACGCCGTTGCCTGGCGCGCGGCGGCCTTCGCGGCCGCCGGTTCGATCGCCAGACGGAACTCGATCAGGTCGTCGGCAAATTTCGCGTCGATGCCCGCCTGCATGCGCCAGCCGATCACCTGCGGGTCGAAAAGCTGCCAGGTGCCCACCGGCAGCAACCGCGTGCCGATACGCGGACCCGTCGAAACCATTCCCTTGGCCGCAAGCGTCTTGACCGCTTCGCGCACGACCGTTCGACTGACGCCGAGTTCGGTGCACAGGGCCGCTTCGATCGGCAGCCGGTCGCCCGGCCCGAATTTTTTCTCGATGATCCACGCGGCGATCTTTTCGACCGTCTGCGTGTGGATGTTCCCCCCCGCCTTCATCCAATCATCATATGATATGATCATACGATGTCAAGCAGCTTCGCGCCGGTTAGCTGCGCGATTGCGCGTCCAGTGCCGCATACAGCATCACGCCCGCAGCCACCGACAGATTGAGACTGTCGGCGCGGCCCTGCATCGGCAGTTTCACCAGCAGGCCGCAGGCCGCGCGCAGCTCGCCGCTCAAGCCGCTTTGCTCGGCGCCGTTCACGATCATCGTGGGCGGCGCATAGGACGCCTGGCGATAGTCGGTCTCGGTCTGCAGCGCCGTGCCGATGCTGCGACCGGGCCACCGCGCGAGCAGGCGCACCGCTTCGTCGAGCGAGGCCGAAAAGATCGGCACGGCAAAGATCGAACCCATGGTCGCACGCACCGCCTCGAGCCCGAACGGATCGCACGTCGTGCCGATCAGCACCACGCCGCCGGCCCCGACGGCATCGGCCGTGCGCACGCAGGTGCCAAGATTGCCCGGATCCTTGACGCCCTCGAGTGCAAGCCACAAAGGCGCGGCGTGCGGGTCGAGCGCGCTCAACGGGCGCAGATTCTGCTTGAAGACGCCGATCACGCTTTGCGGATTGTCGCGCGCCGAAATTTTTTCGAGCACGGCGGGCGAAACTTCCAGCAGCAACGCCCCGGCTTCGCCCGCCGCCTTGCGCACATTGGCGACGGCCGGCTGGTCGCGCTGGTCGGCGCGGTAGGCGAGCATCTGCGGCGCGATGCCGTGATCGAGCGCCTCGCGCACGGTGCGCGCGCCCTCGGCGACGAACAGGCCCGTCTCGGCGCGCGCCTTGCGCAGATGGAGCGCGCGTATCTGTTTGACCAGCGGATTTGTCGGGCTCGCGATCTCGCGGATCTGCGGCGTCATGGCGCTGCTCCGGGTCCGGTCCAGCGCACGAACAGCGACGTCGACAAAAACCGCCCGCCGCTTTTTTGTTCGACCGCAAGTTCGCCCGCTTCGAACGCGCCCGCGCGGCCGCCCAGCGCCCCGCGCGCGGCCTCGCAAAGCGAGAGCGCCGACAGGCGGATCGCATAGGCCGTCAGCATCAAAAACGACGGGCCGGGGGCAAGCAGGGCCGCGCAATCGGCCAGCATCGGCATCAGCCCGTCTTCGATGCGCCAGGTTTCGTTGGCGGGACCGCGCCCGAATTTGGGCGGATCGAGCAGGATGCCGTGATAGCGGTTGGCACGCCGCACTTCGCGCGCGACGAACTTGGTCGCATCGTCGCAGATCCAGCGGATCGGCGCTTGGCCCAGGCCCGAGGCGGCCTGGTTTTCCTTGGCCCAGGCGATCGCCTTTTTGGAGGCGTCCACATGCGTGACCTCGTAGCCGGCGGCGGCCGCCATCAAGCTGGCGGCGCCGGTATAGGCAAACAGATTGAGGAGTTTCGGGCGTTCCACGCCGAAGCTCGACGCGCGCGCGGCCGCCCAATCCCAGTGCGGGGCCTGTTCGGGAAACAACCCGACATGGCGAAACGCCGTGAAGCGGCACGCGATCTTGATGCCGCGATAGCCGACGGGCCATTCGGGTGCTAGGGGCTTCGCGAACCGCCAGCGGCCCCAATTATCGTCGTCCTCGCCCGCCTTGGCGTCGCCGGGTTTGGCGTCGAAAAACGCGTCCGCCTGCGTCCACGCGGCCGCGTCGCCAGAGCTTTGCCAGATTGCCTGCGGTTCCGGGCGCACGAGCGTCAATGCGCCGAAGCGCTCGAGCTTCTTGGCCCCGCCGGTGTCGAGCAGCGCGTAGTCGGCCCAGCCGGGCGTGGTCAGAATTTGCAGATGCGGCGGCACTTTTTCTCTCTCATTGGGGCGGGGCCAGATCGCCGAGCCGGAAGGCGAAGCGCAGAATCTTCGGCCCCGTCAGCGGCGGCGCGTCGGGCTGGCGTTTGAAGGGCTGGGCCTGGCGCATGGCGCCAAGGAAACTCTCCATGATCGTGCGCTGGTCGCGCAGGTCGGGCCTGGCCAGCAGCGCCTGGTAGTCGGCGATCATCAGTTCGGGGCGCCACGGATCGTAGGCGCCGAACGGCGGCGCAAGCGTGCCGTCCGGGTTCAGTTCGAAGGCGCCAAAGATGTTGAGATCGCGAAAACGATCGGCGCGAAAATCGATGATCCAGATCGCCAATATCTGCGCCAGCAGATGGTCGACTTCGCTTTGCGCCAGTACGTCGCCCGCCGGGCCCGATGGCGGCGCGGGCACCCGGTCGCGCGACACGCCGAGCGTTGCGCGCGGTTCCGGGCGCGACGGGCGCAACGGTGCGAGCAGCCCGTCGGGACTGATGATCGAGGCGGGACCCGGCGCGTTTGCCGCAGTCGCCGCCGCTTCGCTCGCTGGCGGACGCGCGGGCGCCGGATTTGGCACGCTCGAACGTGCCGCACTTCGCGCCGTCTCGCGCTGGATCGGCGGCGGCGGTGGCGGGGGTGCAGCAGCGGCAGGTGGCGGCGGTGGTGGGGGCGGCGGTGGCGGAGGTGCCGCTGGTGCAGGCGGCGGCGGCGGTGGTGGCGGTGGCGGAGGGGGCGGCGGCGCTGGCGGCGGAGGCGGGGGCGGCGGCGGGGTCGGTTGAGCGGGCGGCGGCGGCGGCGGTTCCGCGACCATTTCGATCGGCACGAGTTCGGGTTCGCTCGGGCTTGGATCGAGCGGCTTCCAGCCGAGCCACAGGCTTGCCAACAATGCATGCAGCAGCAGCGAGAGAACGAGCCCCAGGGCGATCGTGGTTCGCCCGCTGCGGTCTTCCGGCGGCAAAACAAAATGCGCGTCGCTGTCGGCAGGCAAGATCGAGGTCACGCGGCGGTCTCGTGGTTCGCGCGCGGCCCGTCCTTCCAGCCGCACGCGCGCAGCGCGATTTTCATGTGCTCGGGCACTTGCGCGACCGCCTTGATCGGCGTGCGGCGCGGATAGAGCGGCACGCGGATTTCGCGCGCATGCAGGTGCAGCGGGAAGGTTGCGGCCGCCGTCGCCGCCCCGCCATAGACGGGATCGCCCAAAATCGGGCAGCCGAGGGCGGCAAGATGCACCCGCAACTGGTGCGTGCGGCCGGTCTTCGGTTCGAGCGCCAGCCAGCAGCGCCCGTCGCCGCGCCCGACGACGCTGTAGGCGGTCTGCGAAGCCTGGCCCTTGGCGTCCACCTTCATCTTCCAGCCGGTCTTGCGGTTTTCCTTGAGCAACGGCAGATCGATCAGGCCCTCGTCCTGCGGCGGCGCGCCCACGGCGACCGCCCAATAAATTTTGCGCACCTGGCCTTCCGAGAACAGCCGCCCGAGCTTGGCCAGCGCCTTGCGGTGACGGCCCAGTACCAGGCAGCCGCTGGTGTCGCGATCCAGCCGATGCGCAAGTTCGGGCGCTTGCGGCAGGCCGAAGCGCAGCGCGTCGAGATAGTCGCGCAGATTGTCGCCCCCGCGCGGACCCGCGTGCACGGCAAGTCCGGCCGGCTTGTCGAGGATCAGCATCAGCCCGTCGCGAAACAGCAGGCGCGCTTCAAGATCGCTTGGCGTCATAGGCGGGGAAACTACACAATTCCGCGCTGCGGTGCGAACCTTGTGCCGGACCGTGCAGCGTTATTTCCAAGCCACTTCGCGCGCGAGTTTTTTGGCGGCAGGGCCGGTCTTGGCTGCCGTTTCGAGCGGATCGGCGACCTTTGCGCGGCCTTTTTGCGGCTCGCCGCCCAGACGATTGAGGATCGAGGCCATCGACATGCCGCTTTTGTGTTTGACGGCAGCGCCCTCGGCGGTCTCGGCCACGCGCTTGCGCTGGTAGATGGGCAGGGCGTCGAAGGTTCGCCGCGCCCGATCCATATTGATGGACGAGGGCCGCTCGGCTGCCAATTTGACGAATTGATGGATTTTCGACTGTTCGCCCAAGATCGTGCCGACCGACGTTGCCAAAATCTGCAACGCGGTTTTGTCGACGCTCTCCGCTGGGTGAACCGAATCCATAGCGTATTTTAGCGCAAATTGAGGCGGATCGGGAAGATTTGGTCGGGCGCACGCCGAAGAGTAGCCGGCTTGCGGAACCGCGACGAACCGCAAGCCGGCTGACCAGGCCAAGGGACCAGCTTAGCCAAGTATGGGATGCGTGGGGTGGAGAGGCCCCAGGCGATGCCCGCGAACGAAATCCCGTTCAAGTGAGAGCTACTATATATAATTTTATACAAAGGTCAAATGATTTTTATGTGGTTTTGAATAAATTACAAAAATTTAATTCAAGTCTTTGTATTTAAACAAGGTATTTTAATCGACAAACCTGGAACCGACCCGTTTCCTCGGCTATGATCGGTCCATGCGGTTTCGAATTTTGGGCATTGCGCTGGGACTTTTGGCGCTGGCGTCGCCGGGCGGGGCCCAGACGCGCGAGCCCAAAACCTTTGCCGATTGCGACGCGCTGTACGAGCGCGAGCTCAAACGATTTGCGGCCGAAACCAACAGGGATCTGCGCTTGTCGCAAAGCAAAGCGAGCATCCAGCGGATCCGGTGCGAGCGCGCGATCGAGCGCAAACTGATCCAAGCGCGCGCCAAGGCCAAACGCTAAAGCGTTTCCTCGTCGAAATTGAGCAGCTTGGGCGCGCGCTCGATCACCACTTCCAGGATCTGTTCGGCCGCGAGCAGATCGGCCTTGGTCCGGTCGGTAAGCAGATGGGCATAGCGCTCGGTCTCGATTCGCTCTTTGGCGTGGTAGAGGCTGCGCAGCTCCGACATGAACACGTCGCGCGCCCCTAGCGGCAATTCGCGCTTTTCGGCCAGGATGCGCAAAAAATGCAGGCTGGCCGTCACGATCGCCGACAGCATGAAGCCGGTCAGTTCGACGAATTTTTCGGAAAGTTTCTCGGCGCGGTCGTCGCGCAGGCGCCTGATTTTGTATTCGATGACGATCGCCAGCGTGTCGAAATCGTCGACATATTCGCGAAAGCGCGTGTACGCCTTGAACTTGTCTTCGCTGGCGTCGCCCGCCGCGTCCTGGGCGGCCGTAATCACGCGCGTGGCGCCGCGCTCCAGCGCGCCCAGCATCTCGCGGACCTTCTCCGCGATCAGGTCGTTTTCGCGGTCGAGCTTGGCGGAAGCGGAAATCATGCGGCGGCGCCGGTCTCGAGCTGCAAAAGGCTTGGCGCGCGCTCGATGATGACGCCAAGAATCTCCTCGGCCGTCTCCATGTCCTTGATCGCGCGCGAGGAAACCTTGCGCTTGTATTTGTCGCTTTCGAGCATCTGCTTGACCCGGTAGAGGCTGCGCAGCTCGCCCAAAAATATGTCTTTCGAGCCGAGCGGCAGTTCGTTGCGGACCGACAGCAGCTTCAGGAAATGCAGGCTGGTCTGCAGCGTCGCGGTCAGCATGAAAACGCCAAGTTCTTCGAACTGTTTTTCGAGCGCCGCATCGCGCCCCTCGCGCAGGCTTTTGAGCCGGTATTCGATGACGATCGCAAGCGTGTCGAAATCGTCGCAATGGCCGCGAAAGCGCGCATAGAGGCCGAATTCTTCCTGCGACAGCGCGCTCGACACTTCCTTGGCGGCGGCAATCACCTGGTCGGCATGCCCTTCGAGGGCTGCGAGCAGCTTTTCGACGTCGCGCCTGGAATGCAGCAAACCCGCCTTTGCCACGGCCATTTTTGCCCCCCGTATCGACACGCGCGAGCATGCCGCGTGGCGTTGCGATACGCAATGCCCTAACGCGAACGGCCGACCGGGATTGCCCGATCGGCCGTTTTTGCGGGATCGGAGCGGCGCCGGTTACGCGTTGGGCGGCAAGCGGCGCAGATCGGCTGCGGGCAGGAACGCGTTGCTGTAGATCAGATCGTTGGCCGGCACGGCCGCGATGTTGAAGGTATCGCAGATTGCCTTGATGTTGCGCGTGAGGCGCGCGGCATCGACATGGCCGATTCCGCTGGCGCGCGTCGTCGCCGTGGCGATCGACTGGTCGAACACCATCTGGTAGCGCGGCAATTCGACTTCCATCGCGTTGAGCGGCTGGCGGCGGATGGCGGCCTGGATCGAATCGCGCGGGCTTGCGATCATCGCCTGCATGGAGCGGGCGGTGGCGCGCGCAAAACCGCGCGCGGCATCGGGATTGCGCTCGAGCCATTCCTTGCGCGCGAAAATCGTCGAGCCGAACAGATCGATCCCGGCGCTGGCATAGCTGAACCAGTCGATCTGGCCGAGCGGCACGCCCGCGCGCACCATGTTCAAGGCGACGGAAGAAACAAACCCCGTGGCGCCCTGCGCTTCGCCGCGCACGACCAGCGTTTCGCGCAGCGGGAAATCGATGTGGCGCAGCGTGACTTTCGACGTGTCGATGCCGGCCGCGCGCGCGAACAGCGGGAACATCTGGCGCCCCGCGTCGGGTTCGGGCGCCGCCAAAACCTTGCCTTCGATGTCCTTGGGCGTCGAGAAAGCGCCCTTGCGGAACACGATGCCGTGCTGCAGCAAGTCCCACAGCACGAAGAACGAGGTGACCGGCGTGGCGGGGTTCGAGGCGGTGAAGCGCGCCATCGTGCCGAAATCGCCGAAGCCGATATCGTAGGTGCCTTGCGCCACGCGCGTGACGGCCTGGCCCGAACCCGCACCGCCGTCGATCGTCACGTCGAGACCTTCTTCGGCGAAGAAATTGCGCTCGATGCCGAGCAGGAAATTCGATTGCGGGCCCCAGAAATCGACATCCAGCGTGAAGCGGATGCGTGTGCGCGTCTGCGCAAGCGCCGGGGCTGCGAGCGAAGCCGCCGCAACGGCGCCAGCCGCGCCAACACCGAATTTGCGACGGGAAATCGATTTGGACATGGGGGAACCCTTTCGATGAAATTTGAGACTCGAATGGCTTGCAAGCGCAGGGCCACACGCGCAATCGCCTGCAGCATCGCCGCGATGAGCCAAATTGCCGACTTTTTGGGCGTCAGGCGCCGATAATTTGGGCGAACATCGCAGGATCGACATTGCCGCCCGAGGCCACGGCGACGATCGTTTTGCCCGCGATCGGCAGTTTGCCAGACAGCACGCTGGCGATCGCGACGGCGCCGCCGGGCTCGACCACCAGCTTGAACTCGACAAAAACGGTGCGCATGGCGCTGCGCACCTCGTCGTCGGTGACGGCCAAACCGCCCGCGAGCAGCTTGCGGTTAACCGCAAAGGTCAGTTCGCCCGGGGTGGGGGCGAGCAGCGCGTCGCAAATCGAACGCGCATCGAGCGCGTTGCTCTCGCGCTTGCCGGAAACGAGGCTGCGTCTGGTTTCGTCGAAATCGGCAGGCTCCGCCGCATAGACGGGCAGGCTGGGCAGGGCGCCCGACAAAGCGAGGGCCGTGCCCGAGACAAGCCCGCCGCCGCCGCAGCACACGATCGCGGCATCGGGCACGATGCCGAGCGGCTGGCATTGCGCGGCTATTTCGAGCCCGACCGTGCCCTGGCCGCACAGAATGTCGGGATCGTCGTAGGGCCGCACGAGCGTTGCGCCGTATTTCTTTTGCAGTTCCACGCCGAGGGCTTCTCGGTCGTCCGTGTAGCGGTCGTAGGATACGACCGTGGCGCCGAACTCCTTGGTACGCGCGATTTTGATGGCGGGCGCGTCGGCCGGCATGATGATCCACGACGGCAAGCCCAGCATCGTTGCGGCCGCAGCAACCCCTTGGGCATGGTTGCCGGACGAATAGGCGACAACGCCCCTGGCGCGGTCGGCCGCCGGGATCTGCGCGATCTTGTTGTAGGCGCCGCGAAACTTGAACGAGCCCGTGCGCTGCAACGGCTCGGCCTTGACCAGCAGCCGCCCGCCAAGTTTGGCATCGAGCGACGGCGAATTCAGCAACGGCGTGCGAACCGCATGGCCCGCGATGCGTTTGGCGGCGGCCTGGACGTCTTCGTAGGTCGGCAAGGCGGACATGGTTGCGCTCTCCGGCTAGATTTTTTCTTCCGATTTGGCGCGATCCCAGAGCGCGTCCATTTCGGCAAGATCGGATTGGGCGGGCGTTTTGCCCTGTTCTGCCAGCAAGGTTTCGATGCGCTTGAAGCGGCGCTCGAATTTGGCGTTGGCGTTGCGCAAGGCCGTTTCCGCCTCCACGCCCGCCAGGCGCCCGACATTGACGAGCGCGAACAGCAAATCGCCAAGTTCTTCTTCGATCGCTGCGGTTTTGCCGGCACGCAGTTCCGTCGCGAGTTCTTCGATCTCTTCGCCGACCTTCTCGAACGCCATCAGCGCGTCGGCCCAATCGAAGCCAACGCGGCTCGCGCGTTTTTGCAGTTTTTGCGCGCGCATCAGCGCCGGGAACCCCACAGGCACGCCGCTCAAAGCGCCGGCTGCGGCGTCTTTGGTTTTGCGCTCGTGCGCTTTTTGAACTTCCCATGCCTCGGTTTGCGCGTCGGCCGACCGGATGTCGGCGGCGCCGAACACATGCGGATGGCGGCGCACCATTTTGTCGGCCAACGCGACGGCGACCGCGTCGAAATCGAATTTGCCGTCTTCCTCGGCCAGACGCGCATGGAACACGACCTGGAACAGCAAATCGCCAAGCTCCTCCTTGAGCGCGGGGAAGTCGTTTTGCTGGATCGCGTCGGCGACCTCGTAGGCTTCTTCGATCGTGTAGGGGGCGATGGTCGCAAAATTCTGCGCCAAATCCCACGGGCAGCCTTCGGTCGGGTGGCGCAATTTTGCCATCACGGCAAGCAGGCGCTGGATCGGCGGAACGGAATCGGTCATGGCGCTGGCGAGACTAAGGGGCGAGGCGCTTTGTGTCGAGGCGCGCGCCGTCGATCAGCGCCGCCTGCAGATTGGCGCCCGCAAGTTTGGCGCCGGTGAAATCCGCTTCGCGCAAATCGCTTTCCACGAAGCTCGCACCGGCAAGATCGCTGTGGGCAAAGCGCGTCTGGCCGCAATAGGCCGCCGAGAACGACGCTTCGGGGGCTTTGGCGTTGTAAAAATCGGCATTTTCCAGCATCGCGAGCTGGAAATCGGCGCGCGCCAATTTGGCGCCCGCAAAGTTGCTGGCGCACAGATAGGCGCCCTTGAAACTGGCGCCCGTAAAATCGCCGTCCGACAAATCGTAGCCCGACAGATTGACCGACGCGAACGACAGCCGCGTGCCCGGCGGATCGTTGGCGCGCACGCGCCGCCCCAGCACCGTGACGGCCGCTTGGATGTCGGTCACGGGCGCGACATAGATCGCGTCTGGCGGCGGATTTTCGTAAGTGCCATCGACCAGTTTGGGGACGGGGGCGGGGCAGCGTTCGCGCACAAACGCCGCCAGCGTCTGCACGATCGGTCCCTGGTCGGCGGGGCGGTCGCGCGCATGGCGTTCGAGCGTATAGATGGCGCCCACGCGGCTCTGGATCTCGCGCCCGCCAAGCCCGGCAAAGGCCGCAGCCATGATTTCGGCCGATTTGCCAAGTTCGGTTGCTTCGGCCGTGCGCTGTTGGGCCTGGACCAAGCGCCTCGCCGTATAGGCGCGATACAGCAGATAGGGTCCGACGCATGCGGCGGCGAGGGCGATCAGCAAATCGCGCGTCTCGCCCGAATTGGCGAGCAGCCAGAACCAGACATAGTCGAGCGGACTGACCATGTTTCTCCGTCGCGGGCGAATCGAACGCGCACGGCTATTCTATCACCGACGCCCGGCGGCAAAGCACGCGACACCCAGCGCTTGGATCGATGCGGCGAGCAGAAAGAAGGTTTCGCCGTCGGCGGCAAATTCGCGCACGAGCCCGAAGGCGGCGGGCGCAAACGCGTAGGCGGCTTGCGCCATCGCCACGATCAGCGGGACAACGCGCGCGACGTCGGCTTTGACGAACTCGACCTGGGCGATCAGCGGCGGCAGCGACGTGGTGTTGCCGATGCCGAAGCCGAACAGCGCCACGCCCGCCAGCAAAGCCGCAATCCGCGCGTCGCCCGCAAGAAAAACCGCGCTCGCCAAGGCAAGCGAGCCTGCAATCTGCACGCTATAGTTTGCCATGGCCGGCAGGCGTCGGTCCGCGCCGACCGGCATCAGCCAACCCGCCAGCGTACGGCCCAAAATGGCGCACGCGGTCGCAAGCCCCATTGCGAGCCCCGCGAAAAATGTCCCGATGCTCGGCACCAGCAGCGAAAACAGATGCGCGACCAGACCGATCTGCGCGAACAGCCCAAGCGCCATGGCGGCCGCGAGGGTCAAGAACCGGCGGTCGCGCCATAGCGAATTGCCGGGCAGGGGCACGGCCCTGGGGTCGGCGAGAACGACCGGCGCCGTGCCGGGCGCATCGCCGTCGGGCGATTGGCCGAGTTCTTCGGGCGTTCTGGCGAACACGCGATCGGTCAAAATCCAGATTGTCGCGATCGCGATGGCGCCGATGCCAAGTGCCGCATTCTGAAAGCCAAAGCGCCCGATCGCCTCGACCCATAGCGGCGAGAACACGACGCCGCCGATGCTGGCGCCGTTATAGGCGGTGGCGAGGGCCGCTGGCCGCGTGCGCACGAACCACGGCGCCAGGATCGCGTTGACGGCGGCGGCGGCCATCGCCACCCAGCCGGCACCGCTAAACAAAGTCGCTGCAAAAAGCTGCCAAGGTTCCTGCGCCGTGGCCCACCCGACGATGCCGAGCGCGAGCAGTGTGACGCCCGCCTTGGTGACCGCCGGAAGTCCTAAGCGCCGGTAGAGGCCGGGCAGGTTTGCGACGACGAGCGCGCCGACCAGAAAATGCGTCGTGACCGCAGCCGACACCAAAGCGACGGACCAGCCGCGCATCTGTTGGACGGCATGCAGATAGACCGGCGGTCCGTAGAAGCCCAAGCCCCAGCCGAAAACGGCCAGCACGAAGGTTGCCCAGATAACGCGCCAGCCGAAGAATTTTTGGTTTGTCATGGCAGCAGCGTAGGCGAAATTCGACGCCGGATGTTTCGGTCAAAGCCGAACCAATTAATGTCATAATGTATATTACCGCAGAACGTGCCCTTCCCTGTCAGAACCACCAAATATTGTTACTCGTCAGACGCGGCAGGCTTTCTGAGGGGACCAAATCTAGACAGCTTGGCGCGGATATTCACAGACGCGACCTCGCCCTTGAGGATATTCACCAACTGAAAATGTCGCTGCCTGTTGCTGGCGTCCGCCACGACACGCAATTGCAAGGCCAGGCCCGAAAGCAGATCGGCTTGCGCGCGCAGGGCATCGGCGAATAAATCCGCCTCGTGAAAAATCGGCAACTGGATTCGGAACATCGCGCCCGCCCGCTGAATTTCCCAGGCCGTCATGGCGAGCGCGTCGTCCGGCGATTTGCCTTTGAGTTTCATTTCTTCCACCACGCTGAGCATCACCATCGCTATTCCCCTTTCAGCACACGTTCGCGGCAGGCGTTGAAACCCTCAGCGGCGTCGCGCGTCATGCCTTTGCCGAGACCACCTCTCGCTATGGCGGGCACGCGCCTTGCGATGGCAGCTGCAATTGCCGTGCGCAAAATTCGCGGCGGTATTTGCAGTGTTTTTGACCCGTAGATCAGCACTTCTTGTATGTGCGGCGGGACGTTGAGTCGCACGAGCGCGACAAGCGCGGCGGCCTCATCTTCGTCGCTCACGACGACTTCGCTCGGGTTTGTCATGCGTCTTTCTCCAAAATCAGGTCGCCGGTTTCAAAGCCAAACCATCCGCGTTGATATTCCCACCAGCAACACAAGGTTTCGATCACAATCTCGTCTCGTGTCCTTGTGTCGCCCGACCGTTGATGCGCGAAATCAGCGTCAACCGAGTATTGCAGATGGCGCATGTTCTTGATTTCTTGTTTGGCGATGCGTCGCTGTATTCGGTTGCTCACCTCGCTTCGCCCTTCATCGCGCGGATCGCGGCGGCTATTTCTTGGCTCACGGACTTGCCGGAAAACTCGCGGGCTGTGCTGAACTCCGCCACCTTCGCGCACGCTTCGATCACGGCGTTGCGGTCGAGCGCGGGCGCCGGGGGCTTCCATCGCATCGGTTGTTTCGACGGCAAACCATCTTCGTTGGTTTCCCAGCAAATGCCATCCGTCCAACATGCGGGCGGCTCTTGCTCGGAAGCGATAGACCAACCGCCGCACGGGCCGTCCTTGCCCTCAAGCCCGTGGATCCACTGCACTACAAAATCCGACCCCTCGCCGGGTATCTCGCATTGAAACGCGGCGCCGTCTTTCGGCGCGGTGTCCATTGATCGCCAGTCATCAAGCGCGGGCGGCTGCGGGGCGGCGGCGAGCATTTTTTGCGGCACTCCGCCTGCCTTGCGCATCGCGGCGAGGACGGCCGCCTCTTTTATTTTATAGAGGCGTTCGTTTTCAGCCATGTTGCTGCTGTTGGAAAACAGCCAATCATGCCGCGCATCTTTGTACTCTTTCAGCAACCGTTCGGCTTCATCCATTGTTCGTCTCCTTTTTTAGCTATCGAACCCGGGCGGCGCTTCGGGGAGCGGCATCCACGCCACCGGCGTTCCTGCGCCCTCGGTGAAACAGTCTTGTTTCCAGGACCAGCCAGCAAACTGCCACTCGTCGTTGCCGTCGTGGTGGAAATTGTTGCTGCCGATCGTGCGCGAGTAGTGCTTGTCTTCGAGCGGGTGCCCGTCGTGATCTTGATACTCCACGATCAGCAACAGCAGAGTGTTGTCGCGCGGCGCCTGGGACATGTCGAAGTTCCATTCATTGGCCATCGACGTTCTCCTTGGGTGCGAGAGCGGTTCTAGCTTGGGAAATTGTCTCGACTATGGCTTTGCCAAGGCTGTCGTCTTGTTTATAAAGTGTCCAGACATCGTGGATGCGTTGCAGAGCTGCATCCTTGCGTCTGACTTCCGCGTAGGCAAAATCGCGTTGGGCTTCTCTAAGACAAAGTTCATTATATCGGTCGTTTATCGCACAGACGGTTCTGAACGAGCGGTCTTGCTCTGCTTTACTGCCGACGTCGGATGCAAGGGCGGTTTCGAGTTCGGCAAGGTCGGCATGGTAGTGGCCGTGCGTTATGCCTTGCTTCGATAGGCTTTTTCGGCGGCCTTCGATCCAGCTTTGGGCTTCCATTCGCAGCCGCTCGATCTCGGCTCGCGCGGCGTCTCGCTCGCTTGTGCGCTCGGCAAGGTCGCATAATCGAGCATCTATTGCACGCTCAGCCCTCAACGTTCGGCTATGCTCCGCCTTAAGCTCAGCCTCCAACTTCGCCGCACGCTTTATCGCCGCGTCGCCTGCTTCGAGGCGGGCGCGGAGGGCTTCTCTGGCGGCATCGTATTTGACGCCGCCGCGCAAGTAGGACAACTCAGCAAATTGATCAATCAGCACATCCGGCGTGTCGGTCATGGCGCTCTCCAAAAGAAATCTGTGGCAATCACAATTCCAAGAATAATCGCGGTAGCCGAAAAGGCAGTAACCCAAGCCAGAAGCGCCCACGCGAACACGCGATCCTCCCGTTCGTGCATGTCTGCCTTGATTGCTTGACGCCTTGCTTCAAGTGAATGGTCGGTCATTTGCCATCCCCTTTCCACCATACAGTGTCAAACATTTCCGCCGCTTTCGCGGGGGTGTCGCCATGCCCGACAACACCTGTCGGCAGATCACCCAAGATGCACATCCACTGATTGCCATCCTTTGTGAAGCTTGGCTTAAAGACGACGGACGGTCGCTGCATTTCCATCGCTGCCGACATGAACTCTTGGCGGATAACATCAAAGTGGTGAGAGACCTGAAAATTCTCACGCATGACGCGCTCAACCGCGCCGCCAATGTCCCCGCCTCGAATGCTTAATCTGACTGCATCGTAGATTGCTTGATAACTGTCGGTCATTTGCGCACCCGCTTGGATTGAAGGGTCTCGACGGCATCGGCTATTGCTTCGTCATAGCAGCGGCCTTATTCTGCCGTTTGCTCTGTCGAAAGTTCACGAAAATACGCAATCTCCTGCGCCTGTGCCTCGATGCGCTTTTGCATCGCTGCGACAATTCGATCATGCACGCTGGCGAGGATGCATATGCGGCCATCGGCGGTCGAAAGGCTTATGCATTCCGCGTCCGTCTGCTGCGCCTTCTCTTCGGCTTGCCAGAGCGCTACGAGGTCTTTGCCGCAGACATTGCCCGCAAGCCAAAGGCCGTCCGCTGTATAGCAATCGCCGAGCGAATTGAACGGATAGAGTGAACGAGGGTCTTTGTCTACGCTCACAATTTGCACAGGCTTTAAGCCGTCGCGACGCGCGTAGGACTTGCCGACTTCGAGGCGGAAGGGGGCGGGCGGCGCAGGCGGGAACGGCGGCTTCTCACCTTTGCGGAAGTCGTCGAGTATCTGCTTATACTCGGCGGCGGCGCTGCCCAGACCTTCGCGCTCGCCTATGGTGCCACAAATTCTTGCGGGGGGCGCAACAACCTCGCCCACTTGAATTGTCTGGACCAATTCTGTTTTCGCTGCTGCCTCGCGGCGCGCGGCTTCGTCGCGCAAGGTCTCTGCCATCTGATATTTGATGATATCGGCGGCGCTGAGCATTTGGGCGCTCTCCGCAAAAAGCGTGTCGGCCAAATCCCGCAACTGCCCCGGCGTCAGCTTGTCCATGTCACGCTCCCTTTGTCTCGGGCGGCGTGATCGGCGCCCAATGCGTTGGCTCGTGCTTTGTCGGTGAATGGTCTTCGTATTCTTTGCCGTTAATGAGATAGCCGGGCGCCATCGTCATTCGCCGGAATTCGGACACCCAGCCGAATTTGGGATGCCAAAAGATTGCGATTGCATCTTCGCCGCAGTACCCCCAAATTTTTTCATCGTCTTTCGGCGCGGTTTCGATAGGTTGCCAATCCATGACGCTCAAATCTCCTTCGTAAAGTGCGCCGCGATCTTGCCGCGCGTGTCGGTATCGTGTTCGGCAAGTTTCGCGTCCAGCGCCTGCCACTCGGGATCGGCCAAGAGCAAGTTCACCTCGTCTTGCGTTTTGGCGTCGCGGAATTTTGCGAACCAGGGGCGGGCGCTCAGCCTGAGCCCGTCCGCCATGGTGACGGACTCGCTAATTTCTTCAATCGGCCTTTCGCCAGTTTGCGCGTAGTGTTCGGCCATCCGGTCTGCCGCGCGCTCGTCGGCCTCGCTGGGTGCCGCTGGCGTTGCTTCCGTCACGGGGTCAGCAAACTGTTCGCGCGTCGGCGGGGGCGGCGGCGTAACGTCGATCATTTCTTCGTCGCGCTGCAACGCCTGCTGCAATTCCTCGTATTCGCGGTCGCTGCTTGACGGCAGGCGCTTGGCAAGGCGGCGCAATGCGCTCTTGCGCGCCATTTCATCCCACCATTGCGACCACGCCGGGCCAGTCTTTGATTTGGAAACCGCCCGGATGCGTTCGATCTGCGACTTGCTCAGAATCTCGACGTAGCACGCGCCGTCCTTGGTTTTCGCGATTGCATAGGCGCCGATATATTCGCCGCGCTCGCCAAACCAATCGGGCTCGTGCAGCGGCAGCGCGTCGGTGCCGATGCGATAGGTGAATTTGTCGTTCTTGTGGACCATTTGCGCGTCGATCATCGCGATCTCGCCCGAGTTCCGGGCCTTCTTGAGAACGCCCGCGATCATCGGCATGTACTGGCATTGGTTGGCGAATTTCACGAGCGCGGCCTCGCGCCCGTCAAGCACGAGGCCGTCTTGCGCCGCCTTCATAATCGCGCCGAATACGCTGCGCTTGTCGCATTGCAAAATATCGGGGTTCATTTGGATCGCGGTTTGCGCGGTGCGAACGAACTTGGCGGACGGAATGTGCGCGGGGAGTGCCGCCCTGAATTCCGGTTCCATTCTCGCAAGGCGATTGCGCATGGCGACGGCCGGATCGAGTTCGGCAACTGCGGTGGATTGGGCTTGCGTCATGTGGGGCGGCTCCTAGCGAACGGTTGCGGACGTGGTTTGGTAGATGCGCGCACCCTTGAGCGTGCGACCGCCGGCCTTCACGAAGCCATTGATCGCGGTTTCGAGTGCGGCAACCGGCAAATACGGGCGCAGGGCTTCGAGGTCGAGTTCCGCGCGCGCCTCAATCTCGCCTTTCCAGACTTGGCGCAGGCTCGCCACGGACCCGACCTCGCCACGGGTGCGCGACAGTTCGGCGGGCTTGGCGTGCGCCTGGATATCGGCCTGAGCGGCGGCTTGTTCGTGCGCGACGGCGGAATCCATAGCCGTAGCGGCGGCGTGCGGTTGGCTGGCGGTTTCCGCAGCGGCGGCGGCCTTCGCGCGTTCCTCAGCCTCGATCCGCAGGCGCTTGGCCTCTTCCTCTGCCGCCCGGCGGCGCTCGGCTTCCTTGGTCTGCAAATACACCGTCAGTTTGCGCTCGGTGCGCTGCTTGACTGCGGCCAGCGGCTCGGAAATATGCGCCTTGAAAAACGAATCCACCGTGCGCCCGGCAGCGAGGTGAGGCTCTTTGGCTTCCGTGCGCGCGGCTTCCGACGATTTGATTGCCGCCGCAACGAGTTTGATATAGTCGCTGATTTTGCCAGCCGTCACGTCGTCAACCGGCTCGGGCGTGCGAGCTTCGGCGGCAAGCAATTGATCGGCGCGCTGGATAAGCGGGTAGTGCTTTTCCGTCAGGTTTTCGATCAAGATGGCTTGATCGTCGGGCGGATTGTTCGAGATATACGCGGGTTCGGCCATGTTTCTCTCCGGGTTAAAAGGGCAGGGCGACGGCCATCAAATCGACGGCGCGATAGGGTTGGGCTTTGGCATCGTCAGGCCGGTACGCGCGGGCGTGCGCGTGGTCCGCGACTTGGAATCGGTATTCGGATTCCGTGATCGGGCGCCCGCGTCGCAACCAAACATCGTCAAGCTCGGCGGGCTCGCCCGCAATCTCGGCAAACAGGAACGCCGGGCGGTCCATTGCGTTCGCCTCGTTGCCCGGCTCGCACGCCGTCCGGTGCCATGCGATGCGCGCGGGCAACTCGGGGCCATGCTTGACGGCGCGGATCATCCAGAAACCCGGCGCGGGGCGGTCGATGTTGCGGGCGGTCATTTTTTTGCTTCATTTTTCGCAATATCTTCAATCGACGGTTCAATGCGGCACCGAAAGCCGCTCCAGTCAAAATTTTCCGCCCCACGCAAATGGGATCGAATCCAGGCCCTATCGGCGGCGCTGTCTCGTTTCTTTTTTCTCCAATGCTCGCGCACCCAATGACGCAAGGCCGCGCGCCTTTTTGCGCCTTCTGGAATATCCCGAAGGCGGAAAATTTCGCGAATACCAACCGGATCTGTGGAAAAACGAGCGCGCGGCAACCCAGGCTCGCCAATCAAAACGCTCCATTTGTATTGCCGCCACAGGGCCAGCCCATGCGCAATACATGCCTCGTGAAATTCGCCTCTCTTGTCATCTTTCTTGTCGGCGCCATAGAAGCTTTGGTGCTTATAAAGAAGCCCGACCTTTGAAGCTTCTGGCAAAGAACACCTGACCACAGACTTTTCTTTGAGTCCCAAAACCGCAAGAGAACCCCACGTTTCTCCGTTCGAATAAACATGAAAGTTTGCATGCTCAATCATGCGCGGGTACACAGTTTTAAGGCGCCCGCGCCATTTGATTTTGTTGGCAGTGCGCAAGCGGCGAAATGACCAGCCGGGCGCGCCATCTTCATGGCGCCAATACCCAAAGCAAATATCGTAAGGCCAAATCGGCGCATCAATTGGGTTCGATGCAAGGATAAAATCATCTTCCGGGTCCCACGACAGGCGCGGATCAAACACCTCGAATCCATCAAAATAATTTGCGGACACGGTTCCCCAAGCCTGCGCAGGATTTTGGCCTTTTGCGACAACGATGTGCGTCAGACCGTCAAGGATGCTTTCAATAATTTCCTCGTCATTCATCGCTTTGCCTCCTGCGTTTGCGGGCGATACCACTCGAAACGAACAATCCTCAAATTCGCAGGCGTCACCGCGCGCAACTCTCGCGCCGCGTCGCGACACTCGGTCCAAGTCGCCGCAATCTCGCGCGGCAACGGCACGATATCCGGCGTTTTTTCGCGGTCGCACTCGCGCGCGGAACCCGACACGAGCGCGCAGACCAGCAAAATGCAGATCATTCGATCCCCCAAATCGCACAAACAACGGCCGCAGTGATGAAGAAAACGCCTACGGCCGCGCAGAGAATTGACGCGGAAAAAAACAACCAAGAAAGTTTTAAATCTTTGTACGCAATCAAGCCGTGCGCCACAGCGGCGATCACAAATGAAATCCCCAGCACCATGCTTGTTGATCCAATGCGCATAAAAAGATCGATCATGTCGGCACCTTGTCTTTGCAGTCGGCGTAAAAGTCGGCCATGGCAACCGGCGCATCTTTGCCGCCCCACCACGCTCGCGCGGCTTCGCGTTCAAGCTCGGTAAACGCGCGGCGGCAGTTCATGTTTCTGCAGCGCGCCGGATACGCCTCGCAGAACGTCGTGTCGCGAAAGCAGATCATGCGGCGCCAGGCGTCGGCTGCATCGGCGGCACATGCACAACCACAATCGGAATCGCGTTGTGCGCGGCTTTGCGCAACGCGGGCCAATCGCAGCGCGCAATCTGATCCGCCGCGAATTTCAGATCGCGGATGCTCGGTTGATCGTAGGCCGTCGCCTTGCACTCGCGATTGAGCGCGGCGGCGTGCCAGTACAGGCGGGCGAGGTGTTCTTTGCTCATCGCGCGGCCTCCAGCTTGGCGAGGGCGGCAGCAACGGCGCGCAATTCGCCAATCGCGACGCTCAGCGGAACCTCCTCATCGTCGGCCACGTTCGGATTGTTGATCGCGACATTGCGCGGCAGGAACGCCCGCAAAGCCCGCTCGCAGGCGTCGAGGGTGTCGGCCGCCTCCATGCTCGCGTCAAGCGCAAAGCACGGGTCGCTATCCCGCAACCGTTCCGCAAGCCTGCTCATGCCGCCACCTCGACGCCAAGCGTGCGGGCCAGCGTGTCGGGATGCGCGGCGTCAATCGCGGCCTCGCACTCGGCAAGCATTGCAGCCAGGTCGGCGCCGTGGCCCCTGAAAATCTCGTGGCTCGCGCTGGACTCCGCGTACAGCCCGAGACGACCCGTGTTTGCAATCACGAGGGCGACACGCGGATGTTCGCCCTGGATTTTGGCGGCAAGCGCACCCAGGCGGGCGCAGATATCATCGGTGTTCATGCGTCGCTCCATTCTTCGCGCTCGGCATCGCGCCGCGCTTCTGCGGCATCGTCGCGCGCGTCGCCCATGTCGGCTTCGTGCGCGGTCAAAATGGCCGACGCCAGATCGTCCAGGTCGAGAAACGGCGTGGGATCGAGCTTGACGGACTGATCCACGGCCCACACGCCGCCTGCCTCGCGCTTGTAAGGCGAGGCTTCGATGCTCAGCACGGTTACGCTCGCGCCTTCGTCGGGCGTTTCGCGCAGATTGTCGGTATAGGCGGGGTGGTAGAGGTAGCGCGCCTCGCACGCGAATTCGCGCGTGTCGCCGAACTCGCTGGCGTACACGCCGATGTCGAAATCGTAGGTGTGCATTTACGCCTCCACCTCAAAAAGTTTGCCGCCGCGCGCGACGTACCAAGTGTCGGGTTTAATGCCCTTTTTCCCGACGATTCCGCATGCCACGGAAACGATTTTGGAATCGTCGGCGCGTTCGACGGCGAACAGGGCATTGCCAAGAGCGCCGCGCACTCGACCCTGCCAGCCGCTGGCCGTCGCCGCGCCCTGCCAGCCGCTGGCCGTCGCCGCGCCCCGGGTGCCGCTGGCCGTCGCCGCGCCCTGGTCGCCGCTGGCCGTCGCCGCGCCCTGGTCGCCGCTGGCCGTCGCCGCGCCCTGCCAGCCGCTGGCCGTCGCCGCGCCCCGGGTGCCGCTGGCCGTCGCCGCGCCCTGGTCGCCGCTGGCCGTCGC